>OEPS010000573.1_pt1 | contig 12796 bp, 14 predicted proteins | sample 1539411 | NCBI WGS metagenome assembly OEPS01 (sample SAMN02671747, study PRJEB22543) | soil metagenome | biome: bacteria | place: China:Hunan Province, Lengshuijiang City | collected 2012-10-15 | depth 0.08m m | reverse complement strand
CGATTGGATTATTTTTACTCATTCTTGGGGGAATTTTTTATACCATTGGCGGGGGCATTTACGGTGCAAAGCCTAAGTTTTTAAAGTCAAAATATATGGGATTCCATGAGATTTTTCATATCTTTATATTACTTGGGAGTTTGGCTCATTTTTTAACCGTTTTTCTTTACGTAATTTAATTTTAAAACGCCTTATTGAAGGGCGTTTTTTTTTTGAAAATAAACTACCTGCCCTTCGGACAAAATAACACCATGAAAGCACCACAAAAAGATCGAGGTGTTCCTGTTGTTGCGATTGTTTTTTCAAATGATTGTCATTGGACTTTGTTCCATGTTATTCGGATTTGCCTTTAACACCTTCCTTATTCCTCATCAGCTAACATCTGGTGGTGTCACAGGTATCGCCTTCTTTATTCACCATTTTTTAGATGTCAATACAGGGTCGATTATTTTGCTTATCAATATTCCTTTATTTCTATTAGGAGTAAAATACTTAGGTAAAAAGTTCATTTTGCTGACAGGCTATGCTGTTTTTGTTTTATCAATGAGTATGAAATTTATTCCCATTCACGCTATTAGCAAAGACATTCTTCTTTCTTCCATCATTGGAGGGGCTCTTTATGGTATTGCAGTTGGCCTTATCATTCGGATTGGAGGCTCGACTGGCGGAACGGATATTGTTAGTCTCACCCTCGCGAAAAAAAGGAACCTGCAGGTGGGCTTTTTAAATATTTGTATGAATTTTTTGGTGGTGGGGATTTCCGGACTGATTTTTGGATGGGGGATCACTCTTTATACAATCATTGCGATTTATGTGTCCGGCCGTGCCGTAGATATGGTGTACACGAATCAAAATAAGCTAACGCTAACGATTGTAACTGAAAAGTTTGAGGAGCTTACGGATGCACTAATTCATTTGCACGCTCGTGGCGTTACGGTAACGGATGCAGAAGGTGCATACACCCATAAGCCCAAAAAGGTGTTAACTACGGTGATCACCAAATACGAATTAAATGAAACAAAACATGCGATTAGAACGGTAGATCCGAAAGCTTTTGTAAACATAATGCAGACGATGGAAGTGATGGGCCGTTTCCGCAGAGATTAATAGGGGACTGCTGCCCGTTTGGTTTATTTTTATGGTTGGTGGGCATTAGTCGCCCCCACTAATTATCGGTGATGCGATTTTTTCCGCTTCACGGGCATTAGTCGCATTGACTAGTTACCGTGGAGGCGATTTTTTATGCTTCACGGGCACCATCCACTTCCTATGGTTACCGTTCATCCATTTTTTTCAGCCTTCGCGGGCACCGTACGCCGGACATCACTCCTATTTCATCGTTCCATCTCAGCTAATCTGCCTAGTTCCTCCATCAATACCAATGCGTGATTATGTACTGGGTCCTTTGCTCCATATAAGAGCGTTACTGGGCCCTGCACTGCCGTTTCAAAGATTTGCCGTATATATTCTTGCTTCTGTTCTTCCGTTCGAAGTTCATCAAGATATCTGTGACGAAATTCTTCGAATAACTCAGGTTTATGACAAAACCACTTCCGCAGTTCGTTGCTAGGAGCTAGGTCTTTATGCCAAAACGAAAGCTTCGCCGCTTCTTTCGAAATCCCCCTCGGCCACAAGCGGTCAATTAAAATACGGCATCCATCCGATTCGTCGTAGGGCTCATAGACCCTTTTCATAAAAATATTTTCCATACTTAACCTCCAATTGGTGTCAGGCACCACATCACCACTACGTCCACCCCGTATGGACAAATCCACGAATTTGTCCACGAATGGTGTCAGGCACCATCTAAGTGGCACCAACTTCTAAATATTAATCCTCATCCTTTACGTCGATGCTTTCTGGGATAGGTTCGTTTAGGATTTCTTCGATGAGTTGTTTGTATTTTTCCATTTGTTTTAGGTGGGTGCTGAATTGTTCTTTGTAGATTAGGTACTCTTCCCCATCAAATAGGGAGCGAATTTTCTTTTGTTGGATTAGACTTTTTACGGTAGCCTCTGGAACCGATAAATATTCTGCTGTTTCTTTTACTGTAAGGTACAATTTAAATACTCCTCTTTAAAAATCGTTTTTCTTTCCTGTCGGCAATTTCCCAAAGATCATTCCCTTTTCTCAAACCTTCATCGTCCAAACCCTGGTCGATGGTCCAAGAAGTTTTGATAGGCAAAGCCGCGGACAACATCTTCACTGTAATATTTTAATAGCTCATTAATAAGATTTTGGCTTTTCGAGGCGTCTTCCAAATTAGTAATAAAGGTTGCAATCCCATCAAAATCTGAGCCGAATCCAATTTGTTTGACCCCGCCTAATGCGCAAAAGTGATCAATATGTTTCACAAGGTCTGGAATCGTTACTTCGCCCGATTCTTTTACAAAAGGTGGATGGTAGACAACATGAATCAACCCGCCTTTAGCAAACATCGCCTGCGCCTGTTCATCTGTTAAGTTACGCAAATGGTTGCAGAGTGCTCGTGCATTCGAGTGACTTGCAATCGGATACTTGGCTAATTCAATGACTTCCCAAATCCCCTTGTCGCTTAAATGGGAAACATCGGTCAAGATTTGATACTCGTTATTAAACTCAACAATTTCTTTACCGAAAAGGGTCAACCCAGCGCTGCGCGGTTCACCAGCACCATCTGCAGCAAGATTGGCTTGATTCCATGTCAAACCAACAGAACGTACCCCGAGTTGGTAAAGAATATGGAGCTTAGCTATATCATTGCCAATCGGATCCACCCCTTCAAGCGTCAGCATGGCCCCAATTTGACCAATTTTTAAATCATCAAAATCCGCCCAGTCCTTGATATGGACCATATCCGGATTTTTACCAAGCACTTCCTTGTAAAAATAATCAATTTGCTCGAGCGCAACCTGAAATTTCTGATCCCCTTTAATATCCGGTTCGATAAAAATCGCAAAGCACTGCACCTTGATTTGGCCCTGTTGTAATCGAGTCTTATTTGTTTGTAATTCAGGTGCGTCAGCGTATCGCAACGCTCCCTTAGCTTCTTGAAGTTTCATTAGAGCATCACAATGTAGGTCAATTATCTTCATATCCAGCGGACTCCTTTTTAACAAAAGTTTACCATAACAAAGAGAGCTAGGGTGATAAGTTTCCTAGCCCAATAAGAATATAAGTTTTACGGAAAAACTAATTAGCTGCTTCCGCCATTTTTTTGATACTAGGTAGCACCTTGTCCCAAATCTCCGCACTTAAATCGCGATATTTCTTCCCTTCCGGTATCACAGAGAAATCTCCTTGTAAAATATGCAGAGTCGTTTTTCCATTTTTCTCAGACAAGTGGAAGGTAATCCCGTCTTCTTCGGTAACAAGTGCCTTTTCCGCGCTCCGAACGTCAAATACTGTAAAGCGGAGGATCCTATTCTGTTCGAGAGCCGTCACGTTCCCTTCGACTATTACCGTCCCATCCTCGCCTTTCCATAGAACAGGACTGCCAAGCTCCCAAGTGGAGTCGAGATGAAACTGTGGTCCACCGCTTGAAAATTCAGTCGCCCAATGGTTATTGTACTCACTGACCGTAAGAACCTCCCATACCTTTGAAGCCGAAGCATTGATTTCAATCGTTTGGTCGACAAATAGTTTATTCATAAATACCTCCTAGAGATGATATAACCATTATAATTCACCCGATATCCCTCATACAATTATAGATCAATAAAGTAAAGGAAACCCGCCGTTTGATTGGCGAGTCTCATGTTGTTTTAACGAATCTTTTGATGGGCTTATTTATTCACTTGGCTGCTATTTATATAACCGTTCCCCTTATTTGGAAGTTATTTTACATTTATCGGAAAATTAATTCTCCTTTTCGTAGAATAATTTCGTTTTTTGTAAAATTAACTCCCTTTTTAGTAGAATAACTCCTCTTTTTGTAAAATCAACTCCCTTTCCCGTAAAATCAACTCCCTTTCCCATAAAATCAACTCCCTTTCCCATAAAATTAACTCCCCTTTTCGTAAAATCAACTCCCTTTTCCATAAAATTAACTCTCCACTATTAGTTAACCCTTCCCTCCCCCAGCAAATCATAAAGTGTACAAGCAATTATTTTGGTGGCATCGACTAAATCCTCTAAACGAATATTTTCATCAGCCCGGTGCCCATTGGCATCTTCAAGCCTTTTTGGGCCGACACCAAACATAATCGTCGGTATGCCTTTTTCATAAAAATGGCGGGCATCGGCATAGATTGGGACTCCGTTAATGGCCAATTCACCCTTGCCCTTCATAATGGACTGCCAATTCGACGATAATGCGGCAATTAGTGGAGAATTTTCCGGAACAGGTCCGAAGCTTTCTGCATGAAGGATTTTTCGAATTTCTAGTTTAATTCCCTCGGTCGCCTGAACTGCTTCCTCAACGACTTTTCTAAATTCCGCTTCCGCTTGTGCTCCATCTTCACCTGGAATTAATCTTCGGTCGACCCTTATCGTACATTGATCGGGCACGACATTCGTGTTAATTCCACCTGAGATTAGTCCGATAACCAAGGTTGGATGGTCAATCCCGGGCACAGAAGATTTTTTAGCTACGAGAGTCTGACGATATTCATATAGGCCATTTAATATCTTTGTCGTCGCCTCAAGCGCATCGATTCCTGTTTGTGGCAGGGCGGCATGGGCAGACTTCCCTGTTGTTTTCACTTCAAAATGTAAACAGCCATTGTGAGCATTAACCGCCGAATAGGTAAAGCCAGCCGCAATCGCCATATCAGGACTTATAGATCCTTGTTCAAGCAGTCGCCTAGGGCCTAATTCTCCGCCTGTTTCTTCATCAAACGTAAACGCAAGGTCGATTTTCCCTTGCAACTGTTGACTAATTCCCGCAGCTTTCAAGGCTAAAACGGCGTAGGAATAGGCAGCAATATCTGATTTGGAAACAGCCACACCACGCCCATACATCTTTCCATTAATAATTTCCCCGCCGTATGGGTCAACACTCCAGCCTAGCCCCGGCGGCACCACATCACCATGGGCATTTAAGGCGACGCACGTTCCTTCTCCGTTCCCAAACTCGGTCCTACTAAGGACGTTGGCCAAACTAATCATTCCAGCGGCCTTTACTTCTTCCTGGTCTACCTCTAATAACGAAACCTCCTCAAAGCCGAGTTCTTGAAGCTGTTCCTGTAAAAATGCAGCAATCGGGTAACAGTCACCAGCCGGGTTATCCGATGGAACTTGCACAATCCTTTTTAAAAAATCTATCATTTCACCTTGGTGTTCTTCAATCCACCGGACCAACCTTTCCTTATCCTGATTCATAATGCTCCTCCTTTTTGCTGTGGATACGCTAGTTGATGTAATAATTGGATTAGTACCTCAAGACCCTTATCTAAGTCTGCGGGGGATGTATATTCCAATGGTGAATGGCTGATTCCTCCCTGGCTTGGGACAAAAATCAAAGTAGTTGGACAAATTTGAGCAAACAACTGAGCATCATGCCCCGCCCCGCTGTTCATCACATGATAGGAGACCTTCTCCTTTACGCAAATCGTCTCTATCCTTTCATTTAGGCTTGGATCCATTTGAACTGGAAGAACCTCATGCCATTTTTCCATCTCCATCTCTAGCCCCGCTGATGCGGCAATCTCAAGAAATCGACTGGTAAATCGTTCACAAAAGGAGCTTAAAACAGACTCGACTGGATGCCTGGCATCGACTGTAAAAACGATTTGACCAGGTATGACATTTGAAACATTCGGCTCTACAAACAGCTGACCCACCGTCGTGACCAAATCTTCATCATATTCTTGAACCAGTTCATATAATTCATGAATCAATAACACCCCGCCACGCAAGGCATCTTTTCGCCATTTCATTAATGTTGTACCAGCATGATTGGGGTCGCCTTTTACTGTGATTCGAAAGCGTTTTTGACCAATAATGGTTTGAACAATACCAATCGATTTCGCTAGTTTTTCAAGGCTGGGTCCTTGTTCGATATGTAATTCAACGAATGCATGAATATCGTTACGGACCGTGTAATTATCAGCTTCAAGCCCAAAACCTGCCTCTTTCATCGCAGTTTTAAATCCCATTCCATCCGAATCCCTCACACCGATTAAATCGGTAAAAGAATAGGTTCCTGTCACCAGCCCTGACCCCGAGCAGGCAATCGGAAAACGGCTCCCCTCCTCTTCACAAAACGAAACCACTTCGAGATTTAGCAACGGCTGGCCATACTCTTTTTTTAGATGGCTTAAAGCTAGGACGGCAGCAATAATTCCATAGGCACCATCGTACTTCCCCCCGGAAGCCACTGTATCAACATGAGACCCAATAAGGATCGTTGGAGCCTCTGGACTTGCAGTCGGCAGTCGTCCAAATAGGTTTCCAATGGAATCGAACTTTGTCTCAAGCCCGAGCAGCTCCATCCATTCCCGTAATGCTTGCTGCGCTTCTTTCCAAGGTTTGGAATAGAGGAGCCGAGTCACTCCGCCTTCACTTACTGCGCCAAACGAACTGAGCCACTCAATGGCTTCAGCCAAATTATTAGGGAACTGCTTCATCACTCGCCCTCCCTGCTTAAAGACAGACACCTAATTTCTCCTTCATCACCCCGAATTGATCATCATAAATGACCTTTCCTCGTAAAATAGTTTTTTTTATCCTGAGCAAAAACTCCTTATTTTCATAGGGTGAGTATGCATTTCGAAAAGCCAATGACTGTTTATCAGCAACCGTTGATTCATCTAAGCGTATCAACACTAAGTCCGCATCTAAGCCTGGACGGATTTGACCTTTTCGATTAGCAATACCAAACCGTTCAGCTACATTTGATGTCCCTAATTGTAAAATTTCACCTAGGTCTATTCCCCGCTTAAGGGCTTCATCAAGAAGCGAAAGCCACGTATATTGAACGCCTTGAATCCCACCCCAGGCATCCCATATCGAATCGGTTGTTTTCATAGAATAAAGACACGGGGAATGATCAGAGCCAATCGTATCAATCCACCCTTTTTGAATACAGTCCCAGAGCCCTTCGACCTCTTCGCGCGGTCTTAATGGCGGTGCACATTTGAGAATGGCACCTTTTTCTAAAAAATCCTTTTCATCAAAAATTAAATAATGCGGGCAGGTTTCAACCGTAACATCTACTCCGCTTTTTTTAGCTTGTTCGATAAGTCCGACTACTTTCGCTGAACTGATATGAACAAAATGCAAGGCTGTTCCATATTTTGCAGCAAGCTCTAGGGCATAACTGACTGCTTTCTCTTCTGTCGATATAGGCCTGCTCGCGAGAAAGGCCTTTCGTTCATTCATCCCAGCCCTATCTTTATATAAAGCAGTCAATTTATTAATCTCCTCATCCCATTCCGCATGGAGGGCAAGAATTTTCCCATGCTCCTTTGCAGCCTTCATCGCTTGTTTCAACCCATCCGGCGATACAAACTTGAAATCCTCAATCCCGCTTTCACTCATAAACGCCTTCCAGCCAATGATGCCCTCACTCATTTGCGAGAGATCATGGCGGTTCTTGATGTTCGTGTCTGTCATTCCTCCCCAAAGCGCATAATCGATAGATGACATGGTTGTTAAATACTTCTTTTTATCTTGCAAACTCTTAAAATTAGTAACTGAGGGGGCACAATTCAGCGGCATGTCAAAAATAGTTGTAGTCCCGCCAATAGCCGCAGCACGGCTTCCTGTCTCGATTCCTTCCCAATCGGTTCTGCCCGGGTCATTGAAATGGACATGGGCATCAATAAAGCCAGGAACCACCAGGCAGCCGCTTGCATCAATCATCGTATCTGATTCCTCTTTCCACGGCTCTCCTTCATTTTTTACAAGAGAGTCTATCCGCTCTTCAATGACTCGAATGTTTACCTCTCGAAAGCCCTCGTCGGTAAAAACTAGCCCATTCTTCACCCAAAGTTCATTCAATTTCATGACCCTCCTTAACTCCCGCGATACGTACTGTACCCACCAGGGGAAATCAACAATGGAACATGATAGTGGGAGGCGGGTTCTGAAATGCCGAAGCGAACGGGAACACAATCCAGGAATGAAGGCTCCTCGAGGAAAGTGCCGTGTCTCCGAAAATAATCTCCAAAATGAAAACGAATTTCATAGATTCCTTTATTCATATTACACTCCTCAAGGAGAGGGTGATTGACGCGGCCATCTTCATTCGTATAGGTAGTTAGAAGGATTTCGAACTTATTGTCTGAACCTACCCGCCACAATTCCACTAACACACCACTAGCCGGTTTTCCCAAACTTAAATCAAGGACATGGGTAGTTACTTTTCCAGTCATATCGGTGTTTCCCCGGGATTTTCTAAATCCTCACGTGTCATGGAGAAACATTGAAACCCAAACGGAGGACGCGGTTCGGTAAAAACTTTTCCTTCTTGTGAGGCAGGAATATCATCTAAAATGGTTTCCCAGGTACGGTTATTGGATTCAAAACGAACTTCCACTAACTGCGGAAAGCGCTTTAGTATCCGAAGACCAATCCGGTAGATTAAATTTTGAATGGAAGGAGAGTTCTCTTCATGAAAAACGGTATAAGCAATATCCCTGACTTGCTCTGCTGCAACATACAAATCTTTTGTACTTCCTCGAGCTCCTTCGAAATCGTTATAGCGCCACCCGATATTTAAAAAAATAAACAGCGGCCGGTCGTAAGATTCAGGTAATGTTGTATATTCATCCTTTACAAAGCCGAAAAATGAGCTGCCTCGTACCTTTAGAAGCTTTAGTCCTTTCAAACTGCTGAGATGATCGGCTGTGATGATCTCTTTTCCGGAGCGCTTCACTTCAACGGAAGCAACAGACTGTTCATTTAATGAATAGCGAAACACCAATGGACTCGGTTCAAAACGACCTTTCGTCGGCACTGGAAGCTCGTCAAAGGGGATTTGTTCGCCGGAAATATCAATAGCACTCATATGTGGATAGGTCTCAAGAAAACGGCGGGCGACGAATTCTAGGAACCCTTCTTGTGTCGAACCTTCATAATCGCCAGCGTGCTTAAGAATGAAATTTTTCATTGAATCGGTTGCTACCACTAAGGTATTATCTCCATCTTTAAAGGATGTTAAGAAGGCATCCCCTTCCACTGCTACCTTCACATTCATTCCAAAAAGAATATTCCTTCGGCCCGTAAAGGCTGATTCAGGAATCGAACGGACTCCTGTAAGCGGGGCTGCATACGTACGGTAAACCCAAACATCATCCTTTCCATAGCGCATCGTTCTTTTCATCTCATCATCCCCTTTATTGAATAACATCATATAAGCGGAACCCAGCAATTTTATAAACCTCATTTAAAGCTGTCTGAAATTCTTGTTCATAGGTATTGCCCACTCGTTCTTTCATCGCAGCTAAAATTGCGTCCTTGTTTTGTCCTTTAACAGCCATAATAAAAGGAAACTCAAATTGCGCAACATATCTTTGATTGAGTGAAACAAACTCCCCATAATCCTTTGCTGAGAGCTTATCAAGACCTACACCAGCTTGCTCCTTTTGCGATACCTCTGATATTTTTAATCTAGTACCGAGATCAGGATGGGCACGAAGCAGGGCCAATTGCAAGGTACGATCGGCATTTCCAACCATCGTCACCATAGATTGTAAGAGGTCCTCGCGGGATTTAAAGGGCAGACTCCCCCACGACATCGCGGCCACCCATGGGGAGTGCTCAAACACCCAGCCTAGTTTACTCACAAACTCTTCTTTATTCATTTGATTTAATTCCTCGATGGAAGTCCCCTGACGATTCACCACCCGTGCCCACAACCTTTCAGCCATTGATAGTCATATTTTGTATCGACATCAAAAAAGTCCGCTTCGTTTTCATAATCAACCAGCATCCCGGTTAATTCCTTTTTTTTAAAAAGCTGTCGTGCGCCTGCGTCGCCCTCTAGTTTCAGTAATTCAGGAACCATTTGTGGTGAAAAAATGATCGGTGGTCTTGGAATCCCCTGAAAACTGGCGGCTAGGAATGGTACATGATCTTGCTGTAGGTATCGGGATACCAACTCATTGATGATTCCTAAAGGTAGGAGAGGTTGATCAGCGAGAAGGACCATGATTCCCTTTGGTTCCATTTCCATCGCAGCCAGCAACCCAGATTGCAAGGAATGGGCTTGCCCTTTATCTGCTTCTCGGCAAATAACAGTTTTCCACCGTTCCCGGAAGGGTGGGGCAAAAAGGGTGTCGTCAATCCAATCGAGCTCATCCTCTTCCCTTTTCACAACTATCGTATAATCCAGTTTAGAATTCACTGCCTTTTCTAATACTGAATGACCAATTGTTTTCTTGCCAAAAGGGAGTGCCAGCTTGTTAACCCCCATCCGGCGGCTCTTGCCCGCCGCTAGATAGACTGCGATGACCCCGCATTTATCCCTCAAAAGAAACTACCCTTTCATACCGAGCTCGTAACATCTCAACCCGTGTCCTTTCCATTTAAGACCCCCTATTCTTTTCAAGCTATTTATCACTATATATATTGATAGACCCATCAAAATACACCTAAGTTCTTTTTCAATTTTCTAATGACCGGGTTGATTTATAGAAGTTAGTCGAACAATATTAGCGAGGCCCCTGTCATTTTTTTTCATTGTGAAAAATAGACTAATTGAAAAATAGAATGGAGAGGTTCTATGTCAGATTTGCACTTTATGGAAAAAGCGATTGAACTAGCCTTAACTAATGTGTTAACGAAACAAGGCGGACCTTTTGGAGCAATTGTCGTCAAGGATGGAAAAATAATTGGTATGGGTAAAAATGAAGTAACTGCAACAAACGATCCAACTGCACACGCCGAAGTGCAAGCCATTCGGGATGCGTGCCGATTTTTAAACGACTTTCAGCTTACCGACTGTGAAATATATACCAGCTGTGAACCTTGTCCGATGTGTATTGGCGCTATTTATTGGGCACGCCCTAAAGCTGTTTACTATGCTTGCACGAAGCAAGATGCGGCAAAGATCGGGTTCGATGACCAATTTATTTATGACCAACTCTCCCTTCCCGTTGAAAATCGTAAAATACAAATGCAAAAATTTTTTCCAACGAATGGAGATTTGCCGTTTAGAACCTGGGAGAATGCAAATGATAAAGTGGAGTATTAAATTGACAAAAGAGGATGTTGTTCTATGGAGGAAAACCAATTAAAAAAAAGAATCTCTGTAGCATCTAAACGAGAACCAGCAGATACTGTCATTAAAAATGGCAAAATTATCGACGTCTTTAATGGAGAAATAATCGAAGGTGATCTAGCGATTGTGGATGGATACTTTGCGGGTATCGGAGATTATGAGGGAAATAGGGTGATTGATGCAAAAGGCCGTTATATCTCCCCAGCTTTCATCGATGGTCATGTTCATATCGAATCCTCAATGGTCACACCAAACGAATTTGCCAAGGCCCTTCTTCCACACGGCGTAACCACCGTCATTGCAGACCCTCATGAAATCGCCAACGTATTAGGAGCTGACGGGATCCAATATATGCTTGATTCCTCTAAAAACTTACCGTTTGACTTTTTCTTCATGCTTCCTTCATGTGTCCCTGCGACCGAATTTGAAAATTCGGGGGCAACATTACATTCAGCAGATTTAAAGCCATTTTATCAGCAGCCACGGGTACTGGGATTAGCTGAGGTCATGAATTTCCCAGCTGTCCTAACGGCCGAGGATGATATGCTCAATAAAATCTTAACAGCAAAACAATTTAGCAAAAAAATTGACGGTCATGCGGCAGGGTTGTCTCCCAATGATTTGAATGTATATATGGCAGCAGGTATTCGAACAGATCATGAAAGCACAACGGCTGCTGAAGCAAAAGAGCGTCTCAGTAGAGGTATGTACTTAATGATCCGCGAGGGTACGGTTGCAAAAGACCTAAAGCAATTAATTCCGGTCGTCAATGAGCGCAATGCACGAAGATGTTTATTTGTAACGGATGATAAGCATTTAGATGACCTCATCCAAGATGGCAGTATTGATCATAACGTTAGGCTTGCGATTGCTTCAGGTTTATCTTCAATCATTGCGATACAAATGGCAACGATCAATGCTGCCGAATGCTTTGGGCTCGAGTCTAAGGGGGCGATTGCACCTGGATACAAAGCAGATTTCTTCCTATTCGATGATCTGGAGAAAATAAAGATAACAACCGTTTTTAAAGATGGCAGGGCAGTAGTTGAGAATGGAAGGCTAGTTATTGAATCACAGAATCCTACTTTGGTTGAAACTGAAAGGTTAAGACATTCCGTTCGTTACCGTTCGCTTTCGGAAAATGATTTTCAAATGCCATTAAAAACAAACCACGCAAATATAATTGAAATTACTCCCAATAGCTTGGTAACGCGTCATGTAATTGAAAAAGTTGATAGGAGTGATTTGGGGTTATTTCAACCTTCCATTACCAATGACCAATTAAAGTTGGTAGTGATTGAGCGCCATCATCTGAAAAATCAAATCGGTTTAGGGATCGTCAAAGGTTTAGGTTTAAAATCAGGAGCCATCGCCACAACCATTGCCCATGATTCCCATAATCTTATTATGGCCGGAACGACTGATTTCGATATGGTAGTTGCTGCCAAGGCAATTAAAAATATCCAAGGGGGTCTCGTGGTTGTCAATCATGGGAAAGTGATTGCCTCATTGGAACTTCGCATTGCAGGTTTGATGTCTGATCGCCCGTATCAGGAGGTTTATGCCCGTTTAAATGAGATCAATCTTGCTCTCAAAGAGCTAGGTGCAAATAACCACTTTAACCCCTTTCTAACGATTTCTTTTTTATCA
>OEPS010000572.1_pt1 | contig 12813 bp, 12 predicted proteins | sample 1539411 | NCBI WGS metagenome assembly OEPS01 (sample SAMN02671747, study PRJEB22543) | soil metagenome | biome: bacteria | place: China:Hunan Province, Lengshuijiang City | collected 2012-10-15 | depth 0.08m m | reverse complement strand
CTGACGTCGTCACCGTGAACGCGTTCATGGCCTCGACGACGGGCCGCGGCCCGCAGCCCCAGCCGATGCGGATGTTGGCCAGCCCGTGGGCCTTCGAGCCGCCGCTGATCGTGACGACCCGGCCGGCCATGCCGGCGCAGCTGGCCAGGTGGTGGCGGGTCTCGTGCGGGTCGTACTCGGTCAGGGTGAAGATGCAGTCCTCCAGGGCGACCAGGTCGTGGTCCACCACGAAGCCGGCGATGCCGTCGAGGTCCTGGCGCGAGTAGATCCCCCCGGTCTGGGTGGGGTTGAACAGGAACAGGCCGCGCAACCCACCGGCCGGCCCGGACCGGTCGTACCAGGCGTCGAGGTCCTCCCGGGTCAGCTTGTAGTCGTTGCACCGGCGGGTCGGGACGCAGGCGAGCCGCACACCGGCCAGCTCGCACCAGCTGGCGAGCGGGTAATAGTAGGTCGGTGCCACCAGGAAGGTGTCGCCCGGGTCGGCCACAGCGTGGAGGAAGGCGAGGAAAAGCCGGGTCGTGCCGCTGTCGACGCAGACATTGCCGGCAGTGGCCGGGTCGATGCCATCGGCCACGAAAAAGCGGGCAATCGCCTCGTCGAGCGGCTCCAGCCGGTGCAGGAAGAGGTAGCCGTCGAGTGCCGAGTCCGCGGTGTCGAGCAGCGCCCGGACCCCGGCCGCGACCACCGACGGGTGCGGCCGCCGCATGCCTTCCCCGTGGGCGAAGGAGATCACGCCCTCGTCGAACATGCCCGGGTGGACCTTACGCCCCGCACCGTCCTCACCCAGCAGGGCCTGCTGGCAGCGGGCAACCCGGAGCGCGGCACCGTCGGGAGCGAGCGTGGCGACTCCGGCGGGCTGGGCAATCCCTGCGGCCAGCGCCCTCATACAAGTGCCGCTCCGCGGCAGGCTGGAGGCCCCAGGCGGACCGGCAGGCAGAGCAGGCTGTGCCGGTCGGGACTCCCCTGCCAGCGCAATTCCCCGGGGGACGCCGCCAGGCCGATCGCCGGGTAGCGGTCGACCAGGGTCGCCAGGGCGATCCGGGCGTGGACGCGGGCCAGCGGCGCACCGGCGCAGTAGTGGATCCCGTGGCCGAAGGTCAGGTTGGCGGCGTGCTTGCGGGTGATGTCGAGCGAGTCGGGCCGGGCGAAATGCGCCGGGTCCTGGTGCGCCCGGTCCAGGCACACCTCGACCACGCTCCCCGCTGCCACAACCGTGCCGTCGATGGGCAGGTCCTCGGCGGCGATCCGGACGGCCCGGCACACGGGCGCTTCCAGGCGCAGCAGCTCCTCCAGCGCCCGGGCGCGCAGCCCGGGGTTCCGGGCGAACAACGCAAGCTGGTCGGGATGGGTCAGCAGGGCCAGCATCCCGTTGGCGATCAGGTCGATCGTCGGCTCCTGGCCGGCGGTGATCATCAGCATCGCCATCGACCGGGCCTCCGCCGGGCTCAGCCGGTCGCTCCCGTCGTGGACCGCAAGCAGCGCCCCGAGCAGGTCGGGCTGGGCACCCGGGGAATCGTCTGGGCCGATGGCCACCGCCCTGAGTTCCAGCAACTCGCCGATCAGCAGCCCCAGCCGCCGGTAGGCCTCGTCCCGGGCGCCGGGGAGTCCCGGCCCCCCCAGCAGGCCGGTCGCCAGGATGCCGAACTTGTCGCGGCAGGCGGGGGGGATCCCGAGCAGGTCGGCCGTCACCGAGGTCTGGAGCGGCACGAGGTAGGAGGCGATGAGGTCGACCACGTCGGCGCCGGCCAGACAGCTGGCCAGCCCGCCGGCCACGGCGGCGATCCGGGGTGCCATCGCCGCCATCCGCCCCGGCGTCAGCGCGCCGGCGAGCAGGCGCCGGAGGCGGGTGTGGTCGGGCGGATCGATGTTGGTGAGGTTGCGGATCCAGCCCCCGCCGCCGGCAGCAGGCGCCGGGTACCCCAGCGCCTCCCAGGCTCGTGCAGGATCCTTGGAGAGCTGATGCGCCGACAGCGCCCAGCGGGCCTGGTCGTAGCCGGCGACCTGGCGCACCCGAGCAGCCTCCAACCGGCTGGCGGTCACGGCCGGGCGGCCGGCCCTGCGGACACCGGCCGCCCGGCGGACGGCGGGATCACCGTTTGCAGGCGGGCGTACTGCACCCGCGTTGCGGCGAGCGCAGCGGCGTAGGCCAGGTCGAACAGGGTCTTGCCCTCGTTCGGCCCGCTCGGCACCACCTTGCTGCCCTCCTCGGACGTCGGCGAGTCCTTGTTCAGCTGTTCGTGCGTCGGGGCACCGGGCCCGCATTCCTTCGGGGAGTCCAGCCAGAAGGTCCCGCTGACGATCTCGGCGGGCAGCGTCGCCACCACCAGGTCCCAGACGGGAATCGGGCTCTGGTCGACATGGAGCTCGACCCAGTTGGAGTGGGCATAGAAGTCCTCGACGGTGTGGATCATCGTCCCGAAGGACACGAACGGGTTCTCGTCCGACCCCGACTCGATGAACGTCCAGAGGTCGTTGATCCGTTGCACACCGAGGTCGAAGCAGCAGTTGTCGAAATGCAGGGCGCTCTCGAACTGGTTGAGGTCGGTCGCCACATTGGCGGCGACGATGATCGGGAGGTTGTCCTTGATCCTGGGGTCGTCCGGGCAGGCCTGGATGGTCATATCGGCGTGGAAGTCGACCCGGAACATCGGGATGAACGGCCGCCCGCTCACCGGGTCCGCACCGCCTCGGTCGACAGCCCGGTCAGCGCCTGCGCCGCCTCCTCCGGCAGCCTGGACCGCCAGTCGTCGGGGACCACGAAGCCGAATGCCCACCGGTTGCGCTCGGCCCCGTTGACGATGCAGTGCCAGAGGAGCCGGTCGCTTGCCTGCTCGACCTTGAAGAAGCGCAGCATCTTGGGGCGGTCCTGGAGGGTGACGATCTGTTTGGTCTGCGGGTTCATGTAGCGGAAGAAGGTCCGCATGTCGTCGGGGCCGACCGTATCGTCCATGTCCAGCAGGTACATCCGCCACCCGGGCTGGGTCTCGTTGGTGTGCCACAGGCGGTAGGCGAAGGGCGGGTACCACAAGGATCCGGAGAACCGTACCTCCGGGCCGAACACCTGCTCCAGGGCGGCGACCAGCCGGGTCTTGGCGGCGAAGTACCCCTCGTAGAGCGGGTGGTCCAGGTGCTGGTCGAGGTTGACCAGGTGGAACCCCCGGCGGCCGTCCTCTCGTCCCGAGTCGGCAGCCATGACCTCCTCCAGCCGCCGCCCGAATCCCGGGTCGGCGGGCGACATCGAGGTCCAGGCAAGGTCATCCTCTCGGAAGGACGCCTGGTAGGCGTCCAGGTCCACCGTCGGCGGCTTGATCGTCAGCTGCGGGAGCTCGGCCAGGATCGGGGCCAGCTGGGCGATCCCGGTGAGGTCGAGCTCGTAGTGGCCGACGGTGGTCACCCCCCCGTCGCCGCGCTCGGTGGCCGCCTGCCGGGGGATCGGCCGTGGGCCGTTCCCGTCCTCGTCGGGCAGCGAAGACGCCACCGCGATGTCCTGGAGGTCGAACGCGTAGCCGTGCCGGCGACCCAGGGCGATCAGCTCGCCGGGATCGGTGAGCGCCCGCACCTGGAGCTCGAGCGCCGGGTCGCGCTGGGTGCGCTCGAAGAATGTCCTGCACGATTCCACTGACATCCGGGTCTCCTCTCTGTTCAGCTCGGTCGTTGACGTCGGTTCGCCTGGCTCACCCCCCCGGCGGCGGGTCCAGCAGCAACGGGGACGGGACCCGGACGGGCTGGGCAAGCCGCAGGAAGTGCAAGCCGATCCCGGCGAGGCCGATCATCAGCCCAGGCAACGTCCGGTTCGCCCCCTCGGCATCGGGCCATCCGGGCGTGACCGCCAGCCGGCGCCACTGGCCCTGCGCCTGGACGTTGGCCTCGAGTTGGAAGGCGACCTCGCCCTTCAGCGCGGCGAAGCGCAGGAACAGCTCGGCGTTGCCGGACTGGCCGTGACACAGCGTGTCGTTGCCGAGCATGGCGAAGTTCCGGAGCGTCGCCGCCAGGGCCTGGTACGACTCCTTCAGCAGGCCGTCGTCGCTCTTCCCGAGCACGGCCCAGCTGGCGATCCGGCTCAGCCCGATGCCGGCGGCGCCGTTGCACCAGGCGTTGCCGAAGTGCGCCCTGCCGCCGGCCAACTCCCGGATGCTTGTGCGCAGGTCCGCCCAGTCCTGCTCGTCGTCGTCGAAGTGAATCGCCTCGTAGGCGAAGGCCCGCCGCCCGGTCTCGACGTAGTCCTCCCGGCCGGTGGCCACCCCCAGGGCGATGAGCGCCCAGCCGATCCCGGCGGCACCGTGGGCAAAGCCCGTGAAGTTGGCTACCGTCTCGCCCGGGCGTTCCGGCGGCCAGCTGACCTGTGCCGCGCCGGCCCGGCCCAGCCCGGCCTCGGCATGCCGCAGGAGATGCCCGGCGCAGCGGTGGGCGATCGGGAGGCCCTCCCCCGAAATGCCGGCCAGGCCGAGCATCACCGGGATAACGCCGGCGCAGCCGGTCAGCACGTCGAAGGCGCGGTCGGCGTCGACCAGCGGGTCAAGCCCCCGGGCTGATGCCACGGCCAGGTCGAGCCACCGGGTGCCGCCCCACAGTCGATGGAGATGGGTCAGCAGGTAGACCCGCCCGGCCAGGCCCTGGAACGCCCCGGCCCCTCCGGGCGGCCCGGCCAGCGCGTGGTCCGCCGCCTGCTCGGCGGCCGCCCGGACGGCGGCGCTGGGGCGGAGCGAGTCGAGGTAGGCCAGGAACAGCGCCAGGCCGGCGCTGCCGTAGTAGAGCGACGTGGCCACCCCGTCGGCCCCGGCGCCCGCCGCCGGGGTGAACCAGCCGGGGGCGTCCATCGGCTCGCCATCCATCCGGTGGGCCAGCGCGGTGCCGATCAGCTCGGCGTACTCGATCGCCGTTGCGCCGAACGCCTCGCTGTGTTCGTCGGCCGACGAAAGGCTGGCCCCGATGTACTCGACCTGGCGCAGCCGGTCGTCGGGCGAGAGGGCGCCGATGCGGTGGACGGCGACCTCCAGCGGCGAGCGGTCGATCACCGCCGGGATCGGGTTGAGCTGGTCGTGGCGCAGCGCGGTCCCGTCGGCCTGGGCGGAGAAGACCGGGACGTCCAGCTGCCAGAGCGAGTCGAACTCGCGGGCCGCCGCCTGCCCGGTGCGGTCCCACGGATGCGGGGACTCGGTCAGCCGGTGGAAGACCAGGTCCGCCTCGAGCGGCTCCATCAGGCACTTCGGGTGGCGGGCGCCGAGCAGCAGCTGGACGTAGATCTGGGTGCTGCGGGCAACGAAGCGCACGTCGCTGCCGCCGAAGAGCTCGCGCACCCACTCGGCGGCGATGGACGGGTGGCCCTCGAACCATTCGTGAACCTGGCTGAAACCGCCGACGATGGCGCCCCGGAACTCCTTCGGCTCCAGCACCGCGCCGCCGAGGCGCACCCGGTTCGGGGCATCCTGCTCCACCCGGATCCCGGCCTCGTGGCGGACCGCCAGCTCGGGCCCGTCCTGGAGCCGGGGCAGGGCAAACGGGATCTCGTAGGACTGGCCGCCCTCGCACCCGCTCTGGCGCATGACGACGTCGGAGGCCGGGTCCAGCGGCCATTCGAGCAGGCCCGTTCGGTAGACCGAGTCGACCACGGTGCCGGCAGCCGGCTCCTGGCCCGCCGGCGCAACCCGCAGCGCCGTCTCGCAGTCGCACACGAAGGCGCGGCCTTGTGACACCAGCAGGTTCTCGTAGTGGAGGTCGCTACCCCCCAAAATGTGGAAGATGCCGAGGAAGCCCCCGATCTCCCGGTAGATCCGGGACGCCTCCTGCCGGGAGGGGACATCGTTCCGGCCGGGCGGGATCCGCTCCTCGTAGCCGTAGCCGTCCCGGGCGACGACCCGGTGCGGGGCGAAGCCCACGACACCCCGCTCGGTCAGCCGCTGGAGCAGCGATTGCATGGCGACCTCGGCGTCCAGCGGCCGCGGCTTGTAGACGAACGACGCCGGCCCGGAGGCCAGGTCGACGCCGACGATGCCGACGCTGCGCCCGCCGACGTGGTAGTCGGACTTGCCGAGCTCCAGCGAGGTGAACCGCACCACCGGCTCGCCGAAGATCTCCTGCCCGATCGCGTCGACGTCCCGGCACAGGGCGCCGATCAGGCTGCGCCCGTTGTCGATCAGCCCCCGGGTGACCACTGCCAGCCAGCGGCCGAGCACCGGGAAGCGGACGTAGAACCGGTGGCAGGACACGGCGTCGCCGAAGCGGCGCCGGCAGTAGGCCTCCGCGGTCTCCTCCACCCCGCCCGCCCCGGCAGCGCCGGAGCGAGCCCGGGCGACGTTGCGGTCGACCTCGATGGCCCAGGCCAGGCAGAGCTCGAACCGGTCGATCAGGTGCCCTTCGAAAGCGCCGGCCACCGCTGGGAGGATCACCGGCCGTCCCGCCCACCGGGTGGCCTCGGCGACTGCCGCCTCGAGCTGGCGGCGGAGGTGGTGGCGGAACGGGGCGCACGCCGCGGCCAGCTGCCGGCGGCGCTCCCACCCGCCGCCGGGCTCGATGGCCGGCGCCTCGAAGCCACCGAGCGCAGCGGCGTAGCTGGGGAGCCAGGCGGCGTGCAGCTCATCGAGCAACTGCCGCTCGGCTTCATCGAGCGCGCCGGAGCGCAACTGCAACTGGCGGTTGGCCTTGAGCGCCCGTTCGAGCTCGGGATGGCCCAGGGCCGGCGGCCTACTCCTGGTGCGGTCTTCCGGGGGGTTGAGTGACCGTGGGGCCAGGGAGGCCGCCAGCCTGCGGGCCAGGCGTTGCAGCTTCCAGGTGTCAGCGGAGCTCAGCGCCTCCTCCTGGCTCCTGGTGTGCGCCAGCGCGGCGGCGATCCGGAGCTGCTCGGCCAGGTTGGAGGCCCGGCTGGCAACCTCGTAGGGGGCCTGGGAGCTGGTCAGGCCGCGCGCTTCCAAGAGCACGTCCATAAGCGCAGTCATGCCCTTACGGGCCGGCGCAGCCGACCCGTACTGGCACGCCTTAGCCGGCGCCCTACTTCGTGCCGCCGTCGCAGACGATGGTGAACGGGCCGAAGCTGCAGGTGGCGCCGCACTGGGCGACGAAGGTCGGTCCTGCCGTCAGGTCGATCAGGGTTGTGTCCAGGCCCTCGACGGCGACCGGGAGAGACGTCCCGCCGCTCAGGCCGAACTGGGCCGGGGCGGCGAGGATAAGGGCGCGGAACTCGTCGTCCACCACGCTCTGGTAGAGAAGGTCCTCCAGGTCACGCGGCGCCTCACACAGGGATGCGGCCATCGATCATTCCTCCTATGAAACCTGCGGGAATTCGGACGATGATTCTCAAGCGCAGTCAGAAGCGGACCGCAGGCGGGAGGACAGCCGCCGCCCGGCACTCAGGGCGTCCCCCCGCCGCGGAGAGAAGTCGGGGCTACTTCGTGCCGCCGTCGCAGACGATCGTGAACGGCCCGCTGCTGCACGTCGACCGGCACTGGGCAACAAAGGTCGGGCCCGAGGTCAGGTCGATCAGCGACGTGTCCTGGGACTCGACCGGCGTCGGGAGCAGGCCGGCGTCGCTCACGCCGAACAGGGCGGGGTCGGACAGGATGAGAGCACGGAACTCCTCGTCGACGGCGCTCTGGTAGAGGATCTCCTCCAGATCGGCCGGCATCTCGCGCAGGATTGCTGACATTCTCGCTACCTCCTTATCGATAGCCAACGTACGGACGCGTGGCGACGCAACGCCGAAGCAGTTGCGGGTTCTTTCGGTCTGCCCGGCGGCCTCCTTTCTGTGGGGCAGCGGCACGACGGGCGCTGGCACCGTAGGTCTGGAAGGACTTCCTGCCAGGATGCCCGACCGGTGACGGTGCCCACGCTCTGGGTGAAAGAGGCCCTATCTTAAGCACGACATTCGCCCGTTGCCAAGACGTTTTCTCGTGATATATCCATCACATCTTTTGGCCCGTAATGTGACGGTCTTGTGCCTCCCAGGCTCGGGATATAACGAGCGTGTGACGCGGCTGCTACGTTCTACTCATGCGCCGCCTATGTTCGGCCAAGTCTCACCTCAATAGACTGGCGCCGACGTGGTCATCGAGCGCGACGAGTTGCGCTGCATCCAGTTCCTGATCGTCCTGCTGTCGTGCCTGCCGGCCGGTGGCCGGTGCCGAGAGGTGCTGGAGCTGGCGCTGGCGCTCGACGAGGGGCCGGCGCTGGCCCGGCTGAACGCCCCCCGGGACCTCACGACCAACGTGGGCGTCCTGGCCTGGCTGGACTCGCTGTGGGCCCGGGAGGACCTCTCGCCCGAGGAGCGCGAGCTGGTCTGGTGGCAGAACGACGGCCAGCGGATGGCCGCGGCGATCCGGGAGCTGGCCGCGGTCGAGGCGCGGCTGGGGCGTGCCTGGATCGTCGCCCCGGAAGGGTTCTTGCCCTGACCGGCTTCCCGGACGCGTCGGTCCTCCAGGCGGTGCTCGACCTGATCGAGGACGGTGAAGGCGGGGAGCTGGTGGTCGACAGGGGGCCCGGCACCGCCCGGTACCAGCGGAGGAACCGGGCGGGCGACGTCACCCGCGTCGTCACCGCCCTGTCGATCGGCGAGGGCTCGGGCGTGCTCTCCAGCGACCTGTGGGGGGCCGTCCGGTCGTGGTCGAGGCTGGACGCAGCCCGGGAACCTACCGCCAGCTTCGTGCTCCACGCCGACGGCCCGCTCTACCCCACGGCCGGGCCGGCCGTGGCGGATCGCCTGCGCCGGTTTGCCGAGGGGTGCGCCACCGCCGAGGACGTCCGGGTGGTGAGGATGGTCGGTCTCCCCGCCGAGAGCCCGCTGCTCCGCTCGGTGCGGCTGCGCTGCAGCGCCGGGCCGCATATCGCCGTCGTCGACGATGCGTGCTGGCGGCTCGAGCAGCTCCTGCTCGGCACCGGCCGGGACGCCGGGGCAGCGATCGCCCGCCTGCTGTGCAGCTGCTCGGAAGTCCCGCACTGCGGGGGGACGATCGGCCGGGATGAAGCAGCGGAGGTCGCCGGCGTCGACCTCACCGGGCTGGACCAGGCAAGCGACTGGGAGGGCGGGCCGGGCCCACTGCCGGTAACGGTGGGATGGCGCGAGGCGGCGGTGAGCGGGCTCGGGGTGGCGATCCGGCGCCAGCTGCAGGCCAGCTCCAGCCGGCCGGTCTCGGCCGCCGCTGCTCGCCGGATCCTGGGGTCCCATGCCCTCGTCCTGCGCCTGACCGGGCCCGGCCTGGCCACCGGGGCAGCCAGCTGGCTCGCCGAAGAGCTGGCGATGCTGCGGGCGGCGAACCCGGCACTGCGTGTGGTCACCGTCGACCCGGACGCGAACGGGGAGAGCCCGTGAGGGTGCTCGTGGTGACGCCCACCCAGTCCAGCGAGACGGTGACCGCCGTCCACGTGGCCCGGGACCTCGTCGCCCACGGCCACGAGCCGGCATTCCTCGCCTCCCCCGAAGCCCGCCGCCAGCTCCCTCCGGGCTTCCGGCGGCGCAGCTTCGAGCTGACCGGAGACCTCGCGGCCAACTTCGGCATCTGGACCGATGCGCTGGACACGCTCTCCCCGCAGCTGGTGCTGTTCGCCGACTACCCGATCCTGGCCGCCCCCGCCACATCGACCCCGCTGAGCTCGCACCCCGGGTGGGCCGGGAGCCTGGAGGGCCTCGCCGCCTGCCCGGTGACCCTCGACCACCTGGGACTGGGCCAATGCCCGGAGCCGCTCACCGTGGGCCCGAGCCACCTCGGCGGGCAGACCGCCACGTTCCCCGAGCTCCCGGCCGGGATGCGCGTCCTGCTCCCCTGCCCGATGCACCACCCGGGCCCGGTGGAGGGCCGGCGCGGCGAGCCGTTCCGCTATTGGGACCTCCCCCTCGGCGTTCCCGAGGACCGGCGCCGCCGGGTCCGGCAGCGCTACCTCGACTCCGACCGCGACTTCCTCGTCCTGCACTCGGTCCCGGCCTGGGCCTGGAAGATGGCCGAGGCGCTGAGGCTCCCCTACTTCCGCATGCTGGCGGACATCTTCGGCTGGTACCTCGGGGGCGCCGGCAGGCCGGTCGTGGTGGTCTCGGTCAACGATGGCCAGCTGCTCGGGCAACCCGCCGCCGGGGGCCCGGTGCGGATCCTCAACACCACGGCCATGGCCGTCGACGACTTCGCCGAGCTGTTGTTCAGCGCCGACCTGGTCCTCACCGAGAACAAACCCTCGTTCACGATCGGCATGGCCGTCTGCGGGCTGCGCCCGTGCGCGGCGCTCCGTAACAGCTTCCCGTTTGCCGAGCTCGGCGGCTGCCTGCCCGCCCCGCTCGGCGACTGGGTGGCCGCCATGGAGTGGGAGCGGCCCGGCGCGGTGTTCCCGTTCGAGGTCTTCCCGATGGGACTGACCGGCGAGCTGGACAAGCTGGGGCTCTACCGGGCCAGCGCCCTGGTCGGAGCCTTCGACGAGCTGGAGATCTTCGGCGGCGAGCCGACCAGGCGGCGCCTGGCCCGCCTGCTGACCGACCCGGAGGCCCGGGACGAGCTCCACGCCCGCCAGCTGGCCTACGTGGAGCTGCTCGCTGAGGCCCCGCCCCCGGCCGCGCTCCTGGAGCGCTGCTGGGAGGAGTGGGCATCGCCTCCGGCCGGCGTCAGATGAGCGACCGGAACTGCGGCGGGATCGCTTCGACGCAGAGCGGGAGGTGGTCGTCGGAGACGGTGTCGGTGTAGAACCACCGGCCGAACTCCGGCTCGGCGTCGAGGAGCATCTGGCTCCACCACCCGTGCCGCACATTGCGCTCGGCCCATGGGACCGAGGCCCGTGCCCGGTGCCGCGCCTTGCACTGGTCGTAGTCCATGCGGTGCAGGTGGATGAGGAACAGGTTCGGGTCGGGGTCCTGGGTCAGCCCCCGGCACCGGTGAAACCCGGGAGTCCACTGCAGCGGCACCCGGGCGAGGGCGGGCTTGGAGTACATCGGGTTGGCGAACCAGTGGCGGCGCTGATCCAGCACCGGCCTGGCGGCGTCGAACGGGGGCTCGGCCTCGCGCAGGTGGATGACCTCGTAGCCGCGGCAGCGGGCGATCTTGCCGGAGAAGGAGTCGACGTACTCGCCCAAGGTGCCCCACGCCGGGTCGGGAGCAACGATCTCGTCGACGTCGACGTACAGCACCGCGCCGTAGCCAGCGAGGAGCTGGTGCTGGTACGACTGCACCGTGTCCCGCACCCAGAGCACATCGATCTCCTCGTGCTCGACCGGGATGCGCCGGAAGCCGCCCCCGCTCGTCGACCCGTCGGTGGAGCCGTGGTCGAGCACGTAGATGTCCTCCGGGGAGAAAAAGCGGGCGTAGTAGCGGTGCCAGATCGGGAAGAAGAACGCCTCGTCGCGGACGATGGTGAGCAGCGCTGACCGCTGGCCGGCCATCGCCGGTCAGCCCCCAGCCCCGGCGGCGACGGCCACCGAGGCGAGGGTGGCGGCGAAGCGCGAGTGCGGGATCGTCGAGGCGACCGCCCAGGCATCCTCGATGGTGTCCACGTCGCGGAGCAACGGGAGGTCGGCCACCGTGAGGCCCAGGGCACTGAGCCGTGCCCGCTGCCAGCGGAGTGTGGTCGGCTGGCTCATGGGCACCCCGGCAACCGGACGGGCTACCGTGCGCCGCAGGCCGAGCGCCCAGTACCCGCCGTCGGCCGCCGGGCCGAGCACGGCGTCGACGCCGGGGCGGTGGAGGGCGGTCATCGCCTCGTCGAGCAGCTCGGGGGTCACCTGCGGGGTGTCCCCGCCGATCACCAGCGCCGGGGTGCCGGCGTCCCGAAAACAGGCGTCCAGGCGTTCGTCCAGGCCACGGCCGCGCTGGCGGATCACCTCGATCCCCTCCGGGAGCCACGGCCCCGGCGTGCCTTGGAGCGCGACGACCACCGAGGCCCCCGGCGTCGCCGTGGCCGCGGCCAGCGTGTCGGCCAACGCCGCTGCGGCGAGGGCGGCCGCCTGGTCGGGGGTGCACGGCGGGCACAACCGGGTCTTCACCCGCCCGGGCTGCGGCGCCTTGACGATGACGAGGATGCGCCCCCGGCTCCGCCCGCCGGCGGTCACCGGTCCGGGCGGAGCCTGGCGACCACGGCCCGGTACTCGGCCAGGACTTCGCTCATCGCGTCGCCGTCGGACTGGAGGTCGATCATCTCCTGCTCGCCGGGGGTCAGGTCGCTACGGATCCAGAGCATCTCCAGCCACGACAGCAGGGCCTCGTCGGCTTCGGCACCGAGGGCGGGGTCTATCCGGTCGAGCCAGGCGGCGATGCCCTCGTCGTCGCCGGGGTCGGTCACCGGCGTGATCCGGTCGAGCCAGGGCGCCTCATCGAGCCCGAGCGCCAACGAGAAGAACTGCCGAGCCCGGCCCCCAGGGGGCAGGCAGGAGAGCAGGACCGCCAAGGCCTGGATCTGGCGAACCATCCCTCCGGTCTGTACTGGCGGTTCCATCAGGGCTAGTATCGTAGGCCAATCGTCCAGCGTTGCCAATATTCGATTTCTCTAGGTTATGGCGACGGATGTGTGATGGCTATGTGATGCTCTTGTGACGGGCGTGATCGGCCGTGAGGGGCTTGCAGAGAAAGGAGCGGCAATGGCCAGCAGGGTTGAGGAAGCCGGTAAATTGTCGGGAACTCTCGTCGGCGTGCTGGCCGGTGCCGAAGCGGGCACTGCGACCATACCCATACCTGTTTTAGGGACACTGCTCGGTGCCTTTGTCGGAGGTCTTGTCGGCAACTCCGCCGGGCAATTCCTCGGTGCAATGACCGAGAACGCGTCAGCTCGGGTGCTGAATGTGGTCGGCGCCGGTCTGGGCAAAGCGTCGATGTACGGCGCCCGGCGGGCCGAGGCGGCAGTCCCCGAGCCACCCCG
>OEPS010000571.1_pt1 | contig 12819 bp, 19 predicted proteins | sample 1539411 | NCBI WGS metagenome assembly OEPS01 (sample SAMN02671747, study PRJEB22543) | soil metagenome | biome: bacteria | place: China:Hunan Province, Lengshuijiang City | collected 2012-10-15 | depth 0.08m m | reverse complement strand
CGCGCCCCGCGCGGGGGTGGTTCGGGCGGGTTCCGGGCGGCCTGTAGGTGGGGCCGGGCGCGCTACCGAGCGTGACGACTATACCTAGCATGCCGATGTACCGGCAGCCGGTATAGGGGGGTATGCGCCCGGTGGCATTGAGGTGATGCCCGAATAGCACGTTAATTCAGTCCCGGTGCCACCGGGAATTAGCTGTGCCGTGCCCGTGATATAGTCGTGCCATGAAGAACGGAACGCTCGTCATAATGGCACTGGCCGTTATTGTCTTTGTCATGTCGGTTTATTTTGTGTGGCGTGCCGGCGGCTCCTGACCATTTACCGGGTGCTATCGTGGGCGGTGATGGATCGCAGCACGCCCCTGGCCGGGCCCGCTCCCTATCCCCTGGGCCCGGCCAGGCCGTCCGATACGGGAGGTCCCGTGTGACTGCCCAGCTGTACAAGGGCGCCGACGCCGCCTTTCCCGGGAAGGCACTGCCGGCGGGTACCCAGATCCTGGCCGCCTACGTCGGGTCGTCCGGCCCGGGGACGCCGGACACCCCCCACATCTGGACCGCGAGCGAGTGGAACCGCTACGTGGACGCCGTCCCCTCGCTGCACCTGCTCCCGATCTACGTGCACAACTTCACCGACCAGGCTCCCGAGGCCGATGCCGCCAACGCGGTAGAGTCGGTCCGGGCCCTGGGGTGGTCCCCGAACATGCCCGGGGCCCTTCGCCGCATGATCGTGCTGGACCTGGAGACGCTGGTGGCCTTCGAGTGGGCCGCTGCGGTGATGCTGGGCATCTACGACGCCGGGTTCATGCCGGTGCCCTACGGGTCGTTCCGCTTCGTGACCCAGAACCCGTGCCTGCTCGGGTACTGGGAGGCGCTGCTCACCCGCACCCCGCCCGCCGCCCTGGCCCCGGGCCAGCTGGGCGTGCAGTGGGCTTTCGGGACCGACTGGGACTCCGACGTGTTCTCCAAGGCCGTCTATGACGCCTGCGGGGTCGGCAAGCGGACCGGGTGAGCCCGGATGCCCTACCGGATGCGCCGCTTTACCTGCGCGGGGTGCGGCATGGCGGTGGTGCGGCGCCGGCAGGCGGACGCCAAGGTGCACTGCACGCCGTGCTCGATCAAGCGGTCCGTCGAGGCGCAGCGCCAGATGCACGCCAAGTCGGGCCCGTTCTGGGATGCGTACGTGCTGGCCCAGGTCGCCGCGGTGCACCGGATGCTCGCTTCATCCGCCCCGGATGAGAGGCCGCAGGCCGTCTGAGGGGCCCGTCACAGGAACCCCCCACAGTGGGAAACCACCGTGGGGGGTTCCCTTTTGACCTGCGTGTTTATACCAGTGGTCTAGACCAATTCGGGGCTACGATGGGCCCATGTCCTACACCATCGATGTCGTCGTCCACGACGGCCAGCCCCAGGTGGAGCACTCTGGGAGCATCCCGGACGGCCGGTACACCATCACCGGCACGCCCGGCCAGCACGGCCCCGAGCCGTCCGTCCGGTTCACCCGGCACGAGAACCACACCGGCCTCGCGGCGCCCCGCGAGGGCCAGGAAGGCAGCTGGTAATGGCCCGCAACATCCCCTCCGCGGCTGACGCCGCCAACGCCTGGTCAACCGGCTTCGCCGGGGCCGGGGCCAAGTGGGCCGCCGGGGTCGAGGCCGTCACCACCCCGCCGGGCCAGCTGGCCGCCGCGGCACAGAGCCGGTACCTCGCCGGCGTGCAGCAGTCCGCCCAGAAATGGGCATCAAACACCGCAGCGGTATCTCTCCAGCAGTGGAAATCGGTCACGGTCCAGAAGGGCCAGGGCCGCCTGGCCTCCGGCGCCCAGGCGGGCATGGCCAAGTACCAGGCCAAGATCCAGCAGGTGCTTCAGGCCGAGGCGTCGATCATCTCCTCGCTTCCGCCCCGCGGCACGGTGGAGCAGAACATCCAGCGGTCCGCGCAGTTCCAGATGGCCATGCACCAGGCGTTCGCCCAGGGCGGCTGACCATGGGCGTCGCCATTGACACGGTCGCGCTGGACGTCCACAACACGGCCACCTCGGCAGTCGGGCTAACCGCCGCGACTGCGGCCTCAGGTGATTCCCTGTCAGTACGGAACTTCACCGGAGGGGCCGCGGCCTACCTGCAGAATGTGTACCTGCAAGGTGCTTCCGCCCCGCGCCGGTTCCGGTTGCTGTCCGCCCGGCTGCACGACAACGTGACCGGCATCAGCTTCGACGCGCTGGAATCGCCGACCGAGTTCCTGCTTCCCCCGGAGATCGACCAGCCGCTGTACGCCGGTGACACGCTGGTAGCCCAGATGGACGCCGCCGCCAGCAGCGACACCGTGGCGGCGCTGCTGAACTACTACACCGACCTGCCGGGGATCTCCGCCAACCTGTACACCTGGGCACAGCTCAAGGGCCGGGTAATCGACTTCAAGCCTGTCGAGGTCGACGTGACCAGCAGCGCCACGATCGGCCAGTGGTCCGACACCCTGCTGACCACGACCGAGAACCAGCTGAAGGCCGATTACGAGTACGCCGTGCTCGGGGTCGAGGGCACGGCGGCATTCTGCGCTGTCGGGGTCAAGGGCGCCGCCACCGGCAACCTGCGGGTCTGCGCGCCCGGGTCGTCGCCGACGCTCCGGCTCACTGACTATTTCGTGTATATGTCTCAGGAGAACGGCATCCCGTTCATCCCGGTGTTCTCCGCGAACGACCGGACGGCGTTCTACGTCTCGGTGCTGGCCAACACCGCCTCGGCTGCGGACAACGTGTTCCTGATCCTGGCCAGGCTCGGCTAGGCCATGCAGCCTGCCGCGCCGCCGTCGGGCCTGAAGGGGTCCTTCGCCTGGACTGCTGCCGCGGGACAGCTGCCCGCCGACCCCGTCCCGGTGCCCGCCGGGGGCGGGTCCGGGCTGGTCACCTCCGGCCGCCTGGTGCTGGCCGGCCTGGCCGTGATCAACACCGTCGCCGTCGCCGGCACGGTCCAGGTGCTCGACGGCGCCGACGCCAAGGGCCAGGTGGTGGCCGCCTACGCCATTGCCGCGTCCGGGCCGCTGAACCCGTTCCTCCCGGCGACCGGGATTCTGCTCGAAATCGGCTGCTACCTGGTGGTCACCGGCGCCGTGCTGTCCGGCGCGGTCCACCTGATCCACCTGTGGCGGTACCCGTTCACCCCGCCCGGGGAATGACCGGTCATGCCCGGGGAGATCCGGCAGTTCACTGCCACCATCCCGGCCGGGACCCCCCAGGGCGCGCCGGCGACGGTGGCCATCGGGTTCCCGCCGCGGGTGGTCCGCCGGATCGACTGGCGGGTGCCTAACGGGCCCATGGGGGTGTTCGGCTGGCGGCTGGCCATGGGCGGGGTCCAGGTGCTGCCCACCGCCGGGGACGCCTGGGTCCTGGCCAACGATGAGGCCCAGACCTGGAACCCGGAGGGGGCACCGGATTCGGGGGCCTGGTCGGTGACCGGGTACAACACCGGCCGCTACCCGCACGCCGTGTACCTGACGTTCCACCTGGACCTCCCCGTCCCGCCCCGCCCGCAGGTGCAGCTGGTCCCGGCGGCGCTGCTGGGCATGTCCCCCGACCTGGCCGCGGTGCTGCCCCCGGGCCGCCGCCCGCCGTGACGACCTGGCCGGTCCAGCAGGCGGGCAACTTCCTGGCCTCGGCGGGCATGCCGGTCGGCCGGCTGGCCGAGTTCGTCGCGATCGCCATCTGCGAGTCCTCCCTCAATGACGCCGCGGTGTCGCCCACCGGGGCCATCGGCCTGTGGCAGATCGAGCCGTACACCGGGGCCAGCGTGGGCATAACGCGCTCCCAGCTGTTCGACCCGAACCTGAACGCCCTGGCCGCCGTCCGGGTGTCCGGGCACGGCGCCAACTGCGCCGCCTGGGACACCGCCTACGCCAACATACGCCGGTCCGGCCGGTACCGGTTCCTCAACTGGCCCGAGCCGGCGTCGTGCGCCGCCTCGCACCTGTCGGGAACCTCGGTGGTGACCGGCACCCACAACTCCGGCGGCGGCGCCGAACCCGCCTACCCGGGAGTGGCGGGCACCATCATGCACACAGTGCAGGTCATGGGCATCCTGGCCCACCAGTCCATGCCCGGCTACGGCCGGGGCGTCCGGGCGTGGACCCAGGTAGCAGGCCGCCTCTATACCCGTTAGGAGGCCGTATGGGGTTCTTTAATACGCTGCTCGGCTGGGCGAAATCGGCGTGGGGCGCGCTCGGCACCGCTGCCGCCGACGTGGCCGGCGCGATCGAGAAACTGTGGCACTACATCACCTCGGTGCATGATTTCTTCGCCTGGCTGGCTTCCTCACCGTCGCTGGACATGTTCCGGGGCCTGGTCAACTTCGCCCGGGACGTCGGGATCGGGTACACGGCGCTGCTGAAGCTGGGCCAGCGTACCGGCCCCTGGATCTACGGCCACTGGATCATGCCCTGGGTCCGGTACCTGGAACGCCAGCTGGCCGCCCAGGCCGCCAGAGAGGCCCGGGACGTGCGAATGCTGATCGCCGACGACATCGAGGGACTCCGCGAGGCCGAGGCGTACACCGACCACCTGGTCAGCATCGAGCACCGGCTGATGCTCGCTGCGGTCCTGGCCGAGCACGCCCAGATGCTGGCCCAGATCAAGGCGCTGCACCAGGCCATCGAGGCCGAGGCCGCCTCGGGGTACTCCGGCGGGCAGGGACACCGGCTGGGCACCATCACCGGCATCCTGGGCGACATCGCCGCCCGCAACCCCGCGGCCAGGGCGATCGTGAGCACCTTGATCAAAGACGCCCTGGACCTGGCCGGGGTTGAGGACCCGCTGGCCCGCATCGCTATCGGGCTGCTGCTCAAGGAGGTCACCGGCAAGGCCGGGGTCGACGCCGCCGCCGGCGACCTGGTCTCCCGGCTGCTCGGAGCCGCCGCCGCCGAGGGCCACCCCAAGAACCTGCACGACGTGATCCGCGCCCTGGACGCCCGCCTGTCCTCGGTCGAGGACCAGTGGGCCGAGTTCATGCGCCGGGGCGGCCCGGAGGTGATGCAGGCCGGAGACGACTGGAAGGCCGTCACCGGCCTGGCCGCCGACTCGGCGATCCTGGCCACCTTCGCCCTGTCAGTGGCCGACCCCCGTGCCTGGGCCGCCGGCATATCGGACACCCTGGGCGTGGTCACCGCCGACACGATCACGGCCGTTTCCGCGCTGCTCCGCCACGCCTAGGCTGGACCCATGGCAGCAACGTGGACCGTGACCCGGCAGGCCGCCGACCAGGTCTCCATCGAATCCAACGGCGACCCGGTCACCGGCGTACGGATCTTCTTCTCTACCGGGCTGGGCAACGAGGGGTCGGTGTTCATCACCGACGCCCAGTACCACAACACGAACGCGGTCAAGCAGGCGATCCAGGCCCAGGCCACCCAGATGGACGCCATATCGGCGCTGCACGCCTAGCCGGCCAGGCAGCGGCAATGGCGGGCATCGGTGACCTGTTCGGCAAGCAGGGCTTGATCGAGCAGCTGCTGCTGTGGGGGTACGTCAACGCGGTAATCCAGGCCCTGGGATCACCGGCGCTTGAGCTGCTGACCCAGGAGGTCAGTGCCCGCACCCCGGTCGTGGCCGTCGACCCGGCCACCGCCGCGGACCTGGCCGCCCGCGGCATCATCACCGTATCCGCCGGCCACGCCGAGGCGGCGAAATCCGGCCTGAACACCAGCCGTTTCGACGAACTCGTCGAGCTCCACACCGTCCGGCTCGGCCCGGCGGACCTGGCCACCGCGGTGCTCCGCGACTACATGACCCCCGCCGCCGCCGAGGCCCAGGCCCGGCCCCAGGGCGTCACCCCGGCCATGCTCACCACGCTGATCAACCTGGCCGGTGACGGCATCGCCCCGGTAGACGCCGCCCGGGCCCTGCAACGCGGCTTCATCGGCGAGCACGGCACCGGCCCGGCCAGCACCTCCTATGACCAGGCCATCCGCGAATCCCGGCTGCACGACAAATGGGGCCCCATCCTGAAAGACCTGGCCCACGTGCTGCTGTCCGCCCCCGACGCCGCCGCCGCGGTCGTACGCAACTTCATTACCCAGGGTGACGGCCTGAAGATCGCCGCCCAGCAGGGGGTCGACGCCGCCACGTTCCAGACGATGATCCACCTGTCGGGGGACGCCCCGGGACCCCAGCAGCTGGCCGAGGCCCTTCGCCGCGGGCTCGTCCCCGCGACAGGCACCGGGCCCGCCTCGGTATCCTTCCAGCAGGGCATCGCCGAGGGCCGCCTCGCCAACAAGTGGACCGACGTCATTAAAGGGCTGGCCCAGCTGTGGCCGACCCCCACCGACGCCCTGGACGCCGCGCTCAAAGGCCAGATCAGCGACGCCGAGGGACGTGACCTGTACGTCCGGCTCGGCGGGGACGTGCAGTTCTACCCGTGGCTGCTGGCGTCCATCGGTGACTCGCCGACCCCGCTGGAAGCCGCGGTCCTGGCCGCCCGGGGCATCATCGCCGAGCACGGCACCGGCCCGGCCGTGCTGTCCTACGACCAGGCCGTCAAGGAGTCCCGGTACCGCAACAAGTGGGGGCCCGCCTACCGGGCCCTGGGCAAGCACCTCCCGCCGCCGTCCACGATCACGACGATGCTCGCCCACCGGGCCATCTCCGAGGCCGACGCCCATAAGTACCTCGCCGATGCGGACATGGACCCCCCGGTGGCCGCGGCCTACCTGGCCATGGCCGACTATGAGGCCACCTCCGACTGGCGGGGGCTGACCGAGGCCGCCGTCGTGGACCTGTACGTGGCGCACCTGGTCGACCGGGCCCAGGCCACCACCATGCTGGAGGCGCTGCACGTCTCGGCCGCCGCGGTCACCCAGCTGCTGGACTACGCCGACCAGCGGTACCAGATCAGCTCGATCACCCGGAGCGTGCAGCGAATCGCGTCACTGTTCACCGGCCGGAAGATCGGGGTGGCCGCCGCCAAGTCGGCGCTGCTGGCCCTGAAGATCCCGGTGCACACCGTGGACGAGGTGGTCGACGGGTGGCAGGCCGAGGCCGCCGTGAGCGTGCGGACCCTGACCCCGGCGCAGATTGTCGACGCCTGGTATTACAAGGCGATCGACCAGGGCGAGGCGAGCGCCGAGCTGCAAGCCCTGGGCTACACCCCGTACGACGCCTGGATACTGCTATCGAACAAGGCCAGGGGGCCGATCCCGGGCAAGCCGCCGCGGGAGGTAGCCCCGCCTGCTGGCACGGTGACCCCCGGGGTCACATGATAGGGACATGGTCCCCACCGTGGATACACTCCTGAAAACCGCGCTCAAGCACGCTGAGAGCACCCGGGCCGCCCGGGAGGGACGTCACCAGGCCGCCGCTGCCGAACAGGCACGGAGGGACGCCCAGGCCCCGCCCGGGCCCGGCCAGGGCGGGGGCACCCCGCGGTGAGCGTCACCCCGGACGCGCCGGACTGGGCGCCGCACGTTGCCCTGGCCGCCCAGGTCGCCGCTACCGGCGTCCCGCTGCTGCGGGCCACCAACAGTCTCGGCTCGGGAAACGCCGCCGCCCTGGCCGCCGGGGTCGCGCAGAAGATCATCGCGTCCGCCCCGGTGACCCAGCCCGGATACGAGGGGATTTTCCAGGCGTGGATGCCTGCGGCCTCCGGCACGGTCCCGTTCACTAACCTGAACTTCTCCTGGGAGGACTCGGCCACCTCATTGCCGCTGGGCACCCTGGATTACATGCTGGCCAGCGGCAACGGGGCCGCTAACTTCCTGCAGTACTACGTCCGCGGCCCGTGCCTGGGGGACCAGCTGACGGTGACGTGCACCGACCTGGACCCGGCGGTCGGTGCCTCGGTCAGCTTCGTGGTGAACCAGACATCGCACATCTACGAGCACGACCAGATCATCCAGGCGTTCTACGCCGCCACCCCCCCGCAGGGGTTCGTTAACCCGGCCGGCAAGCCGACCACCGGGCTCATCCTGGCATCGACGCCCACGATCAACCCCGTGACCACGCTCTCCCGGCTGCTGGCGGCCCGGTCCGGCCGCGCGGTCCTGGCCGTGGACAACTTCACCGGCACCAACGCGATGTGGGCCAAGCTGGTCGACCCCGGCAGCCTGTACTCGACCCAGGGGGCGGTGTCGGCGCCGGTGCTGTCCCTGGCCGCCGGGGCGGTGGCCAACGCCGAGGTGGTGCTGCCCTACGGCCCGATGCTGCTGCAATTCCGCAACCAGGGAGCCACCGGGACCATCACCCCGGGCATCACCATCACCGGCGTGGACTACTGACCATGGCCGGGTATATGGTTAGCGATCGTGACGTCCGGCCCAGGTAGCGGCAGCTGCCCCCCGATGCCCGACCCCCACCGGGTCTATACCCGGTCGGTCAAGATGCTGACCGGCCGGGGCATGCCCATGCCCAAGGCCAGGGACGCGGTCAAAGCCGCGTGTGACCGGGCCATGATCGCGCTGGCCCAGGTGGGGATCGAGGATGTGTGGTGGCTTGAGGCCATCTACCGGGAAGCTACCTATGCGCCCGGGCGGCACAGCCAGGAAGGCACACAGGATAAGGGAGGCGGCCATGGTGGTACGCCCGCCGGGAGTCACCGGCGACACAGCAAAAGAGCAGGTAAAGGACAGCAGTAAGCAGGTCACGGACCTGGGGGCCGGATCGCTGGCCGGGAACCTGACCAAAGACCCCGAGCTGCGGTTCACCCCGTCCGGCATCGCGGTGGCCACGCTGCGGGTAGCCGTCGCCGAGCGGGTCTACGACAACCGGGCCCAGGCATGGACCGAAAAACCCGCTGAGTATTTCACCGTTGAGTGCTGGCGGGCCCTGGCCGAGAATGTCACCGAGCACCTCCGCAAGAGCCACCGCATCGTGGCTGAAGGAATGTGGCGTCAGGTCACCTGGACCAACAAGGACGGCGAGGTTCAGGAGAAACTCATATTCGCCGCCCGGGAGCTGGGCCCGAGCTTGCTGTTCACCGGGGCCCGGGTGCTGGAGAAGGCCCGGAAGGCATCATCGTGACTACCGGCTACGGGTGCGCACGGGAGGAATGCGCGCATAAGGTCAACTGGATCATCACCAGGATCAGCCCGCCAGGTACGATCTCGGCCTGCGATGAGGACATGCCCATGTTCATTATCCCGCTGCTGGCCGGGGAACTCGGCGTCGATCCCGGCAGGTTCTACGACAGCATCAAGCGGTTCACCGACCGGGCCGCCGCCGCCCAGGCCAAGGAGCAGGCTAAGGCCGCCGGGCACGACCAGGCCGCCGGGCACGACGGGGAACCCCCGGCCGAGGAATACGACCCCGGACCCCAGGCCGTTGCCGACGTCGGCAAATCCGGGCACAGATTCCCGGTGGTACCTGGCGAGCAGGTGACGCTGTGACCCCGGACGGGCATCTCGCCGAGGCTGACAGCATACTCATCGCCGCGGCCAATCACTACAACCGGGGCGATACCTCGGAGGCAGCATGGCGGGCCAACCTCGCCATAGCACACGCCCTGGTCGCTATCGGAGCCCAGATGGGCGTGCCTCACCAGCACCTGGCCGCCGGGGGAGGTGAGGCCGGTGTGGTTCCGGCGCCGTGACACCTTCGCCCGGGACGTGGCCGGGCTGGCCTCCATCGCCGATCTGGACCCCGCCCAGGTGAAGGGATTCTTCCTGGTGCTGTACCTGCCGGACGGCAAGGCCGCTTTCAGTACCAACGCCTGCTGCACCAGGCACGCACTAGCCGACCTGGCCCGCCTCACCGAACAGCGGGCCCCGAGCCTGGTGTTCTGCTCCGGCGAGGAGTAGCTAGGCTATGAAGAGCCCCCGGGACGTGTCTCACCGGCTGCCGCTGATGGACGTCACACCGCCCCGGGGGCTCTTTCCTGCCCGGACCGTGAGCAGGGGAGCGGATTGTGGCCCTGTCAGATCGCGCCGCAGCGATGTACAAGACCTGGTACCCGTGGGTGATGGACGCCGTCCGTGCGACCTACACCACCGGCCGGCCGGCCTACCAGGTCACCGATGTCTCATCCGCCATATCGGCCTATTCCAAGACCCAGACCGGCCCGTACGCCTCCTATGATCCGATCGGGGTCTCCGGGCTGTACGGGGCGGCTAACGCCATCGGCAAGGCGTCCTATGCGCTGAGCCAGGCCGCCGACACTGACGTGATCACCAGCCAGATGGTGGCCCAGGACCTGTTCGGACGGTCCGCCGCCGAGCAGGCCGCTAACCCGATCTACCGGGCCGTGGTCGAGGCGACTTACATCGACGAGTCCGGCGCGCGGATCACCGGGACGTTCACCCAGTTCTACCACCAGCGGCTGCCGCCCACCGTCGGCAGCCTGCGGCAGCACGTGACCCTGGACGTGTCCGACCAGCTGGCCACCCCGCCGCCCACCGGGACCCCGCGGTCCGGCACGCTGGTGTCGGTCGGGCGGATCACCCTCACGGCGGTGTGAGATGCCCGGTGACGGCACCGCCCACTACCTCCGCCCGGCGGGGAAGACCCAGACGCCCGCCGCGGTGATCATCCTGGATTCTGAGACACGTCAGCATGATGACGGGCCGGATGAGGTGCACACGCTGCGGTGCTGGGACGCGGCCATGGTGTGGCGGCGGGACCGCAGGCGGGGCGGCCAGGTTGACCAGGCCGCCGGGACCAGCCAGGAGTCGGCCGCCGACCAGGTGGACGCCTGGGCGTCGGGGGTCAAGAGCTGCTGGCTGTACGCCCACAACGTGGCGTTCGACTTGATCGTGACGAACCTGGCCTCGCAGCTGGCTGCCCGCGGGTGGGAACTGTCATCCCGGTTCGGGCTGGGGTCGGGGGCGATGTGGTGCGTGCTGCACAAGGGCCGCCGTGACCGGGTCCGCACCGACCGGGTCTCCAGAGACGGCACCGCGCCGTCCGAGGCCGCCTGGTGCCACACCTTGACTATCGCCGACTCGGCGTCGATCTGGCCGGCGCCGCTGGCCGAGCTGGCCGCCCATACCCCGGCGGTCAAGCCCCCGCTGCCGGGCCCGGAGGACTCCGCGCAGGTGTGGGCGGCCCGGTGCCGCGCCGACGTCGACGTCCTCCGGCACCTGGTGCTGTCCCTGATGGGCTGGTGGGATGACCACGAGATGGGCAAGTGGTCGGTCACCGGCGCCGCGCTGGGCTGGCAGACCTACCGGCGGACCCTGGATCCGCGGCACGTGGTGATCGACCATGACCCGGCCCTGATCGAGTGGGAGCGGCAGGCCGTCTACGGCGGTCGCCGTGATGTGTTCGCGGTCGGCAGCCTTCCCAGTGGCAAGTACGGGGAGATGGATTTCGAGGCCGCCTATCCGACCATTGCCGCGCACTGCCCGCTCCCGGCCAAGGTCGCCTGCCGTCTGACCGGGGAGCACAAGGCGGCGGCCCTGAGGGGTCAGCACCTGCGGTGGATGATCGCCCAGGTGACAATCCGCACTGACGTGCCCCGGTGGCCGGTACGGACCCTGGGCCGGGTGTTCTACCCGGTCGGCGAGTTCGTGACCGTGCTGGCCGGGCCGGACCTGCAAGCCGCCTTCGAGGCCGGGGCCCTGGCCGCGGTCCACGACGGCTACCTGTACGTCATGACATCTCACCTGGCCGACTGGGCGAGGCAGTGCCTGGACTGGATCAAGCCGTCCGGCGGCCGGGTGCCCGGCGCGGTCCGGGCCGCGGCCAAGCTCTGGTCCAGGGCCGTGATCGGCAAGTTCGGTCAGAGGGGGTGGCGCACTGACCCCTGGCACGGGCCGCCGGAGGACTCCTGGTCGGTCGAGCAGGTATCTGACGGGTACTCCCACGCCCGCGGGGTGATCACCGGGCTGTGCGGCCAGTATTACCTGTCCTGGGCCGACCAGCGCGGGGACCATGAGCGGCCCGCCGTGCTGGCGTTCGTGGAGTCCCACGTCCGGGTAAGGCTCGGCACGCTGATCGCAGGGCCATACGGCCAGGCCGTGGTGCAGTGCGACACCGACGGGGCCATGGTGTCCCACACCAGGCTCCGGGCCCTGGCCGCCGCCGAGGGCCTGCGGTGGCGCAAGGGCCGCCGCGTGCCCTACTCCGCCGAGCACGTTATCGAGCAGTGGTGCGAGACGTCATGGCCGCTCCGCATCAGGGACAAGCTGCTGTTCTCCCGGGTGGAGGTGATCGGCCCGCAGCACCTGGTGATGGACGGCCGGCCGAAGATGGCCGGGTTGCCCCGGGGGGCCTGGCCGACCGGCAACGGGACGTGGGCCGCCCGGCTGTGGCCGGGCATGGTCTGGCAGACGGCCCACGGGCCCCCCGGCGCCTACGTCCGGCCGGTGCAGCCGTACCTGGTAATCGGCCCGTACGCCGCCGGGTGGGTCCTGGCCGGCGGCGCGGTGCGCCCCTGTGAGGCCGCCGTCGACACTGAAGGGACCACATACCTGCTGCCCTGGGAGAAAACCCGGTGGGCGCAGGCAGGGGACCAGCTGGGCCCGGCACAGGCCGCCTGGGCCGAGGGACTATGGGAGGTGCCCGGTGACGGGTATAGCGGATCGTGACACGCTGAACGGCGCCCGGGCCAGCCTGCGAGGCCTCGAGGCGGAATGGCGGCGGCACGTGAAGATCTGCGGAACCTGCATCGTGCTGACCGCGGCCGGCCGCCGGTACTGCGATGCCGGGTGGGAGATCGCCAAGGGCGTCGTCGAGGGCCGGCGCCGTGTCGGCGAGTTCACCTCGCCGCCGCCGCCGGAGAGCGGCACCCTGTTCTAGCCGGTGTACATGCGGTTAGCCGCCGTGGTGACGGCCCGGACCGCCCGGCCGTAGCCTGGCATGGCCTGGTGGGTCAGCGTGCCCATCGTGGCCGCCGCCGGGCCCGCCCCG
>OEPS010000570.1_pt1 | contig 12823 bp, 16 predicted proteins | sample 1539411 | NCBI WGS metagenome assembly OEPS01 (sample SAMN02671747, study PRJEB22543) | soil metagenome | biome: bacteria | place: China:Hunan Province, Lengshuijiang City | collected 2012-10-15 | depth 0.08m m | reverse complement strand
TATTGCCCATGCTACGTATCGCTAAAGAAGCTCTGACGTTTGACGACGTCCTCCTCGTTCCCGCTCATTCAACCGTTCTGCCAAACACCGCCGATCTCAGTACTCAGCTGACGAAAACAATTCGTTTGAATATTCCAATGCTTTCCGCTGCGATGGATACCGTAACTGAAGCGCGTCTGGCAATTGCTCTGGCACAGGAAGGCGGCATCGGCTTTATTCATAAAAACATGTCAATTGAGCGCCAGGCTGAAGAAGTCAGGCGTGTGAAGAAGCATGAATCCGGCGTGGTTACCGACCCGCAGACCGTTCTGCCGACTACTACCCTGCGCGAAGTCAAAGAGCTGACCGAACGCAACGGTTTCGCCGGCTATCCGGTGGTTACCGAAGACAACGAACTGGTGGGTATCATTACCGGCCGCGACGTGCGTTTCGTTACCGACCTGAATCAGCCGGTTAGCGTTTATATGACGCCGAAAGAGCGTCTGGTTACCGTGCGTGAAGGCGAAAGCCGTGAAGTCGTGTTCGCAAAAATGCATGAAAAACGCGTAGAAAAAGCGCTGGTTGTGGATGACAGCTTCCATCTTCGCGGCATGATTACCGTTAAAGATTTCCAGAAGGCAGAACGTAAACCAAACGCCTGTAAAGATGAGCAGGGTCGCCTGCGCGTTGGTGCCGCAGTTGGTGCGGGCGCGGGTAACGAAGAGCGCGTTGACGCACTGGTTGCCGCGGGCGTGGATGTTCTGCTGATCGACTCCTCTCACGGCCACTCTGAAGGCGTATTGCAGCGTATTCGCGATACTCGTGCTAAATATCCTGATTTGCAAATCATCGGCGGTAACGTGGCGACCGGCGCGGGTGCTCGTGCGCTGGCTGAAGCCGGCTGCAGTGCGGTGAAAGTGGGTATCGGTCCAGGTTCCATCTGTACGACTCGTATCGTGACCGGTGTAGGCGTTCCGCAGATCACCGCCGTTTCCGACGCGGTTGAAGCGCTGGAAGGCACCGGTATTCCCGTGATCGCCGATGGCGGGATTCGTTTCTCCGGCGATATCGCTAAAGCGATTGCGGCAGGCGCTGCCGCGGTCATGGTGGGGTCAATGCTGGCCGGTACCGAAGAATCCCCGGGCGAAATCGAACTGTACCAGGGTCGTTCTTATAAGTCATACCGCGGTATGGGTTCCCTTGGCGCGATGTCCAAAGGTTCTTCTGACCGTTACTTCCAGACCGATAACGCCGCCGACAAACTGGTGCCAGAAGGGATCGAAGGGCGCGTTGCTTATAAAGGCCGTCTGAAAGAGATCATTCACCAGCAGATGGGCGGCCTGCGCTCCTGTATGGGGCTGACCGGTTGTGGTACCATTGACACCCTGCGGACTAAAGCGGAATTCGTGCGTATCAGCGGCGCGGGTATCCAGGAGAGCCACGTACACGACGTGACCATCACCAAGGAATCCCCGAACTACCGCATGGGCTCCTGATTTTCATCGCCCGGCCACGCGCCGGGCGATTTATTTAACCTGTAATACTTGCCTCGGAATTATCGTCAATGACGGATAACATTCATAAACATCGTATTCTTATCCTGGACTTCGGTTCTCAGTATACTCAGCTGGTTGCGCGTCGCGTTCGTGAATTAGGTGTCTACTGCGAACTGTGGGCATGGGACGTGACTGAAGCTCAAATTCGTGAGTTCAACCCTAACGGGATTATTCTTTCCGGCGGCCCGGAAAGCACCACCGAAGATAACAGCCCGCGCGCGCCGCAGTATGTCTTTGAGGCTGGCGTGCCGGTTTTTGGCGTCTGCTACGGTATGCAGACCATGGCGATGCAGCTGGGCGGCCATGTCGAAGCTTCTAATGAGCGTGAGTTTGGCTATGCGCAGGTTGAAGTTCAGACCGACAGCGCGCTAATCCGCGGTATTGAAGATGCGCTGAGCGCCGATGGTAAGCCGATGCTGGACGTCTGGATGAGCCACGGTGATAAAGTTACCGCTATCCCGTCTGACTTCGTCACCGTTGCCAGCACCGAAAGCTGCCCGTTCGCTATTATGGCCAACGAAGAGAAACGTTTCTACGGCGTGCAGTTCCACCCGGAAGTCACCCATACCCGTCAGGGTCTGCGTATGCTGGAGCGCTTCGTGCTTGAGATCTGCCAGTGCGAAGCGCTGTGGACGCCAGCTAAAATTATCGACGACGCCATCGAGCGTATTCGCCAGCAGGTGGGCGACGATAAAGTCATTCTCGGCCTGTCCGGCGGCGTGGATTCTTCCGTTACCGCAATGCTGCTGCACCGTGCTATCGGCAAAAACCTGACCTGCGTATTTGTGGACAACGGTCTGCTGCGCCTGAACGAAGCCCAGCAGGTTATGGACATGTTTGGCGATCGTTTTGGTCTGAATATTGTTCACGTTGAGGGTGAAGCTCGCTTCCTGGCTGCGCTGGCAGGTGAAAACGATCCTGAAGCGAAGCGCAAAATCATTGGTCGCGTGTTTGTTGAAGTTTTCGATGAAGAAGCGCTGAAGCTGGAAGACGTTAAATGGCTGGCGCAAGGGACTATCTATCCTGACGTCATTGAGTCTGCCGCATCCGCAACCGGTAAAGCCCACGTTATTAAATCTCACCACAACGTAGGCGGCCTGCCGAAAGAGATGAAGATGGGGCTCGTTGAACCGCTGCGTGAGCTGTTCAAAGATGAAGTGCGTAAGATTGGTCTCGAGCTGGGGCTACCGTACGATATGCTGTACCGTCATCCGTTCCCGGGACCGGGTCTCGGCGTGCGCGTGCTGGGCGAAGTGAAGAAAGAGTACTGCGACCTGCTGCGTCGCGCGGACGCTATCTTCATCGAAGAGCTGCATAAAGCTGACCTCTACAACAAAGTGAGCCAGGCGTTCACCGTGTTCCTGCCGGTTCGCTCCGTCGGCGTGATGGGCGATGGTCGTAAGTACGACTGGGTTGTTTCTCTGCGCGCTGTCGAAACTATCGATTTTATGACCGCACACTGGGCGCACCTGCCTTACGATTTCCTCGGCCGCGTATCTAACCGCATCATCAACGAAGTCGATGGTATTTCCCGCGTGGTGTATGATATCAGCGGTAAGCCGCCGGCGACCATTGAGTGGGAATGATTAACAGCTACGTTATTGCTAATCATATCTACTCATTCTGAAATTCAACCCTCTGTTTTTACAGGGGGTTTTTCTTTGTATCACTTCAATTCTATTCACTCTATCTCACTTTTTTTGACGGTATTCATGACGGTATTACCTTAAAGGTATATTCTCATACCGTCAGATTAATGGATGCTATACGGGTGAAACGTGCTTACCGATACCAAATTAAAAAACCTCAAGCCTCAGGCCAAACTCTACAAAGTTTCAGACCGCGACGGGCTGTATGTTGCTGTGCTCACGTCCGGCAGTGTCTCGTTCCGGTATGACTACCGAATCAACGGCCGCCGGGAAACGCTGGTTATTGGTCAGTATGGGCGTGACGGTATCACGCTTGCTCAAGCAAGGGATGAACTGATAGCCGCTAAAAAGCTTCTCAATGCAGGCCAGTCGCCAGCTGCGGCGAAACGTGACGGTATCAAACGGATCCGCGGCGCCGAAACATTCGCGGTACATACCGAAGCCTACATGAAACATGTAGTCCTTGCTGAAAGCACCAGGGCAATGAAGCAGGCGGTTATTGACAGGGATATCCTCCCGGCGCTGGGGAATAAGCTGATGTCTGAAATCACTACGCCTATGGTGCGCGACCTCTGCGATCGGATAGTTGAGCGCGGCGGCCGTGCGACGGCGGTGCAGGCGCGCGAAATAATCAGCAGCGTGTACCGCTACGCCAATGACCGAGGACACGGGTTATTCAATCCGGCCGCAGATATCAAACCTTCGGCGATCGCCATGTTTAAACCGCGAGACCGTTGCCTGCAGCCGGAAGAAATAGGTGTTCTGTTCAGGGCGCTGGATACCGTCAGCACGTTGCCAACTTTAAAACTGGCGGTAAAGCTCATCCTGATCACTATGGTGCGCAAAACCGAGTTCATCATGGCGACGTGGAAAGAAGTGGATTTCAGCAAAGGAACATGGACGATCCCATCTGACAGGATGAAAGGCAGCCGATCACACGTTATTTACCTGCCGACACAGGCGCAGGATCTGATGGTTGGCCTGCAGATGTGCGCCGGTGGCAGTGACTATCTTCTGCCAGGGCGCTACAGCACCAGTAAGCCGCTATCTAATGCAGCTCTTAACTCCGTTATCGATCGCGCGGTGGCTGCTGCCGTAGATGCTGGAGAGAACCTGCAACCTCTCACTGTGCACGACCTGCGCCGCACAGCGAGCACGCTTTTGCATGAAGCGGGTTTCCCGTCAGACTGGATAGAGAAGGCGCTGGCGCATGAACAGAAAGGCGTGCGGGCGGTCTACAACAAGGCGGAGTATTCCCGCCAGCGCGCCTACATGCTGCAGCAGTGGGCCAATATGATTGATGCATGGATAGACGGGGAGCATTACGACCTGCTGCCGTTCTCCCCTTCAGCGTTTGAAAGGTGGATGACCGAACAATAATCCACCTGTTTTCGTGAATGCTGGGCACGCTAATCTGTCATCATGGATCTGCTGGCAATAAGGACAAATTCGCAGATGCGTAGCGGTACTGTTCTCAAAGGTCTCTCGCAGAAACTGAACCATCGCATTTGCAGAATCACGCTGTTCTCGGTAGCGCTCCGCTTCTCTCTGCAGACGCAATATTTCCCCATTGCGCTGGTTGATAACAGCGCGAGCCTCTTCGAGCTGGCGGATAAGCGATGCCTCTTCCGAAATATTCATGCGGCCTCCGTTTTTACTACCCGCACGGCGCAGCCTGGCAGCAGTTCAACCGCCGGCGCTATGCACTGATTTCCCCACACGTCGAAACCGTGAGACGACTGGCGCGCGAATAGCTCAATACGCGGAACATCGCCCAGCAGCTGCACCAGTTTCTCTCGGATAACGTCAGGCTTGCGCGAGTTCTCCAGGCGCGGAGCCGTGACGTGCTGGCATATTGAAGCGTCCATTCGTTCCGGCAACTTGCCGCGCACCGCAAACAAGCAGTCTTCGCTGTTCGCCCGGGTCATGTGGCCCATGCCGATCGCGCTATTTCCTTTGTGCTTATTGATCTTGTGCCAGGTGAACCCTTTCATTGTCATCAGTCGGAAGCCCCAGGCCTCGACAACCTTCAGCGCTTCGACAGGCTGCGTCGGAACCCACCACATCGCCAGCAGACAATCGTCGGCGGAGAGCTCCCACACGGGCAGCCGGCAGATATCCATAACATTCATCACCGGGTACTTAAACCCGGCGCCGCGGTCGCCGTCGGCTGCCTTATCGCGATACGCCCAGGGCGGATCCGCATAAATCAGGGTGTATTTTCCGTTCATGCTGCCACCTTCTTGCTATTCAGCTGTTCAGCCACACGCTGAGCCTTCAATGGGTTCTGGATGACCTGGCCACCAGGCGCCAGCCACCCACGGCGCAATGATGAATAAACCAGGGTGACACTACCTACGCGAATGTTGTCGTGCGGATTAGTCATAAACCACCCCGGCAGTAGCGCAGATCCCCGCATAGCCGCCACGACGAAGGCCATTACCTTTGCCGATGCACTGATCCCTGCGCACCGCAATGCGTGCGCGCTCAACCTCTCCTGTCGCGGCATCCATACACTCAAGCCACAGGCGGTCGGCCAGGCGATACTGACCTTTGTTTTCGCGCTCTATCGCCCTCTGTTCAAACGCAAGGGCTGCAGGTGTAACGGCGATGACCTTTGATGCTCTACGCTGCGGAGCGTACTGAGCGTGATATTTTTCAATACGGTTCATTTTATCCAGCCTTCTCGAAAGATTACCGCCAGCAGGAACAGCCAGGCGGATACGGCGGCCAGGTAGTAAAACCATCCTGACCACCTTTTCCAGTACTGCGCCAGCGACATCACGCAGCGTTACCTACCGGGCGAAATACTCGCTGTTCAACCGGCGGCTTTTTTCCGCCAAACTCTACCGGGCTGGCAGCCATTCGTTCATCAAGCCACTTCTCAACTTCTTCCTGAGTCCATGCGCAGCGCTTGTCCGTGATATACCAGCGCTTAGGGAACTGGCCGTTCTTCTCCAGTCGATCGATCGTGCTCATTGATAACGGCACCACCGCCAGCAGTTCCTTTTTGCCTAATGCACCTTTCATATTTCTTCTCCTGTTTCAGTGCGGCGCCGTGGCGCCGCGGTGGTGTTATTCGAATTCTGGACGCATATCATTAAGCGTTGTCATAAAGCCCTGGTGGTATTCGTCACCTAGCTTCTCAGCCATGGCGTTGATCTCATCTTCGGCACGCTTAAACATCGCCTTGGCGTCCGCTGCGGATGAATCCAGGCTGTTCAGAATTGCGCTAACGTATTCCCGCGCTTCTTCGCGATCAGAGTCAGAAACGACTGTCAGGCTCGGCTGATCATCATCAACAACGGAATACTCGCCGGTGATAACTGCTGCGTTATCCTGGCTCAGGCCAGCTTCAGCGCGTTCATCCATCACAACAGCTTTTTGTAGTTCGATAGATACAGGCAGGTATTTGAACAGGCGGCGGATCACTGTCTTTTTCGCCATTTCGTCGAAGTGATCAACCCACGGACCGCTGCTGCCGGCTTTGCTCAGCGCACGTACTTTTTCAACGTCTGCCCGGCTCATAACCTCAAACTGGACACCGCCATCTTTCAGTCGCGCGACTGCGTAAACATGAGTCAGTTCTCCGCGGTCACCAGTTTCGCAGGGTGAGTGCTCGAGGGTTTCATCCAGGCCATACGAGTAGCTGAATTTGTCGTTTGCATGGACGGTACGCGCTGAGATGCTCAGGATCTGCCCGGAGCGGCGGGCAAGGTCAATCATCCCGCGGTATCCGATAATTAGTTGCGCTTCTGTCGATACTGTTTCCCAGCGGCCATTAACTTTCTGGCGCTTGTCGAACGGTATCAGGTACGCGTGGCCAAGAGCGCCGCCCGGTTCCAGTCCAAGCTGAGCACATTGCATAATTGCCCCGAGGAAACTTGCCTGGTCACATGCTGCCAGTTTTGGAATCTTTCGGATCTCAGTGGTGGCGATGCGCGCCAGGCGATCAGCGGTCATGTGCTTTGGAAGAGCCAGCGCCATCTGAGCCTTAATTTTTGGATCTGCGAGAAGTCCTGCCAGCGTGGTTGGTTTCTCGTTATGCTGTGCAACCTGATTTCCTGTCGCTGCTGCCTTAAGTGCGTTGGTAGACATTTTTTCTCCTTACTTCATTCTGAATACGCGTGATGTCGTTGCTGTTTTAAATTTTTCGTACAGTTCAGGGTGCTCAACCTGGAATAACTTCTGGTCGAATCGATTGCTTACCTGAGATTTCCATGTGCAGATCGTCTTACCGTCCAGCGTCAGAATTGAGTGCTCCTGCATGTACAACTTCAACTTCTCTTCTGAAACGGCAATTTCTTCGCCCAGCGACTTGTAGCGTGATTTCATGTCGCGGAGGTCGTTGAACAGTGCTAGTGCCTTTCCGTCAGCCTCAATGCTGGATCCTGCATCCTTCTCAAACATCAAAGAAATATCGCTTACGGTGGTGGCCTCAGGAGGGTTCAGGTTTTTCACCCGGTCCCAGAAAGCGACCTCTCTCTCCAGAATGGCCTGGATAGTTTCTTCATCCCGCTCAACCCGATAGATACGGAAATCATCACCGCCAATCAGCACACCGAAGACGCATACCTGTTTATTGGTAACCATCAGCCCATGCATGGCCTGAGCCGTGTAATGAACAGGGATCGCATCTGTCTGAACTTCCCCCCACTCTTTAGCCTTGAATGGGCTAACCGTTTTTATCTCGATGTTCTCGCCGGTAGCCGCTTCTGCATCTATCTCTGCTGCGATAAAACCGTAATCGCGGTGGATATAACGGTTGCCACGATGAATGATTTCGAGGCCTGTCTCTTCAGAAAGAAGGTCAATTACGTATGGCTCCATGCGTTGGCCACGCGTGAAAACTTTTTGCTTTGAAGGATCTACTGGCTTGACGCGTGGCTGAACCTTATCCAGATAAACCTCAAGCGGAGTGCGCCACGGGCTAATCCCGAGAATACCGGCGACATCGCTGCCGCCGAGGTATTTGGTTCTGTCCATGATTCCGGCGTTCTGCATCATGCCGCTGTCCTCGCGCTGTCTATCTGGTCTGCAAGATCCCACTTGCCGACGATCCCCGTCAGTTCGCTGATGAATGCCGCCAGTGATTCTTCAAACTCAACACTTTCAAGTGCAGCGTTAATGACGTCCTGGCGGACCCCGGCGCGGCGCAGATTGTCGAATGCCGGAAGCAGGTATTCAGTCTTAAGCGTTTCCTGAAGCTCTACCTGCCTGGCATGCAATACTTCGGCGATGCGATAGTCGCTGTCGAAACCGGCCATGATTTTTTGCAGATTGCGTTGCTGTTGAGTCGAGATCACTTGAACACCCCCATATCCATTTCCGTTTTTGCCGCCAGTTTGCTGACGAATGCCCAGCTGATAGCCTCCTGCAGCGTGCGAAACTTCCAGCTCATCAGTCCGCAAGCCGTGACGCAGTACCAGCCGTTAATGATTTGCCATTGCATACAAACCTCTCTATTACCGTTTGGTAATAATCAGGTGTATAAGAAAGCCACCAGCGGTGGTTTTCGGGTAATTAATACGAGTCCTGATTACCTTTAAGGTAATAATCCGATCAAAAAATGATTATGTCAATAGAGGTGATGAGAAAAATATTACCAAAATGGTAATTTCGAGGCGCGGTAAGAATCATGCCTCCGGATGGCGGGGAGTATCAGAAGATCAGCTTTCTCTGTTCTGACTGAAAATGAAGTCAATGAACGCGGTGATCTTGTTCTTCTCTTCCTGCGGAAGTTTTTCGAAAGCCTGGTGGTCATACTCAATCATGCCGCGCGCGTCAGACGGCATAATCAGCTCGTAAGCTTCTCTTCCAAAGGCACGCGCTATGGCATGCAGTACGCCGATGCTGGTGCTGCCGTCGCAGTTCAGAATGCGGTTAACGGTGGCCTGGCCAATACCGGCAGCGTCAGAGACTTTTTTCTCAGAGTTCAGAGTCGGGTGCGAACCCATCCAGAGACCGAGGGTGAAAGATGCCTGCTTTTCCACGCTCCATTCATCCGGGTTAAGGAGCCCGAGTTGCGCGGGTGCATCAGACATGTGATCGATGTCCAGCCAGAAACGTTCCTTCCTTGCGAAAGCCTCAATCTCGCGTGCGGCATTGCCGCCGATGTTTTTCGTACCCTTACACCACCTGTTAACCAGGTTCTGCGATTTCTTAATCCTTTCGGCGAATCTCAACTGCGTGTTATCGAAGTTCTGCCGGATTATTTCGTTGAGGTTATCACGTCGTATGTCGTAGATGCTTTTCATGTCTATTATGTTTTGCCTGAAATTATTACCTAACTGATTAAATTTAATAGAATATTACCATAAAGGTAAACTTACCAAAATGGTAATAATCATTGATTTATTCACCAGAAAGGTAATAATTTACCCATGAATAGACAGGCTGAGATAAGCAAACTATGAGCGAAGAAAATAAATTTAATTTCAAAAAGTGCTGGCTTGATTTGTCGCCCGCTGAGCGCGAGGCGTTTGCTGCGGAAGCCGGAACGACCAGCCATTACATCCAGACCCATCTCACCGGGCGCCGCAAGATGCCACGCAAGCGTTTGATGGACGGACTGTTTAAAGCGTGCAAGGCCCGAGAATGGACCCGGAATAAAAACGACCTCGTCCTCTACTTCTGCGACCTCTGATCTCCTTTCCTTCCCCCTGTGCCGCCACCCCCGGCGGCTCCTGGCATCCTCTCAATACCGAAATGGTAATATTTATCCGAATACGGTTGATTTTTTTTCGCCTTGATGCAAAATTACCAAAGATAAATAACAAAGGGGTAAACCGATGAAGCGAATTACACAGCGCGAGGCGCTCGAACTCGGCCTGACCCGGTTCTATACCGGCAAAAAGTGCATCCATGGCCACGATAGCGAGCGGTACACAATCAGCGGTGAATGCGTCCAGTGCAACAACGACCGTGCGCGTCGTCAGCAGCAGTTACGCTCTGAGAAATTAAAGGCAGCCAGAAAGGCGCGGGAGGCAGCATGAAGCCCGCGGCATACTACAACGAGATCGACCCATTCGCGGCGCAGTGGCTGCGTAACCTCATAGCCGCCGGGCATATCGCCCCGGGCGAAGTTGACGAACGGAGTATTGAAGATGTCACACCTGACGACCTCAGAGGATTTACCCAGTGCCACTTTTTCGCCGGGATCGGAGTATGGTCATATGCTCTTCGTCTGGCCGGATGGCCAGATAACCAACCTGTCTGGACAGGAAGTTGCCCGTGCCAGCCTTTCAGCGCGGCAGGCAAAGGAGATGGATTTGCTGACGAGCGGCACCTTTGGCCCCACTTCTTCCATCTCATCAGCGAGCGCAGACCTCAGCATGTCTTTGGCGAACAGGTTGCAAGCGGTAACGCAAACACATGGTTCGACCTTGTACAGGCAGACCTGGAAGGAGTGGAATACGCCTTCGGGCTTGTGCCGTTTACGTCAGCGGGCGTCGGTGCGCCGCACATCAGAGAGCGGGCCTACTGGGTGGCCAACGCCAACAGCGTCATCAGTGACCGGCGCGGGAACGTCCGGGCGCCAGGGCGGGATGAATATTCAAACGGCGGCGATGATGTCCGGCTGGCCGACGCCAACCACGATCGACAACAACCAGGTTGCAGGACAGGCAGCAGCCGCGAATGCGCCAAACAGGGGGACAACATTGGGCGGGGCGGTCAGAATGGCGGGCTGGGTAACTCCAACGTCACGCGACTGGAAGGACTCGGCGGGAATGACTGCGCAGCGGGACGGGAAAGAGCGACTGGACCAACTGCCGCGCCAGGCGTTCACCTGTTGCCCCTTGAGGTTAACGGTTTTTGGCGAGATGCGGACTGGCTCTTATGTCGAGATGGCAAATGGCGTCCAGTTGAACCCGGCACATTCCCGCTGGTTGATGGGGCTGCCGCACGCATGGGACGAGTCGAGCCCGGGGTGGCAAGAGTGGCAAGCAGCAACCGCGTCGGCCGACTCAAAGGCTACGGAAACGCCATAAACGCCCAGGCTGCGGCGGCTTTTATTCGCGCTTATATGGGGGTGTCACATGGCCAGTAGCTGGATAAAAGTTGAGGTAATCACGCCAGATAAACCAGAGATTTTCCAGATAGCGGAAATCCTGAATATCGACCCCGATGCGGTACTCGGTAAGCTCGTTCGCATATGGGCATGGGCAGATCAACAGACCGTTGATGGTAACGCTGGCAGCGTTACAAAAGGAGTGCTCGACCGTATCGCTTTTATTACAGGATTCGCTGATGCACTGATCGCTGTTGGTTGGCTCGCTTACGACGGCAACAAGCTTATTCTCCCCAACTTTGAGCGCCATAACGGGGAAAGCTCTAAAAAACGGGCACTTACAAACAGAAGGGTGGCGGCTCACCGTAAAAATGAAACGCAAAAAGTAACGCAGTCAGCGTTACAAAAAGCGTTACCAGAGGAAGAGGAAGAGGAAGAGGAAGAAGTAAAAGATAAAACCCCCCCTAACCCCCCAAGGGGAAGGGAGCCTAAAAAATCATATCCGTATCCTGAACAGCTCAATGCTGAAGCCTGGGAGGAGTGGAAGGCCTACAGGTCAGAAATGCGGTTTAAATCCTACGCGCCAACTGAACGGAGCGAGGGGGCGGCGATCACCGAGCTGATTAACTTATCTGGTGGTAACCACGCGCGACAGATGCAGATCGTGAAGCAGAGCATGGCCAAAGGCTGGAAAGGGCTGTTTGAGCTGAAAGGCGGAACGGAAAGGCGAGATGTAAACGCCATCTCTGAGCCTGATACGCAGATCCCGCCAGGATTCAGAGGCGGGCCGACACACTGACGGAATCGGTAGCGCAGTAGCGCATTTTTTTTACGCTCATTGAATTACCAAAATGGTAATAAAATATGCGCAAGACTATTGATATCGATCTGAATATAGATTTATATTACCAATAAGGTAAACGTCATGAAGAAATCATTGCAGGCGCTCGGGAGACTCAAAGCCGGGCAGATGAATAAAACCGAGACGGCTTACTGCCAGCACCTCGAACTGCGCAAGCGCTACGGGGAAATCGCCTGGTACCGGTTTGAAGGAATCAAGCTGAGGCTGGCTGATAACACGTTCTACACGCCGGATTTCGCGGTGATGCTGGCGAACGGACAGATGGAATTGCACGAAGTGAAAGGGTTCTGGACCGACGATGCCAGGGTGAAAACCAAAGTCGCAGCAGACCAGTATCCATTCCGGATCATCGGGGTAACGAAACTGCCGGCCAAAGCGGGCGGCGGGTGGAAGGTCGAAGAGTTCTGAATCGACGATCCTGATAGATATCAAATGAATCAATAAGTTAAACGGGTAATCGGGGGTAAGTATGGACTTTGAACATTGCAGTCGTAGCACGCTGTTCTGGTTTGCGGCACTGGTAGATGTTGTCGCGTGGGTTGCAGTAGTCGCTGTGACCTGGGGCATATGCATGATGATCGAATGGGTGACGGCATGAACATCGAAACAGTAAACGAGCTCATTCAGTCGCTGGAGAGTGCGGGCGAGCTGTCGATCGAAGAGACAAAGGTTCTGGCGCTGGCGAAAGCTTACCAGCAGCTGGCTGCGGAAAATGTGGGGCTGAAGGCTTTAATCCCGGAAAACTGGCAGATGCATGATGTTCTGC
>OEPS010000569.1_pt1 | contig 12846 bp, 8 predicted proteins | sample 1539411 | NCBI WGS metagenome assembly OEPS01 (sample SAMN02671747, study PRJEB22543) | soil metagenome | biome: bacteria | place: China:Hunan Province, Lengshuijiang City | collected 2012-10-15 | depth 0.08m m | reverse complement strand
TCCCGCTACGGTGCGGCCAAACGGCGTCCGCGCCGGCTCCAGCGGCGGATCGGGTGGCTCGTCCGGAGGCAAGGGCGGCGGTCGCTGATCGTACCCTGCGCTGAGAAGAGCGCCCCACGCGAGTGGGGCGCTCTTCGTTTTCACGAGCTGACCTGCGAGCAGGACAGGCGATGCACTGGACGCGCGTCACCACCCCGGGCGAGATTGTCGCGTGTCTCTTCCCACCAACGCGCGCGGACCGCGCCTCCCGCTGGCCGCGCAGGTCCTGATCGGACTCATCGCCGGGTTCGCCCTCGGCATGCTCCTCGTCGCCAGCGGAGGGGGCGCGACGCGGATCGCGTTGGCGATCGCCGAGCCGGCGGGCGCGCTGTTCGTGAGCGCGATCCGGATGACGGTGATGCCGCTCGTCGTCGCCAGCCTCGTCGTCGCGGTCGCGACGGCGCCCGATCCCCGCACCGTCGGCACCGTGGGAGTGCGGGCGCTGGTCCTCTTCCTCGCCGTGCTGTTTGCCGGTGCGGCCTTCGCGGCGCTGCTGGCGCCACCGCTCTTCGCCCTCGTCCCGATCGACCCGGCGGCGACGGCGGCGCTGCGCGCCTCGGCGGCGAGCGTCGCGCCGGCGGCGGCCGCGATGCCGTCGGCCGGGCAGTGGATCGTCGACCTCGTACCGGCGAATCCCTTCAAGGCGGCGAGCGACGGCGCGATCCTTCCGCTCATCGTCTTCGCGCTCGCGGCCGGGATCGCCCTGGCGCGGATCGCCCCCGAGCGGGGCGCGGTGGTGATCCGCTTCTTCGAGGGTGTCAACGACGCGATGATCCTGCTCGTCCGCTGGATCCTCGCGCTCGCGCCGTTAGGCGTGTTCGCCCTGGCGATCCCGCTGGCGGTGCGGGTCGGCGGGTCGGCCGCTGGCGCGCTCGTCTCGTACGTCGTCGTCGCGGTGGTGCTGACCGTCGCCTTCACGGCGCTGGTGCTCTATCCGCTGGCGGCGATCGGGGGGCGCACGTCGCTCGCGCGCTTCGCCCGCGCCGCGCTCCCGGCGCAGGCGGTGGCGTTCGGGTCGCGGTCCTCGCTCGCCGCGCTCCCGCTGATGATCGAGACGGCGCGCGACCGGATGCTCCTCCCGGCGGCGATCACCGGGTTCTTCCTTCCGCTCTCGACCGCCACCTTTCGCGCCGGGAGCGCGGTCGCGCAGACGGTGAGCGTGATCTTCGTCGCCCATCTCTTCGGCGTCGCGCTCGGCCCCCTGCAGCTGGCGACGATCGCCGTCACCATCGCGCTGACGACCTTCAGCATCCCGGCGATTCCCGGCGGCTCGATCCTCGTCCTCGTCCCCGTGCTCTCCGCTGCCGGGGTGCCGGTCGAGGGGATCGGCGTCCTGCTCGGGGTGGACACGATCCCCGACATGTTCCGGACGACGGGGAACGTGACGGGGGACCTCGCGGTCGCGGCGGTGCTCGGCCGGCCGCGGCGCGGCGACGCCGGTGAACGTTAGGCAGCCCGAGCTGCTGGCCGGGCTGGCGCTCTCCCTTCCCTGGATCCTGGCACCGCTGGTGACGGGCTGGCGTGCCGCCGACTCGCGGTCGCTCGAGGAGGAGAGTGCCGACCCGCCCGCCGACCCCCCGCTCGTGTCCGTCATCATCCCGGCCCGCGACGAGGAGGCGAACATCGAGCGCTGCCTTCGCTCGGTGCTGGCGACGACCTGGCCGCGCCTCGAGGTGGTCGTCGTCGACGATCACTCGCGCGACGCGACCGCGGCGATCGCGGCGCGGATCGCCGCCGCCGATCCGAGGATGCGGGTCGTGCCCGCCGCCGGGCTGCCGCCCGGCTGGTTCGGGAAGCCGTGGGCGTGCCAGACCGGGGCCAGCGTGGCGCGGGGCGAGATTCTCTGCTTCACCGACGCCGACACCGTCCACGCACCCGACCTGCTCGCGCGGACGGTCAGCGCGATGCGCTCCCGCGGCGCCGGGATGGTGACCGTCGCCGGGACGCAGGAAATGGGGAGCTTCTGGGAGACGGTGCTCCAGGCACAGGTGTTCACGATGCTCGCGATGCGCTACGGCGGGACCGAGACCGTGAATCGCTCGCGCCACCCGTGGGACAAGATCGCCAACGGCCAGTTCATCGCGATCACCCGTGCGGCCTACGCGGCGATCGGCGGCCACGCGTCGGTGCGCGACAGGGTCGCCGAAGACCTGATGCTTGCGCAGCGCCTGTTCACCGCCGGCCAGCGCACGTCGCTCGTCCTCGGGGCGACGCAGCTCTCGACACGGATGTACACGTCGCTTCGCGGCATCGCCGGCGGCTGGCGGAAGAACGTCTTCGCCGGCGGGATCGACGCGCTCCCCCCGCACCGGCTGGTGCGGCTCCTCTTTCCGTTAGGCCTGACGGCGTTTCCGGTGGCCGAGCTGTCGCCGGTGCTCGTCTTCGTCGCCGGGCTGCTCGGCGCGCCGCTTTCCGCTGTCGCGCAGGTCTGGGCGGCGACGGCGGTGTCCGCGATGCTCCTCGGCTGGGCCGCGGTCTACCTACGCGCCGGCCGGTCGCCGCTCTACGCGCTCACCTTCCCGCTGGGCGCCGCCGTGCTCCTCTGGATCTTCGTCGGCGCGATCGTCCGCGGCCGGCGCGTTGCGTGGAAGGGCCGCGACTACGTGGCGCCGCGATAGCCGCGCCGCGTAGTCGCGCCTAACGCCCTGCCGCGCGCAGCAGCTCGTACCCCGGCACCGTCAGGAAGTCGGTGAAGACCTCGTCGAGCACCAGCCGGTCGAGCAGCGCGGCCGCGTCGTCGAGGCGCGACCCGGCGTCGGCGCGGTCGCGCTTCAGCGATGCCAGCGTCTCGTCACGGAGCCCGGCGTAGCGGCCACGGTCGAGGGTCGTGCCGTCGTCGAGCGATGCTTCGCGCTGCACCCACTGCCAGAGCTGCGAACGGGAGATCTCGGCGGTGGCGGCGTCCTCCATCAGGTTGTGGATGGCGACGGCACCCGAGCCGCGGAGCCAGGCGTCGACGTACTGCAGGGCGACGTCGATGTTCGCCCGGACCCCGGCTTCGCTGACGCTGCCGCCCGGGACGGCGAAGTCGGTCAGCTGCGCGGCGTGGACGTCGACCTCGCTGCGCGTCCGCTCCTTCTGGTGGGGCCGGGGGCCAAGGACCCCGTCGAACACCGCGGCCGCCACGGGCACGAGGTCGGGATGCGCGACCCACGTCCCGTCGAAGCCGTCGCGCGACTCGCGCAGCTTGTCCTCGCGAACCTTCGCCAGCGCCATCTCGTTGACGACGGCGTCGCGCCGGCTGGGGATGAATGCGGCCATCCCCCCGATCGCGTGCGCGCCGCGCCGGTGGCACGTCTTCACCAGCAGCTCGGTGTAGGCGCGCATGAAGGGGATCGTCATCGTCAGCTGCGCGCGGTCGGGGAAGATCGGGCCCGTCGCGCCGAACTTCTTGATCGCGCTGAAGAGATAGTCCCAGCGGCCGGCGTTGAGCCCCGCCGCATGATCGCGCAGCTCGTAGAGGATCTCGTCCATCTCGAAGGCGGCGAGGATGGTCTCGACCAGCACCGTCGCGCGGATCGTCCCGCGCGGAATACCGAGCGCCTGCTGCGCCGCGACGAACACCTCGTTCCAGAGCCTGGCCTCGAGGTGGCTCTCCATCTTCGGCAGGTAGAAGTACGGCCCCGACCCGCGCGCACCGAGCTCGCGCGCGTTGTGGAACAGGTACAACCCGAAGTCGAACAGGCTCGCCGAGACCGGGACGCCGTCGACGGCGAGGTGCCGCTCGACGAGGTGCCAGCCGCGCGGGCGGACCACCAGCGTCGCCGGCCTGCTGCCTAACGCGTAGCGCCTGCCCTCCGGGCTCGTGAACGCGATCGTCCCGCGGACGGCCTCCATGCAGTTCGCCTGGCCGCTGACGACGTTCTCCCACGTCGGGGACAGCGCGTCCTCGAAGTCGGCCATGAACACCTTCGCGCCGGAGTTGAGCGCGTTGATCATCATCTTGCGCTCGACCGGCCCGGTGATCTCGACCCGCCGGTCGGTCAGGTCGGCGGGGGCGGGCGCGACCTGCCAGTCCCCCTCGCGGACCGAGCGCGTCTCGACGAGGAAGCCGGGAGCGACGCCCGCGGCGATCACCTCCTGCCGGGCGATGCGCGCGCGGAGGAGGGTTTCCCGCGTCGCGTCGAACTTCCGGTGCAGCATCGCGACGAATTCGAGCGCGTCCGGGGTCAGCACCCGCCGCTGCGCTTCCCCTGCATCCGCGAGGACGCGCACGGTTCCGGCCATGGCCTGTGACATTCAGTGCACGATGGACGGCCACTCGACCGGTGTCAACGGCACGCCACCGCGCCGCGCGCGAATATGACGGCGGCGGCGCGCATGCGGTGACTGTCGCGCGCCGCGCCGTCGCGACCATGCTGCGTGCTCAGCATGCGCTCGGCGGCGTCCGTGCTCGCCGCTCCTCCCGGGATCGATGCCCTTGCCGCGATCGCCGCGCTCGCCGGCTGCGACGGCGACCCCGCCGCGCTCGCCCTCCCCGCTCGTGAGGCACTCGGGCTCCCGCCTTCCCTGCTCGACGTCCGCGTCTGCCCGGGCCCAGGGTCGCTGCGCGCCCTCCTCCTCCGCTGCGATTCGGCCGCCTCGCCGCGGGACCATGTGCTCCGCATCGCCGCGCGGCTCGCCAGCCGCACGCCGCAGCTGCGCTGGCTCGCAGTCGCCGAAGACGCGGTCGCGGACGAGCGTGTGATCGCGACATGGACGCCGACGCAGGCTCCGCCGCGCGTAGCGGCGCTCTCCACCCGGCGCGGCCGGCTCGTCGACAGCGACGCCGAAACGCTCTGCGCGATCGCCGCCGCGGCCGGCGGCGACGACCTGCTCACCCACGCGCGGTGGCTCGAGATCCTCGGGCGCGACGCGCTGAGCCGGCGATTCTACCGGGAGCTCGAAGCCGGAGTCGACGGCGCCGCGAGCTCGCTGCCCTCGGCGATCCCGCGCGACGACCGCCGGACCCTCGCGCTGTTCACCGTCTCGCGACTGCTCTTTCTCGCCTTTCTGGAGGCGAAGGGCTGGCTCGATGGCGATCGCGCCTTTCTCGCGCGGCTGCACGCCGCGGCGATCCGCAGCGCGGGAGGAGTGCACCGCCGAGTCCTCGAGCCGCTCTTCTTCGGAACGCTCAACACGCGCGTCAGCGAGCGCGCCCCGGCCGCCCGCGCCTTCGGGCGCGTTCCCTACCTGAACGGCGGCTTGTTCACTCGCACCCCGCTCGAGAAACGGTGGCGGCAGGCACGCCTTTCCGATGACGCGCTCGCACCGCTCTTCGACGGGATCCTCGCCCGGTACCGCCTGACGGCGCGCGAGGACCGCACCACCTGGTCCGACGCCGCGATCGATCCCGAGATGCTCGGCCGCGCGTTCGAGTCGCTGATGGCGAGCCGCGAGCGACGCGTCAGCGGCGCCTTCTACACCCCGCACGCACTGGTCGCGACCGTGACCGAGGAAGCCCTCGTCCGCCATCTCGCGGCGGCGATTCCCGACGACGCTGCGCGGCAGTTGCTGCGCGGTGAGCGTCCGGCAGCCCCGATCGCCGTCCTCGCCGCCGCGCGGCTCGAGTCGCTCCGCCTGCTCGACCCCGCCTGCGGATCCGGCGCGTTTCTCGTTCACGCGCTCGAGCGGATCGCCGAGCTTCGGCGGCTGTGCGGCGACGCGCGCGACACGGGGACCATCCGGCGCGGGACGCTTTCCCGTTCGATCTTCGGCGTCGACGCGAACCCGACCGCTGTCTGGCTGTGCGAGCTCCGGCTCTGGCTCTCCACCGTCATCGAGACCGAGGCCGGTGACGGAGAGCGCGTACCAACGCTCCCCAATCTCGACCACAACATTCGTGTCGGCGACTCGCTTGCCGGGAGCGCCTTCGACGCGACGTCGCCCGGTGATGAAGCGTCAGGCCGCGCGATCGCCGCATTGCGCGGGCGGTATGCGCGTGCAACCGGCACTCGCAAGCGATCGCTCGGACGCGAGCTCCAGCGCGAAGAGCGGGGGTCGGCGGTCCGCGCCATCGATCGCGAGATCACCCGCCTGACGGCGCGGCGTCGGGAGCTGATCGTGCTCCACCGCCAGCGCGACCTGTTCGGTGAGCGGCAGTCCCGCCCGAATCGCCCCGGAGCTCGCGACAGCGCGCGCGATGCGGCGCGCGCCGCGGTGCGCGCGGCGATTCGCGCCGCGAGGACCGAGCGCCGCGCCCTGACGGACGGAGGTCCACTCCCCTTCTCGTACCCTTCGTGCTTTCCCGACGTCGCCGCGCGCGGTGGGTTCGACGTCGTCATCGCCAACCCGCCCTGGGTCAGGCTCCACAACATCCCCGCGCGTTCGCGCGAGCGGCTGCGCGAGCGGTTCAGCGTCTTTCGTCTTGCCGCCTGGGAATCCGGCGCGCTCGGTGCCGGCGCCGGCCGTGGCTTCGCGGCCCAGGTCGATCTCTCGGCGCTCTTCGTCGAGCGGAGCGTCGGGGTGCTCGCCGATGGAGGAACGCTCGCGGTCCTCCTCCCGTCGAAGCTCTGGCGCTCGCTCGCTGGGGGCGGCGTACGCCGCTATCTGGCCACGCACGCCCCCCCGGTCGTGATCGAGGACCTGTCGGAGTCGGGGGCCGCCTTCGACGCCGCGGTGTATCCGTCGCTGCTGGTCGCCGTCAGGAACCGTGAGGCGCCCTCCGTCCTCTGCGCTCTTCGGCGCCGCGACGCCGTTCTCCGATGGCGGACCGACACCGCGCTGCTCGCCTTCGACGATTCGCCGGGGAGCCCATGGCTCTTCGCCCCCCCGGAGGTCCGGCGCGGCTTCGACCGGTTGCGGCACGGCACCACCCCGCTCGCGGCGAGCATCACCGGCCGCCCGCTGCTCGGGGTGAAGTGCGGGCTCAACGAAGCGTTCGTGCTCACGGAAGCGGGCGACGAGATCGAACGGGAGTGCCTGCGACCGCTCGTCCGCGGCGAGACGCTCTCGCCCTGGACGGTGAGCACCAACGAACGCATCGTCTGGACCCACGCGCCTGACGGTTCGCCGCTGCGTTCGCTGCCGCGCTGCGCGCATTCCTGGCTGGCGCGGCACCGGCGGGCGCTCGCCGCGCGCTCGGACCTTCGCGGCGGGGTCCCCTGGTGGTCGCTGTTCAGGACGGAGAGCGCCCGTCCCGACCTCCCGCGCGTGGCCTGGGCCGACGTCGGGCGCAGCGTCCGCGCCGCGTTCTTCGCGCCCGGGGACGACACCGTTGCCTTGAACAGCTGCTACGTCGTCTGCTGCCCGTCGATCGACGATGCCCTCGCGCTCGTCGCCCTGCTCAACTCCCCGCTCGTCTCGTCGTGGCTGTCGCTCATCGCCGAGCCCGCGCGAGGCGGCTATCACCGCTACCTCGGCTGGACGATGGCGCTGCTCCCCATGCCCGGCGACTGGCCGCGCGCCCGCCAGCTCCTCGCACCGTTAGGCAGGGAGGCGGTGGCGGGCACGCCACCCTCGGTCCATGAGCTGCTCGAACGAGCGATTGCGGCCTTCCGCGTGCGCCGGGTCGATGTGGCCCCGCTCGTCGAATGGGCAAGCCGCTGACCCCCGGTGTCCGCCCCGCGCCCCTCGATGACGCCCGCCGCGCGATCGCGGCGCTGATGATCGCGCGTCGCGGCCCCGCCGAGGCCTCGGTCGGCGACGTCAGGCTCTGGGAGCATCAGCGCGACGCCGTCTCGCGGCTCCGCGATGCGATCGCCGAGTTCGGCGGCGCGCTGCTCGCCGACGACGTCGGCACGGGGAAGACCTTCGTCGCGCTCGCCGTTGCGTCGCGCCACGCGTGCCCGCTGGTCGTCGCGCCGGCCGCGCTGCGCGGGAGCTGGCGCGCGGCGGCGGAGCGCGCGGGGCGTTCGCTGCCGTTCGTCTCGTTCGAGTCGCTGAGCCGCGGACGATGCCCGCCATCCGCCCACGACATCGTCATCGTCGACGAAGCGCACCATGCGCGGAACCCGCTCGCGAAGCGGTACGGGGCTCTCGCCCGCCTGGTCGCCGGCATCCCCGTGCTCCTCCTCACGGCGACGCCGATCCACAACGACCGCGACGACCTCGTCGCACTGCTCGCGCTCTTCCTCGGCGCGAGCGCCGCGGCGCTCGACGATGCCGCGCTCGCTCGCTGTGTGGTGCGTCGCGGGCGCGAGGTCTTCGATGGGGGGGCGCGGGTGCCGGTGGTGCGCGGACCGATCGCGCTCGCACACGACGCCGACGACGACGCGACTCCCGACGCGATCCTCGCACTCCCGCCGCCCATCCCGGCCGCTGACGCCGGCACCGCCGGCGCCCTCGTCACGACCACCCTCCTGCGCCAGTGGGCGTCGAGCCAGGGCGCGCTGCTCGCCGCCATTCGCCGCCGGCTGGCCACGGCACATGCCCTCGCCTCGACGCTCGGCAGCGGCCGCTACCCGACTCGCGCCGAGCTCTCCGCCTGGACGTTGGGCGACGACGCGCAGCAGCTGGTGATGAGCGAGCTGCTCGCGCCGGCGGGCGGCGGCACGGCGTCGGGCGAGCTCCGGGCGGCGGTCGGCGCGCACATCGACGGCCTTCGTGCCCTGCGCCGCGTCGCCGCCGCCGATCCCGACATCGATCGCCGGCGTGCGCGCCGCCTTCGCGACGCGTGGAACGCTCATCCCGGCGCGCGCTCGATCGCGTTCACCCAGTTCGCCGGGACCGTGAGCGCCTACTGGCGCGAGCTGCGCGACCAGCCGCGTGTCTGCGCCCTCACGGCGAACGGAGGCCGGGTCGCGGGCGGAGCGGTCTCGCGGAGCGAGACGTTAGGCAGCTTCACCCCTGGCCGCCGCCCGTGCATCGACCCGGCACGCCGGATCGACGCGATGCTCGTCACCGACCTCGCGAGCGAGGGGCTCGACCTGCAGGAAGCCTCCGTGCTCGTCCACCTCGACCTGCCGTGGACCCCCGCGCGCCTCGAGCAGCGCCTCGGCCGGATCGTGCGTCCGGGTTCGGCGCACGAGGTCGTCCACGTGTACGCGATGGAGCCACCGGTGCGCGCCGCGACGCTGCTCGAGATTCGTCGCCGGCTCGCGGCAAAGCTCGCCGCGGCACGCGCCGCGTTCGGCGCGGTGATGCCGGACATCGGACTCGATTCGCTCACCGATGCGAACGAGACCACGAGCGGAGCTTGCCTGACGCTCGCCGTGCCGGCGGCCGCCGAGCAGGTCGAGCGCGTGCTGCGGCGGTGGACGGCGCTTCCCGCGAGCGAGCCACGGCGCGGCGACGCCAGCGACGACCGCGCGGTCGCCGCCGCCGCCCGCTCCGGCACCGCCTGCTGGCTCGCCGTTGTCGGCGGTTCGCGACCGCGCCTGCTCGCTGCGGTCGGCGGCCAGGTGAGTGATGCGCCCGACATCATCGCCGAGGCCTGCGCACGGATCGACGCCGTGCCGCCAGCGGCCACACTGGGCGGCGGTTCCGCGTCGTGCCCACCCGCGGTGACCGCGGCGCTCCAGCAGCTGACCGACTGGCTCGAGGCGCGCCGTGCCGCCTCGCTGGCCGGGGTCCCCGAGATTCCGGTCGTCCGCGGCCGCCGCCGAGCGCTGTCGGCCATCGCGGGTGTCGCGACCGCCCCGGCATCGGCGCGTATCGCGATCGCGCCAGCCGCGGGCCGCGCCCTCTCGGTTGCCAGCGGTGCCCTCGGCATCGCGCTCGAGCGCGAGCTCCGGTTCACGGCGCACCAGGCGGATCTTCTCGCCGCCCTCGCCTCGCTACCGTCGGGCCCTGGCCGCGACGTCCCGAGCGCACCCGATCTGGTGCGCGCCCTGATCGTCCTGTCCCCCGACTGCTGAGTCGCCTCGGCGTCGCGGCGTTCCGGCCCTGCAATTCGTGCCGGCCGGCCTTGCCCGGGCGCAGGGGGGGCACGAGCTTCGACGACCGTTCAAACCCTTGGAGCAGTCGTGGTATCTGAATCCGTGAACGACGGAACCACGACTGAATGGCGACCCTGGCTCTCATCCACTCCGACAGCGCGTTTCGACCGGCTACCGACTCCGACGTTGCCCTCGCGGCACGGGGAGACCGGGATGCCTTCGAGCGACTCTACCGCGCCAACTCGGGGCGGATTTTCGCCCTCTGCGTCCGGATGGTCGGCGACCGCCCGGCCGCGGAGGAGCTGACCCAGGACGTCTTCGTCAGGGCGTGGGGGAAGCTCGATCAGTTCCGCGGTGATTCGAGCTTTTCGACGTGGCTGCACCGGCTCGCGGTGAACGTCGTGCTCAACGCGCGGAAGCAGCAGGGCCGCCACCGCGCCCGGCACGAGGAGATGGATGGCGAGAACGAGTCGCTCTCACAGCCCGGGCTACCGGTGCCGGGGATGCGGCTCGACCTCGAGGCGGCGATCGCGATGCTGCCAGCGGGTGCACGGAAGGTGTTCGTGCTCCACGACGTCGAGGGCTACACCCACGAAGAGATCGCCGAGCAGACCGGCGTGACCACGGGCGCGACCAAGTCGCAGCTGCACCGCGCCCGGATGCTGTTGAGGGAGGCCTTGAACCGATGACCAATACCATGACTTGCGAGCAGTTTGACGCGCTGCTTCCGGGATACATGGAAGGCGAACTGGCCGGTGGCGAGCGCGAGGCGTTCGAGCGCCACGCCGGGTCGTGCGCGCACTGCCGTCCCATTCTCGAAGAGCTGAAGGCGATCGTCGCCAGCGCCGGTGCGCTCGGGCCGATCGAGCCGCCGCGCGAGCTGTGGAGCGGGATCGAGGCGCGCATCGGCACGCAGGTCGTACCGTTAGGCAGCCGCCGCCCGATGCCGGTCGCGCGCACCCTCGCCGCCGCGGTGGTGCTGATGGCGGTGACCGCGGGAGTCACCTGGAAGCTGGCACGAGGTGGCGCCCCCGACGGGCAGCCCGCCGTCGCGTCCGCGAGCAACGATCAGCCGAATCCAACCGGGACGAGCGGGCCCGTGATCGTCACCACCCCGCCGCAGGTCGCGGGCAGCGAGGGAGCCGGCAGCAGGCCCCCTCGCGCCCGTGTCGATGCCGCGAAGACGCCGGCCGCAACGCCGCGCGGTGGCGAGCAGGTGGTGCAGGCCGTCCGCAGCGGCGGCGGCGCGGTCAGCACCGCGCAGCTGTACGACAGCGAGATCACCCGGCTCCATGCAGTCATCCGGCAGCGTCGCGGTGAGCTCGACCCGAACACCGTGGCCGCGATCGAGCGCAGCCTCGCCGTCATCGACACGGCGATCGCGCAGGCGCGCTCGGCGCTGGCCAGGGATCCCGCGAGCCGCTTCCTCAATGGACGGCTCACCGACGCGCTCGACAAGAAGGTGGAGCTCCTTCGCACCACCGCGATGCTCCCCGCCCGCTCCTAGAGGATCACCAAATGAAGATCGCACGCACTCTCATCATCGCCGCGGCGCTCATGGCCGCGGGTGTCACCATCGCCGTGCCCGCCCGGGCGCAGGACGACCGTGACGACCGTTCTGAAGCCAGGGCGACCTCGAAGCTCGACACCACCGTCACGATCTCGAAGGACGGCACGGTGGACCTCCGGCTGATCTCCGGCGAGATCATCGTCAACGCCGGCAGCGGGAACCAGGTTCGCATCCATGCGTGGAGCGAGCGCGGGGTCCTCGAGTTCTCGGCGAGCCCGTCGCGCGTCTCGCTCGACGTGCGTTCGCAGCGTGGCCGCATGGGCGACACGCGCTACGAGGTCACCGTGCCGGTGGGCGTCCGCCTCGAGCTGAAGAGCGTCTCCGGGGACATCACCACGCATGGGGTAGCCGGTGAGCTCGAGGCGGGCGCGGTCAGCGGCGACATCGACATCAGCGACGCCACCGGCCGCGTCGAGTTGCAGAGCGTCTCCGGCGACGTCAAGGCGGACCGCGTGTCGGGTGAAGTGCGCGTCGACGTCGTGAGCGGCGACGTCACGGTCAGCAACGTCGCCGGTACCCTCGAGGTCGAGACGGTGAGCGGGGAGATGAGCATCGAGGCCGCGAAGCTCTCCTCGCTGCGCTCGGAAACCGTCAGCGGCGAGCTGACGTACGAGGGGTCACTCGATCCGGCCGGCCGCTACGAGTTCCACTCGCAGTCCGGCGACATCCGGCTCCGCATCCCGGCGAGCGCGGGCGGCAGCGTCCGCGTCGAGACCTTCAGCGGGTCGGTCGACAGCGACTTCCCGATGACGATGCAGCCCGGCGAGCACGGGATGGGTGAGCGCCCGAGGCGGCTCGAGTTCACCTTCGGCAGGGGAGGATCTCGGATCACCGCCGAGACCTTCAGCGGCGACATCAACATCGAGAAGGCCGGGACCCCGTGATCCGGCATCGTCAGGCCTGACGCTCTTCCTGGAGACCAGCACATGCAACGCAGCTCGATCGCCCTCGCCCTTCCCGTCTCGCTCGCCCTCGCCGCCGCGACCGCATCGTCGCAGGCGCAGTCCGGCGACCGTTTCAACTGGAGCGGCAGCGTCCCCGCCGGGGCCTGGATCGTGGTCCGCAGCGCGAACGGCCCGATCTCGGTGAAGGCCGCGTCGGGGCGGACCGCCGAGATCACTGGCGTGAAGCGCGCCGAGCGGGGCGGCGACCCGGCGGTGGTCCGCTTCACGAGCAAGCCGCTCGCCAACGGCGGCATCCTCGTCTGCGCACTCTGGGGCGAGAGCTCGGAGTGCGACGAAAACAGCTATCACTCGCGGAACGACAGCGACCACGGTCGCCGCAACAACGTCGAGGTGGAGTTCACGGTCTCGCTGCCGGCCGGGGTCAACGTCCGCGCCGGCAGCGTGAACGGCAGGGTCGAGGTCGCCGGGGCGACGGCAGAGGTCGTGGCCAGCACCGTGAACGGCGACGTCCGCGCCGCATCGACCGGGGGCCCGG
>OEPS010000568.1_pt1 | contig 12882 bp, 12 predicted proteins | sample 1539411 | NCBI WGS metagenome assembly OEPS01 (sample SAMN02671747, study PRJEB22543) | soil metagenome | biome: bacteria | place: China:Hunan Province, Lengshuijiang City | collected 2012-10-15 | depth 0.08m m | reverse complement strand
CCAGCACCTGCTTGAAGGCGCCGCCGCCGCCGATGATCAACAGCATCATGGCGATAATTTTGATTGAGGAGGTCAGCGTATCGTTGATCTGCTCCATTGAACGACCGCGGTTAAGACCGAAGGTGAACATCGCGATCAGTACCGCGATCAGCGTCGCCATCACCGGGTCGCCGAAGAATTCCGCTACGGGCAGGAAGGCGTGGCCTTTTGGCAGAACCATCTCAGCCACGGCGCGCATCGCCATCAGAATCACCGGCACCAGAGAGGTCCAGACGCTGACGCCAAAGCCCGGCATCTCTTCTTCAGTGAACGTTTTCGGGTTATGCAGACCTTCCGGAATCGGCTTATCGATACCTTTCAGGAAACGCGCGTAAACCGGACCCGCGAGGATAACCGTCGGGATCGCCAGAATCGTACCGAACAGCAGGGTTTTACCCATGTCAGCATGGAAAATGGTGGCAATCGCCGTCGGGCCCGGGTGCGGAGGCAGGAAGCCGTGCGTCACGGAGAGCGCGGCCGCCATCGGTACGCCGATATAGAGCAGCGGAATACCGGCAGATGCAGCGATGGTAAAGACCAGCGGCAGCATCAGTACGAAGCCTACTTCATAGAACAGCGCAAAGCCGACGGTAAAGCCGGTCAGCACAACCGCCCATTGAATATGCTTTTTACCAAATTTGGCAATCAGCGTGGTGGCGATACGCTGCGCACCGCCGCAATCCGCCAGCATTTTACCAAGCATAGCGCCGAAGCCCATGATCAGCGCGAGGCTGCCAAGGGTTCCCCCTACGCCGTTTTTGATGGATACGATAACTTTATCCAGAGGCATACCCTGCATGAGCCCGACGGCAAGTGCCACCAGAACCAGAGCGATGAACCCGTTCATCTTGAAACGGATCATCAGCAACAATAACAGGGCAACCCCGATAGCAACGATGACTAATGGCATGATTTACCTGGCCTTAATTTGTTATGGGTAACGTCATAGTTTGAACATTGACTTCATCCGTTCCGACCGGAACAAAAAATGTCTTACGCTGTAGAAGCTGGCTTTATCCTTACCCAGAGAAAGGATAGCTGGCTATTTTTTTATCTGTAGCGTCTGAAGTGAATGATACGGGTAACATATGAAGTTTGAGAATCACCTGGGCGATGAAAATTTCAAATTTGAGACTTAAGTCATACTCTTTAGCTGGTTTTTACCGGATAGCCTGGCAGGGAATGTTGCCCGGTAACATGAAGGGAGTTACCCGGCAGAATAAATCTGCCGGGCGGGAGGGAATTAGTAGTAAGAGTGCTCACCGCGCTGGTGTTCAGTCAGATCGCGTACGCCCTTCAATTCAGGGAACTCGCTGAGCATCTGCTTCTCAATCCCTTCTTTCAGGGTCACGTCGACCATCGAGCAGCCGTTACAGCCGCCGCCGAATTGCAGAATCGCCAGACCGTCATCGGTGATTTCCATCAACGTGACGCGTCCGCCGTGACCGGCCAGCTGCGGGTTAATCTGCGACTGTAGCAGGTACTCTACGCGCTCCATCAGCGGGGCATCGTCAGATACTTTGCGCATCTTGGCGTTTGGCGCCTTCAGCGTCAGCTGGGAACCGAGCTGGTCAGTAACAAAATCGATTTCAGCGTCTTCCAGATACGGCGCGCTAAGTTCATCGACATAAGCGGTGAGTTGCTCAAACTTCAGCGCAGTATCGGAATCTTCCACCGCATCCGGTGGGCAGTAGGAGACGCCGCACTCGGCGTTTGGGGTGCCGGGATTGATCACAAATACGCGAATTTGTGTCCCTTCTTCCTGATTTGCCAGCAGTTTGGCAAAGTGCGCTTGTGCAGCATCGGAAATACGGATCATAGCGTTGGCCTAATAGTTGACTATTTTAGTTGGTTATAATACGCCCATCGGCAGGGGTCTACAAGGTACGGCATATACACCATACCTGAACCGTCGCGGCGCCGTTTCGCAAAAGCAGGCGGGATATCTCGGCGACGGTGCTTCCGGTTGTGACGACATCATCCACAAGGGCGATATGGAGGCCCCGTAGCGACAATTCAAGCTGAAAGGCGTTTTTCAGGTTCTGTTTGCGCAAACTGGCGCTGAGCTGATGCTGGGTAGCGGTGCGTCGTCTGCGGGTCAGCGTATCGCTACGCCAGGCGCAGCCCAACCAACGGGATAGCGGGCGACACAGCAGGTCGCTCTGATTAAATCCTCTCCTCCACTGACGGCGCTGCCAGAGCGGCACGCTGATAATCCGGTCAGGACGAGGAAGATCGGGGCTCTGGCGTATGCGCAGCAGCAGCAGACGCGCCAGCGCCGGGGCCAGCTCGGGCCGCTTGTTGAATTTCAGCTGATGAATCAGACCGCTGAGCGGCGGGCGATAGTCATTTACCGTCACCAGCCGCTGCCACGGCGGCGGTTTTTGCAGGCAACGTCCGCAGGGAAGCGAGACTGAGTGGGCCGGCAGGCCGCACTGCGGGCAGAGCGGTTCAGAAGCCAGCAGCGCCGACGTACAACGCGAGCAGATCCCCCAGCGGGCGATGGCCAGCGGCATTTGGCATAGCCAGCATAAGCTGTGTGCTGTTAGCATATTTCCCCTCATATTGGTGGAAAGAGAACAGTAACTGATGAAAGAGATCTGGTGGCAGACCACAGGCGAAGGAAATTGTCATCTTGTGCTGCTGCACGGATGGGGGCTGAATGCGCAAGTGTGGGATTGCATCGCGCCGGAACTGGCCTCGCATTTTACGCTACACCTCGTCGACCTCCCGGGTTATGGCCGCAGCAGTGGCTTTGGCGCCCTGTCGCTGGAGGAGATGACGCAGTTAGTGCTGGAGAAAGCGCCGGAGCGCGCTATCTGGCTTGGCTGGAGCCTGGGCGGTCTGGTCGCGAGCCAGGCGGCATTAACGCATCCTGAGCGCGTGCTGGCGCTGGCCACCGTTGCTTCTTCCCCCTGTTTTGCTGCGCACGACAGCTGGCCGGGAATCAAACCCGAAGTGCTGAGCGGATTCCAGCAGCAGCTGAGCGAGGATTTCCAACGCACCGTTGAGCGTTTTCTGGCGCTGCAAACCATGGGTACCGAGAGCGCGCGTCAGGATGCGAGAGCGCTCAAGAACACGGTACTGTCGTTACCGATGCCGTCGCCGGAAGTTTTAAACGGCGGGCTGGAGATCCTGAAAACCGCCGATTTACGCCAGCCGTTAACGGCCCTCGAGATGCCGTTTTTGCGCATGTACGGCCGCCTGGATGGCCTGGTGCCGCGTAAAATCATTCCGCTTCTCGACGCCCTGTGGCCCGATAGCGTATCGGTGGTGTTCGATAAAGCCGCCCATGCGCCGTTCATTTCTCATCCGCAGGCGTTTTGCGCTCCGCTGGTCGAGCTGCAGGGTCTGGTCAGTAAATATTTTTAGCGGAACGTGGTAAAAACGCAGGGTGCAGTAATACTTAGGTTGTTGCGGTGGTTGACTATTTCACATTATCCCCGCGACCTAAAAAAACAACCTAATGGAGAGTAGAGGCTATGAAACTTGTTACAGGAATTGTTGCATCTCTGGTTATTGGCTCCCTGTCCTTCGGCGCTTTTGCCGCCAAAGAAATTCAAAAAGATGAAGTAGATAAACTGAATCTGACCAAAATTGGTTCTATTACCACTTCAAGAACAACCTCTCCAATGGATGCAAAGCGCGATCTGTCGAAAAAAGCAGATGAGCTGGGCGGCACCTATTTTGTGGTGATTGCAGGCGAGAAGAACGAGAAAACGGTTCACGCTAACGCGGACGTCTACAAGTAAGCCAGAAAGCGGGTCTCAAGACCCGCTCGCAGCCCTGGGCGTGGAGGCGGCGCGTTGCGCCTGTCCGGTCTACCCACCCCAAAACAGTACAAATCGGTGTTCGAATCTCCCGGGTCGCGGCGTAAACGCCCTACCCGGCTACCAGCCCCAAAACCGCACTGGCGTGTAGCCCGGCCGCAATCCGGGGAAACCAGCCTTTACAGGCCCATCAGCGCAGCGACCACCACTCTCGCAGACAGGCCTTGCCTTCGGGACAGCTTTTACAGCTGCCGGAGAGGCAGCCTTCGGCATCTTCGGTAATTCTTACCGCTTTACCCATCGCTTCCAGACGCCCAAGCATGGCATCGATTAGCGGCCGCGGCGTACCAAGACGGGCGCTTAGCTGCGACGCCTCCATCCTGCCCTGCAGGGCCAGCATATCGCGAACCTCAATTAACGACGCCATTATCGCTCCCTAGTGACAATCACCGGTCGGGCTCTGGCAGCACGTCGACGGCGTTTTGCGCGTTGCCAGCAGCGAGATCTCCACCCGGCTGCGCGCTCTGCGCAGCAGGCCAAAGACGACGATATTGAACAGCACCACCGCCAGAATGCACACCAGACTATAGCGAGGATGTTGGCTAAAGCTGACGGTCTGGTAGTACAGCGTAGAGAGCGAGTAGGCGATATTCAGCCCCCACAGAACCGAGAACATCATCCAGCCCCGGCTCGACTCGCGGGCAATCGCTCCCATCACCGAGATGCACGGAATGTAGAGCAGAACGAAAATCAGGTAGCTGTACGCCGCAGCGGCGCTGCCGAACTTGCTGCCCATCACGCCCATCGCGCCGGTTTCCATTTCACCATCGCCTTTGCTGGCTTCGATTGGGTTAGCCAGGACGCTCAGGCTGAAGGTGTCTTTCAGGCTCTGCCAGGTCTCATCCACCGCGTCCAGCAGCTCAGCGCCCAGGCTAAACTCCTGCGGATTAAACTCTTCGTTCTGGATATCCTCGGCGGTGTAGAGCGTGTTCAGCGTCCCGACCACGACTTCCTTCGCCATCGCGCCGGTAAACAGGCCGACGGTCGCCTGCCAGTTATCCTCATGCACGCCAATCGGTTTAAACACCGGAGTAATCACCCGGCTGACCGACGCCAGCGCGGAATCGTTGATGTTATCGACGATCTTACCGCTCAGCGAGAAGCTATTCAGCGCGCTGAGGAAGATGCTGACGATAACGATAACTTTACCCGCCCGCAGTACGAAGCCTTTCAGGCGCTGCCAGGTCTGGATAATCAGGCTCTTTACGTGCGGTACATGATATACCGGCAGCTCCATCACGAACGGCGAAGCTTCGCCGCGCATAATGGTATGTTTCAGCATCAGGCCGGTCGCAATCGCCATGACGATCCCCAGCACATACAGCGAGAAGACCGCCAGCGCGCCGTTCTGGCCGAAAAAGGCGGCGGCGAAGACGGCAAAGATCGCCAGACGCGCGCCGCAGGACATAAACGGCGCCATCATAATGGTCATCAGGCGTTCGCGCGGCGCATCAAGAGTACGCGCGCCCATTACCGATGGAACGTTGCAGCCAAACCCCACGATGAGCGGCACGAAGGATTTACCCGGGAGACCCAGCGCCTGCATCAGGCGGTCCATCACAAACGCCGCTCGCGCCATATAGCCTGAGTCTTCAAGGAAAGAGAGAAACAGATACATCATGCCGATCTGCGGCACCAGCGGCAGCACGGTGTTGATACCGCCGCCAATCCCCTGGGCAAGGAAAACCGTCAGCCAGTCCGGGAAGTGCAGGGTGTAGCCAATCCACTGAATACCGTGAATAAAAATAGCGACGGAACCGGTATCAAAAATGGGCTGTAGCGCACCGCCGATATTAATCGCCAGTAAGAACATCAGATACATGACAAACAGAAACACCGGCAGCCCGAGGAAGCGGTTGAGAATCACTTTATCCATCGCCGTGGTAAAGCGGCTGGGCTCGGCGGTCAGAGTATTGCTCACCGCATCGCAAATCGCGGCAATACTTTGGTAACGGGCATCGGCGATATGCAGCGCCGGGTCGTCCAGTTCTTCGCTCAGATGCGCCAGCGCCACGTCCAGTTTGTGGGCGGCATCACCGGCATAGGCGCGGCTGTAAATATCACCTTCGAGCATCTGCAACCCTAACCAACGACGCTGGCGCTGCGGAATGTCCGCAGCCATAAACTGCGCCAGCTTGTCCGCTTCTCGCAGCAGCGGCTGAGGGTAATGCACCAGTTCAATAGCCTGGTTCTGCTGATGGCGGTCGATCGCTATTTTTAAGGCTTCAATACCACGCCCGCGGGTAGAAACCAGCGGGATCACCGGGCATCCCAGGCGAGCTGACAGCGCGTCGACATCAATGCGGATTTTTTGTTTTTCCGCGATATCAAGCATGTTCAGCGCGACCACGCAGGGTATACCAAGCTCCAGCAGCTGCAGGGTCAGATAAAGGTTACGTTCAAGATTGGACGCATCAACGACGTTAATCAGCATGTCGGCGTCGCCGCTGAGGATATAGTGGCAGGCAATCTGCTCATCCAGCGAAGTTTGCGAAGAGATAGTGGTCAGAGAATAAGTGCCCGGCAGATCCACCAGCGTGACCTGATGATCGGTGGTGTTGAAACCACCCTCTTTACGCTCAACGGTCACCCCAGCCCAGTTACCCACGCGCTGGCGCGCACCGGTGAGCTGGTTAAACAGCGTGGTCTTACCGGAATTAGGATTACCAATTAAACCAAGGGTTAATTTTTTCATATTCATGCTCTTAGTACCGGTCAGGCATTATTGTGCAACCGCTTCCAGTTCAATTAACGCAAGATCCTTTTTACGTAATACCAGGCTAACGCGTCGGGTTTCAATATGAATAGGGTCGCCAAGCGGCGCCACGCGAACCACATGAAAAGAAGAACCCGGCAGCATCCCAAGGGACAGCAGCTTCTGCCGATACGCCGGACTAATATCGCGGGAGAAACCGGTAATCTTCCACGTACTATCAGGTGTGAATTGCATAGAACCTACTTATATATCGCTAACCGAAAGAGAGTTTTCCATATGCGCCTTAGATGCGGCGCCAGGGACCATAGCCAACGAAGGATAAAAAATGCTCAACGCACATAATGATAATGAGAATAGTTTTTATCATCAATACATATAATGCGGTCGATTCTTTTTTTAAACAGGAAAGTGAGTATTTGTTGATATTGAGCAAAATCTATTTTGTAACAGGTACAGAGACGCTCATTTTTCTTAAAGCCGGAATGTTTAATTAAAGTTTCGTTAGTTAACGAAATGCAAATAATATTCTTATCGACGTAATTCGCGCTTATTAAGAGGTTATAAGAAAATACTCATGCTTGTTTTGCGCAATATGGCGATAAGCAAAGCAGAAACGGCCCCTTAGAAAAAGGGGCCACAATATCATTAGCGTTTTTTACCCATTGCCGCCGCCAGCGCATCCATCATCGCGCTGTTGCCCGCAGGCTGCGCCTCGCGACCGCGAGGTTTGGCGGTCTTCGCCGCCGGACGGTTACCCTGAGGACGTTCGTTACCGCCGCCGCCGCGGCGCGCGTTGCTGTCGCCTGGCTGTTCGTCGAGACGCATAGTCAGCGCGATACGCTTACGCTGCAGGTCGACTTCCATCACTTTGACCTTCACGATATCCCCCGCTTTTACTACCGTATGCGGGTCTTCTACGAACTTATTCGACAGGGAAGAGATATGCACCAGGCCGTCCTGATGAACGCCGATATCAACGAATGCGCCGAAGTTAGTGACGTTGGTGACCGCGCCTTCGAGGATCATCCCCGGTAGCAGGTCGTTCATGGTCTCCACGCCATCGGCGAACTGGGCGGTTTTGAACTCAGGACGCGGATCGCGCCCCGGTTTTTCCAGCTCTTTGATGATGTCGGTAACCGTCGGCACACCGAATTTATCATCGGTGAAATCAACGGCTTTAAGATTGCGCAGCTCGCTGCTGTTGCCCATTAAATCTTTGAGCGCCTGCTGGGTCGCCGCCAGAATACGTTCCACTACCGGATAAGCTTCCGGGTGGACGGTGGAAGCATCCAGCGGGTTGTCGCCGTGGTTAATGCGCAGGAAGCCCGCGCACTGCTCAAAGGCTTTTGGCCCCAGACGGCTGACCTTCAACAGCTGCTGGCGGTTCTGGAACTGGCCGTTCTCGTCGCGCCAGGAGACGATATTCTGCGCCATCATGCGGGTCAAGCCGGCCACGCGGGTGAGCAGCGGGACGGAAGCGGTATTCAGATCGACGCCGACGGCGTTCACGCAGTCTTCCACCACCGCATCCAGCTTACGCGCCAGCTGGGTCTGGCTGACATCATGCTGATACTGGCCAACGCCGATAGATTTGGGGTCGATTTTCACCAGTTCAGCCAGCGGATCCTGGAGACGACGGGCGATAGAAACCGCGCCGCGCAGAGAAACGTCGAGGTCCGGAAACTCCTGCGCCGCCAGCTCGGAGGCGGAATAAACGGATGCGCCCGCTTCGCTGACAATCACCTTCTGGGCGGTCACTTTCGGGAACTGCTTTTGCACGTCGAGGAAGAAACGCTCGGTTTCACGCGAAGCGGTACCGTTACCGATAGCCACCAGCTCTACGTTGTACTTTTCGCACAGCGCGGCAACCGCCACCGCCGCTTTAGCGGCCTGTCCGGTATGCGGGTAGATAGTATCCGTCGCGACCAGTTTGCCGGTACCGTCAACCACGGCGACTTTCACACCGGTGCGCAGGCCCGGGTCAAGGCCCATGGTCGCGCGCAGCCCGGCCGGAGCCGCCATCAGCAGGTCGTGCAGGTTGCGGGCAAAGACGTTAATGGCTTCGTCTTCGGCGCGTTCACGTACGGTGCTCATTAGCTCGGTTTCCAGATGCATCAGCACCTTGATCCGCCACGTCCAGCTCACCACGCCTTTACGCCAGCTGTCCGCCGGGGCGTTATTCAGGCGCAGACCGAGATGGTCAATAATAATTTGTTCACCGTGGCTCTCTTTCGGCGGCTCGTCAAACTGCGGGTCGGCGTTCAAAGAGAGCTGCAGCACGCCTTCGTTACGCCCGCGGAACATCGCCAGCGCGCGGTGCGACGGCACGGTGGAGATCGGTTCATGGTGATCGAAGTAGTCGCGGAATTTCGCGCCTTCCTCTTCTTTACCGCTGACGACGGTCGCTACCAGATGGGCATTTTTCCACAAGTAATCACGTACTTTCGCCAGCAGCCCGGCGTCTTCAGCGAAGCGCTCCATCAGGATATAGCGCGCGCCGTCGAGGGCGGCTTTACTGTCCGCGATACCTTTATCGGCGTCGATATATTTGGCAGCTTCGGTTTCCGGGTCGTAAGACGGTTCGTTCCACAGCAGCTCGGCCAGCGGTTCCAGCCCGGCCTCAATGGCGATCTGTCCGCGGGTGCGGCGCTTCGGCTTATACGGCAGATAGAGGTCTTCAAGCTCGGTCTTACTCAGCGTACCGTTGATGGCTTTTTCCAGCGACTCGGTCAGTTTGCCCTGCTCGCCGATGGACTTCAGGATCGCCTGGCGACGCTCTTCGAGCTCACGCAGATAACCCAGGCGGGTTTCCAGATTACGCAGCTGCGTGTCATCCAGACCGCCGGTGACTTCTTTACGATAGCGTGCGATAAACGGCACGGTGTTCCCTTCATCAAGCAGGCGAACGGCAGCTTCTACCTGTTCGGCCCTGGCCTGAAGTTCACCCGCAATAATGCGGCAGAGCGAATCATTCATCATCGGTTTAATTCATCTTTAGGATCAAAAATCAGGGGGATAGTTATACGGACTGACACGCTAAAATGCCAGCCACGACCAAAGCCTCTCGGAATGTTCCGCACCTATTTAGCTTTGACGTATTCAATTTCGTTCACGTACCAGGCCGCCTCGCCCGCGGGCGTGTTAACGATAGCTAAATCGCCGACCTCTTTTTTCAGCAGCGCGCGCGCCATCGGCGAATCAATGGAGATGTAGTCGTTGCGGCCAAAGATTTCATCGTAGCCGACAATCCGGAAGCGCCGGGTATCGCCCGCATCGTTTTCAATTTCCACCCACGCGCCGAAGAACACTTTGCCCTCCTGCTGCGGTGAATAATCGACGATTTTCAGCTGCTCGAGGCATTTGGTCAGGTAGCGCACCCGGCGGTCGATTTCACGCAGGCGCTTTTTGTTGTACTGATAGTCGGCGTTTTCGCTGCGGTCGCCGAGGCTCGCCGCCCAGGTCACTTTTTTGGTGACTTCCGGACGTTCTTCGCGCCACAGGGTGTCCATCTCTTTCTTCAGTTTTTCATACCCTTCACGGGTGATTAGCGGCGTTTTCATCGAAGATTCCGGCTCCTGATTACAGATCTTTGTGCAATGCTGCGCACAATTCGTCGCACGTCATACTAGCAGCAGGATAAATAATGCGTCTTATGCTTAAATGTATACTTAAGCTGCTGTTAAATATGCTTTGTAACAATTTAGCCTGGAATATATACCAGATTTCGCTGGTGGGCGACCCGGGCTTTTTTGAGAATACGTACAGACAATTGCAGTGAACCTTTGGGAGTATAAACAATGCAAGAGAATTATAAGATTCTGGTTGTCGATGACGACATGCGCCTGCGTGCGCTACTCGAGCGTTATCTGACCGAGCAGGGCTTCCAGGTTCGTAGCGTGGCGAACGCTGAACAGATGGATCGCCTGCTGACCCGTGAATCCTTCCACCTGATGGTGCTGGATCTCATGCTGCCGGGCGAAGATGGCCTCTCCATCTGCCGCCGCTTGCGCAGCCAGAGCAACCCGATGCCGATCATTATGGTGACGGCGAAAGGGGAAGAAGTTGACCGTATCGTGGGGCTGGAAATCGGCGCCGACGACTACATCCCCAAACCGTTCAACCCGCGCGAGCTGCTGGCCCGTATCCGCGCCGTGCTGCGCCGCCAGGCCAACGAGCTGCCGGGCGCGCCTTCACAGGAAGAAGCGGTTATCGCCTTTGGTAAGTTCAAGCTGAATCTTGGCACCCGCGAAATGTTCCGCGAAGATGAACCCATGCCGCTGACCAGCGGTGAATTCGCGGTGCTGAAAGCGCTGGTAAGCCATCCGCGCGAACCGCTGTCCCGCGATAAGCTGATGAACCTCGCCCGCGGCCGTGAATATTCGGCCATGGAGCGTTCCATCGACGTGCAAATCTCACGCCTGCGCCGCATGGTGGAAGAAGACCCGGCGCATCCTCGCTATATCCAGACCGTCTGGGGCCTGGGCTACGTTTTCGTTCCGGACGGCTCTAAGGCATGAAACGCGTGCGCTTTTCGCCGCGAAGCTCGTTTGCCCGCACCCTGTTACTGATCGTCACCCTGCTGTTCGCCAGCCTGGTGACGACCTATTTAGTGGTGCTGAATTTCGCGATTCTGCCAAGTCTTCAGCAGTTCAATAAGGTTCTGGCTTACGAAGTTCGTATGCTGATGACCGATAAGCTGCAGCTGGAGGACGGCACCCAGCTGGTGGTTCCACCGGCGTTTCGCCGCGAAATTTATCGCGAGCTGGGCATTTCGCTCTATTCCAACGAAGCGGCGGAAGACGCAGGCCTGCGCTGGGCGCAGCATTATGAATTCTTAAGCCAGCAGATGGCGCATCAGCTCGGCGGGCCGACGGAAGTGCGGGTTGAGGTGAACAAAAGCTCCCCTGTCGTCTGGCTGAAAACCTGGCTCTCCCCCAACATCTGGGTGCGCGTACCGCTGACCGAAATCCACCAGGGCGACTTTTCGCCGCTGTTCCGCTACACCCTGGCGATCATGCTGCTGGCGATTGGCGGCGCCTGGCTCTTTATTCGTATTCAGAACCGGCCGCTGGTCGACCTTGAACACGCGGCGCTGCAGGTTGGACGCGGCATTATTCCTCCCCCGCTGCGCGAATACGGCGCGTCGGAAGTGCGTTCGGTGACCCGCGCCTTTAACCATATGGCAGCAGGCGTGAAGCAGTTGGCGGATGACCGTACGCTGCTGATGGCCGGGGTGAGCCACGATTTACGCACTCCGCTGACGCGTATCCGCCTGGCGACCGAGATGATGGGCGAAGAGGACGGTTATCTCGCCGAGTCGATCAATAAAGATATCGAAGAGTGCAACGCCATTATCGAGCAGTTTATCGACTACCTGCGTACCGGTCAGGAGATGCCGGTGGAACTGGTAGACCTTAATGCGGTACTGGGCGAAGTGATTGCGGCGGAGAGCGGCTACGAGCGCGAAATCGACACCGATCTGCAGCCCGGCGAGATCCCGCTGCGCGTGCATCCGCTCTCCATCAAGCGCGCGCTGGCGAATATGGTGGTCAACGCCGCCCGCTACGGCAACGGCTGGATCAAGGTCAGCAGCGGCAGCGAGGGGAACCGGGCCTGGTTCCAGGTAGAAGACGATGGTCCGGGAATTAAACCGGAGCAGCGCGAGCATCTGTTCCAGCCTTTCGTACGCGGCGACAGCGCCCGCACCATAAGCGGAACCGGCCTTGGGCTGGCTATCGTCCAGCGCATTATCGACAACCACAATGGCAAACTGGAACTGGGCTCCAGCGCGCGCGGCGGATTATTGATTCGCGCCTGGCTACCGGTGCCGATGAATCGTACTCTGCCCGCGGTAAAACCCACAAAAGAGAGCTAATTCCGCAATCATCAGCTGGCTGCGGGCCGGAAGCCCGAACAGGCGCGCCTGCGCCGCCTCTGGGAAAAGGACCAAGGCTGATGCTTCGATGCCGTTTTGTTCCCGGCTCGCGCTGCGCTCAGCCAGGCTACAGGGTCCTGGCCATCTGCGGGTTGGTAGCCCGGACAGGCGCGCCAGCGCCGCCTCCGGGGAGTCGCGACTCACACCACACCGGGCAGGAATTAAAACAGCATGGTAGCGCAGCGGTAATCCAGGCGGATCTGCGGTAAACTATCGCTTATCTTGTTTAATTCCCGGAATCACCGAATCCATGCTCAGTTATCGCCACAGCTTTCACGCAGGCAATCACGCCGACGTTCTTAAACATACCGTTCAGAGCCTGATCATTGAATCGCTCAAAGAGAAAGAAAAACCGTTTCTCT
>OEPS010000567.1_pt1 | contig 12886 bp, 14 predicted proteins | sample 1539411 | NCBI WGS metagenome assembly OEPS01 (sample SAMN02671747, study PRJEB22543) | soil metagenome | biome: bacteria | place: China:Hunan Province, Lengshuijiang City | collected 2012-10-15 | depth 0.08m m | reverse complement strand
CTCCGGTGGTGAGCGTCAGCGCGTGCTGCTGGCCCAGGGCCTGATCCCGGCCCCGCAGTTGCTGGTACTGGACGAGCCGATGTCGGCACTGGACGAAGCCGGCATCCAGGTGTTCGAACGCCTGCTGCTGGACTGGCGCGCGGCGGGCACCACGGTGCTGTGGATCGAGCACGACCTGCAAGCCGTGGCGCGCCTGGCTGACAAAGTCACCGGGCTTAGCCGTCGGGTACTGTTCGACGCCCCGCCGAAACAGGCCCTGACCCCGGATCGCCTGCTCAGCCTGTTCTCCATCCACCCGCGCAGCGAGAGCGTCGCCTGATGAACTACGAAGAATTTCGCCTGCTGATCCAGGGCTGGGCCAGTTCCGGTTATCTGCCGGAGGCCCTGGCCTATGGCTTTGTGGTCAATGCCCTGCTGGCCGGCCTGATGATCGGCCCGGTGCTCGGCGGGCTCGGCACCCTGGTGGTGGTCAAACGCTTTGCGTTCTTCTCCGAAGCGGTCGGCCACGCGGCACTGACCGGGGTGGCCATCGGCATCCTCCTCGGTGAACCCTACACCGGCCCATACGGCAGCCTGTTCGGTTACTGTCTGCTGTTTGGCATCCTGCTGAATTTTTTGCGCAATCGCACCGGGCTGTCGCCCGACACCTTGATCGGCGTGTTCCTTTCGGTGTCCCTGGCCCTGGGCGCCAGCCTGCTGCTGATGCTGGCCGGCAAGATCAACGTGCACATCCTCGAAAACGTCCTGTTCGGCTCGGTGCTCACCGTCAGCGGCCAGGACCTGCTGGTGCTCGGCATCGTCGGCACGCTGGTACTGGCACTGGCCCTGCCGCTGTACAACCGCATCATGCTGGCCAGCTTCAACCCGCAGCTGGCGGCGGTGCGTGGTGTCGCGGTAAAGAGCCTGGACTACCTGTTCGTGGTGCTGGTGACCCTGGTCACGGTGGCGGCGGTGAAGGTCATCGGCGCGATCCTCGTCGGTGCCCTGCTGGTAATTCCAGCAGCGGCGGCGCGCTTGATCAGCCAGTCGCTCAAGGGCTTTTTCTGGGCCTCGGTGCTGATCGCCACCCTGAGCACCCTGGTCGGTATCCTGCTGCCCATCGTCTTTGACCTGCCGGTGCCCTCGGGCGCGGCGATCATCCTCGTCGCCGGCTGCTGCTTCGCCCTCGCCGCCCTGGCCCGCGGCCTTGTTCCACGCCTGCAAGGAAATCCGGCATGACCTTCGATCTCAAGCACCTGTGCCTGGCCCTGGCCCTCGCCGGCCTGCCCACCCTGAGCGTGGCGCGGAATGCCCCGGCTGCGGCCCAGCAATCGGCCGGAGTCACCGTCCTCGCTTCGCTGCCGGTCACCCACGCCCTGGCCAGCGCCCTGCTCGACGGTACCGCAGTCAAAGTGCAGCGCGCGGCACCGGCGAACATTCCGGCATCGCGCCAGCCGTCCTACTTCAGTGGTCGTGGTGGTCCGAGCCTGCAGAAAGCCGCAAGCCAGGCCGATGCGGTGATCGCCCTGCGTTCGATCTGGAGTGACGATCCGCTGTATCCGGTGGCGCGGCGCAGCAATATCCGCATCGTCGAAATCGACGCCGCCCGCCCGGTGGATGGCGCCCTGCCGGGGATCGCCGTGCAAGGCAACAATGCCTTTGCCGCCTATCCGTGGCTCAACCCCACCAACTTCGGGCGCATGGCTGATGTGCTGGCCAACGACCTCGGCCGTTTAAGTCCGAGCGAGCAGCCGAAGATCCAGGCCAACCTGGCAAGCCTCAAGCGTCAGTTGCTGGAGCTCAGCGCCGGTAGCGAATCGCGTCTGGCCGAAGCTGACAACCTGAGTGTGGTGAATCTTTCGGACCGTCTGGATTACCTGATCAGCGGCCTGAACCTGGACCTGATCGACCACCCACGGGTGGCGGACGACCAGTGGGATGCGGCGGCACTCAAGCGCCTGGGTGATGAGCTCAAGGGGCAGGATGTGGCGCTGGTGCTGCACCACAAGCAGCCGAGCAAGGAAGTGGCGGAGGTGATTGCCGCCTCAGGGGCCAAGCTGGTGGTGGTGGACACCGATCCGCAAGATACGCTGGCGGGGTTGAAGGCCAGTGTTGAGCAAGTGGTGGGGGCGTTGGTCAGCGGCAATACCTGAATCGCCATTTTCTGTAGGAGCGGATTTATCCGCGATGGGGCGCGTAGCGGCCCCAAAAAAAGGGACTGCTGCGCAGTCCATCGCGGATAAATCCGCTCCTACAATCAGCGTTTCATACAGCGCTGGTAGCGCTCATCCACCCGGTTGGCGAACCAGGCCGTGGTCAGTTTGCGGGTGATCTTCGGGCTCTTCAGTTCAATCCCCGGCAGCTGCGCGCGCGGCAGTGGTTTACCGGACTTGCCCTCAGCCAGGGCATAGACCCCGCTGTACAACCGGGTCTCTTCAAAATCCAGACTGTCCCCCTTCTCCAGCTGACTGCGGATACTCGGATTACGCAACCCCAACTGCTCGCCCAAGCGCCGCGCTGCCTTCTCGGTAGTGCCCGGCATGATCGCCCCCGGCGCAATCAGGTCACCATCGAGCGCCAGTTTCACGCCACTGGCACGGCTCAGGGCACTCTGGAACGCCGCATTGCGGCTGGCGTACCAACCGGCGTTGAAGTCAGCGAAGCGGTACACCTGGCGCTCATAGTGGCTGGGGTAACCCAACAGGTGGGCGATGCCGAAGTACATCCCGCCACGGCGGCTGAACACTTCCTGGCGAATCGTTCCTTCATGGCTGTAGGGGTAGTCGCGGGCATTGCGTTCGGCAAAGGCGATGCTGACCTGCATCGGTCCACCGGTACGCACCGGGTTCAGGTCACCCAGCAAAGTGCGCCCCATCGGCAGGCTGCCAATCAGGTCATCGAAAATCGCGCTGAGCTGTTTTTCACTGCGCACGGCATCAAGCCGTTCACTGTAGGTTTTGCCGTTGGGTGAACGGGTTTGCAGCGCCCCGTTCACCAGCATCTGCGGGATATGCAGGCGGGCGGCGCGGCGGTCGATCTCCTGGCGGGCGATGCGGCCCAGGCCAGGCACCTGCGGGTCGGCCTGGAAGGTCGACTCTTGTTCGGTCACGGCCAGCACCGCACACAGGTTGGAACGACTGGGGGTGATTTTCTGCGTGGTGAAGGCGGTCTGGATATCCCGGGCCCAGCCTTCACGGTCCTTGGTGGCAGCCGGCAGCAAGCGCTGGATCTGCGCGCGCACCTTGGCCGGATCCGACTCAGGCGCTTCTCGCTGGGTGACGCAACCCTGTACCGTCAACAACACGGCAACGCCAAACACTAAACCTCGAACTTGCATGCACCACCCTCGCCTCTTGCGGCAACAGCAGCACAGTAGCGAGGGTGGGGCCTGACTGCAATCAGCAGCCCGGCTTGCCAAGCTCGGTACCAATGGTCACGGCAGTGATTGCCACCGGTTTGAAGCTCTGCAAGGCAATCGGGTCGAAGCTGCGATCACAGTTGTATTTGTTGTCGACGACAAACTCCTCACCCTTGTGCTTTTTCATCTCCGCGCTCCACTTGCTGGCCGCGTCGATGGCCGCGTCATCGGTGAGCATGGCTTCGACCTTCACCTGGGTGAAACCGATCGCCCGCGGGCCTTCCCACAGCGCATACACCGAGGGGTCGTAGGCGTTGCCGCACATTTCCAGGCAATCGGCGTAGAACTCCAGCGGGCCGCCCGTGGACTGGTGCAGCGCGGCGAAGGTCAGCGGCTGATTGGCGGGCGGCGCAAAGTCACCGATGAACGAGCTCAAGTCGGCCTTGCAGGCAGGCGACAGCGCCAGGCGCAACTGATGGACAGTGCCGCCGGTAGCGTCGGCGGTGATCTCGCAGCCTTGCACCTTGTAGGTGTGGGTGTCGCCAAAACTGGTACGGGCAACGCCGGCAACCGACTCGAAGTACTTGAGGTTGGTGCCGAGCATTTCACCATTGAACACCTGGGTGACGGTCGCCTGAGCCTGGGCAAGCACAGGCAGGCCGGCAAGGGCCAGGGCGGAAACAAGCGGCAGCAAGGCGCGGACTTTCATGGGAACATCCTGTCGATATGAATTTGCCGCGCACTCTAATGCACTTGCCGAGCCTGAGCCACCTGCCCGTGCACGGTTCAGGGTTGTTCGCCGACCATGTAGGTCTTGCTGATATGGCGGAACTGCGCGTGAGCCGAGCTTTCCATCAGTTCGAACACGACCATTTCGCGGGTGACGATCTGCGCCCCGGCGTCTCGCATGCGCGCGATACCGGCAGCTTTGCTGGCTACCGTACGACTGTCGCAGGCATCCTCGACCACGAACACCTGCTTGCCCAGCGCGCGCAGGCCAAGCACGGTTTGCAGGACGCAGATATGGGTTTCCATGCCGCAAACTATCACCTGCTCGCGGGCAAGCAACGAGGCTGGCAGGCATTCACCAGCGACACAGGAAAAGTGCAGTTTCTCCACCACCTGGGCATCCGGCGATGCCGCCTTGAGGGCCGCAACGGTATGACCGAGCCCCTTGGGGTACTGCTCGGAAATCACCGTCGGCAGCCCCAGCTCGGCAGTGGCCGCCATCAGCCAGCGGGTGCGGGCCAGCGTGCCGTCCGGGTCGCTGACGGCACCAATGAGTTTTTCTTGCACATCGATAACCAGCAAGCTGGCTTGATTCGCCTTGATCAACATCCCTTGCACCTGCGTCGTGGTTGAACCGCCAAGGCTCGCCCAGCGCGGGGTACCTCGTCAACGTCCGCGCTAGGCCGACAGTCGATGCGGCTCCAGCGCGGCGCTGAGTACACCCAGCACCCGGTCTTCATGCTCATGGATAAAGAAGTGACCACCGGGGAAGGTCTCCAGCGAGAAATCTCCCAGGGTTTCCCGCCGCCAGGCCAGCAACTGCTCTTCGGTGGCGCGATCGTCTTCGCCACCGAGCACATGCAGCGGACAGTGCAGCGGTGGACGCTGACGATAGGCGTAGCGGCCACAGAGGAGAAAATCACCGCGCAGCACCGGCAGGGTCAGGCTCATCAGCTCCTGGTTGGCCAGCACCTCTTCCGGCGTGCCCTGCAGCTTGCGCAGCTCATCGATGAGCACCTCATCGCTTTTCGGCTCGCGCCAGTTGCCACCGTCGTAGTCTTCCCGCCGGGTCGGTGCGGCCGTGCCGCAGGCAAACAACGCCACCGGCGACGGGCAGCCCAGGGCCTGCAGCTCGTGGGCCAGTTCGAAGGCGAGTAAGGCCCCCAGGCTATGGCCGAGCAAGGCATAGGGCTGGCTGGCGGCCAGGCGCTGTTCGCTGGCCAGTTGCCGGGCCAGGGCCTGCATGTCGGTTTGCACCGGCTCGCCCATGCGCGCACCGCGCCCGGGCAATTCCACCGGGCGCAGCGTCAGCCAGGCCGGCAGCTTGCGCCGCCAGCGGCTGTAGACCATGGCACTGGCACCGGAATACGGCAGGCACAGCAAGTTCAGTGACGACACCGCCTGCCCCTTACTGTGCTGCTGCGGATTCGGCCATCTTCTGGCGCAGGCTCAGCGGGCGCATGTCGGTCCAGACTTCATCGATGTAAGCCAGGCATTCCTTCTTCAGGCCGCTTTTGCCCACGGTGCGCCAGCCGGCCGGCACAGCCTTGTAGTCAGGCCAGATGGAATACTGCTCTTCGTGGTTGACCACTACCTGGAACACGATATCGTCGCGGTCGAATACGGATGTCATTGCCTGTCTCCTGGATTGATTGGGCCCGCCGCGCAGCTGGCGTACGGTGGCTACCAAGAGAACGAACCAGGTTGCGAGAAAATTAGTGACCCGCGTGCGCTGCGTTGCCTGCGCCCAGGCGTAACATGCTTTGTGTGTGCGGTACTGGATAAATACGCCGCAAAGCGCCATCCTCCCCGCCTTTTGCCCGTTCACCTCGCCAAGGAACCCTACCATGCCAAACCAACCCCTCACCGCCAGCGAGTTCGACTTCATCGACGACACCCTGCTCAAGTATGGCGACGACCATTCGGTGCTCAACATGTCCGAGCTCGACGGGTTCTGCACCGCGCTGGTTTCGAGCCCGGCGCAGGTGGACATTGGCGAGTGGTTTCCGGCGATCTTCGGTGGTCAGACGCCGCAATGGGAAACGCCTGAAGAATGCCGGCAGTTTATTGATCTGTGCGTGCGGCACCTGAATGCCCTGGCCACTCAGCTGGCTACCGAACCGCAAGCCTTCAAGGCGCGGTTTGATGAGACCGAGCACAATGGCCAGCCACTGACGCTGGCGGAAGAATGGTGCTTTGGCTATGTGCGGGGCGTTTCCATCGCTAACTGGCCGGGGCTGCCTGAGGGCTTGGCGGGTCAGCTGCAGAAGATTACTGATTGTGCCGAGCAGGATAACTTCGAGCTGCCGGTGGATCTGGATGTGGTGTTGCACCGTCAGCGGGTTGCGGCGATTGAGCCGGCTGCGCGGGCTTTGCATGACTACTGGCTCAGCCAACGCTGATCCCTCCGGTGGGAGCGGGCTAGCCCCGCGATGAGGCCCTCAAATAATGCCCAAGTAGCTATAGTCATTGGCTGAGTCTTTTTTCTTCAGCCATCCCGACTAGTAGAGAGGTGCCTCATGTACACCATCGGCTACGCTGCCCAAACGCCCAGCGCGCCGCTTGCGCCGTTCGAGTTCGAGCGCCGCGGCTTGCGCCCCAATGATGTTGCCATGCAGATCCTCTACTGCGGCGTCTGCCACTCGGATCTGCACCAGGCCCGTGACGACTGGGGCATCAGCCGTTATCCGATCGTGCCCGGGCACGAGATCATCGGCCGGGTCACCGAGGTCGGCAGTGACGTGACTCGCTACAAGGTTGGCGACGCGGTGGCAGTGGGATGCATGGTGGATTCCTGCCAACAGTGCGACCAGTGCCGCAAGGGCGAAGAGCAGCTGTGCCGGGCGAACAACACCCAGACCTACAACGGCCTCGACCGCATCAGCAAAGAACCGACCTACGGCGGCTACTCCAAACACCTGGTGGTGCGCGAAGAATTCGTCCTGCGTGTGCCCGATGGCCTCGACCTGGCCAAGGCCGCGCCGCTGCTGTGCGCCGGCATCACCACCTACTCGCCGCTGCGCACCTGGAATGTCGGACCGGGCAGCCGGGTGGCGGTCATCGGCCTCGGTGGCCTGGGGCATATGGCGGTTAAACTGGCGGCCGGGATGGGCGCATTTGTCACCGTACTCAGCCGCACCCCGGACAAACTCGCCGACGCCCTTGAACTGGGCGCCGACAAGCTACTGGTATCGACCGACGCCAAGGCCATGGCGGCGGCGCGGTCGAGCTTCGACCTGATCATCGACACCATCCCCGTGCGCCACGACGTCTCGCCGTACATGGCGCTGCTCGACGTCGACGCCACCCTGGTCATCGTCGGTCAGGTCGGCCCCATTGATGAACAACTCACCCTGCCCTTCATCCTCGGTCGCCGACGCCTGGCCGGCTCACCGATTGGCGGCATCGCCCAGACCCAGGAAATGCTCGACTTCTGCGCGCGCAAGAACATCCTCCCGGACTGCGAAATGATCCGCATGGACCAGATCAACGAAGCCTTCGAACGCATGGAGCGCTCGGACGTGCGCTACCGCTTCGTCATCGACATGGCCAGCCTCAACGCCCCGAAGACCTGACAGACACCGCAACACCTGTAGGCGCTGGCAAGCGGTCGCATTCCGGCCGCCTCCACCGCTCGACATCTTCATTTTTCAACACTGGACACCAATAATGGCCAATTAGTAGCATCACACTTCACAGAACCAATCTATCCCAACAAAAACAACCAGCCAGGGAGGCTGAATGAGCAGCATTGTCCACCGCCCGATCCACCTCGCAGTGCGCCCCACCCTCACCTGGATCGACACCTGGCAAGGCCCGGACAACGGCCTGATCCGCTGCTGGGAAATCGGCCGCGAACGCGCCCTCAAACACCCCGACATCGCCCAGCGCTGCCTCGCTGGAGAACTGCCGGTACTGGGCTGGAAAGGCGGCGTGGAACGCACCCTGAAAAAACGCGAAAAATTCGGCTCGCTCAAATACCTCGCCCAATGGCAAGGCCTGCGCGGCGAAGACCTGCAGATCGACACCAATGCCGAGCTGACCCTGAACTGCAGCCGCACGGGCATGGCGGTGACCTTTACGCCGGATCAGAGCAAGTACTACAACCCGCAGGTTGAGATTGAGGATTGAAGTGCGCCGTGGCAGCCCCGGCTATGAAACGACCCGATTGCGGCCCTCAGTCTTGGCACGGTAGAGGCGCTCGTCAGCCACCTTCAGCACCGCTTCTGGCGTGGGCGACTCAGCGCATCGACAAGCCACCCCGATGGAGAGCGTAAGCTTTCCTACAACTGGAGCCTCGCTGGCCGCAATGCTTTCCCGAATCCGCTCAGCGATGACAATGGCTACTTCAAGTGGAGTGTCAGGCAAGACCAAAGTGAATTCTTCACCGCCAGAACGACATGCCAGATCACCGGTTCTGGAGTTTCGCTTGAGAATCTCCGCGATGAATTTGAGCGCGTTGTCGCCTGCGTCATGCCCGAAGGTATCGTTTATGCGCTTGAAGTGATCGATATCCAGTGAAAGCACCGAGTAGTGCTGTTCGGCTTGATCAAGCAAGTCCAGGACGGCAGTCATTGCCCGACGATTGGCCAACCCCGTCAGCGGGTCGCTCTGGGCCTCCTGGGTAAGTCGACCAAGCTTTTGCTGCAACAACTGCACGCCGGTCAACATTGCCCGGCGAATCGCCGAGGCTTCACGGTACCAGGCATTGACCCGTTGTAGCTGCGTGGTGGTTTCTGCCGCCGCCAACTGTTGGGCAATCGCCGAAAGCTGACGCAAGGGTCGTGCAATCAGCGCAGTGGCAGCGAAGATCAAACCGAGGCCGACGATACCTGCCGGAATCATTCCCTCAAACACCTCTTTGAGCAGTTGGCCTAGCGTGGAAAGTGCACGCTGGGCCGGTAGTTGCACCACCACCGCCCAACTTGCCTGGGGAACCGGCGCGTATCCCGTCAGCATCGAGCTGCCAGTGCCGGTAGTGACCTGAATCGAACCCATATTCCCTTGAAACGCCGCAGCTACAGCCTCACTCCCTTCCAACGCCTCACCAATCCTCTTGTGGTCCGGGTGGTACAACAAGCGTCGATTACCATCAACCACCAACGCCAGAGTGCCCTCCTGATGAAAGTGGTTGCTGATGACACTGTGGAGTGCACTTTGCTTGAGCAAGTAGACCGAGCCACCGATTGCGCCCAGAAATTTCCCGGACGCATTGAATATCGGTTGTGAAATCGCCACGACCAGATTGCCGGCCACGGACAGGTAAGCCGTACTGACCAAAGGACGCTGTTGAGCAAGGACTGACTGAAGGCCATCGGGGCGAACAGTAGAGCCGACAATCTGCAGGGTATCGGGATAGGCCTGAAGCACCTTGCCCTTGTCATCGACGATCACAATGGAATTGAAATCCGCATCCTGAGCCTGCAAACGCCTGGCCTCAGCCCGAAGAACAGCAGGATTGCCCCAATCCGACGACAACACGTCGGCGCTGTATTTCAAGCGACTTTGCGCTGCCGTCAGGAAGTCATCGATGCTGGAAGCTACTTTGGCCGCATAGGCGCTATTGGCCTCCAGGGCCGAGTGAATCAACGCGTCACGCTGGATTCGATAGGCGACGATCAGCCCGTTGGCTAGCGTGGCCAGGACAGACAGCAGGACGACGAAAAAAATCAGCCCGCGTAAATCAATGGGCAAAAGCCTGTTTCGCATGCAATGCCCTCTTTTGCAGGGGGAACGCTATAAACGGGTCTCACCTTTCGATTTCACAGCATAGTTTTAATTCCCGCTCAGGCGCCCCGCCTTACACAGTCCTTCGCGTATAAATCTCGACAACGCCCCCGAGTCGTTCAAACCCGATTTCACGCGCACAACAGGTACAATTGCCGGTTTGCCGATAAGGAGATCGTCATGTCACCCAACAAAGCCTGCCCCGTCATCCTCCGCCGTTCGCCTAGCCCAAGCATTCTACTGTTCCAGCATCCGCTGGCTGGGGTGCAACTGGTTAAAGGCACAATCGAACCCGGTGAAACGCCTGGTCAGGCTGCGCTTCGTGAACTGAAAGAAGAATCCGGGATCGACTCGGCTACGGTTGTCAGGGATTTGGACTGCTGGGATGCCGGGCATCTGGACCAAGTATGGTCGTTTCAATTGTGTGAGGCGGGAGTAGTGTTGCCGGATCAATGGGCTCACGACACGCTCGATGACCATGGGCACACTTTCAGTTTTTTTTGGGCACCGCTTGATGACTTGCCGTTTGCCCTTTGTCATCCGGTCTTTCAAAGGGCATTGCTGCATCTGACCTCCACGTTGGCGTAGCTCGGAATGGCAGATTGATACTCACCAACGGTATTGCTCCCCGGAGCTACGGTGCGTCTTTACGCCTGAGTAATCGTTTTATGGTGGCTGTGCGTGGGAGACCTTCGGGTCTGCCGGGTCATATACCCTCGGTCTTGCACACCTGCGCACAGCTGCCACCCATTCGTGTACAAGCGCAAGCCGCAGACGCGGCTCACCTACACAGCCGATATCGAAGTCTGCAAGCGACTCAAGCGCTCACTCTCCCTGGCAATACCCTTCGCTCCGAAACACCGAAACTCAATGCTGCCAACGTCAGTACCCAGACTGACGATATCGGTGATAAACCCACCTTTGACGCTGACCTCGCGGATCAGGGCCAAGGGCAGTTCCGAGACTACTGTTGCGCAGTCCAGACCGCCAGCTCATAGCCATCCGGATCAATGAAATGAAACCTGCGCCCGCCGGGAAACGAAAAGGTCTCACGGCTGATAACAGCGCCCAGACCTTCAAGGCGCTGCTGCACTGCATCCAGATCATCCGCATACAGGATGATCAATGGCCCACCCGGCCGCACCGTCTCACCTGTAGTAAAACCACCGGTAAGCCGACCATCGCTGAACTCGGTATAGCTCGGCCCGTAATCGACGAATGTCCAGCCGAACGCAGCGCCATAGAAGGCTTTGCTGCGCGCGATGTCGCTGACGTTGAATTCAATGTTGTCGATCTGACGATCATTCCCTCGAGCGCTCATGCCTGGCTCCTTGCTGAGTTATGTTTCGCAGCCATGGGGTTTACACCCCATGGCTGACAAAAACAACAATTCAGAAGATCAACGCGAAGCCCAGGCGTTAAACCGCTGTTCCAGGTGTTCGCCATGGTCTGCCCAGAACAGCGCATCTACCGGCACCTGTTGGGCGAGGTTCTCTGGAGCGGTGGGCAGTTCGGCGATGCGCGCTTTGTCGAGCAGGTCCATCGCCTGCAGGTTGGCCGCGCCGTAGTCGATGTGCTCGGCGAAGCTTTTCTGCTGCACCGGCTCCAGCGAGAAAGCAATGAATTCGCGGGTTTTCTCCTGGCGTGAAGCACCGCGCGGGATGGCCCAGGAGTCGAACTCGTAGAGCCCGCCGGACCAGACGATTTTCAGGTCATAGGTTTTACGTTGCTCGGCCGAGAGGCGGCCGTTGTACACCGAGCTCATCACCACATCCCCTGCCGCGAGGTACTGCGGCGGCTGTGCGCCGGCTTCCCACCACTGGATGTGCGGCTTGATCTGGTCGAGTTTGGCGAAGGCGCGATCCTGACCGGCCTCGGTCGCCAGCAAGGTGTACACCTCCCCAGGCGCTACACCGTCGGCAATCAGGGCGAACTCGAGGGTCGACTTGGCCAGTTTGCGCAGGCCGCGTTTGCCCGGGAAGCGCTCGACATCCCAAAAGTCTTTCCAGCCGGTGGGCGCCTCTTTCAGCTTGCTGGCGTTGTAGGCCAGTACCGTCGAGTACACCAGGAAACCGATGCCGCATGGCTGGATGGCACCGGGCACGAAGTCTTTGCTATCGAGGCCGATCTGCGCCGGGTCGAGGGTTTCGAACATGCCTTCGTCACAGCCGCGGGCAAGCTCGGCCGATTCGACTTCCACCGCATCCCAGGAGACGCTGCGGGTGTCGACCATGGCTTTGACCTTGGCCATTTCGCCGTTGTATTCGCCGGAGATGATCTTGCTGCCGCTGGCTTGCTGCCAGGGTTTGTAGAAGGCCTTTACCTGAGCCTCTTTGTTGGCGCCTCCGAAGGAGACGATGGTGAGGTCGGCGGCAAAGCCGTGACTGGCCGTAAGTAACCCCGTTGCCAGCGCTGCGAATTTCAGAGTGTTGATCATTATTGTTATCTCCTACTGTTCAAGGGTGATTGCAAAATCACTCAAGACACCGGGAAACCGGCCTTCCCAGGCGAGAGACATCCGGGTCTCGTTGCATTCGCTGCAAGCCTGGCCACACGGTCGGCTCGGCAACGAACAAGGTATTTTCCTCTGGTCCATTTTTCTTGCGGTGTAAGGTGGCATGGAAGTTACGGGGGTAAGACTCTACTTTTGCGATTCTCAGATAGGCTTCTACTAAACCAACGCCACCGTTCAACCCCCGGGATCAGGCCAGCGCGGCCAGGTCGATTCAGGGTCGTGAAAGCTATATACATTCAGCGCGTATGATAATAGGATCTTAATCATACGCAGCGTATGTATACGTTCATCTCAGCCCCTCCTCTGCACGCCGGGCTGATTCGATAAGGAGAATCGAGCATGGCCAATCCGTACCGGGTACTGTTCCAGGCGCCGGGCACCAAGGGTTTTTCACTGGCCGGGCTGCTCGCCCGGTTAGCGCTGCCGATGACCGGCATCGGCATCATCACTCTGCTGTCGCAACTGCGCGGCAGCTACGCCCTGGCAGGCGCGGTATCCGCCACTTTCGTCCTGACCTATGCCCTGACTTCGCCACAGGTTTCACGCCTGGTGGATCGCTACGGACAACGCCGGGTGCT
>OEPS010000564.1_pt1 | contig 12912 bp, 13 predicted proteins | sample 1539411 | NCBI WGS metagenome assembly OEPS01 (sample SAMN02671747, study PRJEB22543) | soil metagenome | biome: bacteria | place: China:Hunan Province, Lengshuijiang City | collected 2012-10-15 | depth 0.08m m | reverse complement strand
GTGCGTCGCCTACAGCGGCCAGTGCTACATCAGCCACGCCCACACCGGGCGCAGCGCCAATCGCGGCGACTGTTCGCAGTCCTGCCGCCTGCCGTACCAGGTCACCGACATGGAAGGGCGCATCGTCGCGCACGACAAGCATGTCTTGTCGATGAAGGACAACAACCAGAGCAATAACCTGGAAGCGCTGATCGACACCGGGATACGCAGCTTCAAGATCGAAGGGCGTTACAAGGATATGGGCTATGTGAAGAACATCACCGCCCACTACCGCACGCTGCTCGATGAAATCATCGAGCGACGCCCCGAATTCGCGCGAGCATCGAGCGGGCGCACGACGTTCAGCTTTACGCCTGACCCGGATCAGAACTTCAACCGCGAATTCACCGACTACTTCGTCGGCGGCCGCCAGGATGACATCGGCGCATTCGATACGCCGAAGAACCCGGGCCTGCCCATCGGCTACGTCAGCAAGCTTGGCGACAAGTGGGTCGAGCTGCAGACCGACTCACCCGACACCGTGCTCAACAACGGTGACGGCCTGTGCTACTACACGCTGCAAAAAGAACTGGCGGGGCTCGCGATCAACCGCGCCGAGAAGCAGGCGTCGGGCATGTGGCGCGTGTTCCCGAAAGATCCCATGACGAGCTTTCGGGACTTGCGTGCCGGCACGCAGATCAACCGTAATCGCGACATGGCGTGGATGCGCATGCTCGAGCGGCCCTCGAGCGAGCGTCGCATCGGTGTGTGGCTGCAGTTCGTGGAAAGCCGCGCCGGGTTCGCGCTGACGCTGACCGACGAAGACGGCCACAGTGTCCGGGTGGAAGCCGTCCATGCGAAAGAGCCGGCCAAAGATCCGGCCAAAGGGGACGCGACCGTGCGAGAGCATCTCGGCAAGCTCGGCGCAACTTCGTTTGCGGCGATGGGTATTTCACTTGACCTGTCCCAGCCGTGGTTCATTCCGGCGTCGTTTCTTAACGCACTGCGACGTGACGCCATCGCGGCCCTCGAAGCCGAACGTGCCGCCGCCTACGTGCCTCCGGTTCGACTACCGGCAGTCGAGCCACCCGCGCCTTATCCCGAGGAGACGCTCTCCTATCTCGCCAATGTCTATAACCACAAGGCACGCGACTTCTATGCCCGCCACGGTGTCAAGCTCATTGCCGCTGCCTACGAAAGTCATGAGGAAACCGGCGAGGTCTCCTTGATGATCACCAAGCATTGCGTGCGCTATTCACTCAGCCTCTGTCCCAAGCAAGCCAAGGGCGTGACCGGCGTTCAGGGCACGGTGCGCGCAGCGCCGCTCACGCTGATCAATGGCAGTGAAAGGCTGACGCTGCGCTTTGATTGCAAGCCATGCGAGATGCATGTCGTCGGAAGGCTCAAGCCGGCCGTGGTCAAGGCGAACGCCGCGCCGCTGACATTTTACAAAACCCGACCTTGATCGATTGATTCGGCGTTAGCCGCGCTGTATTAGGGGGCGGAAGCCCACAAGTCTATTGCGAGCGTCTCCATGAAGGCGGCGTGACGCGCTTCGGCCTTTTGGTAGGCGGCGATCAGCCGCTCGGCGTCCTCGGTCAGACGGCTACCCGCTGGACCGCTGTCGACCAGCGGCGACTGCCACGCCGTGTTCATCGCATCGGCGGCGTCCCAGGCGGCCTTGTAGCTCATTTTCATCGCCTTCGCGGCTTTTGAAATCGAGCCGGTTTCGCGAATTCGCTGCAGCAATTCGATGCGGCCCCGGCCGAGGAAATTCCGGCCGTCCAGCGTTAGCCAGAAGCGGCCATCGGCCTTGAGCCCCACGGCTTTCAATTGCGTTACCATGCGGCGAGTGTAGCAAACGACCATTGCGGATCGCCCGCGCCCGGCTAAAAATGAAACTTACCCGTCCAGGATCAACTGCCATGAAGAAACTTTTCGTCTTGTATGCGCTGCTCACCTTGCCGTTTTCCGCGCTCGCCGCGGAGAGTTACGCCGTGCTTTTCAAAGCCCAGGGAACATTCCAGGATGTTCGGGATGCGGTTCAGTTCGCGATCGAAGGCGAGGGGTTGAAGATCACCAACACCAACCACATCGGCGAAATGCTGGAGACCACCGGCAAGGACATCGGGGCCACGCGCAAGGTGTACGAGCATGCGGAACAGTTCGAGTTTTGCAGCGCCACGATTTCGCGCCGGATGATGGAGGCGGACCCCCATGCAATCGTGATGTGCCCTTACAGCGTGGTGGTGTACACGGTGCCGAACGACAAGACGGTGTACGTCGCGTACCGCAAACCACCCGCGACCAAAAACGAGGCGCTCAACAAGGCGTTGGCCGAGGTTGAAAAGCTGCTTAGCGGAATCATCAAGAACGCAATGTAACCGCAGTCTGCCGCGCGAGGCGAACGGGCGCCGCCCGCAGCGCGAGCGCCGAGTATGAGCAGTCATCCCGTGTGCACTGCGCCAGACGCGAACCGGTGCATTAGAATGCGCGGATGACCTGTTTCACCCCGCGCGCGTTGTGACAGCCTTTCTCGCCATCGGCTTGGGCGCGGCCATCGGTGCGTGGCTGCGCTGGGGGCTCGGTCTGTGGCTCAACCCGCTGTTTCCCTCGATGCCGCTCGGTACGCTGGCCGCCAACCTCATCGGCGGATATGTCATCGGCCTGACCATTGCCTGGTTCGCGGAACACCCCGGCGTGCCACCTGAGGCCCGACTGTTTCTGATCACCGGTTTGCTCGGCGGCTTGACTACGTTTTCCACGTTTTCCGCAGAAGTGGTCTCCGCGCTGATGCGGGGGCTGTGGCTGAGCGGCAGCCTGATTGCCTTTAGCCACATGACGGGTTCTTTCCTTGCTACCGCGCTGGGTTTTTACTCGATGAGGCTGCTTAAATGAACACGGTCTGCCTGCAGGTATTTGTCTCCGGATCCAGCCGCCATCACGGCAAGCTGACCTACGAGTGGCTGCTCGATACGGCCCGTGAACAGGGTGTCGACGGCGGTTCGGCGTTCGGTGCGTGGCAGGGTTCGGCCGCCACGGTCGTCACGACGCAGGCTTCTTTGAGTTGGCGGGCGAGTTGCCGGTGGTGGTTGAATTCTTCGTCGATGCGGTAATGGCGGATCGGCTGCTGAAAGTGATCGCCGACGCGGGCCTGAAGTTGATCTACGCCAAGCTCCCGGCGGAAACGGGCGTCACCCTCTAATTCCGCACGTGTTCGATCAGATAGTCCTGTTTGCCGCCTCGCTGGCGGCAAACTTTTTCTCAGCTTTGTCGGGCGGCGGGGCAGGACTGATCCAGTTTCCGATGCTGATTTTTCTCGGGCTGCCATTCGGCGTAGCCCTCGCTACCCACAAGGTGGCGAGCGTCGCGCTGGGGCTTGGCGCCACGCTGAGGCATCTCAAGGAGTCGCACCTTGAGCGCCGCTTCTCGCTGATCATCCTGGGCGCGGGGCTGCCCGGCGTCGTGCTCGGCGCAGTCACGATCCTGCAAATACCCGAGCGGGCCGCCACCCTGTCGCTGGGTATTCTGACGCTGGGGCTCGGGGTGTATTCCGTGCTCAAGCCCCGCCTCGGGATGGATGACGCGCCGAAAAATCGGCAGGGCGCTGCGCTGGTCGGCGGTATGGCCGGACTGTTCGTCGTCGGTTTCCTGAATGGCTCGATCACCAGCGGCACCGGATTGTTTCTGACCATCTGGCTGATCCGCTACTTCGGGCTGGATTACACCCGTGCCGTCGCCTACACGCTGATTCTGTGCGGGGTGGTATGGAATGGGACCGGCGCGCTGATCCTCGGCGTGATCGGGACGGTGGCGTGGGACTGGATGCCGGCGCTTCTGGCGGGCTCGATTATCGGTGGCTACCTGGGCAGCCACCTCGCGATTCGGAAAGGCAACCTGTGGATCAAGCGCGCCTTCGAAATCGTGACGATCCTGATCGGTTTGAAACTGATCCTGGGCTGAAGTTGGGGGCGGTTTCGCCGCTCAGCCTTCGTCGACGTGAATGCAGTCGCGACCCTTGTGTTTGGCGCGGTAAAGCGCTTCGTCTGCGGCTTTGATCAGGGCGTCGCCGGTTTGATAGAGCGGGTAGGTCGCAATGCCGCCACTGGCGGTCACGAGAAAATGTCCGTTCCCATACGGGTGGTGGATCTGTGCGAAGTCCTGGCGAATGCGATTCATGATTGCGAACGCCTCCTCCGCGTCGGTATGCGGCAGCCCGACAAGGAATTCCTCGCCGCCGTAGCGGCAGATGACGTCCTGCTTGCGCAGCCGCTGCTTGAGCAGCCACGACAGGCTGCGGATGATCTGGTCACCCACGGGGTGGCCATAGGTATCGTTTACCTGCTTGAAGTGGTCGATGTCTATCATGACCACGGACAGGAAACCGCCTTCCTGCGCAACGCTCGAGAGCAGCATGTCCAGCGTGTTCTTCCCGCTGCTATGGTTGAGCAGGCCGGTGAGGCTGTCGTGGTACATGGTGCGGCGCAGCGCGCGGTAGCGTGCGATCTTGCTCTTGACGATCGCGTTGAGGAAGACCTGGTTGAAAGGCTTGGTGAGAAAGTGATCGCCTCCCAGCCGCATCGCGTCGACCTGCAGGGCGACGTTGGTTTCTCCGGAAAGATAGACGATCGGCGTGCTGAGGAACTCGTTGTGCTGCCGGATAATTCGAGCGGCCTCGACGCCGGTACAGTTCGGCATGTACATGTCCATCAGGATCAGGTCCGGATTGAACTGTCGCAGCGCATTCAAGGTATTGCGCGGATCGTTGACGATCTCGGTGACGATCTGGTTTTCCTCGAGCGTGCGTCGGATGAGATGGCTCGCGGTCTTCGAATCTTCCACGATCAGGACGCGATAGGCTTCCTGATCGTGGCGCTCGTTCAGTTCCATGATGTGCTCGACGATGGCATGGGTCGCCGTGCCTTCAAGCAGGCAGCTGTCACAGCCGCCGCGCAACGCCTGCTGCAACTGATCGAAATCGGAGCGTACGCCGAGCCCGATCAGTTGCCCCATCTCGAACCGTTGACGCAATTCCTGGATCCGGTTGCACCACTCGGCCTCCGGGAGACTGCTCATATCGAGCAGCAGCAGTGGCGCGTCGCCCGCGCTGGGCGGCAGCGGGCGCTGCCAATCAATGAACTGCGCGCTCATCCCGAAATAGCCCAGCTGGGCCTGCAGATCAGTCCACACCGCCTCGTTATGCCCGATTAGCCAGGATTGGCTTATCGGCAGATCTCGGGCGGTGGATTGCGACGGATCACCCCGCCGTCCGGCGAAATTCGCAGTGGCGGTGGCGTGGGTGCTGGTCATTCGCCCGAGCGCCAGCACTCTTTCGTTGAGGTCTTCCAATGCTGCTGACGGAAGGGGGTGCACCACGTCCTGGTTGAACAGGCTTAACGTTACCTGTTCCAGCTGGTGGCTGGCGTGATGCAAGGCCGTGATGCCTTTGTCGATCAGGAACTCGGTAAAACTGTTGATCGATACTGCCAACTCGACGAAAGTGTCGGAACTCGGGGCCGCTTGATAATGCCGCCACGTATTCGACAATGCCTGGTTTTTTTGCAGGAGTTCCTCAGCGGAGCACAGCATGGCGGGCGTGGATAAGCTTCTTCTTGGTGGCCTGAAGGGGTGGATTATCGCCCTTTATGGGGCGATTGGGTTAACAGGATGCAATTATCGCGCCAGGCGCGCGGGCGGCCCCCTCCTGAAAAGCCGTTACCAGTTGGCTTCTTGCTCCATTCGCAAATACTGGTTGTATGCGTTCACCCGGTTGGCCTCATTGAAAGCCGGCATTGACCTGTACTTCGACCAGTCTGTTTTCTCATAGGCTTCCTCGAAGGGAACCAGGTCGCGCGCCGCCAAGCCCATCTGGTCGCGCAGATATTGCAGATAGTCGCGCGTGAACACGAGATCGGCGCGTGGTTCGTTCGAGGGCGGGCCGTGACCGGGGACCAGCACTCTCGGGTCGAGCGCAATCAGCTTGTCGAGCGCTGCGATCCAGGCGCCGCTGTCCGCATCGCCGACGAACGGGACCCGGCCGCGAAATACCAGATCGCCGGCATAGAGCACGCCGTCCTGTTTCACCAGCATCGCCATATCCTCGCTGGAGTGTGCCGGGCCGACGTGGCGCAACGCAAAATCCACGCCCCCCATTGCGAAGTCCATGTCGCCGTCCAGAAAACGATCCGCTTCCAGCAGCTGCGTGTCGTCGTCCACCCACGGGAACAGCGCTTCCTTGCGCTGCGCCAGACGCGCCGCCGCCTCGCTGGTGCGCGTAGCGCCCTGGGCCAGCCGGTGCGCCCAGATTTCCGCCCCCAGTGCCTTGAACACCTGAAGGCCGTAAAAGTGGTCGGCGTGATAGTGGCTGACAATGACGCGCTTGATCGGCTGCTGGGTGATCGTGCGAATCAAACCGACGAGTTTCTCAGCGAGTGGTGGCGATGCAAGCGCATCGAACACCACTACGCCGTCGCGCGTGACGACAAATCCGGCGTTGGACATGAAGCCCTGATTCTCGCTCGACGCAGCACCGGGCATCCCTTCCACGTAATAGCTGTGCGGGCCAAGCCGCACAGCCTGCATCGGAACCGTTACCTGGTCGATGCGGGGCGCCGGCTCGGCGGTATAGGCGGGGCGCACAAAGACAAGAGACAGCAGGGTGAATGTGAACAGCAGACGCGTAATCATGATCGGGCTCCCAAGGCTGCCTCATTATAGGCAGCCTTCCTTTCGCCGGGCCGCCAACGGCGCTCGGCGCTATCAGCCGACCGGGCCATTTTCGCCACCATTAGATGCCGCGCGGGGCCGAGCCGATTTGGGCCGAAACCCCAGCGTGCCTGTGGTATCTTCCCCCGGTAAAAAGACGGGGGACATCGTGCTCAAGAAACAGTGGCCGGCATTTCTGCTGGCGTTCGTATTGCCGCTGGTCGCGGTGTTCTGGTGGTGGGGCGGGTTCAACACGGTCGACGTGGTGGAAACGGAAGCCGGACCCTATAGGTATGCCTATATGGATTACGAAGGCCCGATCAGCAACCTGCGCAAGTCGCAGCGTGCGGCGCTGGATAAGTTCACCGCCGCCAAGGTCGAGGCGGGCGACACGATTAGCGTCATTCTTTCCGACCCCCGCGCTGCCGAAGGCAAGGTGCGCGCGCAAGTGGGCTATACCTTGGGCGATAGCGACCCGATTCCGGAAGGTCTGAGCGAGGGTCGTATCGAACGCCGTCCGGTCTATGCGGCTCGGGTGCAGGCAGCGGTGCTGCTGGCGCCCTCCAAGGCCTACCAGGCGCTGTCCGATACGCTGGAGGCGCGCGGTCAGGTCATCGTCATGCCGACCGTCGAGTTGTATCGGCCGGCGGGGCAGGCAAACCGCGTCGGCAGCTTTACATTGGAGATGAACCGCTGATGGCTTTCCTTTCCGTCCTCGCCGCCGTCGCGCTGGAACATTTGCGCCCTTTGCGGCAGCCGCTGTCGTACTACCAGCACTACAGCCGGTTTACGCGGTGGCTCGAGCGTCGCTTCAACGCCGGCGAGTTCAGTCACGGTGCGATTGCGTGGGTGCTGGCAGTATTGCCGGTGGTGGCGGGAGCGTGGCTGGTCTTCGCCCTGCTCACTGAGATAACCCCGGTCCTTGGCTGGATCTGGAACGTCGTGGTGCTGTACTTCACCCTCGGGTTCAAATATTTCAGCGATACGGCCGAGCACATTGCACGTTTGCTGCGCGCGGGCGACCTCGAAGGGGCACGCGCGCGTCTCGAGCTCTGGCGTGGCGGAGACGCCAGCCAATTTACCGCTGATGACGTCGCCCGAGTCGCTATCGAGCAGGTGATGGCCGCAAGCCATCGGCAGATGTTTGGCGTGTTGTTTTGGTTCGTTCTGCTGTCGCCACTGGGGCCGGTCGGGGCCGTGCTGTTTCGCAGCGCCTCGATTCTGGCCAGGCGGTGGGAGAACGCCAACGGCTTGTTCGGTGGGTTTGCCCAGCGCGCGTTTCACGCGATCAACTGGCTGCCCGCACGCCTGACCGCGCTGACCTACGCGATCGCAGGAAACTTCGAAGATGCGACTTATTGCTGGCGGACCCAGGCGCCCGCGTGGCTGGAGCCGGAAGACGGCGTGGTACTTGCCGCCGGCGCTGGCGCGATGGGCGTGCGGCTGGGGCAAAGCGTAAGCGTCGGAGGGGAAACCGTGTGGCGGCCCGAGCTCGGCACCGGCCAGGCCCCGGACGCGGATTGCATCGACAGCGCGGTCAGCATGATCTGGCGCGGCCTGGTGATCTGGCTCGTAGCCGGACTGTTGGTCGTCATCGCCGGCTGGGTCGCTTAGCCCGGTATCCATGCTCAATGCGTTATGGGTCGGGTTCTTCCTGGCCGCTTTCCTGATTGCATTATTCAAACTGCTTTTTCTTGGCGACGCCGATGTTTTCGCCGCCCTTGTGAAGGCGCTGTTCAGCAGCAGCAAGACCGCATTTGAAATCGCGCTGGGGTTGACCGGCGTCATGGCACTGTGGCTCGGGGTCATGAAAATCGGTGAGCGTGCCGGCATGCTCGACGTGCTCACGCGGGGCCTGGCCCCGCTTTTCCGCCGTCTGTTTCCCGACGTGCCGGCGAACCACCCGGCGCTGGGCGCGATGACCATGAACATGGGCGCCAACATGCTGGGGCTCGACAATGCGGCGACCCCTCTCGGCATCAAGGCGATGCAGGAACTGCAGAAACTCAATCCTTCAAGCGACACCGCGAGCGACGCGCAGATCCTGTTTCTGGTGATCAACACCGCGTCCGTCACGCTGTTGCCGGTGACTATCTTCACCTTCCGTGCGCAACTGGGCGCGGCCGATCCGACCGACGTGTTCGTGCCGCTCCTGATCACCACCTACATCGGCACGCTGGTCGGGCTCTTCGTCACCGGCATGTTCCAGCGCCTGAACTTGTGGAACCGTGTCACGATGGCCTACCTCGGCGGCGCGACAGCATTGATCGGCGGGCTGGTGACGTATTTCGGCAGCCTCGATGCGGCGACAATGGCACGCCAGTCCGCCATTCTCAGCAACGTGCTGCTGTTCGGTCTGATCGTCACCTTTCTGTTGATGGCGGTACGGCGCCGCGTGAATGCTTACGAGGCGTTCATCGAAGGCGCCAAGGAAGGCTTTCAGACCGCGGTCACGATCATTCCGTATCTGGTCGCGATGCTGGTGGCGATCGCCGTGTTTCGCGCCAGCGGCGCGCTCGACATGCTGATGGGCGGCATCCGCGGCATCGTGCTGGCGTTGGGATATGACGCGCGCTGGGTCGATGCATTGCCGACCGCACTGATGAAACCTTTTTCCGGCAGCGGCGCGCGTGCGATGATGATCGACACCATGCAAACCCACGGCGCCGACTCGTTTGCCGGCCGCCTGGCTTCGATCGTGCAGGGCAGCACCGAGACGACGTTCTACGTGCTGGCGGTGTATTTCGGCGCAGTCGGTATCAAGCGCGTACGTCATGCGGTCGCCGCCGGACTGATCGCCGACGTCGCCGGCATTCTTGCCGCGATCGGCATGGCCTACCTGTTTTTTGGCAACGTCGCATGAAAACCTACGATACGCTCGCTGCCGTCGATCTCGGCTCCAATTCCTTCCGCCTGGAAGTGGCGCGGGTGGCCGGCGATCAGTTGTATCCGCTCGATTCGCTGAAGGAAACCGTGCGACTCGCGGGCGGCCTGTCCTGTGACAAGCAGCTCGATCAAGCGACCCAGGAACGCGCACTGGCCTGCCTGCGCCGCTTCGGCGAGCGCCTGCGCGGCCTTTCTCCCGATACTGTCCGCTGCGTGGGCACCTCGACGCTGCGCATCGCGCGCAACGCCGCTGCGTTTATCCGCGAGGCCGAAGCGGCGCTCGGCCACCCGATCGAAATCGTCGCGGGACGTGAAGAGGCCCGCCTGATCTATCTCGGCGTCGCGCATTCGTTGCCGGCCTCGCCCGACCGGCGGCTGGTGGTCGACGTCGGCGGCGGCTCCACCGAGTTCATCATCGGGCATGGTCTGAAGTCGCATGAGCGCGAGAGCCTGCACATGGGCTGCGTCAATTTCACCCAGCGTTTTTTTGCCGACGGCAGCATCGACAAGGCCGCGCTCAAGGCCGCCGAAATGAGCGCGCGCGTCGAAGTCGAGCGCATCAAGCGGGAATTCTCAAAAGAAAACTGGCAGCAGGCGGTCGGGTCGAGCGGCACCGCCCGCGCGCTGCGCGAGATCCTCGAACAAAACGGCTGGTCCGCGCGAGGCATTACCGGCGACGGCCTCGCTCAGCTGCGCAGCCAGTTGATCAAGGCGGGCCACGCGGACGCGCTCGAAATCAGCGGTTTGTCGCGCGACCGCCGGCCCGTCATCGCGGGCGGTTTTGCGATTCTGGCCGGCATATTCACCGAACTCGAAATCGAACAGATGGACGTTGCCGAAGGCGCCATGCGCGAAGGCATCGTCTACGATCTGCTGGGGCGTTTCCATGAGCAGGACATGCGCGAAGCGACGGTGGACGAATTCACCCGCCGTTATCACATCGACGTCCAGCAGGCTGCGCGCGTTCAACGGGTGGCGCTGAAACTGCTCGCGGAAGCAGGAGGCAGCAACGAACGCGACGCACGTTTTCTCGATTGGGCCGCGCGCTTGCACGAGGTCGGTCTGTCGGTCTCGCACAGCGGTTATCACCGCCACTCCGGATATGTCCTCGAGAATGCCGACATGCCCGGCTTTTCCCGTTCGGATCAGGCACGCCTGGCACTGCTCGCTCGTGCCCAGCGCGGGGCGCTGGTCAAACTGCCGCAGTTCGCCACGGATGCTGCGCTGTCCGACAACGACCGACTGCTGGTCTGGCTGTTGCGTCAGGCAGCGATCCTCTGCCGAAGCCGCGCCGAGCCGCATCTCCAGGATGTGAGGGTGCAAGCCAACGGCAAACGGTACCGGCTCATCCTGCCCGCCGACTGGTTGGAAGACCATCCGCTTACCCGACGCGCACTGGAGGAAGAGGCCGCGCATTGGCAAGTGGTCGGGATCAAGTACTCGTTCGGCTAGCGTTACTCGCCGGGCCTGCGCACGGTCGGCATCGCCCTATCGACCCTTTAGCTACCGCGCACGGGTACGACGCAGGAAAAAAAACGCGCCCGCTCTCCGAACCGTTTATATCGATATTTTCGATGTTTAAGGCGGAAAAATATCGTTTGTTAAATGGTTTTCCGTTATTTACTCTCGGCGCTTTGTTCTTGAACGAGGGGAGGCCGGGAGATGCAAAAAGATGAAGCGCTGGTTCTGACGACGTCGAAGAACGTCGAGGTCCTCTACGATTCACCGCCAGTAATCCGGGATCTCGCGGCTGAAGCCGGCGTCCAGGTAAACGGTGACGCGCCGTGGGATATCCAGGTGTTCGACGAGCGCGTCTACTCGCTCATCCTGGCAAAGGGATCGCTGGGATTTGGCGAGGCCTACATGGATGGGATGTGGGAGTGTGAAAGCCTGGATCAGCTATTTCATCGTCTGCTCAACGTCGATGTGGAAGAAAAAATCGATGGATGGTCGCGGGTTCGCCTGCTCGGCGAAATTTTGCGCCACGGCCTGTTCAATCTGCAATCCAACAAGCGCGCGTTTCAGGTGGGAGAGCAGCATTACGACATCGGCAACGAGGTGTTCGAGGCCATGCTCGATCCGTCGATGAGCTACTCCTGTGGCTATTGGCATAACGCTACCGGGCTTGCGGATGCGCAGCAAAAAAAGCTCGATATGATTTGCCGCAAGCTGGAATTGCAACCGGGCGAACGCTTGCTTGAAATCGGATGCGGATGGGGCGGGCTCGCCCGGTTTGCGGCGGAGCGCTACGGGGTCGAAGTCGTCGGAATCACGGTCTCGAAAGAACAGCAGAAGTGGGCTCGTGAGCGCTGCGCAGGGCTTCCGGTGTCCATCGAACTGATGGATTACCGCGACCTCACCGAGAAATTCGACAAGGTGGTTTCCGTAGGCATGTTCGAGCATGTCGGCCCAAAAAACTACGCCACCTACTTCGACACCGTGCATCGCGTGCTCACCGACGACGGCCTGTTTCTTCTGCACAGCATCGGCAACTACATCACGTCGCCCAAGACCGATGCGTGGATCGACAAATACATCTTTCCGAATGGGAAGCTACCCTCGGCGAAGGAGATCACAAGCTCTCTGGAAGGCCGTTTCCTGATCGAGGACTGGCATAACTTCGGGGCGGATTACGACCGGACGCTGATGGCGTGGTGGGAGAATTTCGACAAGGCCTGGCCCAGCCTCGAAGAAAAATACGGCATGCGTTTTTACCGCATGTGGAAATATTATTTGCTGTGCTGCGCAGGCTTTTTCCGCTCCCGCCAGGGACAACTCTGGCAGCTCGTTTTAAGCAAGCCCGAGCGGGGAAACGTCTACCGCTCGGTGCGATAAAAGCCGCCGCCGCTGGCCCGCGTTCCGGGCCGAGCGGGAAAAGCGTCGCGCCGCCGCCTTTAACCTACCTTGGGTAGCCGATCCAGCGCCGCCTGGATGGCTTCCTCCGGGTAGGCATAGTCTTCCAGCTTGCCGCTGAAATAGCTGTCGTAGGCCGCCATGTCGAAGTGGCCGTGCCCTGACAGATTGAAGAACAGCGTTTTTGCTTCGCCGGTTTCCTTGCAGCGCCGCGCCTCGTCGATGCAGGCGGCAATGGCATGGTTGGATTCCGGCGCCGGAATAATCCCTTCGGCACGCGCAAACATCACGCCCGCTTCGAATGTGGCGAGTTGCGGCACGGCCAGCGCTTCGATCAGCTTTTCGTGATAGAGCTGCGACACCAGTGCCGAATCGCCGTGATAGCGCAGGCCGCCGGCGTGGATGCTCGGCGGCATGAAATCGTGTCCCAGGGTATACATCAGCATCATCGGGGTGAGCTTGGCCGTGTCGCCGAAGTCGTAGGCGTAG
>OEPS010000560.1_pt1 | contig 12938 bp, 11 predicted proteins | sample 1539411 | NCBI WGS metagenome assembly OEPS01 (sample SAMN02671747, study PRJEB22543) | soil metagenome | biome: bacteria | place: China:Hunan Province, Lengshuijiang City | collected 2012-10-15 | depth 0.08m m | reverse complement strand
ACACATCTTGTTTTAAACAAGGTTTCTTTACTAATTTATTAAATCCAAAAGTTGCTGTCTTTTTCTTAACCTTTTTGCCTCAGTTCGTGGAATCTGGAAGTAATACGTTTTTTCCATTCCTCATAATGGGCAGCACTTATATTATATTGACTGCCGTGTGGTTTTTACTTTATGTCTCCTTAATTAATCGTATCAGTGCTTTTATGAAAAGGCCAAAAACCAAAAAAATCATTGAAGGAATCACAGGTACAATCCTGATTGGTTTTGGTATAAAACTAGCACTAGAAAAGGTTCATAACTAGTTGAAGTGTTGTTATGATTTTTTGGGGAATTGCCGATACAAAAATAACCTAGCCTAAAAAGCTAGGGTTTTTGTGTATCTTTGTTCAATTATCCTGCTCTTTCGTGGATTAAGAATAAGTGTTCATCCTTTGTAAAAAGGGATCTCTGCAGTCATCCCAACAGGATTTGGGGGATCATTCCATTACTTTTTAACTTTTATTTTCTCGGGTATAGTCTTCCAGTACTTTGGGTCCTCCAAACCGAGCCGCCAGATCCCGATTCCCCGTAAATTATATTTTTCTACTATGTTTAGCTTAAACTGCAGACTATGGCTTTCCTCAAACCAAGCCTGATGGCTATGATGATCTTCATCTACGTAACTGAAATGAGGTGTTTGCGAATGGGAGTCCCATAGAACTTTCGCCTTATATTTTGTTTTCTGGCCAATTAACTCTTCATAGGAGCTATATTTGGCTTTGCCTGCTGTTGTATCCCAGTCCCATCCATAACCAGCGATACCGAGTAAAATTTTTGATGGTGGTACTTTATGTTTCAAAGCATAACGAATCGTTGCTTCTGTCCAATTAACTGATGCAGTTGACCCGGGTTTTGTTCTTGGGTTGTGTTCATCGTATGTCATAATCATTAACCCATCTGAATATAGACCAAGCTTTTCATAATCAAACCACGGAGACCAGGGATTAGCACGGGAATCACCTGTGTTTGCCGGGACTGAAACCGTAACTACCTTTCCATCACGATGCAGTGCATTTGACAATTTTTTTATCAGCTGACTAAAGGAATCTCGGTCAGTCAAATGCAAATTTTCCATGTCAATATTAATACCGTCAAATTTAAACTGATTCATTTCATTGCGTAAGTTCTGAATGAAAACATTGCGGTTGTTATTGTTATTGAGTACATTACTCGCTACCTGCTTGCCCTTCTCGACGGTTTCATAAAAGAGATTATGTACAACCATATATACCTTCAGATGTTTTTTATGAGCACTTTGAATAACCTCAATCTTATGATCTGCTCTAACAGAATCAATAAGACTGCCCGGGCGTTTATCATCAAGCTTATACCAAAAGGGTGCTATGATGCTTAAACTGTTGAAATGAGAGTTAACTGTAGGTTGAGATCCTGGATACGATCCTTCCTTTTCTGTGTAGAAACCTAAAACTTCACGAGGAGTTTTAGTCTTATTGTATTCCTCTTTTGCTTGTGACTGACTACAGGATGTCATTAGTAATAATGCCATGCTTAAAGAAATGATGGTGAATGACCGGTAACAATTTTTCGCCATAATACACCTTCTTCTAATTTGTATATTTCTTACGTATCACATTCGGCTAGAAATTCTGTCACCCCTAATTAACCCTTTAATGATCGGACTTGCCTGATCGGAAGGACTTATAATCATTAGGGACTCCTTATTTTCTTCTTATAATTCCCTCGTTCCTTCTTATTATCATTATTCTTATACTAAGTAGCCCAGTTAAAATATCCTAGTAACGACATAAAGACGATATAACTTAGTGAAAATAAAATTAGAATTTTTTATAGGATAGAAATACCTTTCTTATTAAGTCTGGAGGTTTTTGTTATAATTGAGATAACATTTGGAAAATTTATGCTAATAGAGGTTTCAACGATTATTGAGTTGGTTTAAAAATAGTTGATCTAATAATAGTAGAATAGTAGAAAACTGGAGGGGTCTTTTATGATGAATTCTTTTATTCCTTTAATCACCTTTTTGCCACTAATCATCCTAGCATTTGTTGTTAGATGGGTTTATCAAATTAAAAAAAATAGTGAAATTCAAGTGGAGCAAAACAAACAAATAATCTCGCTTTTGCAAAATAAAGATAGTAGTAAGTAACTATTTTAGATCTAAAAAGACGTCTGACATAAGGACCCATTCGGTTTTTTGTGAACAAGTACGTTGTTTAAATAACTCCTTCCTTTGGAACCTTTGGAAATATGTTTCGTCTCTTAATTAAAAGGGGGCAAAAGATTGAAAATTAAACTTGGGACCATTTTATTGATTCTCTCGCTCTTTCTCACGGCTTGTAACATTGGAGTAGACCCGAAGGAGCATTTAGGTGAAATTTATAGCGTTGCGTTAGACACCATCATGGAAAAGGACGAGGCATTGAGTAGTGATATGAAATTCATTGCGATTGATATGAGTAATTTCGAAGATGGATTAAGTGAAAAGGATAAAAAAGATATACTTATCTTTTTCAAAGATAAATATAAAGTGGATGTAATGGATGTCACTTTTGAGGAACTGAAAGAAAAAGGATTCTACGATCCCGATAAAATGTCTTTGACTGGTGTCCTTCTTAGGATTGAGAAAATTGATTTTAAATGGAATCATAATGTTTTCTTTGAAGGTTCTAAATATCGATCAGGATTAGGTGCAATTGGTATGGAAGGTACGGTCCACTACACAGATGGTACTTGGCAATTGAAAGAGTCGAAAGAGACTTGGATAAGTTAATTTAATTATTTACAGGTCGTGAAAAGGGGAGGGAGCTTTATGCTGGTTAGAGAACTGACAGATAAGGATTACATAGAATCACTGAAACTTTCTGAGTATGCGTTTCAATATAAGGTTCCGGAATCAGAGATACCAGCGAGATTAGAACGATTGCGAAACCATAAAGTTTTAGGGATATGGGACGAGGACATACTCGCTGCCAAACTGCATATTTACCCACTTAGTATTTTCATGAAAGATGCGGAATGGAAAATGGGCGGTATCGCAGGAGTTGCTACATACCCGGAATATAGACGAAACGGTTATATAAACACACTCATGATTGATTCCTTAGAACATATGCGAAATAATGATCAGATTGTCTCACTTTTACACCCGTTTGATATTTCCTTTTATCGAAAATATGGATGGGAGATCTTAAATGAAACGAAAAAAGTCACGATTGAAAAAATGAACTTAAGGTTCCTCGAACCCCAGCAAGGTTTCATAAGAAGATTTTCAAGAGAGACTCATAATGAAGATATCGAAAAAGTTTATCAACAATATTCCGCTCAATTTACAGGGATGTTAAAACGTGAGACCTATTGGTGGAAACAACATGTTTATGATAAAGATTCGCAGATGGCAGTCTATTATCAACCCAACAAAGAGGCTATGGGCTATATGCTTTACCATGTGAAGGACAGTAAAATGGAGGTGCAGGAGCTGGTTGCTCTTGACCATGAAGCGAGAGTTGGTCTGTGGAATTTCATTTGCCAGCATGATTCCATGGTCGGTACCGTAACGATTCATCTTGCCAGTCAAGATCCTTTCCCTTATTTTCTGCAGCAGCCCAACGTGAAAATAGAGCTACACCCTTATTTTATGGCAAGGGTCGTCGATGCGGAGGATTGTCTGCGGAGATTTCCGTTTCTACATGAAAATGAGCCTCTATTCCTGCATCTTGAAGATTCGCATGCACCTTGGAATAATGGGAGCTATTTACTTGGTAAGGGAGAAATAAAGGTGTTTAAAGAAAAAGCCGGAGGTCAGTGTGTTCATCCTCCTAAAAAAGGGATTCGCTTAAATATCAATTCCCTTTCCGCAATTCTATTTGGTTACAAAAGGCCGATGGAGCTTTATGAAATGGGCTACCTGAAAGGATCCAAGCCTGAAATTGAACTTTTTGAAAAAATGGTTCCAGTACTGAAATCATCATTTATTGACTTCTTTTAAGTTATGCGTTTATGCAAAGCAAAGGCGGGAGATAATTGAAAACAAAAAACTGATGCTTACTGCTCTAACGTGGCAGGTTGGTTGAAGAAGGAACTTAACAATAATTGAAAAACTTGGTATGTCAACACTAAACTAGACAACTTTTTTAAGGTGTTCTCTTTTATAATCAATCGGACTAACATAACCCAGTGTCCCATGAATTCTTAAGTGATTAAACCAGTGGACATAGTCATGTAATTCCATCGTTAACTCTTCTAAACTATCAAAATAGCTGCCTTTCACAAACTCTGTTTTGATGATTTTAAACGTTGCTTCCGCCACCGCGTTATCATATGGACAGCCCTTCATGCTTAAAGATCGTTGAATTTTAAACGTCGTTAAGGCATCGTCGATCAGTTTATTTTTAAACTCATTTCCTCGATCGGTATGGAACATCTTTATCCTACGAAGATCAACTTTGATCGATGCCAGCGCACGATAGACGAGAAATGCATCTTTGTTTGGACCAGTGCTGTAGCCTACGATTTCTCTATTAAAGAGATCGACAAATACACATATGTAATGCCATTTTTGATTGACTCTTACATACGTTAAATCGCTTACTACAACTGTCATTTCTTCTTCCTGGTTAAACTTGCGGTTTAGTTCATTTTTCTGTTCCGACTCATTACAGGATTTTACATGGGGCTTAAATTGAGCTACCGTATATCGCGAGACGAGGCCCTGCTCCTGCATAATGCGCCCAATTCTTCGTCTCGACACGATGAGCCCGCGTTTCTTTAGTTCTACCTTGATCTTACGTGTCCCGTAATTTTGACGACTTGCCTGGAATATTTCTTTTACTTCAGACGTAACATCGTCTTCATTTACTCGTTCTTTCACTTCATAATAGTAAGTACTTCTCGGAAGTTGGAGGACTTTGCACATTGCTGATATCGAGTATTTGTGCTGGTTATTCTTGATCACATTTACTTTCGTCCTAGTATCAGCGCAGCTTGCTTTAAAATATCGTTCTCCATCTCTAACTGCTTATTTTTCTTTCGAAGTTCAATTAGCTCCTTTTGTTCAGGGGATAGATTGTCCTTTTCCTTGAAAGAACCCGAGCTTTGACTTTGACTCACCCACTTATCTAAAGAAGAAGGAGTAAGGTCATACTCACGAATAATCTCCTGCCTAGGCTTACCATTTTGGTACAATTGCACGATCTGTTGTTTGAACTCTTCAGTAAATGTTCGACGTTCTCTTTTAGTCATGTAGATTCTCCTCAAATGTATTAACTGTAGTCTACTTGACCTTAAAATATCTGTCCAACTAAGTGTAGCCTATCCAACTAAAAAATTAAAGAAGACAGGGGTTAGATATGATGATAAAAGGTGTCGGAGGAATATTTTGGAGAACTAAGAATCTCGAGGCTGTAAAAAAATGGTACAATGAAGTGTTGAAGATTGAAATAAATGATTGGAATATGACTATGATTAAACCCCAATCAGGTAATGAGACGATCTTTTCTCTCTTTACCGAGGATAACAATTATTTTCCAATAGAACAACAAGTGATGTTAAATTTCGAAGTATTTAATATGAACGAGACTATTAAGCATCTTGAACAAATGGGTGTATCTCTTGTAAAGAAAGAAGAGAATAGTGAATTTGGAAAGTTTATTTGGATTAAAGATCCTGAAGGCCGACTGATTGAGCTTTGGGAGAAATAGTGGGTTGTAGTCTTTTTCTATTAAGCTAATGGGTGAGATAAGACAATAAGGATTAATATAAAAGAGCCTAAAATATGCAAGTTTTTATGCACAACTTGCGTATTTTGGCTCTTTTTACATTCATAAAAATACTGCCATTGATAACTAAGACACGCTTGACGATAAATTTGGTTTGACAACCTTCTTCTTTACCCAAGGTTTGGAGACCCAGCGTTTCAAGGCGAAACATCCTCGGACCCATTCATCAAGCCCTTGGGCCAGCCAAATTCCTAATAGTCCTAAACCAAGTGTAATTCCGAAAAAGTAACTAAATACTACGGCAATTCCCCACATGCAAATCATACCGATGACAACAGGGAATCGTACATCACCTACTGATTTTAAAGAACCCATCAGAACGATATTCATGGCACGGCCGGGTTCAATAAACACAATTGCCCATAATACTGGGAGAGCTATAGCAATAATGTTAGCATCGGTGGTAAATATAGTTAAGATTGGCTCACCAATTAGAGCAACAGCAAGGGAAACAGAAGCTGATACAATCACTGCAATTTTTAATGTCTTAAGACCCCTATTCAGGGCTCTGTCATATTGCTTCGCTCCAATATAACGAGCAATCAAGAGCTGTGTCCCTTGGGCAATGGCAACGGTAAACAGGAAGCAAATCATCGATATATTTAAAATATACACCCGAGCTGCTAATGCTGCATCACCGGTAAGTGCTACAAAGCTTGTAATTACTACTTGTGAAAATTGGTAGGAAAGGTTCTCTCCAGCGGATGGAACCCCGATAGAAAGAAGTCCCTTCACATCCGATTTATTGATTTTAAATACATCTTTTATATGAAACTTTAAAGATAGTCGTTTATAAACAAAGTAAAAAAGTGCAGCAATGATAAAAATCCGGGCCGCAAACATGGCATAGGCAACCCCGGCAACACCTGTTACAGGAAGGCCGAACCATCCTTTAATGGCGATAAAGGAACCGATGATACTAATCACATTCATGATAACAGTAACAACCATGGTTTCTCTGGTATATCCGTAGCTGCGCAAAACAGAACTTAATGCTAAGGCGATGGCTTCAAGGAAAAGAGATAGACCTATGATGGTCAGAAAGGTGTAAGCAAAATCATAAACTTCGCCGCTAAGTCCATAAAATTTTAAAAATAAACCGCCAAACGCAACCACAACGATGGTCATCAAAATTCCAACCCAGAAATTTACTCCCAGGGCAGACCTTGCAAGGCGTCGGGCCCGGTCCAATCGGTTTGCTCCTAAATTTTGACCGATGAGGATGGTCGCTCCGATGGCTGTAACGTTAAAGACTAAAATAAAAATATTAAGAATCTGATTGGCTACCCCAACTCCAGCAACAGCGTTGTCTGAATATCCGCTTAAAATTAATGTCGCAACAATTCCCATACCCATATGAAGCGATATTTCGATAAAAAGAGGCCATGTGATGCGAAACAATGATTGATCTTGGTACTTATTGTTCTCTATAGTCAATTTATCTCCTACTTTACTAAAATCATATAAAACCTATTTTAACTACATTTACTGGAAATTGAAATAAAAAGGTTATTCCTATAAATTTCAGTTGGATATAGGGACAAAAAAATAAAGCCAAAGGATAATCTTTTTGGCTCTTTTACTAGTATTATTGTTCCATTTCTTCTAAACTACTTTTTTTGGGTCTCAAGTCCTATTTTGTCTAGGTCCAATGAACTGAATATTTCCTTTGATATTGACAGCATCCAAAGCTGATTTTATATTAAACACAAGATAAGTATTCAGAATTGACAGACATACACGCTTTAAACATAGATAAAAAAGAAACCGGTTTCTTTTTTGAAAAAATACAGCAGATCCATGTTTCAATTGATCAAAGAGAAATGCTCAGCTAAACAGGGAGTAAGAACTTTTTTAATTTATAGAAACCGGTTTCTATACCGAACTTTTAGGAGGTGATCCTTAGCGTAACTGTCTCACTCTAGGAAAAATAGTAATAGGGGGAAGCAAAATGGCAAAAGCTAATCTTAAACAAATGACTAAAAGGATTTTAACATGTGGTTCGGCCACGGCCCTTACGCTTAGTCTGCTCGCACCTGCAGCAGCACCCAAGGTATCTGCCGCTGAAGTAACTCAATCTAGCACACTAGCAGAAACGGTGAAATTAGACCCAAGTTATCAACAGGCACCATTTGATGGTTGGGGAACAGCCCTTGTATGGTTTGCGAATATTACGGGCGGCTGGCCAGATGAAGTCAAAAACCAATTAGCCGATGCTCTTTATGGTGAGGATGGACTTAATTTTAATATTGCTCGTTATAATATAGGCGGTGGTGATTCACCAGAGACCGCTCCATACATGCGCCTTGGCGGAGCAGTTCCAGGTTATTGGAATCGACCTGCCCAATTTGGGCCGCCAAATGGCAACACAGAAGGCTGGTCAGAGCAGCCAAATTGGTGGGACCCAACCAATCCTGACCATTGGAATTGGAACGCTGATGCCAACCAGCGCTGGTGGCTCTCGGCAGCTAAGTCGAGAGGAGCAGATACGTTTGAAGCCTTTTCGAACTCAGCACCATACTTTATGACACAGAGCGGATATGTATCCGGAAACTGGGATTCAAATAAGGATAACCTAAAATCCGATCAATACAAGAATTTTGCCAGCTATTTAACAGGAGTTGTCGACCATCTGCAGAAAGACACTGGCATTCAATTTAAAACGCTTTCACCGGTAAATGAACCGAATACGAACTACTGGGGAGCCAAGGGCAGACAGGAAGGATCACACTGGAACCCGGAATCACAAGCGAAAATGATCAATGAAGTGAAAAAACAATTGACCGCAAAAGGATTGGATACCGTTGTATCGGCAATGGACGAAACCAATCCAGGAAAATTTCGCGCCAATTGGGATGCGTACAATACGGAAACCCGCAATAATATCGGGCAGTTGAATGTACATACGTACGGGACTGGAGAAAGAATTGGTGCCCGAGATATTGCCAAAGGTGCGCACAAACGACTGTGGATGTCTGAGGTTGACCTAAGTGTCGGCGGCCAGAATCATGAGGACATCAAGACAGGGCTTGCCATATCAGAAAGAATCCAGGCGGATATCCAGCAGCTCGAGCCGGAAGCATGGGTACTTTGGCAGGCAGTTGAAGATGAAGTTAACATGAGACCTGAAAATGAAAATGGGAACTGGGGTCTGATGCAGGTTGACTTTGCTGCAAAGGATTTCAGCAAATTTAAAATCTACAAAAATAAAAAATACTACGCAGTGGGCAACTACAGTAAATTTATCCGCCCTGGCGACCAGTTTATAAATTCAAACAACAAGGATACCCTAGCCGCGATTGATAAGAATGATGACTCCGTTGTCGTAGTTTATACCAATTCATCTGCAGAACAAAAATCAGTCGACTTCGACTTATCTGGATTTGAAACGGTAAATGAGACAGCAACGGCCACGCCATATGTAACATCAGCCACCGATAATTTACAGAAAAAGGCAGACATCAAGGTAAAGGAAGATACATTAGAGGCGGTTGTTCCAGCACAATCGATTACGACATTCGTCGTATCCGGTGTTTCAGGTGTCAATAACGAAGCTGGATTTATAAATAGTGATGATCATTACAAAATTAGCAATCAGAATAGTGGCAAGGTCCTCGATATCATTCAGGATGGAAAGATTGTGCAAAAATCGTATGACCGCGATAAAGCGAGCCAGCAGTGGAGCATTCAAAAAGTAACCAATGGAAACAGCTCCAAAGAATTATATAAAATCGTCGACACCCACAGTAGCAAAGTAATTGGTGTAGATAATGGGGCAGCTGTCGTACAATCCGATCAAAACACGAAGAGCCAAAAGTGGATGATGTCCACCTCCGGCAATCAACAATACACATTCATTAACGCTGCAAACGGTCAGCTGCTTGAAGTTGGCGGTGCGTCAACAAAAGAGGATGCTGGTGTCGATGTTTGGTCAGCGAATGCTGGAAAGAATCAGACCTGGATCATCCATAAGGCTGGAATTGTGAACATTGAGCCAGTCAATGTGGTCGTCATCAAGAAAAAAATTGCACCAGAAATGCCTGAGACTGTTACCACAATTTATGGTGATGGGGAAAGAGTGCAAAAAGCCGTGCAATGGGAGTCGATTGACCCTGAACAATATGACAGGGAAACCACTTTTACCGTGAACGGCACGGTTGAAGGAACGAACATTCCTGCTGTCGCAAAGGTGACAGTTAGCAAGGTGGAAAGCGTGGAATCGGTTCAAGTGAAAACTGTTCCAGGCAAAGCGCCTGTCCTGCCGGAATTTGCCCCTGCCAAACTTGAAAATGGTACAGAAGGAAACGTCCGTGTGAATTGGGAAACGATCGATCCAAGTAAGTATGAAACTCTTGGTAAATTTACTGTAAAAGGCTCGATTCCTAAGAGTCCGGTTAAAGTAACAGCCCATGTGCAAGTCACTAAACCGGCATTGCAGAACATTGCCTTAAATCTTCCAGGCTCAGGGCATGAGTTTCCAAAGGCATCTGCTTCCTTTACTGGACAGTATGATAAAGCTACCAATGTCAATGATGGAGATATCTCCTCCGTTCGCTGGACGAATTGGGATCCCAACAGCTGGAGGGCAGAAGATTGGGTGGCAATCGATTTTGGCAGTGCAGATACGATTTCAAAACTCGATTTCCATTTCTATGATGATGGGGGCGGCACTAGACCACCTGCATCTCTAAAGCTGGAGTACTGGGATGGGACCGAATGGAAGTACATCGAAGCTACCCAATTAGATGTAATGGCGAAAAAGGACGTAACGGTGAATTTTGCACCAGTTACCACCTCGAAGATTCGAGTGGTAATGAAGGCGATACCAAATACATGCATAGCAATTTCCGAAATAGAGGTATTTGGAAAGGGAGATGTCACAAAAGCTGAACCAAGCATTGGTGAGGATGCTACGCTTGAGAGCATCTTAATCGATGGAAAGCCGCTTAAGGATTTCCAACCTGACCAATTGACCTACGATGTGAACGATAAAGCAACGAAATCACCTGTCGTTACAGCCGTAACCAACGACTTGTTTGCTTCCTATCAAGTATCTGAACAAGAGGACGCAGCTGTGATCACCGTTAAATCGGAGGATGGGCTCCAGACGGAAACGTATACGGTTAAATTTAGATAATCCAAAAGGTCATAGTTGAGGATGCCAAGATCCTTAACTATGATCTTTTATTGCGTTTTTCTCCCCGTCCCCTCTTTCACCTTATCGACTACCATTTTTCTATAAAAATAGATACAATTGAAAGAAAGATAAAACGGATTTCTATGAATTTTATTATTTTTTCTAAAGAAAGGAGGTCTTCCATTGGAAAAAAAAACGTTTACTATCTACGATATAGCTGAGGCCACAAACGTATCTCCGGCAACTGTATCGCGGGTCCTAAATGGTAATTATCCAGTCAGCAGAAAAACAAAAGAAAAGGTACTGGCAAAAATACAAGAATATAATTTTCAGCCGAACAGCATTGCGAGAAGTTTGTCAAAAAAAGAAACTAAGATGATCGGGTTGATATTACCAGACATCACGAATCCATTCTTTTCAAGCTTCTGCATGGAATTGGAGAAATACGCTCAAAAAAAGGGCTATACAATCTTCTTATGTAATTCCATGAACGATAGCGAGATGGAGTCGGTTTACCTAAAGGTTCTCTCAGAGCGCCAGGTCGAGGGGATTATTATGATGGGCGGCCGGATTAATAAATCGGTAACCGATACGGAAGAGGCGGATGAAGTACTGGAGGTTATGAAAAAGATCCCGGTGTTGATGGTCAATGGAGCGATGGCGGGCGTCGAATGTTATCAAGTGAGATCTGATGAGCGATTGGGTATGAAAATGATAATGGAGCATTTGGTTGAGATAGGTCACAAAAATATTGGCTTGCTGGGGGGAAAGCAGGGGATCACTTCAACCGATATCAAAGTAGAAGGATTCAAGCAGCTCCTCATGGAGAAGGGGCTAGTTTATCATCCTGAATGGCATATTTACAGCGGATTTTCTGTAGGAAGCGGACAAAAGGCGATGGACAAGCTGCTGGAAAACGAGAAACTGCCAACAGCGATTATATGTATGAATGATATGATTGCCTCTGGAGCTTTAGTTGCGTGCAATCATCAAAAAATTGACCCTAAGAACTTTGCCTTTGTGGGCTATGATGACTCGTTTGTCGCCGATATCTTAACACCGAGCCTGACCTCCATTAACCATGATTACGAAAAACTCGGAACAGTGGCACTGGATTTAATTATCAACTCAAAAAATGAACAAGAAGCACTTGATGTAATGAAAAAAGTAACGATTGCCCCCTTTCTTACTAAACGGAACTCCACTGTATGAAGGACAAAACTCGCCTCAGGAACAAGAGAAATGTCCTTCATTGATGTTAGACTAAATTATGGACACGATAAATTGGGCATAATAGTAAAAATATCCAATTTATAAAGGACGTGTCGAGATTGGGAACACATTATGATAGAGAGTACAAAACACAAGCTGCCAGGCTAGTGGTAGAGGAAGGGCGAACGATAACTCAGTTAGCGGATGAGTTAAATGTTTCACCCAAGACATTGGGCAGGTGGGCTAGAATTTATAGGGACCAGACGGAAAATGGTTTTATCGGAAGTGGAAATGTTCATCCGGATTTTAAGGTACAAAAGGATTTAGAAAAAAAGGTTAAGGATCTAGAAGAGGAGAATGCCATTCTAAAAAAGGCGATGCACATCTTCACCAAAAGCCCGAAGTAATTTATAAGTTTATAAAGGAGCACGTAAAAGTGTTTCGAGTGGCGAAGATGTGCAAGGTGCTAAATGTTTCAAAAAGTGGTTATTATGACTGGCGAAAGCGACCTTTGAGTAATCAGGCAAGGCGTCGACAACAGTTGACGAAAGAAGTAAAGCGGGTTCATGAAGAATCAAATCAAATTTATGGAAGTCCTAAGATTCAGAAACAGCTGAAAAATGAAGGAATAAATACTTCCGAAAGAACTGTTCAACGAATTATGGCAAATGAATCTATACGTTCTAAAACTATAAAAAAGTATAAAGCAACAACAAATTCAGACCATAATAACCCATTATATCCTAATATTATAAATCAAGATTTTACAACGACAGCGCCAGGTGAAGTTTGGG
>OEPS010000559.1_pt1 | contig 12944 bp, 8 predicted proteins | sample 1539411 | NCBI WGS metagenome assembly OEPS01 (sample SAMN02671747, study PRJEB22543) | soil metagenome | biome: bacteria | place: China:Hunan Province, Lengshuijiang City | collected 2012-10-15 | depth 0.08m m | reverse complement strand
GGAGGTACGCGGCGTCCGCCTCCGCCACGTGGCGGCGGACCGCCTCGGTGTCCCTGCCCCCGCCCCGCGGCCCCTTCCGCAGCTCGGCTGGCGCCGCCGCCGCGGCCGAGTCCAGGTAGGTCCAGGCGGCGCCGACCAGCGAGGTCATGCGGGCTGCCTCGGAACCGGAAAGTCCGGCACGGTCGACCGCGGCGATGACCCCGGGGACGCCGAACTCGGTGCTGGCGTTGCCCGGCACGGACTCGACGACCTGGAAGTTGCCGGCATCGCCGCACCCCGGTGGGAGGGACAGCCCGGCCAGGGCGGCGACCGGAGCGTACCGGCCCGAGTAACCGGCGAGGGCGCTGAGCGCCCCCTGCTCGCCCTTGCCCGACCGGCACCAACCCGGCCAGTCGACGGCGGCGGCGAACACCTTCTTCTGGCCGACCTCCAGCACGACCGGGATCGCCGGCACCGCTACGGCCGCACCCGGGACGCCGGTGCCCGCCCGGGCGGCTGCTCCGGCTGCGGCCGGGATGGCGGGGCGGGGATCCCCAACGTCACCGGGGACGACTTCGCAACCGTCAGCGGGTGGCCGTGGTGGCTGGTCGTCAGCGGGGGCCCGGAGACCAGGGTGTAGACCGCCCGGTCACCGAACACCTCGACTTTGAGCAACGACCCGCGGAAGGTCAGCCGGAACACCAGCCGGTCGATGGCGTGCGGCAGCCGCGGGGCGAACGACAGCACGCCGTTGTGGTCACGCATACCGCCGAGGCCGCATACCGACCCGATCCAGACCCCGGCCAGCGACGCCATGTGGACCCCGTCGGACACGTTGTGCTCCAGATCGTGCAGGTCCATCAGGGCGGCCTCGCCGAGGTAGTCGTAGGCCAGCTCCAGATGGCCGACCTCGGCGGCCAGCACCCCTTGGGTGCACGCCGACAGCGACGAGTCCCGGACGGTCATCGGCTCGTAGTACTCGAAGTCCCGTGCCTTCTCCTCGGCGGTGAAGGCGTCGCCACGAAGCTCCAGGGCCAGCACAAGGTCGGCCTGCTTGACCACCTGCTTGCGGTAGAGGTCGAAGTACGGGTAGTGGAGCAGCAGCGGGTAGTTCTCGGCTGGCGTCTTGGCGAAGTCCCAGTGCTGGTACCGGGTGAACCCCTCGGCCTGGGGGTGAACCCCGAGCACGTCGTCGAACGGGATGAAGATCGCCTTGGCGGCGTCCCGCCACAGGGCGGCCTCCTCGGAGTTGACGCCGAGCTTGGCGGCGTGGCCAGGGTGCCGTTCAACGGCGTCGGCCGCCCCCGCCAGGTTCGCCTGGGCCATCAGGTTGGTGTAGATGTTGTTGTCGCCGAGGGCGCTGTACTCGTCGGGGCCGGTGACCCCGTCGATGCGGAACCGACCCTCGAGGTCGTGGTGGCCGACGGAGCGCCAGAGCCGGGCGGTCTCCACGAGCAGCTGGAGACCGGTCTCGCGGTCGAAGACATCGTCGCCGGTGGCTGCCACATACCGGATGACGGCATCGGCGATGTCGGCGTTGACGTGGAAGGCGGCGGTGCCGGCCGGCCAGTAGCCGGAGCACTCCTCGCCCCGGATCGTCCGCCACGGGAAGGCGGAGCCGGACAAGCCCAGCACCTTCGCCCGGTCCTTGGCCAGCTGGATCGTCGACTGGCGCCAGGTAAGGGCGTCGGCCACCGCCTGCGGCGCGGTGTAGGTCAGGCACCGGAGCACGAAGGTCTCGGCGTCCCAGAAGGTGTGGCCGTCGTAGCCGGGCCCGGTCAGCCCCTTGGCCGGGATCGGGCGCTGCTCGCCCCTGGCGCCGGCCTGGAGAACGTGGAACAGGCCGAAGCGCACCGCCTGCTGCAGCTCGGCGTCGCCGTCGAGCTCGACGTCGGCCCGGTCCCAGAAGTCGTTGAGGAACGCCTGCTGCTCGGTGGTCAGGCCCTCCCAGCCACGGCGGCGGGCGGAGGCGATCCCGGCCCCAACCTGGTCCCGGAGCGCCGGCACCGACCGCTGGCTCGACCATCCGTAGGACAGGTACTTGACGATGCGTAGCGGGTGGCCGGCGTGCACCTCGGTCGCCACCGTCAGCCGGGCGAGGTCATCGGAGCACTCGGCCTGCATGTCGATCTGCTCCGAGCCCTCGACCTCGTGGTCCATCGCGGCGGCGACGAACAGCCCGCTCAGCCGGGTGTGGTGCACCAGAACCGCCCGGCGCTCGTCGTGGGTTTTCAAGTCGGAGACCAGCGGAGCCTCCAGCACCACCGAAGTGCGCGGGTCGTGGACGCCGGGGGGGAGCGGTTGGTTGGCGACCAGCTCGGACTGGACGACGATGTCGGCGCTGCCCTCGACCGGCTCGACCTCGTAGCGGATCGCCGCCACCGAGCGCTGGGTGAACGACACCAGCCGGTGGGTCGTGATCCGCACCCGCTTGCCGGTGGGCGATTCCCAGTCGACCCGGCGGCTCAGCTGCCCGGTGCGGAAATCGAGGCATCGCTCGTGGCTGTGCAGCCGCCCGTAGCGGACGTCGAACGGCTCGTCGTCGACCAGCAGGCGGATCACCTTTCCATCGGTGACGTTGACCACGGTCTGCCCGGCCTCAGGGAAGCCGAAGCCGGCCTCGGCATAGGGCAGCGGGCGCACCTCGAAGAACGAATTGAGGTAGGTGCCGGGCACGGCGTGAGGCTCGCCCTCCTCCAGGTTGGCCCGGAGGCCGAGATGGCCGTTGGACAGGGCGAAGATCGATTCCGACTGGCCCAGCAGGGCGAGGTCGAGCTCGGTCTCCCGCAGCCGCCACGGCTCGGCAGGGAAGTGCGGCTGGGCGATCACTGCGCCACGATCACGGGGTCACGAGGCGGGGAGCAGGTCGGCAAGGTCCTTGACCACGACGTCGGCGCCGTGGGCGGCCAGCGCCGCCGCCTGGCCCACGCGGTCAACACCCACCACACATCCGAAGGCCCCGGCCCGCCCGGCCTCGACCCCGGCGAGGGCGTCCTCGAACACCGCCGCCTGGGCCGGCTCGACCCCGAGCTCGTTCGCCGCGTGGAGGAAGGTGTCCGGCGCCGGCTTGCCCCGGAGATGCTCTTTCTCGATGGTCACGCCATCGACGACATGGTCGAAAAAGTGGGCGATGCCAGCGGCGGCCAGCACGTCGTGGCAGTTGGAGCTGGACGACACCACCGCCCGGGCGAGACCGGCCTCGATGACCGCCTTCACGTAGCGAACCGACCCGTCATAGGGATCGACGCCCTGGTCGTGGATGAGTCGCAGCACGATCTCGTTCTTGCGGTTGCCCAGGCCGGCGATGGTCTCGGCGCCGGGCGGGTCGTCATGGGCGCCCTCGGGCAGGGTGATCCCCCGCGACGCCAGGAACGAGCGGACCCCCGCGGACCGGGGCATGCCGTCGACGTGGGCGTCGTAGTCGGCCTCCGTGAACGGGGAGAAGGGTTCCCCGGTGCGGGCCGCCCGCCCGGTCAGGTAGGCGTCGAACATCTGCTTCCAGGCGGCCTCGTGGACAACCGCGGTCTTGGTGAGCACCCCGTCGAGGTCGAACAGGCAGGCGGTCACCGGGTCGGGTAGGCCCAGCGGGTTCATGCGGGCATCCTACCCAGGGCAGCCACGCCGCCAGCGGGCGATTGCTCAAATGGGACAAATCACAGGTCGATGGCTGATCGCCTGCCGCTGTCCGCTCGCGGGCTACTGCGACGCTCGCGCCGGGCGGGCTCGTTCACCGGACCCGCTACGCCCCCGTCGCGTTCGCCACGTCCTGCGGGTAGCTGCTGAGCGCCCGGAACAGCAGGACGGCTCCGGCGGCGAGCGGGATCAGCATCAGCAGGAACGCCCACTCCAGGCCCCCGCGGACGTTGCCGCCGCGACCGATCACGTCGGCGAGGAACCCGAATACCGGCGGGGCGAGCGCCTGCGCCGCAGTGCGGATGGCCGACCGGTAGCCCTCGGCCCGGCCCCAGAGCGGCGCCGGCATGATGTCGAGCCGGGCGGCATTTATCGGCGCCTGCTGCACGGACAGGAAGAAGGCGGCACCGGTGAGGTACGGGACGGCGGTCACCAGGCTCCGGGTGAGGATCGCCGGGAGGAACAGGACGACCGACACCGCGGCGGGGACGGCGCTGGACATGACCCGGGCGTTGAGGTAGCGCTTGCGCAGCAACGCGTCGCCGAGGGTCCCGCCGGTCAGCACCCCGGCGACCGCCCCAAGCCCGATCACGATCATCACCGGGTTGGCGAGCAGGGTGTTGACCCGGTACTGCTTCTCGACGTACTCGACGCCGAAGGTCTGGATCCCGGCCAGGAAGAAGTAGCCGCAGGCGCTGGCGATAATCAGGATCACGTTCGTCCTGATCGCAAAGATGTAGCGGGTGGCATCGGCGATCCTCATCCGGGCCGGGTCGCCGCCAACCGGCGCCGGCTCCGGCCGCAGGCCTCGTTCCCGGGCGAGCGCCTGGGCCTCGTTCTCCGGTTGCGGTGCGTCGAAGGCGGGCGGCACCGGCGGCGGGGAGCCTCGTGGGGGCGGGGTGGAGCCAGCGGGGGGCGGGGTGGGACTACCCCCCGGCGGTGTGGGACGACCCCCCGGTGGACCGACCGGCAGTGGCCCGGTCGACGAGGGCCGGTACGTCCCGCGCGCTGCCCCTGGTGGGGAGTCGTCGGGCGGCGGGGTCCACGGCCCGGGCCTGAACGGCGGCGCGCCGTCTGGGGACCGGCCGGGCCGGCGCCCCCGCCCTCCGGTGCGGGCGGGCTCGGGCAGCCGGATCACCGACCAGGCGAGCAGGAAGGCCGGGATGGCGAGGATGACGAAGGCCGCCCGCCAGGACAGGGCGGCGACGTCCCCGGTGACGGCGAAGCCCACCCCGCCCCCCACCATCTCGCCGGTCAGGATGTAGCCGTAGATGCGCCCCCGCTCGTCGCCGCCGAAGAGGTCGCCGACCAGCGAGGCAACGATCGGCCCGGCGGCCGCAGTGACCACACCGAGCACCGCCCGGGACGCCAGCAGGTGACCGAAGCTGCTGGCGGTGGCGCTCCAGAGCATCACCGCGCCCCACAGGAAGATGGTGACACCGAGCGTGCGGGTCCGGGGTGCCTTGTCGGCCAGGACGCCGAACGGCACGCTGGCGGCGGCGGCGACCAGCGAGGTCACCGCCACCAGCAGCCCGATGTCGGCCTGCGAGATGTGCAGCGCCTTGGTCAGCTCGGTGGCCGCCGCCCCGACGGTGGCTGCGTCGGCGCCGCTCAACCCCAGCACCGCCGCCAGGATCAGGATGACCTTGGTGCGGTCCGGCCCGCCGAGGAACACCTCCAACTGGTGGTGCCCCGCCTTCGCCCCGCGGCCGACCAGCCGGCCAAACGAGTAGGCGGCGTCCCTGGCGATGGCTCCGTAGTCCCGCTCGGTCACCCTTGGTTGATCGTGGTTTGGCTTCTGGCCGGTGAGGTGATGGTCAGGTCAGGCTTTTCAGGAGGATACGCACCCAGGTGGCGGGCGCGCTCGCCCGCCTTTAGAAAATCGGCCGTGCAGCCACGTACAGCGCCGTCGCCCAGGCCAGGCCCCCGGCCGACACGACCGCCAGCGGGATACGCAGCTTCGGCCAGATGGCGTCGTAGGCGATGAACAACGGGAACAGCGCCAGGACGAAGCGGGGCAGGCTCATCAGCGGACGCGGGATGAAGGGCGAGGACATCGGGACCACCAGGACCGCCGCGCCGTAGGCCGCCAAGGCCACCGTCAGCCATGCCGAGCCGCCCCGGCGGCGCACGACGACCGCGGCCACGACGGTCAGGACCAGGGCGAAGCAGGTCGCCGCGAGGTCCATCAGCATGTACGGGCCGTAAAAGGACGACCTGTAGCTGACCCAGGTGCGCACCCCGGCGTCGAGGGTGGCCCAGGGGAGCATGAAGGTCCGCTGCCAACCGGTCTGGACGTGCAGCGCACCCAGGAGGTCGTGCAGCTGGCTGCCCGACCAGGCGAGCCAGCCGGCGAAGCCTGCCGCCGGTCCCACCGGGGCGAGGTACCAGGTCGGGCGGGTCCAGTGGCGGCTGGTCAGCAGGTAGGCACCCAGCGGGATGGCGATCAACACCCCGAACGGCCGGCTGAGCGCCGCCGCGGCACCAGCGAGCCCGGCGAGCACCGGGTGGTCTTCCGCCGCCAGCAGCAGCGCCCCGGCCCCGGCGGCGAGCAGGAGCGCCTCGCCGTAGGGGGCGACGAGGAAGAACGAGAACGGGAACAGGGCCAGCCCGACGACCGCCACCTGGGCCGCCCGCCGCCCGGCCAGTTTCTTCACAAACGCGTACAGCCAGATGAAACCTACAAAGCAGGCAGCATTGGCGACGAGCAGCCCGGCGTACAGGGGCTGGCCCGCGGTGAGCGGCTTGACCAGACGGACCAGCATCGGGAACAGCGGCAGGAAGGCGTACGTCCCGCCGTTCCCCTTGTAGCCGGCCTCGGCGATGCGCAGGTACCAGAGGGCGTCGGCCCGCAGCCAAGGCCCGGCCAGGACGCGAAGGATGCCGTGCAGCACCGGGGGGGAGTAGCCGCCGACCTGGACCGTCGGATCTTGGTGCAGCCAGGACAGCGAGGCCCAGGCGGCCAGCGTGGCGATGATCCTGAGGGCCAGCCAGGCGCCGCCGCCCCAGATCAGCGAGTCGTGCCGCCGGTCGCCGGTGTGCCGGGCTTGGGCCCGGCGTTCCAGGACGTCGGTGACTGCCATCGTGGGCTAACGGGCCATCGCGGTGGGCTCGGGCTCCGGGCCCAGCCGGCTCCGTCCCGGGTCGAACCGAGTTGCCCGGGAGAGGAACATCATGACCACCCATCCCCCCGCCAGCAGCATCCACAGGCTGATCAGCCGGTAAACCAGCACGGCGGTCACCGCGGTGCTGGCCCGCAGCCCGCAGGCGACCAGGGCGGCGGTCAGCGCGGCCTCCACCACCCCGATGCCGCCCGGGGTCAGCCCGAGGCTGTCCGCGGTGATCCCGGCCCCGTACGCGAGCAGGAACCCCTGCCACGGGATCGGAGCCCCGGCTGCCCGCACGGAGCAGGCAAAGCACGCGAAGTCGAAGGCCCAGTTGCCGAGGTAGCAGGTGGAGACCTGGAGGTAGCGGGCGGTGGGCATGCGGAGCCCGGCCATCCGGTCGAAGGCGGTGGCCAGGGTCGCCACCAGGTCGACCCTGGGGTGGCCGGTCAGCCGCCTGGCGTGCCCGGCCAGCCACCCGGTCCAGCGGGTGACCAGCCGCCGGGCCGCCGGGTAGCGCAACGCCAGGATCACGGCTACCGGCGGGGCAAGGAAGCCCAGCGAGGTGAGGACACCGGCACCGGCGGCCAGGAGGTTGCCGGAGCTCGCCGCCCCGGCGGCCAGGACGACCGCGAACGTGACGCTGGACAGCAGCCAGGCGATCGCCAGCGCCCAGCCGGCGACGGCGTACTCGATGCCGCGCCGGTGGTACTGGCGGAACGAATAGGCGGCGGCGACCTGGGCGCCGGCCAGCGGCACCGAGGAGGCGATCGCGGTGCCGGCAACCGCTACACCGAGCACCGAGTGCAGCCCGATCTCGTCACCCCCGGCTCGCAGCAACCGCCGGTGCCCGGTCGCCGCTGCGAGCATGGACAGCGCCTCGGCACCGATCCCGGCGGCCACCCACCACCAGCGCAGATCGCCCAGCGCCTCCCAGGTCGCCCGCAGGACGGAGCGGTCGAAGCCAACCACGGCAACCAGCCCGGCGAGGACGGCCCCGGCCGCCCACCAGACCCCACGGGACCTCCGGCGGGTGCGAACCACCCCAGCGCTCATCGGGAGGTCTCCAGCTGGCAGAACCCGGATCTACCCGAATTGATCAGGCTGGAGGCGACTGCCTGCCGGCAGCTCGGGCGCCGCACCGATCCCGAGCGGCATCCGCCGCCAACCGTCTCCTCGCGCCGAGCCACCCCGCCAGGCAGACAAGGCGCGGCGCCGGGAGCGGAGCGCAGACCTGCGACGCTCTCCCTCATACCTGAAAAGGATAGGTGAGTGACGCCACCCGCAATTGGCCTCGGCTGGTGGTCGGCTGAGGAGTTTGGCTGAGGAGTTTGGCTCAGCGGTGCCCGGGAGCGGTCAGCCGGTGCCCTCCTCGCCGCGGTGCCAGATGCGGGTCACCCGCTTGCGCAGGAGGCCGAGGTTGCGCTTGGACGACAGCGCCAGGGCCAACAGGCCGAACAGGTAGGCGACCACCGCCGCCATCAGCACCGGCACCAGGTTGAACCCGGTGACCGGCAGGACCGGCTTCCTGGTGATCTGGAGGCCGAGCACCGATGTCGACGGGGCCGGGGTGGGCGCCGAGGGCGACCGGACGACCTGCGTCGGAAGGATCTGGGGCGAAGCCGACGGGCTGGGGCCGGGCGCCACCGACGAGCTCGGGCTGGGCGAAGGCGACGGGCAGGGGATCGGTGACACGAAGCCGCCGGCGGTGCCGGTCAAGCCGTACAGCTGGCCGGACGAGTCCGCGGTCAGGCTGCGGACCTTGCCGATCCCGGAGTCGTTGGGGCCGACGTCGGTGAGGACCCCGGTCGACGGGTTCATCGTCTCCAGGTGGCCGTTGTTGTCGGCCTGGCTGGTGGCGGCATAGAGCGTGCTGCCGACGAAGACCATGCCCGACACCTCGTTGCGGCCGCCGTCAGGGGTGACGGCAAGGTAGTCGGTGCCACCGAAGCTGTTCGGCACGACCGCCCCGGTGGACGGGTTGATGTGGATCAGCAGGCTGGCCCCCGTGGCGTGGCCCTGGTCGACGCTGGCGAGGAAATCCCCGGTGCCCGGGTCCCAGGCCATCGCCAGCAGCAGGTCGTTGCTATCGCCGATCAACCCCGAAGGGATCGACCCGCCAAGGCTGCCGATACCGGTGAAGGCCCCGTTCGAGGTATTGATCGACCCGAACTCGCTGCCCTGGACGCCGTAGAGCGTGCCGTTGGACGGGTCGAGCGCCATCGCGTCGTAGCGGCTACCAGTGCCCCCGATCTCGGTGACGTTGGCGGTCGGGATCATGTTGCAGCTCTGGTCGTTGGTCGTGTACAGGACACCCACACCGTTGGCGCCGAAGGCCAGGTAGCACTCGCCGGCGGCCGGGCCGTGGCATTCGAGCGCGTCGTTATGGCTGGTTTCGGTATTGTTTCCGGGGATGGACACCTTTTGCGTGATAGCACCGCTCTTACTCACCCAGAGGAGTGCTTGCTGGCAGGCGTTCGAGCCGACTGCGCAGGTGGGCACCGTCTGTGCCCGAGCAGGGAGCCCGCCGGCAAGCCACACGGTGGCAGCGAGTAGGAAGCCGAGCGACACAGCGACCATCCGGGGCAGCCGCGCCCCTGGACGTCCAAACAATGCCGAAGCTGGCCGCCGGAAATTACGATCCAATCAGACCACCCCCCCTTTAGCATTTGATTGAACCATAGCCCCCAAGCGGCCGCCTGAGGACTCCGCGACCTATATTACCTAGTCGGGGACCCCGCAAGTCTGCCCAAGGTGGCCGACTTCTAACCATTTGAGGGGAGACCGACTGGGGGATGGTGCCGAATTTCTCTCGCGAGCTTGTGGAAGAAACCCGTAAACACGGGTGACCAAACCGCTCACCACCCGGCTCAGGCTGCGGATGCGCGTACAACGCGTACAATTTGCGGCGGAGGCGTCGCCTAGCTTGGCCTATGGCGCGGGTCTGGAATACCCGTTGGGGTCACAAGCCCCTCGCGCGTTCAAATCGCGCCGCCTCCGCTACGGTCGGCCCGGTGCCGCGCCGGGAGGAACCCGGTTGCCGGGCTGGGAGGGTAAGAAGTGCGGTCGCGCACCCACCATTGACCTCGCGGGCCTGGGTGCGCTGCATGCCGCCAGCTCAGGCCAGGTGACCCCGCGGCGCCGCCGCCTTCCGCTTAGGGCTGCTTCCTTCCGGACCTGACCCGGTTCACGGCGCTGGCTCGCGCGGGACCCAGCCATCAGCACCGACGACAGGCTGCTTCCTGCAAGCTCGCGGGGCCGCTGGCGGGAATTCAGCCTCCCATAAGGCGGATTTGAAGTACAGGGAACCGCCAACTCCCCACCTAGCGCGACCGCGGGCAGAGTGTACCGGCCCGGCGAGTCCGGGGCCGAGGGGGCTGCCCGAGGATCTGCGCTATGACAAAGCAGCTCCCAGATGTTTTGTGGATCACAAAACACTATAATCAACTCTAATGATCCACAAAATATCCATAGAGCCCATGGATAGGAAAGTCTGGGCTCCTTGTCGTTGCAAGCGGGGACGTCGCCCGCCCGGCCATGCCCGGCAGCGCCGGCGAGGGCCGGGCCGGGCGGGCGGCCACCGAGCGCAGGGATAGGCTGGTAGCCCATGGGCCAGCAGTCTCTTTACCGCCGCTACCGTCCCCAGACGTTCGCCGAAGTGGTCGGCCAGAGCCACGTCACGCGGACCCTCCAGAACGCGCTCGCCGAGCAGCGGCTGCCCCACGCCCTGCTGTTCTCCGGCCCCCGGGGGACGGGCAAGACATCGACGGCCCGGATCCTCGCCAAGGCGCTCAACTGCGAGCGGGCGCCGACTCGTGAGCCGGACAATATCTGCGTTTCATGCCAGGAGATCACTGAGGGCAGCTCGCTCGACGTGGTCGAGATCGACGCCGCCTCGCACGGATCGGTGGACGACGCCCGGGAGCTCCGGGACAAGGTCGCCTACTCCCCGGTCAGCGGGCGGTGGAAGGTCTACATCCTCGACGAGTGCCACATGCTGACCACCGCCGCCAACAACGCCCTGCTCAAGGTGCTGGAGGAGCCGCCGGCGCACGTCGTCTTCGTCTTCGCCACCACCGAGCCCGCCAAGGTGCTGCAGACCGTCCTCGACCGGTGCCAGCGCTACGAGTTCCGGTCGGTCGACGCCGAGGCGGTCGCTCAACGGATCATGCAGGTGTGCGCCGCCGAGGGCGTGACGATCGACGGCGCCGCCGCCGCCCTGATCGCCTCCCGGACAACCGGCTCGGTGCGCGACGCGCTCGGACTCCTCGATCAGGCGGTCTCCTACTCGGGCTCGACGATCTCCTCCGAGGATGTCTCCCGGCTGTTCGGCTCGGTCCCGGGCGACCTGCTCTTCGAGGCGGTCGATCTGATCTCGGAGCGGGATGCCGGGGCCTGCTTCGGCTTCACCGACCGGCTGATCCGCTCCGGTCAGGACCCCCGGGAGTTCCTGCGGGCGCTGATCGACCACCTCCGGGCGGTCTTCCTGGTGCAGCACGCGGCGGCCGCTCAGGAGATCCTCGACGTCGCCGACGATGCGCTCGACCGGCTCCGCGCCCAGGCCAACCGGTTCGGCCCGGCCGACCTGCTCCGCATCCTCGACCTGGCCGGGGAGACCAGCATCCAGCTCCGCCAGGGGATGGACAGCAGGCTGGGGATGGAGATCGCCCTGGTCCGCATGGCCCGCCCGGAGCTGCACGCCACGCCGTCGTCGCTGCTCGCCCGGGTGGAGCGGCTGGAGAAGTCGTCGGGGATCCAAACCACGCCCGAAGAGGCGCGCCCAGAGGGCACCCGGCGCGCAGCCCCACCCGTCCCTCCCCCGGTGCGTGTGGTGGAGGTGGTGTCGCCGACCAAGCCAGAGCCACCGCCGATCCGGAGCGCGCCCGGAGGGCACCCGGCCTGGGAGCCACCTCCCGCCCGCGAAGCCGCGCCCGGCGGGCCCCCCGGCGCCGCTGAGGGCAGCCGCCTGGAGCTCGTCCGGCCGTCCGGTCCGGTCGGCCCGCGGCCAGCGGGCGCCCACCCGGCGGCAGACCCGGTTCCACCACCCGCTCCCGCCCCACCACCCGCTCCCGCCCCGGCCGCGCCCCGGCCGGCAGCGACCATCGACCTCGACCACCTCCGGCGGGCCTGGCCTTCGGTCATGGGGCTGGTGAAGCGGAAAAAAATCACCGCCGAGGCGATGCTCCAGGGGGCAGTTCCGGCGGCCTACACCGACGGCGAGCTGGTCCTCGAATTCAAGCCCTCGCACAGCTTCCACCGGGACCAGGTCGCGGACCCGCGCAGGGGCTACCTGAACCCGCTGCTCGAGGCGCTCTCCGAAACATTCGGCGTACGTCCGGCGATTCGTTGCGTCCTGGGTGAGAATGGCAAGGATTCCGGCGGGGACTCGGACCCGTCTGGCGATTTCCGGTCAGGGCCCTACGATGACGGCCCGGCGGACGGGCCAGCTCCGAACCCCCCCATGGATCCGATCGACCTCATCCGCAAGGGATTCGCCGCCGAGATCGTCGAGGAGACCTAGCTGCCATGGACATGAACAAGATGATGAAGCAGGTCCAAAAGATGCAAGCCGAGCTGGCGAAGGCCCAGGACGAGCTTGCCGTGGCCGTCGTCGAGGGCCAGGCCGGGGGCGGGGCGGTCACGGTCGAGTTCACCGGCGAGGAGGCCAGCAGGGTGACCATCTCGGCGGACGCCGTGGACCCCGATGACCCGGGCATGCTCGAGGACCTGGTGCGGGCGGCCATCAACTCCGCCCTATCGGCGAAGTCGGCCCTGGCAGCCGAGCGACTCGGCGGGCTGACCGGGGGCATGGGCATGGGCCTCCCCGGAATGCCAGGCATGCGCTAAGCCGGCGCGGTTCGTAGCCACCATGCTCGCCGGGCCGGTGCAGGACCTCGTTGAGGAGCTGACCCGGCTGCCCGGGATCGGCCCCAAGACTGCGCAGCGCCTCGCCTTCCACATCCTGAAGGTCGACGCCGCCGAGGCCCGCCGGCTGGCCGCGGCGGTCGTCGCGGTCAAGGAGAAGACCCGGTACTGCACCCGGTGCTTCAACATCACCACGGGCGACCTGTGCGGTTACTGCACCAGCGACCGCCGCGAGCCGGCGACTGTCTGCGTCGTCGAAGAGGCCCGCGACATCGAGGCCATCGAGAAGACCGGCGAGTTCCGCGGGCTGTACCACGTGCTCGGCGGGGCGATCTCCCCGATCGACGGGATCGGCCCCGACGA
>OEPS010000558.1_pt1 | contig 12950 bp, 11 predicted proteins | sample 1539411 | NCBI WGS metagenome assembly OEPS01 (sample SAMN02671747, study PRJEB22543) | soil metagenome | biome: bacteria | place: China:Hunan Province, Lengshuijiang City | collected 2012-10-15 | depth 0.08m m | reverse complement strand
TCGACACCGTCGCCGCGCAGCGCGGCGTGCAGGTGACGCAGCATGCTGCGCTTCTTGGCGATCATCAGCAGGCCGGAGGTATCGCGGTCCAGGCGGTGCACCAGTTCCAGTTCCTTGGCGTCCGGGCGCAACTGGCGCAGCGCCTCGATCACGCCGAAGCTCAGGCCGCTGCCGCCATGCACGGCGATGCCGGCCGGCTTGTTCATCACGATCAGCGCCTTGTCTTCGTAGACGATGGCCGCTTCCAGGCGCTGCAGCAGACCCTGGGCCACCGGCGCCGGTTCGTCACGTTCCGGCAGGCGGACGGGCGGTACCCGCACGATATCGCCGGCCTGGATCTTGTACTCCGGCTTGACGCGACCCTTGTTGACCCGTACCTCACCCTTGCGCAGGATGCGGTACACCAGGGTCTTGGGCACGCCCTTGAGGGCCGTGATGAGGAAATTGTCGATGCGTTGGCCGGCAAGCTCCGGCGCGACTTCGATCAGCTGAACGCCGGAAGTCGGAGGGGTATTGGTCGTCATGGCGGGATCATAACAATTTTTTATGGAATTGAAGCACTTAATCATTGCTGCTATAGTCGCGAACGCCGCCAAAAGCGGCCTGGACAGCGGAACCACGGTCAAAAACCGGCCCTGACCAACGCAATTCACCAGGACGCGAGGCCGTCCTACGGGGCTTTCGCTACGTAACGGTGGAGTTTGCAGTTGTAACAAGCGCAGGTGACATGAGGCCTGAATTACACCGTCGAGCAGAGTTTTCACTCGCCTGACAGGCACATATTCGAGGCCAGTTCACAAAGTGCAGTCAGCTGCAGATGACCCCGAGCGAAGGCTTCGGAAACATCGCCTGAATTAGCCATGATGCGTGACCTCCCCTTTCGGAGCTCACGGTAAATGCCAACCCGCTGCGGATTCTGCGCGCGGCAGCACCCGAATTATCAGGGATACGTGTAGGGTGGAGATGCACAACCGCCGGACTGTGTAGCAATAGGCTTTATCAAGACGCTTCATCTCGTCCACAGCCGCTGGTTGATTCCTCCTCCTGACTGAGTGCTTAAGTAGCCACAGCAAGCAGGACGCGTACGTCGCGATATCGGCCCAATTGGCCTGACATCGCTGGACACGGGAATGGCCAACCACTCCCGACGCACCTGACACCGACCGTGAGAAGTCGTGTGTGCCGAACGCCGTTTCCGGCAGCCCGGAAACCGACGGTACTACATGAAAAGAATGCTGATTAACGCAACTCAACCCGAAGAGTTGCGTGTTGCACTGGTAGATGGCCAACGCCTCTACGACCTGGACATCGAATCCGGTGCACGCGAGCAGAAGAAGGCCAACATCTACAAAGGCCGTATCACTCGCATCGAACCAAGCCTTGAGGCTGCCTTTGTCGATTTCGGCTCCGAGCGCCACGGCTTCCTGCCCCTCAAAGAAATCTCCCGCGAATACTTCAAGAAAGCCCCCGAAGGCCGCGTCAACATCAAGGACGTCCTGAGCGAAGGCCAGGAAGTCATCGTTCAGGTCGAAAAAGAAGAACGTGGCAACAAGGGCGCTGCCCTGACCACCTTCATCAGCCTGGCCGGTCGTTACCTCGTGCTGATGCCGAACAACCCGCGTGCCGGCGGTATCTCCCGTCGCATCGAAGGCGAAGAACGCAACGAACTGCGTGAAGCGCTGAACGGTCTGGTTGCACCGGCCGACATGGGCCTGATCGTGCGCACTGCCGGCCTGGGCCGCAGCAGCGAAGAAATGCAGTGGGACCTCGATTACCTGCTGCAACTGTGGACCGCCATCAAAGAAGCCTCGCTGGATCGCTCCGCGCCATTCCTGATCTACCAGGAAAGCAACGTGATCATCCGCGCCATCCGCGATTACCTGCGCCAGGACATCGGCGAAGTGCTGATCGACAGCGTTGAAGCCCAGGACGAAGCCCTGACCTTCATCCGCCAGGTGATGCCGCAGTACGCCAGCAAGATCAAGCTGTACGAAGACAGCGTGCCGCTGTTCAACCGTTTCCAGATCGAAAGCCAGATCGAGACCGCTTTCCAGCGCGTCGTCGAACTGCCTTCCGGTGGTTCCATCGTTATCGATCCGACCGAAGCCCTGGTGTCCATCGACATCAACTCGGCGCGCGCCACCAAAGGCAGCGACATCGAAGAAACCGCCCTGCAGACCAACCTGGAAGCGGCCGAGGAAATCGCCCGCCAGCTGCGCCTGCGTGACATCGGCGGCCTGATCGTCATCGACTTCATCGACATGACCCCGGCCAAGAACCAGCGCGCCGTGGAAGAGAAAGTCCGCGAATGCCTGGAAGCCGACCGCGCTCGCGTGCAGATCGGCCGCATTTCGCGCTTCGGCCTGCTGGAAATGTCCCGTCAGCGCCTGCGTCCATCCCTGGGCGAAAGCAGCGGCATCGTCTGCCCGCGCTGCAACGGCACCGGCATCATCCGTGACGTCGAATCGCTGTCGCTGGCAATCCTGCGCCTGATCGAAGAAGAAGCCCTGAAAGACCGCACTGCCGAAGTGCGCGCTCAGGTGCCGATCCCGGTCGCCGCGTTCCTGCTCAACGAAAAACGCAACTCGATCACCAAGATCGAACTGCGCACCCGTGCCCGTATCGTCATTCTGCCGAACGATCACCTCGAAACCCCGCACTTCGAAGTTCAGCGTCTGCGTGACGACAGCCCGGAAGCCGCGACCAACCAGTCCAGCTACGAAATCGCTGCTGCCGCTGCCGAAGTCGAAGAAGTCCAGCCAGCCGCTGCGACCCGCACCCTGGTTCGCCAGGAAGCCGCGGTCAAGACTGCTCCGGCCCGCGCCAACGCGCCAGTGCCGACCGAAGTCGCCGCGCCCGCCGCTGCGCCGGCTCCGGTTGCCGCGCCAGAGCCAAGCCTGTTCAAAGGTCTGGTGAAATCGCTGGTCAGCCTGTTCGCTACCAAAGAAGAGCCAGCCGCACCGGTCGTCGTTGAAAAACCGGCCACCGAGCGTCCGGCCCGCAACGAAGAGCGTCGCAACGGTCGTCAGCAGAGCCGCAACCGTAACGGTCGCCGCGATGAAGAGCGCAAGCCGCGCGAAGAACGTGCACCGCGTGAAGAACGCGCCCCACGCGAGCCGCGTGAAGAGCGTCAGCCACGTGAAGCCCGTGAAGTCCGCGAGCCACGTGAAGCCCGTACCGAGGCGCCAGCCGCTCGCGAAGAACGTGCTCCACGCGCTCCGCGTGAAGAACGTGCGCCACGTGCTCCACGCGAAGACCGCAAGCCACATGGCGAGCGTGAAGAGCGCGTGCGTGAACTGCGCGAGCCTCTGGACGCCGCTCCGGCTGCACCCGTAGCGGCTGCCACTGCCGCCGTGGTCGCAGAAGAGCGTCCGGCCCGTCAGCCACGCGAAGAACGCGCACCGCGTCCGCCGCGTGAAGAGCGTCAACCGCGCGCCGAGCAGGCCGCTGCTGCCGTCGCTGAAGAAGAAGTGAACACCAACGAAGAGCAACTGCCGGAAGACGGTCAGGACAACGCCGAAGGCGATCGTCCACGTCGTCGCTCCCGTGGTCAGCGTCGTCGCAGCAACCGTCGCGAGCGTCAGCGTGATGCCAACGGCAATGTGATCGAAGGTTCGGAAGAATCCGAGTCCGGCGAAAACGCCGCTGCTCCAAGCGCTGCCGATCTGGCTGCCGGCCTGGCCGTGACCGCCGCTGTTGCCAGCAGCGTGATCAGCGCTCCGGCCGAAGCACAGGCTCACGAGCAAGCTGAACGCGCGACCGCCGCTGTTCAGGAAACCGCTCCAGTGGAAGCGCCGGTTGTTGAGGCCACTACCCCGGTGGAAGTGGTTGCTGCTCCGGAAGTCGAAGTCGCGCCGGTTCGCGAAGCTCAGCCTCAAGCTGACGTCGCTGCCGAACCTGCTCCGGCGGTTGAAGCGCCAGTCGTGGCCGCAGAGCCGGTTGCTGAAACCGTCGCTGAAACCGTGACCGAAACCGTGCGTGAAGTTCGCGAAGAACAGACCGCGCTCAACTGGGTTGCCGAGCCTGCCGTGGCTGAAACGCCAGCGCCAGTCGTTGAAGCCCCGGTGGTTGAAGAAGCCAAGGCTGCCGCGCCAGTGGTTGAAGCCGCTGCGCCTGCTCCAGCGCCAGTCGTTGAAGCACCGGTCGAAGCACCTGTGGTGGCCGAAGAGCCTGCTCCAGTGGTTGAAGCCACGCCGGTCAGCGCCCTGACGCCAAACGGCCGTGCACCGAACGACCCACGTGAAGTGCGTCGCCGCAAGCGTGAAGCCGAGCGCCTGCAGAAGGAAGCCGAACTGGCTGCCGCTGCTGCTCCGGCTACTGAAGTGGTCGAGGTTGCTGCCGTGACTGAAGAAGCCGTGGTTGAATCGGTCATCGCCGAAGCACCACGCTCCGTTCAGGACGCGGTCGAGCATCACCAAGCGGCCGAGGAAAAAGAACACGAGCCTAAACCGCTCGTCTGATTCCGAAAGCCGATAAAAAGCCCCGCCGGGTGAAAACCTGGCGGGGCTTTTTTTATTCCATTTAGAAGATCAAAAGATCGCAGCCTTCGGCAGCTCCTACGCAGACCTATGTGGGAGCTGCCGAAGGCTGCGATCTATTGATCTTGCTGTTATCTAAAAACCAACGCTTCTGGCACATCGATATCCCACAACACCCCGGGATCATCCACCGCCACTTCCACCACCCGCCCCTGCTTGAACAACGGCCTGGCACCGCGATCACCGGTCAGCGCCTGTAACCCCGGCCCGAAGGAACGTCCGAACCCCACCGGATGGCCAAACTCGCCGTCCTGCACCGGTACGCTCACGGCGTCGTCGACCATCGCCGCCACCACCCGCTCAATACTCGATGGCAAGATAAACGGCATATCCCCCAGCACGATCAGCCAGCCATCGGCGTCCGGGCAAGCCGCAACGCCTGCCGCAATGCTGTCACCCATTCCGGTCGATTCAATCGAGACCACATCGCAGCCATAAGCCTGCGCCATGCGCATCGCCTGCGGCCGTGCTTCAGTGGTCACCAGCACCCGCTTGTCGAGATTGGCCGGCAGACTCAGCAACACCTGCTCGATCACCGAACGCAGCGCACCGTCGCGTCCGGTGCAATCGGCCAGCAGCTTGTCCTTGTCGGCACCGGCAACCTGGCGAAAACGACTGCCCTCGCCCGCCGCCAATACGATCACTGCGATGGATCGATTCATGCGCCCTCCACGGCTTTCTTCTGTTTCAACTCGACACCATTCTTGATCGCCACAATTTCCGCCAACAACGACAGGGCAATCTCCGCCGGTGAATGGCTGCCGATGTGCAGACCGATCGGCCCATGCAATCGCGCAATGGCTGATTCTGACAAGCCTAGCTGAGCCAGATTGTCCCGGCGCTTCTGGCTGTTGACCCGCGAACCGAGTGCACCGACATAGAAGGCCGGCGAATCGAGCGCCGTAAGCAACGCCATATCATCCAGACGCGGGTCGTGGGTCAGCGCGACAATGGCTGTGCGTTCGTCCGTCTGAATGCTTAGTACAGCGTCATCCGGCATGCCCGGGACAAAGCGCCCGTGATGCTCTTCCCAACCGTAGACGAACTCGGTACGCGGATCGCAAATCAGCACTTCGAAATCCAGCAGCCGGGCCATGTCCGCCACGTAGCGCGACAGCTGCCCGGCGCCAATCAACAGCAGACGCCAGCGCGGGCCATAAATGGCGCGCAGGGTCTTGCCGTCGAATGCCAGCACATCGGATTTGCTCGCCGCTGACAGCACCACTTCACCGGTTTCGATGTTCAGCTCACGGGCGACAATTTCATGCGCTTCACACCGCGCGAGCAATTCGGCGACCCACGCCGGATCAGCGACCCGCTCTTCGGTCAGACGCAACGTGCCGCCACAGGGCAAGCCGAAGCGCGCAGCCTCCTCGCGGGTGACGCCATAGGTAATCAGTTGCACCGGTGGTCCGTCGCTGGCGATGCGCCCGTCGTGCAGACGGGCGATCAAGTCATCCTCGACACAACCGCCCGACACCGAGCCAATCACCACGCCGTCCTCACGCAACGCGAGCATCGCACCCGGCGCCCGGGGCGCGGTGCCCCAGGTTTGCACCACGCTGAACAGCACCACTCGCTGCCCGGCGCGGCGCCATTCGAGCACGCTGCGCAGAACGTTGAGATCGGCGCTGTCCATCACGCTTGCGCCTTCTGCCAACCCTGCAACTGATAACGCACCGGCAGGTTGCGGATGCGCTGGCCGGTGGCAGCGAAGATGGCGTTACACAGCGCCGGCGCAATCGGTGGTACGCCGGGTTCACCAACACCACCCAATGGCACATCGCCCGGCGGCGTCACCAAATGCACCGCGATTGCCTTCGGCGCCAGCGACATGCGCGCCACTTCGTACATGTGGAAGTTGTCCTGCTGGACCTTGCCGTCCTTGAAGCTGATTTCACCCAGCACCGCGTTGCCCAGGCCCATCACACAGGCGCCTTCGAACTGCGAGCGGATGCGTTCCGGGTTGATCTGCGGCCCGCAATCGACGGCGATGTCAGCCTTGTGCACGATCAGCGTACCGTCGTCCTTGACCTCGACTTCGATCACCGCCGCCACATAGGTGACGAAGCTGTAATGCACCGCCAGGCCGAGGCCTCGGCCCTTGGGCAACTGACGTCCCCAACCGGCAGCCTTGGCCGCAGTTTCCAGTACCGTGCGCATGCGTCCGGTGTCGATCGGGTAGCGCTCGGGGGATTCGCCGTAGTTCCATTCCTCGCTCAGGGTGCGCGGATCGATCTGCCGATCCGGGCCGAGCAACTTGATCTGATACTTCAGCGGATCAACACCGGCCTTGTGCGCCAGTTCATCGACAAAACTCTGAATCGCAAACCCGTGAGGAATGTTCGACACCGAGCGATACCAGCCGACCCGGGTATGCACCGTGGCTTCGGGGTTTTCCAGGCGCACGTTGGGAATCGCGTAGGCCATGTTGGTAAAGCCCATGCCCAGTTCGAACGCCGCCTCATGGTTCATGCCCGGAGCAAACAGCGCAGTAATGCTCGGCGCCACGGTACGGTGTAGCCAGCCGGACGGCATGCCGTCCTTGCCGACAGCCGCCTTCAAATACTCGGCGGACACTGTGTGGAAATACGAGTTATGGATGTCATCTTCGCGGGTCCATTGCACTCGCACCGCTTTACCGGGGAACTCCTTGGCAAGGATCGCCGCTTCGACGACGAAATCCGGCTTGGATTTACGGCCGAAACCACCACCAAGCAGCGTGACGTTGAAGGTGACATTGTCGAACGGCAGCCCCAGACGCTCGGCGATGCGCTCGCGAGTCACCTGCGGCGCCTGGCTCGGCGCCCACGCTTCACACACACCTTTGTCGTAGCGAGCGATGGCGACCATCGGCTCCATCGGTGCCTGGGCCAGATGCGGCAAATAGTAGGAGGCTTCGAGGCTACTGGCAGCGCCGCTCAGTGCCTTGTCGATATCACCGGTATTGCGCACCACTTTGCCGGGTTTGCGCGACGCCGCTTCCAGCGCTTTGCGGTAAGCGATCGAGTCGTAACTGGCGTTTGGCCCGTCGTCCCATTGGATCTTCAGCGCCTCGCGGCCCTTGATCGCCGCCCAGGTATTGCTGGCAATCACCGCAACGCCGCCCAGCGGCTGGAATTCCGAAGGCAGTGGACGGCCCTCGATCTGCATGACCTTCAGCACACCCGGAACCTTCAGCGCGGCGCTGTCATCCAGCGACTTGACCTTGCCGCCATACACCGCCGGACGGGCGATGGTCGCGTAGAGCATGCCGTCGAAATGCACGTCGGCGCCATACACCGCGCGCCCGTTGACGATGTCGGCACCGTCGATGGCTTTGGTGCCTTCCTTGCCGATGTAGCGAAACTCCGACGGCTGCTTGAGGCGCAAGCTGTCACGGGCCGGCACCGCCAGCGCACTGGCTGCGGCGGCAAGTTCGCCGTAACCCAGCTCGCGGCCCGACGGTGTGTGCAGCACTTTGTGCAACTGCGCATGGCACTCGCCTGCGGGTACCTGCCACTGCGCAGCGGCGGCTTGTTCCAGCATGGTCCGGGCCGCCGCGCCGCAACGGCGCATCGGTTCATACCAGTGCCGCATGCTGCGTGAACCGTCAGTGTCCTGGTTGCCGAACCGCACTTCATCGCCCGGCGCCTGCTGCACTTTGACCTTGGCCCAATCGGCGTCCAGTTCATCGGCGACCACCATGGTCAGACTGGTGCGCACGCCCTGGCCCATTTCCGAGCGGTTGCAGACCACGGTGACCGTCCCGTCTGCGGCAATGCTCACGTAAACCTTGGGATCGTCAATCCAGCCGTTAGGCATGCCATCAGCGCCAAACTTCTTCGGCGCGTCTTCAGCCAATGCCTCCTGCCAGCCCCAGCTCGCGGCCAGCACCAATGCGCCCGTGGCGCCGACGCCTTTGAGAAAACCGCGGCGGCTGAGATTGCTCAGGGCGAAATCATTCGGCAAGCGGCTCATGCCTTGGCCTCCTTCAGGTGAGTCGAGGCCTGACGGATCGCGGTCTTGATCCGGTTATACGTGCCGCACCGGCAAATGTTGCCGACCATCGCTTCTTCGATCTGCTCGTCGCTCGGATCCGGATTGGTTTTAAGCAACGCCGTGGCAGACATGATCTGCCCGCCCTGACAGAAACCACATTGCGCCACAGCGCTGTCGAGCCAGGCTTGCTGAACGACTTTCCCGACCGGATCGGCGTGCAGGTTATCGATGGTACTGACGTTCTGCCCGATCACCGAGCCGATCGGCGTGATGCAACTGCGCGCCGGCAAGCCGTCGATGTGAATGGTGCAGGCGCCACACAGGCCCATGCCGCAGCCGAATTTGGTGCCGTTGTAACCGGCGACATCACGAATAGCCCACAACAGCGGCATGTCTTCCGTGACATCGAGGGAATGGTCTTGACCGTTTAGTTTCAGGGTAATCATGGGCACGCCCGCATATTAGTGGTTATGGGGTCGAGCAGAACTGGCGGTGGTTCACGCAGATCGACTCAGGCTAATGGGCCAATACACATCAGTGAAGCCGAACACTGAACCTGTGGCGAGGGAGCTTGCTCCCGCTGGGGCGCGTAGCGGCCCGGTTTTCAGGCAGGGTCTGCTACGCAGTCCAGCGGGAGCAAGCTCCCTCGCCACAGAGAACACTGCTTACTGATCTGTATTAACCATGGCTCTCTTGTGCCGACGCGAACGTCTGCACCGGGCCTTGGGTGGAGCAAATGACGGTTATCGTTAGCTGGCTAAGTTAACCCACCGTTAACAAAAAAGCCCTGCACTTTCGCTCAGTGCAGGGCTTTGGATACCGACTTGAAGCGTAGCCTCAATAACGGTTCGGCTCCATTTCCAGTTCGACATTGAAACGTTCGGCAATATCTTTCTGGATGCGTTGCGCCAGCTCCAGCAATTGCAGGCCGGTGGCGGTGCCGTAGTTGACCAGCACCAGCGCCTGCAATTTATGCACGCCGGCATCAGCCTCGCGAAAACCTTTCCACCCGGCGCGCTCAATCAGCCAACCGGCCGCCAGTTTCACCTGCCCGTCCGGCTGTGCATAGGCCACCAGATCCGGGTGTTGCGCCTTGATCTGCTCGACCAGTGCGGCCGACACCAGTGGATTCTTGAAGAAACTGCCGGCATTGCCGAGCACCGCCGGATCCGGCAGTTTTTCGCTGCGGATACTGCAGATTGCGCGGCTGACGTCGCTGGGCGTCGGTTGCTCGATGCCCTGCTCGGTCAGGCGCTGGCGCACCGGGCCGTACTCCAGATGCAGATGCGCGGCACGATCAAGCTTGAAGCGCACTCGCAGGATCAACCAACGCCCCGGCTGCTGCTTGAACAGGCTGTCGCGGTAGGCGAAGTTGCATTCTTCCAGGCTGAAGTCGCGCAGTTCGCCGGTCTGGCGGTCCAGCGCGGTCAACCCGGCGAACACATCCTTGATCTCGACCCCGTAGGCGCCGATGTTCTGCATCGGCGCAGCACCCACGGTGCCGGGGATCAGGCTGAGGTTTTCCAGACCGGAAAAACCCTGCGCCAGGGTGTGCTGCACGAACGGATGCCACGGCTCGCCGGCTTCGGCTTCGATCACTACGCGGTTGCCGTCGTCGCTAATCAGCCGAATGCCTCGGGTCGCCATGCGCAGCACCAGCGCCGGAATGTCTGCGGTCAGCAGCAGGTTGCTGCCGCCGCCGATCACCAGCAACGGCACGTCATGGGCAGTCGCGTAGGCCAGCGCTTCGCGGACGTCGGCGTCGCTGTGCGCCTCGGCGAACAACTGCGCGCGAACGTCGACGCCAAAACTGTTGAACGGTTTCAGCGAAACCTGTGATTGAAGCTGCAAACTCATAACCGGCCCTTCACTTCGATCAACAGTTGGTCACACGCCGCTTCGATCAGGTCCAGCACCTGCTCGAAGCCCTGATCGCCGTCGTAGTACGGATCCGGCACTTCATCGACCACACCGGCGTAACGCCGCAAAAACAGATCGAGTTCAGCCTTGCCAGTGGACGGCTGCAGGGCCTTGAGGTTGCGCAGGTTGCTGTGGTCCATGGCCAGAATCAGGTCGTAACTGGCGAAATCGGCACGGCTGACCTGCTGCGCACGTTGCGCTGACAGGTCATAACCACGCACTTTGGCTGCGGCCTGGCTGCGTTTGTCCGGCGGATTGCCGACGTGCCAGTCACCGGTGCCGGCGGAGGCCACTTCGACCTGATTTTCCAGCCCCGCTGCGCGCAGTTTGTGGCGCAACACGCCTTCAGCGGTGGGCGACCGGCAGATGTTGCCCAGGCACACGAACAGAACGCGCATCAGGCCTCCAGCAGGCGACGAACGCGCTCGAGGTCTTCAACGGTGTCGACCCCGGTTGGCGGCGCGATCAACGCATCGGCCACATGAATCCGTACGCCATGCCACAGAGCACGCAGCTGTTCCAGCGATTCGGTGTTTTCCAGCCAGCACGGGCCCCAGCTCACAAAGTCCTGAAGGAAGCCGGCGCGGTAGGCATAAATGCCGATGTGGCGACGGTACGGCACGCCTTCGGGCAACACGTCGCGGCTCTTGGCGAAAGCATCGCGGGCCCACGGCAAGGTGGCGCGACTGAAGGTCAGCGCGAGACCGTTAATGTCGCTGACGACCTTGACCACGTTGGGGTTGAACAGGGTTTCGACGTCTTCGATCGGCTCGGCCAGCGTGGCCATGCGCGCTTCGGTGTGGGCCGCGAGGTTGGCGGCGACCTGGTCGATCACGCTTGGCGGGATCAACGGTTCATCGCCTTGCACGTTGACCACGATCGCGTCCGGCGCAAGGCCCAGTTTGGCGGCGACTTCAGCCAGACGATCGGTGCCGGAATTGTGATCTTCACGGGTCAGCACCACTTCCGCGCCGAACGCCTTGCAGGCCTCGACGATGCGCGCATCGTCAGTCGCAACCACCACGCGGCTGGCGCTGCTTTTGCTCGCCTGTTCCCAGACATGCTGGATCATCGGCTTGCCGGCGATATCCAGCAGCGGTTTGCCCGGCAGGCGGGTCGAGGCGTAGCGCGACGGGATGACAACGGTGAAAGCAGCGGTCATTTATCCAGACGCTCGTCAGTGGTCAGGGTGCGCGCTTCGCTTTCGAGCATCACCGGGATGCCGTCGCGGATCGGATAGGCCAGACCGGCGCCCTTGCTGATCAGTTCGGTCTTGTCGGCGCTGAGCTTGAGCGGGCCTTTGCAGATCGGGCACGCGAGGATATCGAGCAATTTGGTGTCCATGAACATTCCCTGGATAAAGAGTTAAGGCAAAAGACGATCGGGCAACAGGCGCATCAACTGGGTGTCGAACCAGGCCACGAAGGCCGGTGACGGCACGGCATCGACCGCCAGATACCACCAGTCGTCAGCCGCGAAGGCACGGCACTTCACCGCATCCTTCTCGGTCATCACCAACGGCAATGACGGTGTGAAATTCAAGACCTGCACGCTGTATTCGGCGTGGTCGGCAAACGCATGGGGGATTGCCCGCCAGTCTAGCGCTTCGAGGGTATTGAAGAAACGTTGCGGATTGCCGATCCCGGCCACCGCGTGCACCGATTGACCGGGCGCAAAATGCGCCAGCGGCTGGCGCTCGCCGCTGCGCAGATTGACCAGCGACGTCGGCTGCAGGTGAAAGGCGAAACCCTCTTCACGATCCGCCGTGGCACCGTTGAACAGTACGCCATCGACGCTTTGCAGGCGCTCGATCGGCTCGCGCAACGGACCGGCCGGCAGGCAGCGCTTGTTGCCCAAACCACGAGCGGCGTCGATCAGCACCAGCTCCAGATCCCGCGCCAGACGGTAATGTTGCATGCCATCGTCGGAGAGGATCAGGTCCAGCGGTTCACTGGCGAGCAAGGCTTTGACCGCGGCACTGCGATCAGGGTCGATCATCAGCGGTACGCCGGTGCGCTGCACGATCAACAGCGGCTCATCGCCGGCGATATCGGCGCTCTGCTCGGCGGTGACCCGCCACGGCAGTTGCGGCGGTTTGGCGCCGTAACCACGACTGACCACGCCGACGCGCAGGCCGGCACGGCGGCAATGCTCGATCAGCCACAGGATCATCGGCGTCTTGCCGGTGCCGCCGACGGTGATGTTGCCGACCACGATCAACGGAACCGGTGGCTGATAGATCGGGCCTTCACCGTCGAGAAAGCGTTGGCGCTTGTTGACCACCACGCGGCGGTAGAGCATTTCCAGCGGCCGCAGCAGCGTCAGGGCCGGGTGCCCCTGATACCACGCGGCGAGCAAACGATCGGACAGGCTCATCAGGATTTGGGCGCCGCCTCGACCGTGGTCATGCGCAGATGGCTGAAACCGAGCTTGCCGGCCGCGTCCATGGCGGTGATCACCGATTGGTGTTGGGTCTTGCCGTCGGCACTGATCGACAACGGCATGTTGGTG
>OEPS010000557.1_pt1 | contig 12967 bp, 10 predicted proteins | sample 1539411 | NCBI WGS metagenome assembly OEPS01 (sample SAMN02671747, study PRJEB22543) | soil metagenome | biome: bacteria | place: China:Hunan Province, Lengshuijiang City | collected 2012-10-15 | depth 0.08m m | reverse complement strand
GGGGGCGGCGGGGGGATTGTTGCCGGATCGACCTGAACCATCTCGACCCTGACCCGCGCCGAGCGGCCCCCGGAGATCACCATCGCCTCGCCGACCGGGAGCTGGCGCACCTCGTTGGGTTTGACCCTCGGCTGCTCCCGCCGGGTGACCATCCCGCTCCGGCCCCCGGGATCGCCCGCGCCTGTGTAGCGGGTGTGGTCCAGCCGGGAGACCGTCCCGGCGCGGGCGACCAGCCGTTCCGGGTCCGCCGAGCGGTGCACGATCAGGGTGTGGGCGGCGTCGAGGATCCGGTCGGCGGCCCGGCCCAGGCCGGCGTATCCCTGCGACGAGATCACCACCGCCGCCCCGAACGAGCGCAGCCGCTCGAACAGGTGGGCGGCATCCGCGGTCGATTCCAGGGCGGAGAACTCATCGACCACCAGCAACACCGGGGCCTCCGGCGACTTGCGGGCGGCGGCGTAGTGGGCGAAGTCCTCAAGGAAGTAGCGGCCCAGCCGGGCCGCCTCCGCTTTGAGCGCCAGCCCCTCCAGCAGGAGGTAGCAGGCGGGGGCGTCCTCGAATGCCCAGCTCCCGTCCAGTGATTGCCCGACCGCCCCGAAGAACGCCCGGTAGCGGTTGGCGACGCCGGCGACGTCCCTCGGCGCCAGCTCCTCGATCTCGGCCGCCAGCCCCGCCCGCCGGTAGGCCGCGCGCAGCGCCGGCTTGCTCAACCGGGCCAGCAGCTCGCCCGAAGACCGGGGCAACCCGTCCGGGGAGGAGACCGCCAGGTCCAGCACCCTGAGCGCCATCTCGCGGTAGTAGGGCTCGGAGAAGTCGCTCACCTCCATCAGCCGGTTGACCAGCGCCCGGGTGTCGCCGCGCCAGCCGTCGTACGCCTCGGCCGGGAAGGTCCGCACCGCCGTCCCGCAGGCGCCCATCGCCCCGGCAAACCGGTCCCGGGTCGCCGGGTCGCCCTTGGCGTCGATGAACACCACCTGCCAGCGGTACTCGGCCGCCGCCAGCGAGGCGATCCGGAGCAGCGTCTCGGTCTTGCCTGACCCGGCCGCCCCGACGACAACTCCGTGCCGGGCAAGGTCCGCCGCCGGGTAGCGGAGCCACAACGACCCGCCCTCCTGGCGGCTCCATTCGACCAGGTCCCCGGCGAGCATCGCCCCGAGTACGCCCGACACTAGTGGTGCGTCCCGATAATGAGGCGACACCGAGAGCGGTCCTGCGCGGGGATGCAGGGGCGTTCGAATGTCGCCGTAGTTGAGGGACGCACCATTAGCAATCCTCCAGCGCGTAGATCCGCACCAGGTGGGTGAGCTGCACCGGCACCGCGCAGAGGGCGTCGTGGACGGCGGCCCAGGCGGCCGCGGCGGCGAAGTACCACACCGAGTCGTAGTGGGCGACCAGCTCCTGCATCACCCGGCGCCGCCGCTCGGTCGACTTCGGCGACAGCTCCACCTCGACCGCGGTCACGGTACCCGTGTCGTCGTGGATCTCGGCGTCGGGCACCGGCTGGTGCAACGCCCGGTGCCGGAGCTCGCGCTCCGGCACCCACAGGGCTCCGGGCCGTCGCGGCTCGATGAAGAGCCGCACCTGGTTGGTCGCCGCGACATGGGCCAGCATCCACGCCTTCGGACGCCAGACGCGGAACGTGAGCCCGACCTGTGACAAGCCCTGCCGGGTCAACCAGATCCAGGGTGGCTCGCCGGTCAACACCGAGGCCTGCTCGACCAGCCCGAGCCGCTCCCAGCCGGCGACTCTGGTCCGTATCCACGGCTTCGAGACGGCCCCCGGCTCGCCAAGCCTCACGAGCAGCTGGGCCAGGTGGTCGGCCCGGCAGGCGTACTGCTCGCCGACCCAACGCAGCGCGTAGCGGTCCCGCCCGGCAACCGTGCCGGCAGTGCCGCGCCCACCCGGTTGCGCTATCGGGTCGGCTCCCAACGGAAGTACCGGACGGCGACCAGCAGCCCGGCCAGGCCCCAGATGCCCACGATCAGGAGATCGCCGCCGCGGAAGCCGGAGCCGGTCTCGAACGGGTTGAAGGCATGCTGCATCGCCTCGGAGAAGTGGTAGATGGGGAAGAACTTCGCCACCGACGTCAGCCACTTGGGGGCGTTCTGGAGCGGGATGAAGATATCCGAGATGAACAGCAGCGGCAGGATCACCGCGTTGACGATCGCCGGTGCGGCGTCGGCATTGGGGACCGCCGCGGTGATCGCCAGGCCCAGGGCGCAGAACGCCAGCGCCCCGACGATCAGGCTGACGATGAAGGCGGGCAGGGTGTGGCCGGGAAAGCTCACCGAGTAGAACAGCTTGCCGAACAACCCGATGATCACCACGAGGACGATGGCGATCAGCGTCGAGTGCAGGATCTTGGCGCCCAGGTAGGCCACCGGCGGCATCGGGGTGCCCCGCTTGCGCTTGAGCACCCCCTGCTCCCGGGCGAAGGTGACGCTCATCGCCAGGTTGGTGAACGAGGCGGAGATCACCGAGAAGGCAGCGATCGCCGGCACGTAGAACGTCGACGTATCGACCCGGTGGCCGAAGTAGTCCAGCTTCGAATGCCCGAACAGCAGGTTGAACAGCACCAGGAAGATCAGCGGGAAGGCGAAGGTGAAAAACGCAGCCGCCGGGTTGCGCCAGAACGACTTGTTCTCGTAGTGGATCTGCCTCAGTGTCATCTCGCCGCTGTTCATTCGGTGCCGGCCACCCCCTTGGTCAGGTCGAGGTAGACCTCCTCCAGCGACGGCTTGGAGACATCGAGGCCGGCCAGTTCGGCCCCAGCCGACAGCGCCCAGCCGGTCAGGTCGTGCAGCGCCCGCACCGGCTCGGTGGTGGTGATCTTGAAGCCCTCGCCGCTCTCGACGGCCCCCAGCGAGGCCGGCGGCGTCACTCCGTCGGTCAGGGTGAAGACGATCCGGGTGGCGTCGGGCACCGAACCGCGCAGTGTGCCCGGCGGGCCGACGGCGACGATCTCCCCGCCGACGATGATCGCCGCCCGGTCGGCCAGCGCCTCGGCCTCGTCCATGTAGTGGGTGGTCAGCATGATGGTCTTGCCCAGCGAGGCGAGGTTGCGGACAACTTCCCAGGCGTTGCGCCGGGCCGACGGGTCGAAGCCGGTCGTCGGCTCGTCCAGGAACAGCAGGTCGGGGTCGCCGGCCAGGCCGATCGCCATGTCGAGGCGCCGCTTCTGCCCGCCGGAGAGCTTGTTGACCCGGGAGTCCCGCTTCTCCTTGAGCCCGACCACCGACAGGATCTCCTCGGTCGGCCGCGGGTGGGGGTAGTAGCCCCGGTAGAGTTGGATCGCTTCCTCGACGGTCAGGAACGGCTCGACGCCGGTCTCCTGGAGGACGATGCCGATCCGTTCCCGGAATGCCCGGTCCCCGGCGGCCGGGTTGTAGCCGAGGACCTTGATCTCGCCGGCGTCGGCCTTGCGGTAGCCCTCGAGGATCTCGACGGTGGTGGTCTTGCCCGCCCCGTTCGGGCCCAGCATGGCGAAGACCTCCCCCCGCCCGACGGTCAGGTTGATGCCGCGCACCGCCTGCACCGACCCGTAGGACTTCCTGAGCCCCCGGACCTCGATGGCGAGCCCGGTGGAGGGGACTGGGCCCCCGACCGTTGTCGGGGCGGGTACCGCCGGTTCGGCCATCGGCCGAGCATACTCGACGGGCCTGGGCCCAGCCGGTCAGTGGCACGCAGGCAGTTTTGTGGATCGTGGGCCCTCATTATTGAGTCTGGTGATCCACAAAACTTCGGATCCCCGGAACAACCGCAAGCAGCCGGCGGGACGGTTCCCAGGGCCTGTCCCGCCGGCGCTCACGGTGCCGGCCACCCGGCGGCGGCGACGTTCACGTCGCCGGGCCGGGTAGCACCCCCCGATACCGGGCTTGCCTTGGCGTAGCGACGACGAGCGGCCTAGAGGCCCGGCCCTCCGCTGGTGAAGGCGTGGATGATCGAGATGATCGCCGGCCCGATGACGACGAGCATCAGCGCGGGGAAGATCCCGAGCAGCAGCGGGAAGAGCAGGGCGACCGGCGTCTTCGCCCCCTGCTCCCGGGCCCGCTGGCGCCGGATCGCCCGCATCTCGGCGGCCTGGCTGCGCAGGACCTGCGTCAGCGGGGTGCCGAGGGCGTCGGCCTGGGTGATGATCAAGGCGAAGGTCGACAGTTCCTCCACCTCGGTGCGCTCGCGCAGGGCGGTGAACGCCTCCCGGCGGGAGACGCCGAGAGCCAGCTCCTGCAGCAGCCGGTGGAACTCGTCGCCCAGCGGGCCGGGGAGCCGCTGGATCACCAGGCTGACCGCCGCCTCGAGGCCCATCCCGGCCCCGACCGCGATCGCCAGCAGGTCGAGCGTCTCCGGCAGCGACTTGCGGATCTTGTCCTGCCGGTCCTCGGCCGCCTTGGCGATGAAGATGTCCGGGGCCATGAAGCCCAGGGCGGCACCGAGGATGCCCCAGATCAGCGCCATGTTGATCCGCACGTGCAGTAGCGCCAGGACCAGGGTGAGGCCGACGCCGGCCACGGCGGCACCGGCGGCCTTGAGCGCCAGCGCCCCCTCGATGCCGAGGCTTCCCATCCCGGCCAGGCTGATGTTGCGGCGGAGCCGGGCGATCATCGTCGAGGGCACGACGTGGCGCGCCCCCCTGGCCAGGGACTCCCAGGCGGGACCGAGCAGCCGCTCGGCCAGCGGGGCGGCCAGCTCCGCCTGCCTCGAGTCGATGTCGTCGCCGATGATGGTCTGCATCGCCACCGAGCTGTGGCGCCGGGCGATCGACCGCGCTGCGACGCCCATCGCCACGGCCCCCAGGCCGACTCCGACGGCGGCGGGTGCCATCCAAACCAGGTCGCTCACCGTTACACCTCCACCTTCTTGACGATGCGGTACATCCAGTAGGAGCCGGCGATCATCCCGGCCGCCGCCGCGCCGAGCATGTAGCGGCCGATCGACGTCTGGTACAGCGGTGCGACGTAGGCCCGGCGGAATAGCAGCAGGAAGCCGCCGATGAACAGCGGCAGGCCGGTCAGGATCTTCCCGGACAGGCGGGCCTCCGCCGACAGCGCCCGGACCTCGGCACGGACCTCGACCCGGGCCCGCATGAACTCGGCCAGCGTCCGGAAGGTCTCCGAGAGGCTGCCACCTGAGGTGTACTGGATCCGGATCGCCTCGACCGTCCAGTCGAGGTCCTGCGACCCGCAGCGCTCGGCCATTGCCTGGAGCGAGTCCAGGATCGGCCGGCCCACCTGGGTCTCCGCGACGACCCGGGCGAACTCGGGGGCCAGCGGGGCGTCGCCCTCGGAGGCGACGATCTCCATGGCGTGCAGCAGCGAGGCGCCGGAGTCGAGCGAGCCGGCCAGGATCTGGAGCACGGTCGGCAGCTGGTTCTCGAGCGCGATCCGGCGCTTCCGCCCCTTGCGCATCGTCCACCAGTAGGCGAGCAGCGGGACGGCCACGAGGACCACGAACCCGAGCATCGCGCTGTGCACCAGGACGCCGACCAGCACGCCGGCCACGACCCCGATCCCGGCGATGAGGACGCCGAACTCGCCCGGGCGGAGCTTGATGCCCGCCAGCTGCAGGGCGGTCTGGAGCTTCTTGGTGGTGACCGTGTCCCGGAAGGCCCGGTCGGCCAGCGCCCCCGCCTTCTCCATCAGCTGGATCATCGCCTGCGGGGTCTGGGTCGGGTCGGCCCGCTCCAGGTCCAGGACCCGGGCGAGGTTGACCCGCTCCTGGCGGTCCTTGGCGGCGAAGGCGATGGCGACGATGATGATGCCGGCGGCGAAGAAGACCGCGGCGAGGGCGGCGATCACCGGTGACCACCCCTCTGGCGGGCCAGGCTGGCCAGCAGTTCGGCACGGGCATCGGCGGGGCCCGGCTCAGGCTGGGCCGGTCCGACCGGGGTCAGGCCCCAGTTGTCGGGCCGGTTGCCTTCCGGGCGGGCCGCCGGGGTCAGCCCACCGGGCTGGAACAGCTTCGGGGGCAGGTCGAGGCCGGCGGTCCGGATGCGCTCGATGATCTTCGGGCGGAGACCCGTCGCCTGCAGCCGCCCGGCCACCCGGGACGACTCCTTGCCGCCCTGGGTGTAGACGAAGTGGAACACGTCCTGGATCGTGATGATGTCGGACTCCATGCCCTGCACCTCGGTGATGGCGGTGCAGCGCCGGGAGCCGTCGCCGAAGCGGTCCAGGTGGACGATGATGTCGATGGCGGCGGCGATCTGGTTGCGGATTGCCCGCACCGGCAGGTCGAAGCCCGACATCAACACGAGCGTCTCCAGCCGGGACAGGGCGTCCCGAGGGGAGTTGCAGTGCAGCGTGGTCAGCGATCCCTCGTGACCGGTGTTCATGGCCTGGAGCATGTCGAGCGCCTCGGCGCCTCGGACCTCACCGACGATGATGCGGTCGGGGCGCATCCGCAAGGCGTTGCGCAGGAGATCCCGGATCTTGATCTCACCGGCTCCCTCGATGTTGGCCGGGCGGGCCTCGAGCGAGACGACGTGAGGCTGGTTCAGCCGCAGCTCGGCGGCGTCTTCGATGGTGATGACCCGTTCGTCGAGCGGGATGAAGCCGGAGATGACGTTGAGCACCGTGGTCTTCCCGGTGCCGGTGCCGCCGGTGACCAGGACGTTGAGCTTGGCCCGCACGCAGGCCTCGAGGAACACCGCGGTGTCGACCGTGATCGACCCGAAGGCGATCAGGTCCTTGACCTCGAACGCCTTCTCCGGGAAGCGCCGGATGGTGAGAATCGGCCCGTGGATCGCCACGGGCGGGATCACCGCGTTGACCCGGGAACCGTCGGGAAGCCGGGCGTCGACCATCGGGGACGACTCGTCGATGCGCCGGCCGACCTGGGCGACGATCTTCTCGATCACCTGGCGGAACTGACCCTCGTCCATGAAGCTCGCCGTGGTGCGCTCGATCTTGCCCCGGCGCTCGACGTAGATCTCGTTGATCGCGTTGCACATGATTTCGGTGACTTCCTTGTCGGCCAGCAGCGGCTCCAGCGGGCCGTAGCCGAGCAGGTCGGCGGCGACCTCACGGACGAACTGCGCCCGCTTGGACGAAGGAAGCGAGACCTCGGCGGTGCGCAGGGCGTCGTCGAGGTGGCTGGACACCAGCGAGGACAGCTCTTCGCTCTTGATCCGGGCGGACAGCTTGGGACCGAGCTCCTCCAGCAGGACCTCGCGCACCCGCCGCTTCATCTGGCCCCACTCGGCCGCCTCCTTGGTGGCCGGGGCGGCACGCTGGCTCTTGGCGCGGGGGGCCTTGCCGATGGTATGAACGGCCTCCCGCTCCGCTCGCTCTGCTCGCTCTGACAGGCTCATCGTCTCGACTCCTTCCAGCTGGTGCCGGTCTGGTCGTTGCCCTGGCTCGTACCGCTCTGGTGCAGGTGTGGCCCTGAGCTGCCCCGGCTGCCCTTGAAGACCAGGGTGGTGCCGGGGGCCTTGCCGGTGGCGAGCTCGGACAGGGCCGGGGGAAGCCCCGGGTGGGCGGCTGCCGAGCTTGCCGGGGCGGGCCGGGGGCCCTCCAGGCGCGCCGGGCGGATGTCCTCAGGGAACGCCCGGGGGGCTTCCGGGTGCGCCGCTGTGGCCACGGGCGCGAGCGGCGTGGCACTGCTGTCCCCCCGGCGGAACGAGGAGAACAGCCGGGCGAGCCAGCTGCGCGTGTCGCCGGGTTGGGGTGGCGGCGGCATGCCCGGCGCCCTCGCCGGGCTCATCGCCGACGGTGCGACCGGCCCCCCGGCGAGCGGGCTGGGCGCGGCGGTGAGCGACGGCGCCGGCCGGAGCGATTCGGCTCCCACCCGACCGAGCTCGCCCGCGGCCGGGTCCGCCGGGATGGCGGCCGGCGCCGGAGAGTTGGCGTCCCGGACCGGCCGGACTGGCCCGCTCTGGTACGCCGGTCCCGGTAGGTAGGACGGTCCCCCCTGCCGGGCGCCCTCCGGGTGCGCCGGCGTGGGCCGCGGCGTGCCCTCCGGGCGCGGCGACCAGGCCGCTGGCGCGGCGGCTGCCGGCTGCTGCGGGTAGCCCGCCCCCGGCCGGTGGGTGCCCTCCGGGCGCGGAGCCTCGTAGCCGGGAGCCGGCGGGTAGGCGGCAGCCGGGTAGGCGGGTGCCTGCGGGTGCCCGGGCGCGGGCTGGTAGGCCGGGCCCGGCTGGTAGCCGCGGCCCGGTTGGCCAGCCGGCTCTGCCCCCGGGGCGATCGACGCCGCCGGGGCGTTGGCGTGCTTGCGCCGGAACGGCAGCGGGGACCGCGGCGCTGGCCTGGCGAGCCAGCCGCTGTTCTTGATCTCGGCGGCGGGGACCAGTTTGGAGCCCGCCTCCAGGATCTTCTGCGAGATGTCCGCCCGGGGGTCGGTCATCAGCACCGGCTTGCCGAGGTTCAGCGAGCGGGACACCTCCTTGGCGTAGGGAAGGACCGCGGCGAACCCACCGGGGTAGACCCGGAGCAGCTCGTCGAGCTTGATGCCGTTGTCGGGTTCCGCCTTGTTCAGGACGCAGGACACGTCCTCGGCGGGCAGCTTCAGCCGCTCGATGGTCTCCAGGAACACCTTGAGGTTCCTGAGCGACGGCACGTCCATGGTCGCCATGACCACCAGGTACCGGGACTGGTCGAAGGCTGCCAGCACCACTTCGTTGAGCGACGGCGGTGTGTCGACCACGATGTAGTCGTAGGACGCCCGGGCGGCCTCGAGCACCTGCGTGGTCTCCCGCGGGCCGACCAGCTCGGCAGCGAACGGGTCGGCGGGGGCCGACAGCACCTGGTAGCCGGCGGAGTGGGTCACCACGTACTCGGGGAAGGCCTCGAGCAGGTTCTCCTCGTTGATCAGCTCGGAGATCGTGCGCTGGGGCCGGAGTCCCAGGGCGAGCGACACCTCACCGAACTGCAGGTCGAGGTCGACCAGCAGCACCCTGCCGCCGGTCGCCCCGGCCAGGTAGCCGGCGAGGTTGGTGGCGAAGAACGTCTTGCCGCACCCGCCGGTCGGCGACGTGACCGTGTACACCTTGGCGGTGGCCGCCGGAGCGGCCGCCGGGAGCTCGTGTACCGGAAGAGGCGCGGCGGGCACCTCGGTGATCACCTCGCGGATGACCACCCGCTCGGCTCGGAGCGACTCTGCCGCGGCCAGGATGCGGGCCAGAGCGTTGCGCAGCTTGATCGAGCTCGCCGGGTAGATGATGGCCTCGCTGGCGCCGCAGGCGGCGGCGTCGGTCATCGAGATCACCGGCCCGCCCTGGGTCTGCGTCAGGGCGATCAGGCATTTGGGTGCCGCCCGGTGCACCTGGGCGAGGCGGCGGAGCCCGGTCGTGGTCATCTCCTCCGGCGACGCCAGGACCACGTCGGGGAGCTGGATCGCCAGCTGCTCCACCAACCGCGTCGGGTGCGACTCGACGACGATCTCGTGCGCCTGCGACAGCATCCGTGCCGCCCGCTCGATGTCGGCGCTGAAGGTGCCTTTACGGTCAACGACCAGGATGGTCAGCGGGGACCCGTCGGGCGCGGTGTCGGCTGGACGGGGATCGTCCTGGGGAACCCCGTACGTGTCCTCCACCAGCGTAAGGCGCGAGCCTTCGTCTGGAGGCCGCAGGCCGGAGGCGCCGCTGGCTGCCAGCGGTCTCCGGGCCTGCTCGGATTCGAGGGTCATGGTGTGCCCCTTAGCTGTAGAGGTTGGCGCCAACGGTCCCGGCCGAGGGGGCGGGCGGGTTGCCGGGGTGGACCAGGCCGAACCACACGCTCTCGAAGCTCTCGGCGAAGATCACCTTCGTGGCGTCGACCGGGCTGAGTGCCAGGGTCCAGGTCTCGGGGCCGCTGGCCGCAGCCGGGGCGGCGGCGGTCGGGGTCCCCTCGACCACGGTCGCCAGGACGGTGACGTTGGCCAGCATCAGGCGGACGGCGTTGGCGTTGCCCAGGTCCTTGCTGGAGACGTAGATGTCGATCTGGTCACCGGGGGAGACGTAACCGGCGGCGTCCTGGGGGAGCGAGACGTTCACCGAGATGGCGTCGTCGCCGGCCGGGATGGCGAGGCCGCTGGTGTTGGTGCTGGGCGTGCCGGCGGTGCCGAAGTCGGAGGTGGTGACGACCTCGCCGACCTCGAGCGGCCGCAGGGCGACCAGGCCGGAGATCTGGTTGATCGAGGTGATGGCGTCGGCGGGGCGGGCGGAGGCCTGCACGCCGACCTGCTTGACGTCGCCCGAGATGGCGCTGGATTGCGTCCCTACCGGGATGGCCGTGGTGACGACGAACGAAGCCTCGCCGGGGGCGTTCGATGCCCCGGCCGAGCCCTGCAGGTTGTGGGCGTAGACGAAGACCAGGATGGCGCCGAGCAGCGCCACGGCCACGCCCGCACCGATGATGACGGTCGATCGGCTTTGCATGTCATTGGGTCCTTTCCTGAAAACCCTAAATTTGCGGGCAAATCCCGTGCCGCAACGTGCAACCACCGCGCAGCGTTTACGCGCGCGGTGGCACAAGAACTCTGGTCTGGCAACCTATCGGCGTTCATGACCAGGATCCCCAGGGCAACTGCCGGTGAGGCGGTGATCCTCAACATGAGCGTCGACTCCTTGCCTGGGAATGAGGAGGTGAGACGATGCAGCCGTGTGGAGCACCACGGACCGGCCAGGCTGCCCCGGGTGCCCCCTGGGCGGCCCGCCGGTCCGTGGTTGAAGCGGTACTGCTCCGATCCCTGAATTAGCAGGTTGGGGTGGCGGAAACCTGGCCGGAGTTCTGCGGCAGGTCCGAGGCGACGCAGTTGAACGTGCCCTTCACCTTGTTGCCGAGGGTGAACACGGCGAAGATGATGGCGACGGCGATGAGGGCGACGAGCAGGCCGTATTCGACGGCAGCAGCGCCACGCTCGGAGCCGCTGCGCAGTGCGGCGATCCGGGTCTGCATCCAACGAGCAAACTGCGACAAGGGGTCACCTTCCTTTCTGATACACCAAAATCCGACTGACTGCGGACGACGACCAAACACCACTGACTACTTCTTGCCGACTTCCTCCCTGCGAACCGGCTCCCTGCTTGGGACAAGACAGGTATCGGTGTGACAAATGGAGTTCCTCATAGGTTCTTGGGGGGGTTTCTAGCTGGTGCGTTAAGACCAATCCAAACCGCCCGTCCGGCGGAGGATGCGCTAGTGGAGAAGGACCCCTCAGGAGCAACTCAGCGGGTGAGGCCCCATCCCCCGAATTGTGTGGAGGAGTTGCCGGGCGAGGCGCTTATTGCCTCGACCCAGACGCTTCGCCGGGGCCGATCCTTGCGAACCGGGCCATACCGACGCGGCCGGGGGGACTACGCAGATGAGAATGCTGAACCGCTGTTCAGCGAGATGAATGGCGGCTAATGCGACGGAAAAGACCTCGGCTGCACCCGGCGACAGCGGCCAGGAAGGTGGCCAGCGCCACTGCCGCCAGGCGGGAGGCCGCCCCGGAGCCGGTGTGTGCCGCGCCCGGTGCGGCGGCGGTGTGCGTTGCCGCCCGGGTCGAGGCCACGGTCTTCGTCGAGTCGGCGGCGGGCGCGGGCACCACGATCGGGGACGCTGCGGCGGGAGCAACCCGCAGCGGCGCCGTGCTGGGGGCGGGTGCCGGGGCCGCCCCGGTTTGGGCGGCCGGGTGGGCGGCGGTCGTGGCGGCGGGCTTGGCCGCCACCACCGCGACGGCCGGCCGGATGTCGGCGAAGTCCTCGGTGACGTACACATAGCCGTTGACGTCCTGAGCCACGCCGATCCCGATCGTGTTGAACAGCGGGTAAAGGATGTTGGCCTTGTGGGTCGGGCTGGCCATCAGGGCCGCATGAACCTGGGCCAGCGTCTCGGCCATGCCCACGTTCTCGCCATCGACGTAGGCGTTGATCGCCTGCCTCGCGACGTCGACGTAGCCGGTGTAGTTGTGCCAGATGTTGCGGGCGCTGGCCATGGCCTGCGCGTGGCCCATCGCAACGCTCTGCGCCCAGGCATTGGTGGCGACCGGCCCCAGGCCGGCGGCGGCGCGCTCGGCGTTGACGTCGGCGAAGAGTGCCGCCTGCATCTGCGGGATCGTCTCGGTCTCGGCCGGGAACAGCCCGGCCAGCGGGTTCGTTGCCGACCCGGCTGTGGTGAGCAGGTTCAGCGACGGCAGTGGGGAGGGCAGCGGCAGGATCACCGACAGCGGCGTCGGCGCTGGTTGGGGTGCCGAGGGGGTCGCTGCCCCGGCGGCAGCGGGAACCAGGGCGGTGGCTGCTCCGACGAGGATCGGTACCACGACGGCGGGTGCCATGAACGCTGCCCAGCGTCGGCTCACGGGGGACTCCCTCACGCTGTGACTCGTGGGTACGGGGGGCTGAGAGCCGGCCGTTGCTCTCCCTAGAGGTATCGGGGTCCCCGCCCCCGCCCTGCATGCTACGAACGAGTGGTTCTCGCTGGCCCGATCGGGCTAGTGTCAGCGAGCCGATTCTCAAAGCGGGTCATTATGGAGTCTATCCCGAAACTCTGGTACCGGCGAAAGACGAAAAAACTCCACAATCTGTAGCTGAGCGGCCAGCGCCAGGGCCCTCTATGCGGTCGCCTTAGGCGTCAGAGGTCCGGGGGAAACCGCCGGCTACCCCTTAGGATAGGAGCGAAGGTCCGGTTCGGACTTTCTGCCAGCCAACAGTCAAATGGGGGACCGTGCGCAAAGTCCTCGTGGCGTTGGGTGCGACGGTGATCGTCGCTGCCGTCGGCGTGCTGGTCGTCTACCTACGGAACCGTCCGCTCAACACGGCGCCGGCGGTCTCGTCCGCCTTCCTCAGGGACTGGAACGCCCAGGACTACGCCGGCATGAAGAAGCTGGTGCGCCACCCGCCGTCCGGCTTCGTCACCACCTACACCCAGGCCGTCTCCGACCTCCAGGTCTCCGCCGTCTCGGTTACCGGCACCGGGCTGCACCAGAACGGCATCGCCGCCGACCAGGGCGCCCAGGTCACCCTGTCGCTCAAGGGCCCGGCGCACCGAGGCAAGGCTGCGCATGCGCTCGT
>OEPS010000556.1_pt1 | contig 12969 bp, 12 predicted proteins | sample 1539411 | NCBI WGS metagenome assembly OEPS01 (sample SAMN02671747, study PRJEB22543) | soil metagenome | biome: bacteria | place: China:Hunan Province, Lengshuijiang City | collected 2012-10-15 | depth 0.08m m | reverse complement strand
GTCAGGAAGAGCACATCGAACTGATCGCCTCCGAAAACTACACCAGCCCGCGCGTAATGCAGGCGCAGGGCTCTCAGCTGACCAACAAATATGCTGAAGGATATCCGGGCAAGCGTTACTACGGCGGCTGTGAATACGTCGATATCGTAGAGCAGCTGGCTATTGACCGCGCGAAAGAGCTGTTTGGCGCTGACTACGCGAACGTGCAGCCGCACTCCGGCTCCCAGGCTAACTTCGCGGTCTATACCGCTCTGCTGCAACCGGGCGATACCGTACTGGGTATGAACCTGGCGCAGGGCGGCCACCTGACTCACGGCTCTCCGGTTAACTTCTCAGGCAAACTGTACAACATCATTCCTTACGGTATTGATGAGTCCGGTAAAATTGACTACGAAGACATGGCGAAGCAGGCTCAGGAACATAAACCGAAAATGCTCATCGGTGGTTTCTCTGCCTACTCCGGTATTGTTGACTGGGCAAAAATGCGTGAAATCGCTGACAGCATCGGCGCATACCTGTTCGTCGACATGGCCCACGTTGCCGGTCTGATCGCCGCAGGCGTGTACCCGAACCCGGTTCCGCATGCTCACGTCGTGACTACCACTACCCATAAGACCCTGGCGGGCCCGCGCGGTGGCCTGATCCTGGCGAAAGGCGGTAGCGAAGAGCTGTACAAGAAACTGAACTCTGCCGTATTCCCGAGCGCGCAGGGCGGCCCGCTGATGCACGTTATCGCGGCAAAAGCGGTGGCGCTGAAAGAAGCGATGGAGCCAGAGTTCAAGGTTTACCAGCAGCAGGTTGCGAAAAACGCCAAAGCGATGGTCGAAGTGTTCCTGAATCGCGGTTATAAAGTGGTTTCCGGCGGCACTGAGAACCACCTGTTCCTGCTGGATCTGGTGGATAAAAACCTGACCGGTAAAGAAGCTGACGCTGCTCTGGGCCGTGCCAACATCACCGTCAACAAAAACAGCGTACCGAACGATCCGAAGAGCCCGTTTGTGACTTCCGGTATCCGTATCGGTTCTCCGGCAGTAACCCGCCGCGGCTTTAAAGAAGCGGAAATGAAAGAGCTGGCCGGCTGGATGTGCGACGTGCTGGACAACATCAATGACGAAGCGGTCATTGAGCGCGTGAAGGGTAAAGTGCTGGATATCTGCGCGCGCTTCCCGGTTTACGCGTAATATTGCCTCACTAAGATAAAAAAGGCCGCGATTGCGGCCTTTTTTTGTCTCTGCGGATTACCGACGGTCTAGCGAGATGGCGCCCGGTCCGGTTATCGCCAGCAGCAGGAAGGCGCCGGCGATGCTGACGTTTTTCCAGAAGTTAATCATATTCGGCAATACCGCATCGCCGGTCATATCCCAGTAGTGATGGCCAATCACCGCCGTACCCAGGGTATAGAAAATAAAGATCACCGCCAGCGGGCGGGTAAAGAAGCCCAGCACAATCAGTATCGCCGCAGGAACTTCCATAATGACGGCAATAACGGCCGCCAGCGTTGGCATTGGCGCACCGGAGGAGGCCATATACTGTACCGTACCGCTAAAGCCGAGCAGTTTGGGATAGCCAAAAAGTATAAACAGCACCACAACTGCGATACGTGCAATCAATAGCAGCAGGGCGCGGGAGGAACCAAAATCAAAATAGCGTAGTGTGTTCATGATCAGCTCGTTATGAGAGACGTGTGATTTAAACGTAATACACAATTTTGCTTCCCGCCACGTTAGTTCTGGCATCATCCTCCGGCCCGCTGAGTAGTAGGATTACCGCGTTTTTAAGGGTATTGCTTCATTGCACAGCGCCTCGGCGCTCACCAGTTGACCACTCTGGATAAGCTTACGCAGCGTGCGGATCTCGCGGCCGTGATTGAGGGTGACCGCGCCGGTTAACGCGCCATCGCGCAGCTGAAACCAGATCGCTTTGCGATCGGCTGGTGTTCCCCGACACCACCACTTTTCACCGTACATATCGCCAATAAACTGCAGGTTATCCAGGTACTGATCGGTCCAGAACCATCCCGGAGTCCCGGCAGGCCGTGGCCTGCCAAGCATGGCCGCGGCGCCAATCTGAGCCTGAACATTGGCGTTTTCCCAGCTCTCGACGCGCGCCAGCGAACCGTCCGTCTGTCGCGTCAGCGTCACATCGCCGGCGGCGAAAATAGCCGGGTCTGAGGTTCTGCAATCGGCATCAACGACGATACCGTTGGCGGTTTCCAGCCCGGCGCGGCGGGCGAGGGGATCGTTAGCCACGATACCAATGCCATATACCACCGTATCGGCGTGCAGGGTTTCTCCGCTCTGTAAGGTCAGGGTGAGAGGCGTTCCCGGTTCCGCCTGTTCAATGACGCTGTTCAGCAGCACCCTTACTCCGGCCTGGCGATGGCGGGCCAGCAGGTAGTCGCGGACCGGCCGTGGGGCGTTGCGACCCATTACCGTCGGCGCCTGCTCCACCACCGTGACGCGACAGCCGCGCTGAATAGCGCTGGCGGCCAGCTCAAGGCCGATGGTGCCTGCGCCGACGATGACCACAGCGCTCCCGGGCTGCAGCGCCGCGCGCAGCCGCATAGCGTCACCGGCGTGACGCAGGGTCAGGCAGCGTTCCCCAAGCGCGTCGAGCAGCGGCAGCGGCCTGGCGGCAGCGCCGGTCGCCATTAGCAGCTGCGTCCAGTGAAAGATGCGATTGTCCGCCAGCGTCAGGCTCTGCGCCTGGCGATCGATATCACGCAGCGTCACACCGAGATGTAACTCGACGTGGTTGTCCTGCCACCAGCTGGCAGGTAGCACCGGCTGTAGCTGAGGAGTTGCGTCCAGCAGCATCGCTTTCGACAGCGGCGGACGCTCATACGGTAAACAGGATTCATCAGAAAACAGGTGCAAGGAGCCATGGTAACCCTGCTGGCGAAGGGCGGCTGCGGCCATCGCTCCGGCTTGTCCGCCGCCAATAATGGCAATCATCGGTTCGCTCATCATGACTCCTTAAAGGTCCAGCCCGGCGGCCACATGGCGGATCCCGCGGATCCCCAGACCACCATCAGCGTTGATCATGACCCCACTCAGCGTCCGATTGTTGCGTCGGGAGGCCAGCATGACGTACGGGCCGGTGAAATCGGCCGGTTCCGGGAAAAACTGCAGCGGCAGAATGGCGGCGATCTTCTCCGCCGTCAGGGACTGCATTATCGCGGTGTCGCTTTGCCCCAGCGCCTGCGGGCCGCGCAGATCGGTCGCCATACCGCAGGGGCCGACGCCGTTGACCCGCACCTTCGGCGCCAGCTCGTAGGCCAGCTGGCGTATTAAGCCGGTCGCCGCATGTTTGCTGGCGGTGTAGAGCGGGCCGCCGCCGCCCGGATACCAGGCCGCGTTAGAGAGAGTCAGAATAATGCTGCCTTCGCTGGCGATTAATGCCGGGGCGCAGGCCTTAGCGCCGAGCAGATAGCCCAGTACGTTGACGTTGAACAGCTCATGGAAGCCGCTCTCCAGCGCCCCGGCCGGGGTATCCATCAGGGAGGCGTTATGATCCCAGATACCGGCGTTGCCGATAAAACAGTCCAGCCTGCCAAAGATTGTGAGGAGCCGATCCACTACCTTCTGATAATCGGCGTAGCGGGTCACGTTGCCTTCCACTGCCAGCACCTGCTCACCAAAGCGCTGGCGCAGGCTGGTGACTTTTGCGTTCGACAGTTCGAGGGTCGCGACCTTCGCCCCTTCGTCAATAAAGCGTTCGATCAGCGCCAGGCCCAGGCCGGAGCCGCCGCCGGTAATCAACACGACGTTATCACGTAAATCGCTCATCAGGCCTCCTCAGGTATATCGATAAACACATCGCCGCCTTCCACGTGCACTGCATAGGTGGTTAGCGGGTCGGTGGCGGGTAGGCATAGCGCTTTACCGGTTTTCAGGCAGAAACTGGCGGCATGCAGCGGACACTCCACCGTCGCGTCGTCTTCCAGATAGCCTTCGGACATCGACGCGTTGCCATGGCTGCAGCGATCGTTAAGGGCATAAAACGCCCCGCCAATATGGAACAGGGCAATGACGGGAGAGGTGTCCAGGCGGAGGGCTTCTCCCTCCGGTAGCTCCGCGGTGGAGCAGGCGAATATACGATTCATCAGAAGAGTACGCTCAGGTTGTGGGAGGCGATCACGGCCTGATCGAGCACGATATCCCGTGCCGCCAGACGCCACTCGCCGTCAGGCAGACGACGGACGGTATCCCGCCGCGTTCCGACGTAACAGATCTCGTCGCGTTCCTTTTGCGCGCGATAAAGGAGATAGTTAAGGCGTACGGCGAACAGATCCGGTTGCCCGGTTTCGCCGATCTGCAGGTTGCCGATCAGATGGCGGGTGCGGGAGGGCGGTTCCTCGGCCCACGCCATGCCGGTTTCCAGACGGGCGATGCGACGCTCAAGCTGATCTTTGTTATCGTTGAAGAGCCAGGTGGTCGGCGGTTGTACCCCTTTTCGGCGGTCGCGGGTCTGAGCGTTGACGGTGGTGCGCATGGTGTAGCGGATCCCGTCGTCCAACAGCGCCAGCCAGTCGCGAAACTGCCAGTCGTCCAGCAGACGCGCCTCCTCATAGAGGAACTGGCTGATGCGGTAGTGCAGTTCAGGGGAGACTAAAGCGCTCATTTCATCACCTCCTGCTGGTAAGCGGCGGTTTTTTCCTGCACTTCCTGCCACATTTCACTGCTTAACAGGTCGGCCCAGCGCTGGTACATACCGCGGGCGGCAGTTTCCGAGAAGATATAGTTGGTTATCCCCGGAATGCCGTCAGTGCGGCGTTTTTCCTGACCTAATCCCATCTCCAGGCACAGGTCGGTGTGACGCGCCCGGTGGCCTTTCAGCAGTTTTTGAATTTCACACCAGTTTTCCGAGTCATCCTGCTCGAGGAAACCTGCCGGACCAAAGGCGCGCGTGGCGCTGTTTTCAAACGCCGCTTTGACCTCATCGGAGGCGGCTTTATCGGTAAGACAGAATGCCCAGACTTCAACCCGATCCGGTCCGCGCGGGTGCCAGACGCGCAGCGTGGCGGTGCCGTTGAGCCAGGAGAGGGTCGGGAAGATATTATTGTGGCCCGCGAGGCGCAGGGCGCGCACGGTGCCCAGCCGCTGCTCGGCTTCTGCAAAAGTGTCGCGGTAATAGCTGGAGACCTCACCGTCGACCCAGACGTTAGCATCCGGTTGCTCGGTAAAGAAGAAGCCACAGCCGTGCCCATCCTGGCCGAACTGCAGCGCGTCTTTGGCGGTTTCCCACACCGGGCGGGCGGTCTGACCGTCGCCCAGGCGCTTATCACTACCGTCATCTTTCGCTCCCAGCACCTGCACCGCAGAGGCATGGCTGAACAGCGCGTGATACTGATCGCTGGCGAACTGCTCGGCGGGGAATTTCCAGTTGCAGTCGATGGTCCACTTCTGCACGCCGCCGACGATTTCGGTCCCGCCTTCACGACGATCGAGGACGCCGTCCAGATACCAGGCCATATCGCCCAGATAGTCACGCAGCGCAGGAGCGGAGGGATCCCAATTGGCGAAAATGAGGCCTTTGTAACTTTCCACGCACGGGACTTCATTAAGCCCCCAGTGGGACTTACATAGCCCCTGCGGATAGGCGCGCGGCTCAAGCGGGACATCGATCAGCTCGCCGTCTATGCCATAGGACCAGCCGTGATAGGGGCAGGTAAAGGCGCGGGTGTTACCGCAGTCGGCGTAGCTGACGCGCATCGCGCGGTGACGGCACTGGTTTAAAAAGGCCTTGATACTGCCATCCTTCTGGCGCACCACCACCACGGCATCTTCACCCATGTAAGTGTTAAAGAAATCTCCCGCTTTCGGGATCTGGCTTTCATGGGCCAGAAACAGCCAGCAGCGGCCAAAGATCCGTTCCAGCTCAAGCTGATAAATTTCCGGGTCGGTATAGATCCGCGGGGTGACGCGACCATTTTGCGGGTCGACCAGCTTATAGACGTTAGTTTTCATTTCTGTGGTCATATTTTTAATCCTGTGGGGTAAGAGGTATTGACCTTCTCTTTTTTATGTCATCCTTATGTTGCTTGTGGGTTATCAATGTGTGAAATAGTTAATTTCTACCAGCTGAGATGTTTTATCGATAACAAGGAGGAGTTGATGGAATTGAGGCACCTGCGCTACTTCGTGGCGGTGGCGCAGGAACTAAACTTCACCCGCGCGGCGGAAAAACTGCATACCTCACAGCCTTCGCTGAGCAGCCAAATCCGCGATCTTGAACAGTGCGTTGGCGTGTTGCTGCTTGAGCGTGACAAACGCAAGGTGATGCTGACGGCGGCGGGAGAGTGTTTTCTGCAGGATGCGAAAGCGATCCTTGAACAGGCAGAGAATGCCAAAATGCGTGCGCGTAAAATCGACCAGCATGACAATCACCTGGCGATTGGTTTTGTTCCCTCTGCCGAGGTGAATTTGCTGCCTGATGTTCTGCCCTTGTTTCGCCGTAAACAACCGGATACCCGGGTTGAGCTGGTCAGTCTTATCACCACCGAGCAGGAAGATAAAATTCGCAGCGGCGAACTGGATATTGGACTGATGCGCCACCCGATATACAGCCCGGAAATTGACTACCTTGAACTGCTCCATGAACCGCTGGTGGTGGTGTTGCCGGTAGATCATCCTTTGGCGAAAGCGGAGAAGGTGAGCGCCAGCCAGCTGGATGGCGTCGATTTTGTCAGCACCGATCCGGCGTACTCCGGCGCGCTGGCGCCGATCGTCCAGGCGTGGTTAGAACAGCAAAAAAGCCAGCCGCGCATTGTCCAGGTGGCGACCAATATTCTGGTGACCATGAATCTGGTGGGCATGGGGCTCGGGGTGACTTTGATACCCGGCTATATGAATCATTTTAATACTGGTCAGGTGGTTTTTCGTCCTATCGCCGGCAACGCGCCCACCATTGCGCTGTTGATAGCGTGGAAGAAAGGGACCATCAAGCCGGCGCTGGCCGATTTTATCGAGACCGCCAGAGAGCATGCCGCGGCCGTGGGATAATCTCCTGCATTTGCCGGGCCGCCCGCTGGGGGATGCCCGTCCGCGCTGCCGTGGGCAATGGTCGTATCTTGTGATGAGCTTCACGCTTTTAACGCAAACCTTCAGGGTTATGCCTGGCAGAATGTCTGGTCTACCAGCCTTTACACTCCCACGCCCGGCGCCAGAACCGCGGCGCGCCACCTGCGCTATCAGGCGGAAAAAGGCCTTTTTAGCCACTTCGCATCACTTGCGCCTGCCGGGGTTTATCGCCAGACTGTCGCCACCATTCGGGAGGAAATCATGGTCTTGCACTCCACGCGCTGGCTGGCGCTTAGTTATTTCACCTACTTCTTTTGCTACGGTATCTTCCTGCCTTTCTGGAGCGTGTGGCTTTCCGGACTTGGCCTGACGCCGGAAACGATAGGCATGCTGCTCGGCGCCGGCCTGGTGTCGCGTTTTCTTGGTAGTCTGCTGATTGCCCCACGGGTCAGCGACCCCTCCCGGCTTATCTCTTCGCTGCGTATTCTGGCTCTGCTGACGCTGCTCTTTGCCCTTGCGTTTTGGGCGGGTAACCATGTTGCCTGGTTAATGGTGATTATCGTCGGCTTTAACCTCTTTTTCTCGCCGCTGGTGCCGCTGACCGACGCGCTGGCGAATATCTGGCAAAAGCAGATAACGATGGATTACGGGCGCGTGCGTCTGTGGGGGTCGATTGCTTTTGTGATAGGTTCCGCGCTCACCGGTAAGCTGGTTAGCCTGTATGACTACCGGATGATTCTGGTGATGCTCAGCATCGGCATAGCGTCAATGCTGATAGGCATGTTGTTAAAGCCCTCGGTGCAGCCGCAGGGTGAATCGCGCCACCAGGAAGCGGCTGGCATGGCGGCCTGGCTCACGATGGTGCGCCAGAGCTGGCGCTTTCTCGCCTGCGTCTGTTTGCTGCAGGGGGCGCACGCCGCCTACTACGGATTCAGCGCTATTTACTGGCAGGAAGCGGGCTATTCCGCCTCCGCCGTCGGCTATTTGTGGTCGCTGGGCGTGGTAGCTGAAGTGGTGATTTTCGCCCTGAGCAAAAAAGTCTTCCGTCGATTCAGCGCTCGCGATCTGCTGCTGCTTTCCGCAGCGTGCGGGGTGGTGCGCTGGACGCTAATGGGCTGGACCACGGCGCTACCGGGGCTTATCGTCGCCCAGATTCTCCATTGTGGCACCTTTACGGTCTGTCATCTGGCGGCGATGCGCTATATCGCCGCCCGTCAGGGCAGCGAAGTGATCCGCCTGCAGGCGGTCTACTCGGCGGTCGCGATGGGCGGCAGTATTGCGGTGATGACGGTTTTTGCCGGTTTCCTCTATCAGCACCTGCACCAGGGCGTTTTCTGGGTGATGGCTGTGGTAGCTTTACCGGCGCTGGTGCTGCGGCCAAAAGCGGTGTCTTAAGTCTCCAGCATTTTGCAAATCTGCTGCCGCTGGTGCTCGCTGAACGCCTCTTCAGCATGAAACAGCGGCGGTGAAAACAGCGGCAGCGCCGTAGTATAGGGAGTGACGATAAGCGTGACTTCCTTCGGCGCGCCTTCTTTCTGAAACTTACTCACGCTCAAATACTTAATGTTAAGCGGCAGCAGGGTTAATTCGCGCAGCTGCTGCTCCAGCGCTTGCTCAAGATCCGGGTTGTCATCGGTAAGCAAAACTACCTGTTTCTCCTGCAGATCGCTTTTTTGCATTAGCCATGCGCCGAAAATTACCGCGATTAACCCCACTTCTTCCTGACTAAAACGTATTTGCCAGCTGGCTTCAAAATCCTCTAAGGCTGCCTGAGTCGTTCGCATCAATCGGGGATAAAGACGGCTAATCTCTTCCGGCAGCGCGTTATCAATACCGATGGCGAAGACGCTGCGGTGTAACGCCTGCGAGAGATGAATATAGAGCTGATCGCTCAGCCCCTGCTCATCGCTAAACGGCCGGCCTGCCAGATCCTGGAAGCGGTGAATCAATCTGGCGATGGCCAGATGCAGGCGCCGGTCGTGCTGGTGCCCATCACGGATAGGATCGGGGGTTTTTAGCAGCATAAACAGCAGGGCCAGAAACAGCTGTTCTCCGGCATGGGGCGTCGCTGCCACCCGACGCTGCCAGTGACGGACAATCTCTTCCGCGAGGGTAAACTCGGCGGCGGCCTGCGCCCAACGCTGCTGCTCATGGGTAAAAGAAGGACTCTGTCCGAGGTGGTGCTGCAGCAAACAATACTGTAAATAAAGACGCAGAAAATGTACGTCGCGGCAGTCAAACTGTCGGTTCAGCGTTCGCGCGCAGCGATTCACCAGAGCCTGAAGATTCGTGTCGTCATACAGCGTACGTGCGATACCCTGCTGTTTAAGCTGCGTTTTTAATGCCGGAGTAAAATGGTGGCTGATAAAATGCGGGCATAAGCGTAGCCCCCGGCGCAGGCCGTGCAGCAGGCACAAACGTTGATCGAGCGCGGCGCCTTCCATCCGATAGCTGCCGTCCGCTTGTGAAGCTAGGGTCAGGCGGTGATAACGCTGAATTTCGCGTCCCGTCTCCGCGATGTCCTGCCTGGCGGTATCCTCATCTACCTGAGTGAGGTTACCCAACCATTCGGGCGTGACGGACTGCCCGGGCAGATAAAACATCAGGAGCACCTGACTACGGCGCTGTGGACTGGAAAGTACCGGTGGTGGTTCAATCACTGTCATCATCCGGTTAGTTCCAGTTAGGGTTTTCGTTAAGAATAGTTAATGTATTAAAGGTGACCAGGGTAGCTCCGTGTCTTTACATCAGGATTGCTGGCGGAGTTCACAGAATTTTTCACGTGAGGAACAGATGAATAGAGTGAAACAATGCGTCAGCGCAGCGTTTTTCATGTTTTTATCGCTATCTGCGGCGGCGCATCCACATAGTTTCATCAGTTTGCAAACGGAAGCCGTGGCGGAAAATGGTCTGCTCACCGGCTTTAAAATGCGCTGGACAATGGATGAAATCACCTCCGCCGATCTGCTCTATGATGCGGGCAATGCTAAACCCGGTAGCGAAATCTGGAAAAAGCTGGCGGCGGAAGTGATGGCGAACGTACTGGGCCAGCATTATTTCAGCGAGCTGTGGCATAACGGCGAGAGAGTGAAGTTTGATAATCGGCCCGATGGCTATGGCCTTGAGCGCAGCGGTCATCAGGCGGTACTCTCTTTTACTCTGCCGCTGGCGAAGCCGCAGCCGATGGCCGGGCAAACCTTCACCTTTTCGACCTACGACCCAACTTATTATGTTGATATGTATTATGACCAGGACGCAGACTTTGTTCTGCCGGCTGCGATGACCGCGAGCTGCACGGCAAAAGTGATGACGCCGAAACCTAATGAAAAAATGTTGTCCTATGCACAGTCGCTGGATAAAGCAGATGCGCCGCCGGAGGATATGGAACTGGGAAGCTACTTCGCGCAAAAGGTGACGCTGCAATGTCGCTGATTTTGGCTCCAACCGGACGTTCATCGCGTTGGCGACAGCTGTGGCCGCTGGCGCTATTTTTGCTGCTGGCTGCGGGGGCTGGTTTCTGGCTGTGGCAGGCCTGGCCGCAGGTCCTCCTGCAAAGCGCCGTTTGGCAGCGCGCGCTGAATCTTGAACTGAGTCGACTTCTGCAAGCGGTGGCGGAAAATCCCTCCGCCGCGGGGCTATCGCTGCTGGGCTTTAGCTTTGCCTATGGTGTTCTGCACGCGCTGGGGCCGGGACACGGTAAGGTGGTGATTACCACCTGGCTTGCGACTCATCCTTCGAAGCTGAAATCAAGCATTGGCCTGACCCTGGCCGCTTCGTTGCTGCAGGGAGTCGTGGCGATTGCTTTAGTCGTGGTCGTTCTCACCTTGCTACGGTTGCCGGCAAGACAGCTGCATCTGAGCAGCTTCTGGCTTGAAAAAGGCAGCTATCTACTGGTCGGCGCGCTGGGACTGCTGCTGTGCTTCCGGGCGTTGAAAAAACTGCGGATGCTGCTGCGACGGCCGAAATTTACTGCCTTTACTCCGCATCACGTACATGACGCTAACTGCGGCTGCGGGCATCAGCACATACCCGGGCCGGACCAGCTCCAGAGTGGTGATGACTGGCGTGCCAGGCTGGTGATTGTGCTGTCGATGGGAATGCGCCCCTGTTCCGGGGCTATTATGGTTCTGTTGTTCAGTAAGGTTATCGGCGTATTTGGCTGGGGGATGGCGGCAGCGCTGGCGATGGCGGCGGGTACCTCGCTGACGATTAGCGCGCTTGCTCTGCTGGTTCACGGTTTTCGCCAGCTGGCGGTCAGGCTGAGCGCCAGACAGGCGCCGGTGCTGCTATGGAAGCAGGTGGGCTGGGCAACCCTGGCGCTGGCCGGTGGCGTGATTTTGCTGGCGGCGGCGGTGGTTATGTGGAGCAGTGCAGTGCCGAGCGGCGGGGGATTAAGGCCGTTTTAATACCTTTGGATCGGGCTGAAATCTTAAAGTGTTGGCGGCTGATTGTGGCTTATCCTCCAATGCTTTAGCTTTCAGTTTTCTTTCCTGGTCGTGACAAGGAGTCATAATGACCGTTAATCAATCCCCAACCTCAGGGTACACCCTGGTTCTATCCGTAGCGGCAGGGCTGCTGGTCGGCTTATCAATCATCTACTTTTGGCCCGAGCTGGCGAGCTGGTGGCCTGCCGAGCTCCCCCGCATATATACGGCTCTGTATAATCTTATTGGGCTGGGACAAACGAGCATAGAAAGCGTTCCGGTTGCTGTTTACGGCCAGCTGCTGATTGCCGGTTTTGTACTGGCTTTTTTGCACCCCGGGTACAGTAAGATGCCCATTGTCGCGTGGATGCTGCATAACCAGCCGTCGCGCAGAGATTTCTTCAGCTGGATAGTTCGTAGCTGGATCCTGCAGTGCGGTTTTCTGATAACTCTGTTCTGGCAAGTCGGGTTGATGCGTTATCTCCAGGGCGATACGCTGCTGCGTTTCGTCTCAGTTTTCAATTACATCTGCTATTTTGCCACGTTGGTACTGGGGCTGACGCTGGTTCGCGATGCCTGGCGGCTGGTGAAAACGCCAGAAATCCCGGTGAGCAATCTGCGACTGCCGCTCATTTTCGCGCTGGGGTTCTATTTACCGTTTCAAATCGTTTTATTGCTGCACGGCACACGCGAAAACGACTTTGTGCAGTTGGGATGGTTACTGTTTGCACCGGCGATGCTCGGGATTCTGTTGTCCAGGCTAGTGACCGGCGGTATCGCTTGTTTCATTCATCATCTGATAGGCGACGCGGATTGTCAGAAATGGCGCGCGCATTTCGCCCTGTTTAACGGCGCAGCAATATTGTGCATGGCGATAAATACCACCGTGCGGATTGTAGTGAACCTGATGAAATAATAAAAAAGGGAAGCGCAAGGCTTCCCTTTTTACTCAACGATAAAATTAACGCTTCAGCGCTTCGCTCAGCTGCTCGCGCATATTCGCCAGCATGGCTTTTACAACGCGCGGGTTACCCGCAACGATATTGCCGGTCAGCAGGTAGTTATGGCCACCCGTGAAGTCACAGACAATCGCGCCGGCTTCACGAGCGATCAGTTCACCGGCGGCGAAATCCCACGGTTTCAGCGCAATTTCAAAGTAACCGTCCACGCGGCCAGCGGCTACGTAGGCCAGATCCAGGGCGGCGGAACCGGTGCGGCGGAAATCCGCGCATTCGGTGAACATGTTGCCGAGGATATTCATATAAGAGGCTGCGTGCTGCTTCGCTTTGAACGGGAAGCCGGTGGCGATGATCGTGCCATCCAGGTCGCGGGCGCTGCTGCCGCGCAGGCGGTAGCCGTTCAGCTGCGCGCCCTGACCGCGGGTTGCGGTAAACAGCTCGTTACGCATTGGATCGTAAACCACGGCAACTTCAGTACGGCCTTTAATGCGTACGGCGATGGAGACGGAGAAGTGCGGCAGACGTTTTACGAAGTTGGTGGTGCCATCCAGTGGATCGATAACC
>OEPS010000555.1_pt1 | contig 13015 bp, 13 predicted proteins | sample 1539411 | NCBI WGS metagenome assembly OEPS01 (sample SAMN02671747, study PRJEB22543) | soil metagenome | biome: bacteria | place: China:Hunan Province, Lengshuijiang City | collected 2012-10-15 | depth 0.08m m | reverse complement strand
CCTGGTATGACTTGCATTCAACTGTCTGGTTTTACTTGAAAGAGTGTTATTTGTTATTCCGGTACAAATACAACCCGAATCCCAACGTATCCCTGCCCCATTTCAAATAAGTCCGTCGCCATGTTCGAATCCGATCCAACATCGCATCATGGTCGGGGTCATCAGGATTAAGAAGACAATAATTCTCAACTGACATCGAATAGAGCCATTCGTAATCATCCCAGTCATCCTCGTTGGCAACATAAGACCATAGCGGGATTAATCCTAATTCCTCGCCAGTCTTAACGGTATCCGCATGGCTCTTACATTCTGACTCGTCTGCGCCCCCAAGAGCCTCTAAATACTCGGGACTTGGAGTTTGTTTCCAATAGCCTTCACCTATCAAAATATAGCCATTTTTCTTTACTTGGCGCTTGAGTGTCTCTAGGGTTGGTTCAAGTCCGCCTAATGCGTGCGTAGAACCGATACAAATACCCAAATCATAGCCATCAGGCTCACATCTCTCGATCGCTGCCGAGGCGTCATCCAGAATAAATTCAATACTCCCCTCGGGTATTCGGCTACTGGCCTTGCGCTTTGCTTCCTCGATGGCCCCGTCAAACAATTCTATTGCGGTAGCTGATACTTGATAATTTTCGACCAAGCGAATCAACAGTTCACATTTTCCTGCCCCGATATCTATAACTTTATCAGTAGCTTGCGGAGATACAATGTCGAGCATTTTCATGAGCTTTGTTTCGCTGATTGGATTACTGAATGCATGGTTGCGATGGGCAATCGCTGAAAATTTGTTTCGATCCATATGTATAGGGCTCCTTTTCTACTCCAAGTGTTTATGGGTTATTCCTAACACTATCCTCATCTCATTTATTATCATTATTAAGGGAATGTCAACTTTATTTAATAAGATTCATCGTGCCCTTGGGCTCGGAAAAATGGAGGTAGCGGTAACGATTAGGTAGTAATCGTGCCCATGGGCTCGGAAAAATGGAGGTAATGGTAACGATTAGGTAGTAATCGTGCCTGTGAGCTTGAGAAACTAGAGTCAGCGGTAACGATTAGTTGCATTACCATCACTATCTTATTTAATATAGACGTGTCCAAAAAAATAACTTAAATGAGGTAATTCATTTGAAAGCACTTATGTTTAAAGCATTTGGAGGGCCAGAGGTCCTCGAATTTGGTGATATAGAGGAACCTGTGATAGGTCCGGATGAAATATTGGTAAGCATGAAAGCAATTGGTTTAAATTTTGCTGATATATATAGAAGAAAAGGAAACTACCATCTTGCAGGTGATCCGCCCTATATCTTAGGGTATGAAGGGGCAGGAATCGTCCAAGAAACGGGAGCAAATGCCCATGGAATCAGTGTTGGTGACCGAATTGCTTTTGCTGATGTACCTTATGCGAATGCAGAGTTAGTAGCTGTTCCAGTAGAAAAAGCAATCCCACTTCCTTACACCATCTCATTTGAGCAAGGAGCATCTGTGCTGCTACAAGGTTTAACAGCACATTATTTAACAAAAGATAGTTATCCCGTGAAAAAGAACGAGATTGTGCTTGTACATGCGGCTGCAGGCGGTGTTGGGCAGCTTCTTATTCAAATGGTGAAATTACTTGGAGGCACGGCAATTGGCTTAACTTCTTCGATTGATAAGGCAGCTGCCGCAGTTGAAGCAGGTGCGGATAAGGTCTTTTTATACAAAGATGATTGGAAGAGACAAGTGCTCGAGGCGACGAATGGCAAAGGAGTCGATGTGGTCTATGAATCAGTAGGCTCTACCCTTCAAGACAGTTTTTATGTAACGCGTATCGGTGGAACGGTTGTATTTTACGGTATGGCAGGGGGGGATCCGGCGTTGGTGGATCCAAGAATGTTAATGGATACATCCAAAACCCTGACAGGCGGAGATCTATGGAATGTCCTTACCTCCCGAGAAGAACGAGTAGTCCGTTCAAATGAGCTGTTCCAGTGGATGGAGGAAGGGAAAGTTAAGGTTTCCGAACCAACCGTCTTCGCACTGCGTGATGGTCAAGCAGCACACCGTTTACTGGAAAGCCGTAAGAGCATGGGGAAAATCTTACTAATCCCCTAAAGTGAAGGTCCTGTCCTTATTTTTGCCAAACTGAATTATCCATTTTCCAATGAACAGTAAAGTATGACAGGTGTGTGTCACATGTGGTACTCCACTCATATAATAAGTTTGAAAATGGGCTAGATGTATGACATATGTGCACTGTCATTATATTGTTAAAAGGGGTAGGATAAATGGATTACAAATGGATTTTAGCGATCGATGCTGGGGCCTACGAGGTAAAGGGAAGAACAAGGGATCAAGTATTTAAGTTTAGGTCAACAATTGGACCATACCGCCATCTTCATTTGACGAATGCAGATGGAAACTACATGGAAGCCGGCGATTTCATTGTCGAGTACGAAGACGAAAAGCTGTTCGTGGGTAATATTGCCTGGAGGGAATGTCATGCAATAAGAGAGCCAAGAGATATTTCGAAAGCGCATGAAGAAACAAAGATCAGGGTACTGGTGGCTGTACATCAGTATGGAAAAGTGAAAGGAAACTGTGTAGTGATTGGGCAGCCGATTCGAGGAATGGTGGATAAGGACAGGGAAAAAATCGAGAACATGCTGAAAGGGTCACACACAATCACGGTGAACAATGTAAAGAAAACGTTCCACATCGAGGATGTAAAAGTCGCACCTGAAGGGTCGGGAGCATACTTCAGCATGGAAGATAGGCCGGAGGAAATTGCGAACATCATTGACGCTGGAAGTGGTACCTTCAACTATTTAAGAGTGGAAGATGGCTACTTTATTGACAGGAAAAGCGGAACCCTTGCTTTCGGGGCTGAAACACATATGGATATGACAGAAAAACAAATGGCAGTGGCCATCCTGGCAGAAATTCGGGGCAAGTGGAACTTGTCCGAGCCGACGTTTCTTTGCGGGGGAATTGCTGAATATCTTCTCCCATATATTAAAGAGCATTTTAAAAATATCCAGCTAATCAAACCCGTCCTCTACCGGATGAACGGACCCAAAGCATACAGTCCGCAATATGCCAACGCGTTCGGGTATTATTCTATGGGGAAAGCGGTCTTTGCTGATGAATGAACTCAATCGAAAGGTCAAGTCGGTCCCTTTTAACCTTGATGACCCCTATGAAAGAGAGCTTCTAGAACATTGTAACCAGTTCATTCAATTTGCCACATATATCAAACGCCTGATCCAACGAGATATGGAACAGGGTGTCGGAGTAATTCGTAAAGAAAATGAAATGAAACAGGAAAAAAAAATCGACCGGTCGAAATTGAAGAGCTTCGGTCTATAACCCCCCATACGGGGCCTTTTTTTTTGGAATCTATACTTCGGAGTTCTATAACTATAACCTTTTCCCCATTTTCCCCCAAGGTTAATTAGACCAATTTTAAGGTGTCAGGCACCACAAAGGACCACAATGTATTTTAAAAAAAGAAAAAAGTTTTTCTTGCAAGAGCGCTTACATTGGGTTTATAATGTGTATAAATCGATTTACTAAACCGATTTACTAAATCGGTTTATAGTAATTATTTTTCAAAAGGGGTCTTCGTTATGAAAAATGTAATTGTCCCGATAAATGCTTTTGATAGATTCGAAGTGTTGAAGAAAGGGCAATCTTCATTTATTCGGCTTATTGCCGAGTCTGGCGCATTTGGAATTGAGATTCGCCGTGAATTATTGTCGGAACAAGATCCGCCGCTAGATAGCATGAGAAAAGAAATTGAAGCATATCAACTTTTTACCGTGTACTCGGCTCCTATTGAGTTATGGAAAGAGGACCACGGGCTAAATGTAAAAGAATTAAACGCGATTTTTCAAGAAGGAAGAGCACTTGGAGCGAAATGGATAAAAGTTTCATTAGGGCATTTTCAGAAAGGTCAATCCAATCTTATGGAACTGAATATCTTTTTGAATCAGCACCCAAGGATTCAATTGCTCGTTGAAAATGACCAGACGCTTCATGGCGGCAATATCAATCAATTAACGTCCTTTTTTGAAAGCGCCTCCGAGCAGGCAACACCCGTTGAAATGACATTTGACGCAGGGAACTGGTATTATTCCGGGCAGGATGTGGACGAAGCACTAACTAAGCTATCACCATATGTCCAATATCTACATCTGAAACAAGTGGAAGATGACAATGGGGAATTCATCACTGTGCCTCTTCAAAAAGATGGAGGACACAGTTGGGAGAAAGTCATGAATAGTTTTTCAGCTGAAATCATTAAGGCCCTTGAGTTTCCTATTGAACCAAAGGAGAAAACAAAAGAATTTGTTCAGATGATAACGGAAAGTGAGGTATTCACATGCAACAGTTAGATGTAATTACTTTTGGAGAAGCAATGGCCATGTTTATGGCCAATTATCCTGGTTCTCTACATGAAGTTGGCCAATTTACACGCGAACTTGCCGGTGCGGAAACGAATGTAGCGATCGGACTTGCCAGACTTGGCCTGCACTCTGGTTGGGCAAGTAAAGTCGGAAATGATGCGTTTGGAAAATTTGTCATCGAAAGGCTCAAAAATGAAAACGTTGACATCGACCATGTTTTAATCGACAAAAATTATCCGACGGGTTTTCAATTGAAATCGATGGTGCTAGAAGGCGACCCGGAGGTTCAATATTTCCGCAAAGGATCGGCAGCAAGCCATCTAACAAGCGATGATTTAAATGAAGATTATTTTCAAAGTGCCAGGCACCTGCATATGACAGGGATTCCTTTAGCACTCTCAGACAGTGCAAGAGCGTTTGCAAGGCACGCTTTATCTTTCATGAAAATGAATGGTAAAAAGGTTTCCTTTGACCCGAATTTAAGGCCAACTCTTTGGGCATCACAAGAGGAAATGGTAAGGGAAATCAACGCAGCGGCATTCCTGGCAGATTATGTGTTTCCGGGAATCACTGAGGGTGAAATCTTAACAGGTTCTAAGGAACCGAGTGAAATTGCTTCCTTTTACCTTGAAAAAGGTGTTGAGCTTGTCGTTATTAAGCTCGGAGCTGAGGGTGCATTTTATAAAACAGCAACAGAAGAAGGAACCGTACGCGGCTTCCATGTGGAAAAGGTTGTTGATACCGTTGGTGCGGGCGATGGCTTTGCGGTTGGAGTCATCAGTGGACTACTCGAAGGCCTCACCGTTCAAGAAGCGGTATCCAGGGGAAATGCAATTGGTTCGTTAGCGGTTCAATCACCAGGTGACAATGATGGCTATCCAACCAAAGCAGAGTTAGAAAAATATTTAAAAAATAATCTACAGGGAGTGATTTAACATGAAACAAACGATTGCCAAACAACGGTGGCTCAGGCTGATTCCAATTGCATTTATTACTTACAGTCTTGCATACCTTGACCGTGCTAACTATGGATTCGGTGCTGCTTCAGGATTAGCAGAAGACCTTCACATTACAGCAGGTACTTCATCTTTACTTGGTTCGCTATTCTTCTTAGGTTATTTCTTTTTCCAAGTGCCGGGTGCGGCTTTTGCTGAGAAAAAGAGTGCAAAGGTACTTATTTTCTGGTCATTGATTGCATGGGGGTTATTAGCTTCTTTCACAGGGATGATTACCAATATTAAATTACTATTTGTGATACGGTTTGCGCTTGGGGTTGTGGAAAGTGCCGTTATGCCATCGATGCTCGTCCTTTTAAGCAACTGGTTTACGAAAGCGGAGCGTTCTCGTGCGAATACGTTCTTAATTTTAGGAAATCCTGCAACCGTTTTATGGATGTCGATTGTTTCTGGTTATTTAGTGAACTCTGTTGGCTGGAGATGGATGTTTATTGCCGAAGGTATTCCTGCAGTAATTTGGGCATTTATTTGGTGGAAGGTTGTCAATGACAAACCAAGAGATGCCAAATGGTTAACGGAACAAGAAAAGAATGATTTTGAACAACAATTAGCAAAAGAACAAGAAGGAATTAAGGCTGTTAAAAACTATAGCGAAGCCTTTAAATCGAAACCAGTTATTTTGTTAAGCGCGCAATATTTCCTTTGGAGCATTGGTGTATATGGATTTGTCATGTGGCTTCCATCAATTATTAAAGCAGCTCCAAATATGGATATTGTAAAAACTGGCTGGTTATCTTCGGTTCCTTATATTTTAGCCATTATTCTAATGTTAGTTGCTTCCTATTTCTCTGATAAAACATTGAATCGTAACGCATTTGTTTGGCCGTTCCTTTTAATTGGTGCCGTTGCATTTTATGCCTCCTATGCGATTGGAACCGAACATTTCTGGATTTCATTTGCCTTACTCGTCATTGCTGGTGGTGCTATGTACGCGCCGTATGGTCCATTCTTTGCAATCATTCCCGAAATCCTTCCGCGTAATGTGGCTGGGGGCGCAATGGCTCTTATTAACAGTATGGGTGCATTAGGATCGTTTGTGGGTGCCTATATCGTAGGTTATTTAAATGATTCAACTGGTGGATTCGGTACTTCTTATATCTTTATGGCTGGATCACTATTCCTTTCTGCCATCTTAACCATTTGGGCAGTAAACGCGGCAAAAAAGGATAGCAGTAAGCCTGCTAATGTAAAAGTGAGTGCTTAAAAAAGGATGGCAGCTTTGGAAATTTTCCAAGGCTGTTCCTTATTGTTTTTCGAAAATATAAAATGAAAGGGAGTTTTTTTAATGGGAGTAGAGGAAATTAAAAAACGGGCGGTTGTTGCAGTCATTCGCGGTGCTTCCGTGGAAACTATCATTCCAATGGCTCATGCCCTAAAAGAAGGCGGGGTCACTGCACTTGAAATTACGATGGAAACCCCAAAAGCATTAGCCATTATTGAAAAAGCAGCCAATGTGTTTGGTGATGAAATTTTTGTAGGAGCCGGTACGGTCTTGGATGCGGAAACTGCCCGAGCTGCGATACTGTCAGGAGCGAAGTTTGTTTTTTCACCGACTGTCCGAAAGGAAACGATTGAGATGACAAAACGGTATGGGGTCATTAGTGTTCCCGGTGCGTTAACCGCTACCGAAATTCTAACTGCCTATGAGTACGGTGCCGATGTGATTAAGGTATTCCCGGCTGGCAGTGTCGGACCTGGTTACTTTAAAAATCTAGCAGGCCCGCTGCCACATATTCCGTTAATGCCAACAGGCGGTATTGACATGGAAAATGCGAAGGACTATATCCGCGCCGGAGCGGTTGCTGTTGGTGTTGGAAGCTCAATCGTTAACCCGAAAAAAGCTTTAACAGATGATTATTTAAGACTAATCACTGAAAATGCGAGAAAGTTGATGGAAGAAGTACAGTCAGCACGGCAAGCATAAGGGGGAGGATGACCGTAAGTGACGGGGCTCGGTTTTTACCGGGTACTTTTCACTTTAGAGGTCATCTTTTTTTGTTATGTGGGTTTCCTATTCGGACCATTACTGGAAAAATACTAGATTTGCCGCTAAAATAAAGTCAGTGAACCAACAGGAAAGAGGAAGATAGGCATGAATAAAGTAACAATGGCTGATGTTGCGAAAGTGGCAGGCGTATCAAAAAGTACCGTTTCACAATACTTAAATAAACGATATGAATATATGGGCGAAAAAACGAAACTTAAAATCGAAGAGGCCATTGAAGAGCTTGGATACCAGCCAAATTTTATCGCAAGAAGTCTAAAGCAAAAACGTACCTCGATGGTTGGCATTATTGTGGCAAATATTACCCATTTCTTTTCAACGGAAATCAGTCGTGCTATTGAGGATTTTTGTCATACACATGATTTGCATGCGATCTTCTGTAACGCAGATGATGATCCTGAGAAAGAGAAAAATTATATTGAAATGTTAAGAGCAAAGCAAGTGGATGGTCTTATCATTTTTCCAACTGGACAAAATAATGATTTATATAAAAAAATGGTGAGTCAAGGCTACCCCGTTGTATTTGTCGATAGAAAAGTCGAGAATCTAGAGGTGTTTTCAGTCATAACAGATAATGTCCATGCGGCTTCGATGGCCGTGCAGCATGTCATTGAAAAGGGTCACCGGAATATCGCCTTTGCCGTGCAGACACTATCGGTTAGTACCCGAATCGATCGATTAGCAGGATATAAACAGGCATTAAACGATGCAGGCATAGAAATAAATCCGGATTACATTATCGAAGCAAGTATACCCGACATGAAAAACAAACTAGAACAGCTCTTTTCATTAGAGGTTAAGCCAACCGCACTCTTTGCGGCCAATGATCGGGTATTTATGGCGGTGGGGGAATTTTTAAAAGAAAAGGGAATCAAGCTTGGCAAAGAGCTGGAATTAATTGTATTTGATAATATCCCGTTCTCCCAATTGTTAGAAGCGCCTATCTCTTTCATCATACAGCCGGCCGCAGAAATGGGAAAAAAGGCGGCCGAACTGCTATTTCAACAGATCAATAAAGAAGACACCGCTCCTGAAGTGTTTGTTTTTCCAAGCAGGATCGTGTAAAAGAATTGTTCGTATGTGTTAGTGCCTGACACCATAATGGGTCAGGCACATTTTGTTCATTGAAAGACGCTTTCAAATGAAGTATAATTTCTTAGTAAACCGATTTAGTAAATCGATTTATTCAAACCAAAATCTAAACCTAAACCTTAAATAAGGAGTTCGGATGATGAATATACAACTTGCTTTGGATCGGATGGAAATAGCGGAAGCGATTGAGTTGACTAGACAAGTAGAGATTTCAATCGATTGGATCGAGGTTGGTACGTCACTAATCAAAGAATTTGGTGTGGCGAGCATCAAGGAGATGAAACAAGCATTTCCAAATAAACAAATTGTTGCTGATATAAAAACCATTGATAATGCTCGTTATGAATTTGAACTGTGTTTTGATGCGGGGGCAGATGTGGCGACCGTCATGGGTGTCTCTCCCCTTGTGACAATTGATACCTGTATGGAGGTAGCCAATCGTTATCAAAAAATGGTCATGATTGATCTGTTGAATACATCAGCTGAACAAAAAAGAGACTTAATGAAATACACGGAGGCCATTTTTTGTGAGCACGTGAGTAAGGATCAGCAAGAGGAGTTAGGCAGTCAAAATCATGGAACAAAGCAAAGTGTTTTTTCAGGGTTCCAAGTGGCGGCAGCAGGTGGAATTAAGCTTGAATCGATAGGCGACCTTGCAAGGTCATTAAACCCGGCAGTGGTCATTATTGGTTCTGCGATTACGAAAGCGGAAAATCCAGCAGAGGCTGCGGCACAATTTAAACAACTTATTTTACAATCGGAGGGAAAATAGAAGATGTTAGTCATTCCAACTATATTAAAAGAAGTAGAAACAGTCCTAAGCCAAGTGGAACAAGAGCAGCTTCAAGAGTTAGCGATTCAATTGCAAAAAGTGAAGCGGATTTTTGTCATCGGGGAAGGGCGTTCCGGCTTAATGGCAAAATCCTTCGCGATGCGTTTAATGCATTTGGGAGCAACCGTCTTTGTAGTTGGAGAAACCATCACTCCGTCCATTGAAGAAGGAGATCTTTTAGTAGCAATCTCGGGTTCAGGCACAACGAAAAATGTGGTTTGGACGGCTGAAAAAACGAAGTCACTTGGCTGTTCGGTTATGGCTGTGACTACAAGCCCTGAGTCTCCATTAACAGCGGCGGCAACGCAGATTCTTCATGTACCGGCAGCGACAAAATATCGCCGAGAGAATGAGTTGCAAACGATCCAGCCGCTTGGTTCTTTATTCGATCAATGCGCTCATATTCTATTTGATACCCTCTGCCTGCTCTACAGCAAGCTGAATGAAGTTGACCATACACTAGCTTTCAGCCGACATAGCAATCTAGAATAGGGAAGTGAATTGGTGTCAGGCACTCTTTTTTCTTTAACACATCCTAGACTACAAACCCTTGTATGTATTAGAATAACAGGGATGAATGGAGGAATTAAATAGATGTCTAATTTACCAAATTGCCCGAAATGTAATTCAGAGTACACTTACGAGGATGGCAGTCTTTTTGTTTGCCCGGAATGTGCTCATGAATGGAATTTAGAATCAGAGACTGAAAAGGAGGACCAGAATATTGTTAAAGATTCAAATGGGAATGTTTTAACCGATGGGGATTCTATCACCGTAATAAAGGACCTGAAAGTAAAAGGAAGTTCATCGGTTTTGAAAGCAGGTACAAAGGTTAAAAACATTCGTATAGTAGATGGAGACCATAATATTGATTGCAAAATTGATGGATTCGGTGCCATGAGTCTAAAATCTGAATTTGTTAAAAAGTTATAGAGTCTCAGAAGTAGTCGAGTATAAAAAATGTTAAAGAGCTTGGATTCCAAGCTCTTTTTCAATAGTCACAATGACTCTAAAAATTCCCCATTTCCACATGATAGTTTTTCTCGGTAAGAACTTTATGCAACTGCTCAATATGATCATGATTTTTGGTCTCGACTGAAATCTCAATTTGGGCATAGCCTGGATAAATATCCTTACCAATCCGATGGAGATTCACCGATTGAACGTTCGCATCTACGTCGGTTATTGAGCTTAACACGCGTTGCAGTTCACCTGGTTTGTCTTTTAACGTAATCGTAAAATTAGCATACCTTCCGGATTCAACCAAACCGCGTTCGATAATTCTTGAAATAAAATTCATATCGACGTTGCCGCCGCTTAACACAGCAACAACTTTTTTCCCCCGGATATTCCCCTTTTCATAAAGTAACGAAGCAAGTGAAACGGCGCCTGACCCCTCAACTAGCAGTTTATTCCTCTCCAGCAACATGAGCATGGTCCTAGCAATTTCCATTTCATCGACGCAAAAAATATCATCCACGTATTTTTGGACAATTTCAAAGGGCTTTACCCCGGGTTTTTTAACGGCAATTCCATCCGCCATTGTGGGTGTGGAAGCAACCATTACAGGATTATTTTCAAACAAGGACTGCTTCATACTTGGGCAAGCAAGGGCTTGAACACCGTAAACGGAGATATGAGGATTTTGTTCCTTAATTGCCATCGCCACTCCGGCAATCAGCCCGCCACCTCCAATAGGGCAAATTACTGCCTCCACATCCGGCAGTTGATCGAGAATTTCTAAACCGACCGTTCCTTGGCCGGCAATGATCGCCTCATCGTCAAAAGCATGAATAAATGTGGCCCCTAATTTTTCTTTGAGCTCTAATGCATAGGCGAGTGCATCATCGAATGTCGCTCCTTCTAAAATAACCTCCGCACCATATTGTTTTGTGGCAAGAATCTTACTAAGTGGTGCTCCTTTTGGCATGACAATTTTACAAGGGACACCAAGCATTTGACTGGAATAGGCCACCCCTTGTGCATGGTTTCCAGCTGATGCAGCGACAACTCCTTTGGCCAGCTCTTCCTTTGAGAGGGAATTGAGCTTATTATAAGAACCTCTCACTTTAAAGGAGCCTGTCTTTTGGAGGTTTTCAAGCTTTAAATAGACTTCATTATGGGCAAGCTGACTAAATGTTTTGGAATAATCAAGGGTAGTGGTATGGACAATTCCTTTCATCTTCTCGCGTGCAATGATGATATCATCGATATTCACGTTTTTTCCTCCTCCGAACACCAAGTTCTACTATTTAGGATGTACTGGAGAAAATAAACTATGTCCAATTTTACAAAGTTATAACATAAAGGGGGAACGTAGCCGGATAACAAAATAAAAGCCGCAATTCCTTTATAAAAAGGAGTAGGCGGCTCTACTTTATTTATTGATTCTGATAAACTTTCCTGCTGATGTTTGTTTTAGAATTCGTTTTAAACGGCTTTCTTCATACCGGCATTTGTATCAGAATCACCTTTGACAAAAAGATTGCCAATGGCGTAGAAGATTGCTGCAGATACAAGGCCAACTACAGCTACTGATAAATGCGGTGCAAAGTAATTACAGTATAACGCGATAGCTGCTGACAAGATCCATACGATAAATGACATTGGTCTCCAGCTTACTAAATTAGCAGATTGCTTTTTACTAAAAACTAAACGATCCATAATTATGATTGCTCCGATTGGCGGAATGATTACTCCAAGAAGAACAAGCCAGTTGAAAAAGTGATTATATATTCCGGAAACTGCAACGATTAGGCCAACCACTCCAATAATAACAGTGATAGGTCGCATTTTTTTACCTGTCATATGAGACCAGCCAACTGCCCCGTTATATAAACAGTGTGTACCAACAGAACCTAAATTGATAAAAACAAACAGAATGGATAAAACTGTAAGCAATGGACCATGCCCAGCCAATACTGACATGAAGTCTCCCCCTGTTGAAGCCGGATTAGGGATGACACCAGTTGCAACAACAATTCCTCCTACAAGTTCAGCGATAAAGTTCCCGATTGGGAATGCAAATATAGTGGATAAAGCTCCTTCACGACCATTTTTTGCCCAGCGGGTAAAGTCTGCTGTCATCGTACCGGAGTCGGCAAATCCAGCAAATACTAAAGTAACAGCAGCCCCAAATGACATGGCATTTGAAACATGAGGGTGGTAATTAAGAATATCAGAGTTTCCAGATTGGAATGCCATTGTAATTGCAATTACTGCAATGAGAATGTAAAATGGTGCAGCAATCCAGCCTAAGAATGATAGTGCTTTAATCCCGACATAAGTTACAGCTACATAAAGGACTCCGCCAATCACTGTCATTAATAATAGGCTTGCCCCAAATGACCCATGCATTGTAGCGCCAGTTAGTCCTACCTGAAGGGCAAACCAGCCAATTACAACAGTAGAAAGTAATCCGGAAATGAGGTAATATCCTTTACGTCCAAAAGTCTTCTGTGCAGTAAGAGAAAAGTTCAATCCGCTCCGGCCAGCATCATAGCTCAGTAACCCTACCATAACAAACAATAGTAGATTTCCAACCAGCATCGCTAACGCACCGGCTTTAAATCCAAGTTGAGCCGTAATAAGTCCGCCGATTACGGCACTGGTTAATCCCATTGGGAAACCAAACCAAACAGCTGCTACAGATGATAATTTTTTTCGATATTCTTTTGGA
>OEPS010000554.1_pt1 | contig 13015 bp, 8 predicted proteins | sample 1539411 | NCBI WGS metagenome assembly OEPS01 (sample SAMN02671747, study PRJEB22543) | soil metagenome | biome: bacteria | place: China:Hunan Province, Lengshuijiang City | collected 2012-10-15 | depth 0.08m m | reverse complement strand
CCGCCACGATCTGGCCCCCTACCGGCTCCACGGGATCGGAGTGCCGGTGCTGTCCGTCGCCGTCCATGTGCGCCGGGGAGCGCGGGTGTTCGCGCTGGGGCTGACCTGGGTGCTGGGCATGAACCGGTTCGCCAGCCCGTTGTGCCCGAACTGCGGGTCGACTGAAGTGCTCGTGGCCGGGCGGGACCGACTGGGTTGCCGAGGCTGCCTGCCTTCGGCCTCGCTCGCCCTTCCCTCCATCCGGGTCGTCGGGGCGGTACCCCCGGCGGCGCCGGGCCCGGCTGGGGGCGGTGCAGGCGATCCGGTGGGGGCACCCGGCCGGGGTGCGGACGGCCACGGTCAACCATCGAGGCGACCTGCGAGGCGACCTTCGCCCGAGCCGGTCCGTGCTGGCCGGGCGGTGGCTGCCCCGGCTCGCCAGCGGGGCAGCGGCGCCCCAGCGGGCCGGCTACAACCGCCCCACGCTGGCCTCGAGGTCGAGCGTGTGGAGCGGCTTGGCGCCAAACTTGCCGTGGCCCTCTGGACGGCAGTTGCCGAAGCGAAGCGCTGGAAGGCTAAGTCGACCGTGCCCCATTCACCGATGTCGGCGCTGGCCCGGCTGTACGGGCACCTCGGGCCCCTGCGCGCGGTGGGGGCCGAACCCGGCGCCATGCTCGACAACCTCAGCGTGGGCGCCACCTTCCCTGGTCAACCCGCCCGTGGCCGGCAGCCGGCGATGTGCCACGCCACCACGGGACAGCTCCTGACCACTGCGGGTGTCATCCCCTTCACCGTTCGCTGGGAACAAGTCCCCGGAGCCACGCTGGTCGGCGAGCTCCTCCCGGGCCTGAGGGTCGAGGGGTACCTGCATCACTGCCCGCTGCCGGCTCCGGGAAGCCAGGTCGACTTCCGCCACCCACCCGAGCCACTGTCGCCCCTGGACCCGGCGGCCAGAGCGCTCTGGAACGAGACCACCCCCCGCTTCGGCCTCCACGTGGGGCTGCGGTGCCTGGCTCTTTGGTGGCGAGTCAAGGCCGATCCCGCCCTTTCCGAGCTCGATGACGACGTGCTCCGGGTGGCCGTCGCCGACACCGTTCGCAGGCGTGCCCAGATCGATCCCGACCACGACGACCAGCTGTCGCTCCTCGGGCCCGACCCCGGCGTGACGGCCTCGGCGCTGGCCCGGGTCGAGGCCCTCGTCGGCCCCCCGTTCCGCCGGGCCTGGTGACCAAGTGCCGGAAGGACCAGCCCGGGCACGGGCCTGCGCTGGCCGGCTGGGACGGACCGGATTGGCTGCGAAGCGGGCGGGATCCGATCGGGAGCCAAGGTTGGCCCCCGGTGAACAGCGGTCGATGAGATGACCTCCGCCCGGGGTTCGTCAGCCACGCTTGTGGCATGCTTCGGGTCATGGCGATGGCCGCAGGAGGGCATTTCGGTCCCTGGAGCGAGGAGGACCTGGCTGCCCTCTCCGATGAAGCCCGAGGGTACGAGCCACCGGAGGGCACCCTCCTCGTGAATCCGCCTCCCGCCGGGCCACATCAAGCCGTCAGCAGGACACTCACCAACGCCCTGGAGGCCGCGGCCGGCCCTACTAGCTGATTGCGGTCCAGGAGCTGGGTATACGCCTGCCCGTGTGAGCCTGGTGGCGGAGATCGTCTCTCCCGGATCCAGGGTCATGGACCGGGGTCACCACACCGACCCTCTACCCGCTGCCGGCATAGGCTCGTTCTGGCGTGTCGAGCTGGAGAATGGCCCCGTGATCGTTGCCTTCAGGCTGTATCAGGGTGGCTACGTCGAAGTCGGAGTTGCCCGCCCCGGGGAGCGCCTCGTAGTAAAGACGCTGGTCGGTCCCCGGTCCCTCAGAGCTTCACAGCCAGGCCAGTTCTCGGCAGCTCGGCGCCGCAGCGAGTTCAGGCCCCGACGGGCCACTCTTCCACAGTCAGCTCTGTCATGGGGAAGTCCCGAGCGTTTCCAGTTGCAAGCCTGGCGCCCACGGTCAGTGCGGCAGCAGCCACAAAGCAGTCGGCCTGACTGAGGGTCCGCCCGGCCTCCGCGAACGATCGTCGCCAGTGCCCCGCGCGCTCGGCCTCCTCGCGGCCCAGGCGGACCAACCGAAGGCCGCTCAGCAGGCGGTGGACTGCGGGTTCCTCTCCCGAGCGCAAGCCACGGACAAGCTCCTCGACGTTGATCGGGCTAGTGAACAGCAGGTCCCCGCTGCCGTGGGCGTTCCGCAACCGCTCCACGGCAGGTCTGCCTCGGAGGATGTCGATCAGCACCGTGGTATCGAGCAGCACCGCTCCCACGGCGCAGGTCAGCCGACCCGGCGAGTGTCGGTGGTGCGCTGGCCCCGCACCCAAGCTCCCGGGTCAGCGTCCCAATCGTGGCCGTGGTCAGGAATGCTGGCAATAGCGCGCTCGATGTCCACCCAGCGGCGCTCATCGTCGAGCGCACGCCGCACTGTTTCACCGATGAATGCGCTCCGCCGACGCCGGCCGACTCGTTCATTGAGCTCCCTTACAAGGTCGTCGTCCAAACTTATGTGCAGTCGCATGGCCACAACATAGCACACAGATCACCGGCGGTGCCGGTTGAGAGCCCAACGGGGCATTCGACCGCGCTGGGATACCCTTCGGCGCCCGGGCCGATGGCCCTCTGTACGTCACCCCCTCATCGACGCCGCCGGTCTCGTTGTCGACGCGCGGCCCGTCCGGCGATGAATCCGTTCGGCTGAGCACGTCTGGGCCAGCCTGCGGGGGATGGCAACGGCGTTGGAAAGCGTTCCGAGCCCGCTCGTTCGCCGACGTCGGCCGGCGGTCGGGCCGCAGCTGCTCTGGCGCATGCCCGGCAGCCCGGAGGCGCCGGCAGGGCGACCTGGTCGAGCTCAAGCTCACGAAGTCGAAGGTGTTCGCCGACCCCGTCCCCGGCCAGGTGCTCACCCTGGAGCTCCGCCAGACTGGCTCAGCGACCCGCTGATCGCCGAGTTCGGCCTGCCGGACGCCCAGGCCCACCCGTGGTTCGTGGACCTGCTGAACAACCCGGCCAGCTGCCGGCACCCGATCACCGACCGCCCGGATCTCCGGTCGGCGGCCGTCGACATCGCCAGGACCGCCGGCGTCCCTCCGTCCCAGTCCGATGCCATCGCCGGCATCGTCGACCACAACCTCCAGCTCGTCTGGGGACCGCCCGGCACCGGCAAGCCCCACATGGTCGCCGTAGCCATCCTGGCCCTCGCCGAGGCCCATCGGCGAGCCGCCCTCCCGATGCGGGTGCTGGTCACCGGGTTCACGCATACCGCCATCCAAAACGTGCTGGCCAAGGTCGCCGAGCTGCAGGACGCCCAGCGGATCGTCCGGGGTCCGCTCCCCATCCGCAAGATCGACAAAGGCACCGGCGCTGGGATGGACACCGTTGTCCCGAAGGAGGCCGCGGCTCGCCTGCCACTCCCACCACTCGCCGCGGTACCGGCTGCCGACGGGGCGGATGTCGCGCCGGGCCGAAAGGAATTCGCGAAGCCGGTAGGATCCTGGCGGGGGTCGGGGGCCCGGCCAGGACATTTGAGCCCGACGCCGGCCGGAGTGAGATCGGCACCTCGTCGAGCACGCTCGGACGGAAGAGGCCCGGGCGGGCGAGGGCGAGCAAGCCGACCACGGGTAGAGAACGAGCCACGTCGCACCCCTCCCCTCCACGCCGTTGTGCGGCTACTCATGGTGCTCGTGAGCGGAGTCGGGCTCGCCGTGGCCGGTCCTCCCCTGCCGATCATGCAGCGCACGCATCCTGGCGCGGTCGCTGGCAGCAGGTCTCACGGCATCCCAGGCCCGACCGGCTCCTGCTCCCGCGGGGGCGACGAAGCCAGGACGATGCCGCCTGGGCCATTGACCGAAATTGGCTAGGATGGTATCTTACGGTATCCTGTCATCCTGATAGGAAACCATCCTAGACGGCGGGGTACCCGTCAGGCGCGCGCCTCGTCTCGACCGCGGTCCGACTGGGGAGAAAGGAGAATCACCTTGCCGTTCGACCTTGCCCGGCTCCATGATCGGCACCGCCAGAGACACCTTTTCCAGGCATTGCTCATCGGGTTGCTCCTCACTGCCGTACCCATAGCCGTTATGGCTCCGCCCGCTCAGGCAGCCCCGCCGACCATCACGACCGTGGCAAGCGCCAAGACCGCCGCACCGGGGGTCAACTCGCGCGTGATAGCGACCGCCGACTGCGGCTCCGTCAACAACGTCGTGACCGGCGGGGGAGTGTCGATGACCACCAGCGCCGATGGCACCATGGCCAGCAGCGCGCAACGCGTGGAGGGCACCGGGCCGGGGTCGGCCAGCGCCACGTTCTCCACCAACAACAGCACCAACGCCGAGTTCTGGATCGGCGCCGACGGCACCGGCACCAACAACAGCGACTCCAATGGAGGAGCGATCGCCTTCGCCCTGTGCGACAACGCCAAGACGTACACGGGCGGCACCACCATCGCCACGGCCTCGGTGAACCACCCCACCTCCAGCACCGACTTCACCCCGGCCACCGTCTCGTGCCCCGCCAACACCCATCTGCTCACCGGCGGCGCCCTCACCACCCCCCAAGACGGCGACCTCAAGGTGGTGGGTAGCTACCCGTCGGACGTCAACGGCAACCCGGTGGCCAACGGCGCCACCAACCCGGCCTACTGGTCGGCAATGGGCGACGAGAACGGTACCCAGAGCGACACCACGGAGGTGTTCGCGGTGTGCGCCACCAACGCCGTCGCGGCCACGGTGGAACAGGCCGTCTCGACCGGGACGACCGCGACCGACACCCACCAGGCCGTCGACGTCCAGTGCCCGGCAAACACCAGCCTGGTCGGGGGCGGCTTCGCCGTCGACGCCAACCCGAACCTCTACAGCGGCACGACCGCATTCAGCGGCAGCGGTAACCACGGTGACCACGGCATCGGAAGCTACCCCACGAACTCCTCGGGGGTCGCCTGGACGTCGGGCGCCGCGACGGGCTGGACCGGGGTCCTGCATACCGGCGGCATGCACAACACCACCCCCACGTACGCCCACACGTACGCCGTGTGCGTCTCGTAGCAACGGCGACCGAAACATCGAGAGCACGTAGCAGTCACGTCCCAGCACACGGTGGACGGACGCGGGTCGACCAGGCGGCCCCGGTCCGTCCACCGCAACCCATGCCGCACCATGATCGAAGGGGGGAACCGCAGTTGTCGAGGAACCGGGTGGTGGCCGTCATCGTCGCAGCATGCGTCACCGTCAGCGTCGGAGTCACCATCCCCCGGGTGTCCCAGGCCCTGGCCAACCGCCTTGCGTCCCAACCGCAGGCGGGGCGCGCCGAGAGCTACCTGGACAACCTCCCGGTCAGCTTCGAGGCCAACCTCGGCCAGGTGGACCCTGCCGTGCGGTTCGTTTCGCGCCTGGGCGGCAAGGACGTGTTCCTCACGGGGACCTCGGCGGTGTTCGCGAGCCGCGACGCCACCCTCACCCTCGGTCTGGTAGGCGCCAACCCGCAGCCCTCCATGGCGGGGGCGGGCAGGCTGGCGGGGACCGTGAACTACCTGATCGGCAATGATCCGACCCGCTGGCACACGGACATCGCCACTTACCAGGGCGTGACGGAGCACGAGGTCTACCCGGGCGTCGATCTGGTGTGGCGCGGGTCGGGCCACAACCTGGAGTACGACTTCGTCGTCGCCCCGGGGGCCAGCCCCGCCCGGATCGCTCTGGCGTTCACCGGGGCGTCGGTGCGGATGGGGCCGGGCGGCGAGCTGATGGCGACCCTACCCGGGGGCGCCACGATGCGCCAGGGCGCACCCGCCCTGTACCAGGACGTGGCCGGCAAGCGGCGGAAGGTGGCGGGAGGATTCCGCGTCGCCGGGGGTTCGGTCGGCTTTTGGACCGGTCGCTACGACCGCTCCACCCCCCTCGTCATCGACCCCTTGGTCTACTCGACCTTTCTCGGCGGGTCGGGCGTGACGGAGGGCACAAGCGTTGTTGTCGATGCCGCGGGTAGCGCTTATGTCACCGGCCGCACCCGCGCCCCGGACTTTCTGCCGGACTCGTCCCTGCAACCCTTTGCCGGGACCGCAGAGGATGCGTTCGTGCTCAAGGTCAACGCCGCCGGGACCGCCGTCATCTACGCCACCTACCTGGGAGGGAACGCTTCCGCGCTCCCTCAGGCCGGAGGATCGATCGGGGTGGACGCCTCGGGCAACGCCCACGTGTTCGGGCTGACCTCGGCCCAGGACTTCCCCACCTTCCACGCAGCCCAGCCGGCCTACGGAGGCGGGGCGGCCGACGCCTTCGTGTCCGTGCTTAACGCCGCGGGGACGGGCCTTCTGTGGTCCACCTACCTGGGCGGGAGCGGGACCGAGAACGTGGCCGGTCCCTATCCCGCCGAGCTCGCCCTCGACGCCTCGGGCAACACCTACGTCGCCGGGTCGACCCGCTCGAGCGACTTCCCCACCCTGCACCCACTGTTCCCGGCCAACCAGGGCGGGGCGGACGCGTACGTCACCGAGTACAGCCCGACCGGCGCTCTCCTGTGGTCGACCACCCTCGGAGGTTTCGGCGACGATACCGCCGTCGGGGTCGCCCTCGACGCCTCGGGCAACGTCTACGTCGGCGGCAACACGGGGTCGTTCAATCCCGGTCCCGGCCAGACGGCCTTCCCGACCACGTCCGGCTCCTTCGATCCCGCCCCGCCCACCTCCCAGCCGGCGCAGGACCCGTTGGCCTTTGTCACAAAGTTCTCGCCAGGCGGTGCCGACCTCGTCTGGTCCACCTTCCTCCCCGCCACCTCCCAGAACAATTCCGCGTTCGCCTTCGCCGTCAGCAGCGGCGGGGCTGCGGTCATCGGCGGCAGCACCCAAGCCACGGATCTGCCGCAGGTGCATCCCCTCGCCTGCTGCACTGCGAGCGGTGGCATCCAGGGATGGGTGACCGAGCTCAGCGCCGACGGCAGCGCTGCGGCGTTTTCCTCCTATCTCTCCACGGGGACCTCCGGGGCGTACGGGTTGGCCTTCGATGCCGGTGGCCACTTGTTTGTCAGCGGGGAGTCGGGTTCGGCCACCACATCCTTCCCGGCCCTGGATCCCCTGAAGACGTGCGCCACGAATGACCTGTTCGCGATGAAGATCGATCCCACCACGGGCACGCTGCTCTACGCGACCTGCGTGGGACCCCTGGGCGACCCACAGAACGCCGTCGCGGTGGACGCGGCGGGGAACGCCTACCTCACCGGCGACACCAACTCCTCCTCCTTCCCCCTGGTGCACCCCATCCAGTCGACGATCACCACGCTCAGCGCGTTCCTGGCCAAGATGAGCGACCTCTCGGTCACCGCCACCAGCGCCGACGTCGCTGTCAGTCAGGTTGCGACCCCGTCGCCCGCCGGCGCCGGCAAGCCGCTCACCTACTCGGTGACGGCATCCAACGCCGGCCCGGATCCGGCACGGGGGGCGGCCATCACCGACGTCCTCTCGCCGGCCCTCCTGTTCCGCTCCGCCACCTCCACCGCCGGGCCATGCGGCGAGAGCGTCGGGATCGTCACCTGCCCCCTCGGCACACTGGCCGCCGGGTCGGCTGCCACGGCCACCGTGGTCGCGACCCCCTCGGTCAACGGCACCGTGACCGCGACTGCCACCGCCAGCTCCGCCGACCCCGATCCCAACCCCGCCAACAACTCGGTCACGACCACGACACAGGTCACGGGGACCACGGCCGCAGACCTCTCCGTGACCCAGGGCTCCTCCCCAAGCCAACCCACCCAGGGGCTGCCTCTCACCTACAACCTGTCGATGGCCGACGGCGGGCCTGCCACCGCGGCGGCGGTGGTCCTCACGGACCGCCTCCCGGCGGGCGTGACGTTTGTGTCCGCGGTCGCATCCCAGGGCACCTGTGCCCAGGCCTCCGGCACCGTGACCTGCAGCATTGGCGACCTCGCCGCCCTGGGCTCGGCAACGGCCACCGTCGTGGTCACCGCGACCTCCTCCGGGCCCCTCACCGCCACCGCCACCGTCACCTCCCCGGTGCCGGACCCCAACCCCGCCAACAACACCGCCATCCGGACCGTCTCGGTGCAGCCCCCGACCGCCGACCTGGCGGTGAGCCTGTCGGCGATCCCCGCGCCGGCGACCGCCGGCAGCCCGCTGACCTACGGCATCGGCCTATCCAACGCCGGCCCCTCGCCCGCCGACGGGGCGGTGGTGACCGCCACCCTCGCTCCCCAGGTCACCTTCGTCTCCGCCTCCAGCGGGTGCAGCAACGCCGCCGGCGTCGTCACCTGCAGCCTGGGGACCCTGCCCGCCGGCCAGTCCGAGCCCGTCAATATCGTCACGACGCCGGCGGCCCCGGGGGCCGTGGTCGCCTCGGTGTCCGCCTCGGCCAACCCGATCGACCCCAACCCGGCCAACAACCACGCTTCGGTGTCCTCGAGCGTGATCCCACCTCCTCTGGGGGGGACACTGCCCTCCATCGCCGTGGCGGCACCGCCGCCCGCGCCGGTCGTTGCCCAATCAGCGTCGTCCACCACAACCACCGCCACCTGCCCGGCGGGCACTACCGAGGTGGGAGGAGGAGGCCTGGTGGGCCGCATCGACGGCTCGCAGCCCATCAACGGCCTCAAGCTCAACGGGAGCCTGCCCTCGGACGTCTCGGGGACGGCAGCAGCCTCCGGTTCTTCGGCCCAGAGCTGGGCGGTGGTGGGTGCATTCGCCGGCCAGTCCGAGACCGGGGACCAGGCCCGGCCGTTCGCCCTATGCTCGAGCGCGGCGGGACCGGGACCGTCCACGGTGGTGGTCTCCGCGCCGGTCGGCGTCGCCACCGAGGGCAACCCGCCCTTGGTGGCCACCGCCACCTGCCCCGCGTCGACGCATCTGGTCGGAGGCGGCGCCCTTTCCACGCCGGCCAGCGTCCCCTCGCTCAAGCCGATCGCCAGCTACCCCTCCGACGCCTCCGGAGTGCCTGCTTTGGATGGGGCACGGAGCCTCGGATCGTGGAGCGCCTACGGGGGGGCGGGCCAGGTCGTCCCCGGGGAGACCGTGGTCGCCTACGCCATGTGCGCTCCCTCTCCCGCCAACTTCCCCATCATCGTCGCCCGGGTGGACGCGCCCGGGCCGCAGCTCGGCACCACCTCCGTCACCGCCACCGTGAGCTGCCCGCCCGGCACCCAGCTCTTGCAAGGGGGCTTCTTCACCGACGAGACCGGCGGGCGCCAGCCCCAGCAGGGCGTGCACATCCTCGGCACCTATCCCTCCGACGCCGCCGGCAACCCCGTCGGGGACGGCACCGCCAACCCGTCGTCGTGGACCGACGTCACCCAGTCCGGGGGCCAGGAGTCGCCGGGGACCGCCATGCACGTCACCGCCTTGTGTGCGGTGCTCGTCCCGCCTGCGGACTCCGCCGACGTGGCGATCACGATGTCGGCGCCGCCCACCGGCGCGGCGGGCGTCCCCTACGCCTACACGCTCGGCGTGACCAACTACGGGCCCGCCCCGGCCTCGGGTCCGACGGTCAGCGACCCGCTGCCGGCCGGTCTCACCTTCGTCTCGGCGACGGGCAGCCGTGGCCGCTGCTCCTTCTCCGCGCCCACGGTCACCTGCGGGTTCGGGTTCCTCGACCCGGGAGGATCGGCGATGTTCGTCATCACGGTCACCCCCACGGTGGGCGAGACGATCACCAACACCGCCACCGTCTCCTCCGCCACGCCGGATGCCGTCATGGCCGACAACTCGGCGTCGGCCTCCACATCGGTCGTCGACGCCGACCTCGCCCTCACCGGCATGCCGGCCAACGTCACCACCAACGCCCCCAGCCCCCGTGGAGCCGTGGTCACCTACGCGACCCCGACCGCCGTGGACGATGAACCCGGGGCCGGCGTTGGCTGCGACCATCCCTCTGGCTCGACCTTTGCCATCGGCGCCACCACCGTCACGTGCTCGGCCAGCGACCCCGACGACACCCCGAGCACCGTAACCGGCACCTTCTCGGTGACGGTCGTGGGGGCCGCCGGGCAGACCACCGCCCTCATCTCGACGGTCCAGAGCTTCAACCTGCCGCCCGATTTCGCGACCAGCCTTACCACCAAGCTGCAGGGGGTGCTGAGCGACCTCGCCTCCGGTGCCAACACGGACGCCTGCAACCAGCTCAGCTCCTTCATCAACCAGGCTCGAGCGCAGTCCGGCAAGATGCTCAGGGCAAGCCAGGCGAACATGTTGATCGTCGCCGCCAAGCAGATCCAGGCGGTGATCGGCTGCTGACCGGTTCGACGGGCACAACAGGCTTCCAACCCACCTTGGCGGGCAACGTCTGTCCGGCCAGTTGCGGATTTCGCAGCACAGGGGACAGAGACCGGTCCTCTATCGAGCTCCGGGCCGGGCCCTGCGGTCACGCAAATCGCCCGAGGCCGTAGGCTGATGCCTGCGAGGAAGGCCAGGGCCGATGAGCACGCAGATCCCGCTCGGCGATGCCGTCGCCGAGGTGCTCGACGGCGACCAGCTCAGGCTGCTCCGCCGGTTCGGGCGGGTGCGGGTGCGTCCTGCTGCCGCCGGTGAGGTGCTGCAGCGCGAGGGCCAGGTTCCCCGGACGTTCTACACGGTCGTCGCCCCCCTGGGGGCGTGCGGCAGCGGGGGGCGGGCCTCGGAATAATCGACTCGCTGAGCGCCGCCACTACTTCCGGGGTCAGACCCCTCAGGTCCAGCGGTAGGCTCGGCCCCAACTCCGCCCCTGGGGGCCGCCGAACCCAGCCGCCCGTAACCTACGAACTCCCCGGTGACTCTGCCGGCATCCAGGTACGCCCGACAGGGTCCCAAGCCCCGCCCGTGACGACGCCGTTGAGCAGTGGATCCGCAAACACCACGACCTCATTGATGGCCTCGGCGTATGCGGAGGGGAGTTGAGGAGAAACACCATTCCGGTCGAGGTATGCCACCCACGACCTCTGGCGGGTCAAACCAAGGTCATCGAGAAGGCCCGCCAGGCCGCGCAGTTGGCTTTGACGGTGGAGAGCGGTTGCCGTCAAGGCCTGCCTGAGCTCCTTCGCGTCAATCGGATGCCGCCGCGTCAGGAGCAGCATGTCGGCGAAGTCTCTTTCTCGAGTCGTCGTCGCGCCGCGGTCAATCATGGTGATGATCTTCTCCGCCAGCACAGTGGCCAAGGGGTAGCCAAGCAGGCGGAAGGAACCAGAGAGTAGCGTCGGATAGTCGATTGCAACGGGCTCTGGCGTCACGGGATCCCCGACGTTGACATCGAGACGGAGCACCACTTGTGCGCGGTCAAGGCGCGCAGGCGCGGCCAGCCGGATGCCCGCGTACATCTCAGTGTCTCGAATGAGAGCAGCGGTCAGACGACCCGGCTCGAAGATGACGCCGTCGTCGACTTGGACGTCGAGTACCTCCAGGACGATGCCCACCACGACATCCCGGTCATTGTCGAGCGCCAAGGCAAGCAGGTCGATGTCAGCCGTTGGCCGGCGCGTGCCGAGCGCCGCCAACAGCATGCCGCCCTTGAGTACCAACCGCTCTTGGTGGGGTGAGATCGCAGGCGGTAGAGGAAACGTTCGAGAACGTAGATCGTCAGCAGTTCCTGGGTCGACCGACCCTTTCGGCGAGCGAGGGCGCGGAGATCCAGATACACCCGACTGCCTACAGTGGTCCGGTTCGTCGGGCTCATTCCTGAAGGAGCCGGAGGGCGCTCAAGACCGGCGATCTGACTCGGAGCTGGGTTGCGATCTCCAACACCTGATTTGGCTTCGACTGTGGCTGGCGGAGGTAACGGCGCATGGCCCCGACGGCGAGGTCCTCGCCAATGAGATGCCGGAGCCGAAAAGCATCAACCACACTCCGTTGCCGGTCCGTAATCGAGAACTGAACTTCCGGGGCCACGTGAATCACGCTGCGTCCAAGATCGAATGTATTGGCTTGAAAGACATGGACCCGTGTCGGTGGGCTGTCAATACGGGGCCGATGCGACCCCTTGGGCACAGCCAGGTCCACCCAGCCCGGAATCTCGTCGCTCAAGTCCCAGTAGGCCAGAGCTGAGGAGAGGCAGACCATCGCGTGCGGGGCTCGGGCACAAGCGACCACGAAGTCGATCTGGTCGACGCCGTTCGCCTCCAGCAACTGAAACAACCCGCGGGAGAGCTCTACCACCACCCCGGCCTCCCGAGCTTGATACAGGTCTCGCCAGGACACGCCTGCATTGACGGCCTCGTGAGCGCGGAAGATCGGCCCAAGGCTTCGAAGACGGTCCACGACAGGTGGCTTGGTCGCCATGTATGAAACTCTACCTCGGAATGACTATCCGATGTAGATTCTCATACAGACGCCAGCGGGGCCTGACTGCGTGAGCCAGCCATCTCAGGAAGCGAAGTGAGGCAAGGGGGAGATGCCGTGACCCCGGCTTAGAGTGCGGACCATGGCACGAGCTGCTGAACTGGCAAATATGACATGTCAGTCGATTGTCCGAAGGCGGCAAGGGGGCCGGGTCGATAGAGCCGAGCAGCGGTCGCGCCATATGGGTGAGCGACACGACTGCCTGCCCTGGGGCCAGAGCGGGCAGGCGTCGCCACAGGCCTTCGTCGATGCCAGGAATCACGTGGCGCAGGCTTCGAATTACTCCTTCGTCGCAGGAAGCTCGCCGCCGCGCGGCGTAGGAGCGGCTCCACCCGAACCACCGCCCAGCCGGGCAGAGGTCCGCCCGAAGTCGGACTCCCGCCCCGTGGGAAGGCCCGGACCCCCTGCGGGGAGCCGAACCGAGGCTCCCGAGCAGCTAAAATCGCAGCTGGGGAAGGCTTGGCTGACTACCCGAGGAGGTTTTCTCCCACCTTTTCAACAACCCCCGCCTCGGCCCTCATCGCCCTCGTCCTCGCCCTCGTGGGGGTGGTTGAAAAGCCTGAATGGGCTGGTCAGACCCCCATGGTCGCCGCTGCGCGTCGCCCACCCGTTGAGGATGAAAATGGGTTGCTGCCCGTCGACGCCGGGTCTCATTGGTGCCGTGAGCCCGCAGGTCAGACTGGCGCGAGGGCCTCTAGGCACCCT
>OEPS010000553.1_pt1 | contig 13023 bp, 14 predicted proteins | sample 1539411 | NCBI WGS metagenome assembly OEPS01 (sample SAMN02671747, study PRJEB22543) | soil metagenome | biome: bacteria | place: China:Hunan Province, Lengshuijiang City | collected 2012-10-15 | depth 0.08m m | reverse complement strand
GCGAATCGGGGCGCAGGACCGCTCTCGGTGTCGCCTCATTTTCGGGACACACCACGAGGACCCGGGAGCACCCCAGGCGTGGGTGCTCCGGCCGGGTGCGGTGCTTCATGGCCGGCTCACTCGGGCCAGCGAACCTGCAGCGCCCTCACGAGACGGACGCGGGCGGCCTGGACGACCGCCTCCGGGCTATCCGCCGCCATCGAGGACTCCGCCGATCGGAGCCCGGCTGCCAACGCCGGGTCGCGGAAGACATTGGCGACCCAGTTGGAGAAGTCGTGGCTCGGGCAGTGATGCCTGAGCACGTCCCCGCTGCAGCGGTCCAGCTCGGCTTGAAGCTCGATCAGGTTGCCCGCAACGGCTCCAGTCAGCTGGTCGGTGCCATCGCGGAAGTAGAACCGGCGTGCTGGCTCCACGCCGATCAGGCAGTACTTGTGCTCGTGGCGCAGGTGTGGTGTCACGCGCTGGCGGATTTTGAACACCCGGGCGTGCTCGGGGCTGTGGCGATCAGCCAGCACCGCGCTGCCCCTGCTGCCCGTGAGCAGCTGGGCGGCGACGGCGCGGGGAAGATCGGCCACCGCTGCCGTGACATCGACCAGCCCTCGGGAGGGGTGCGGGCCCGCCAGGCCGATCACCGCATCGAAGGAGGCCAGGACATTGCCGGCCAGCTCATCGGGGCGCCAGGTGACCGCGCAGTAGCCCTTCCCTGCCGGGTCTAGCAGCTCTGCGGCCGGCGCTCCCCGGCCGAGCGCGGCGTGCGCCTCGTCCAGCAACACCCATTGCGGCAACGCGCAGCAGGCCCGCTCCGCTTCGATCTCCGCGGGAAGCTCGGCGAGATAACTTGCCTGCTCGTTCCGGTCAAGCCCGGACAGATCTACGACAACCGATCCGTAGCTGTGCCGGATCGGCTCAAGGAGCTCGTGTGGTGCAGGAAGCGGCGCCCCCCGCCCTCCCACAACGGTGACCGCGCGGTGGGAGGCCAACCCTCTGTGGTCACCCTCCGGGTCGATGACCACGAGCGAGTAGCCGAGCTCGATGAGCTGCTCGGCGACGAGCCCGGCCAGGTAGGACTTGCCTTGGCCGGTGTCCCCGGCCACGAGGACATTGATTTGCGACGCCGGGAGGCTGACGGGCGCTCCCTCCTCGTCGTCGCCGAGGTTGATCCGCCACCGCCGGGGCGGCAACCGTTGCTGCCCGGAGAGCACTGGGCCCAAGAGCAGCGCCCGGACTCCCTCCCCGTCAGGCTCGCTCAGTACGTCGTCGGCGTGTGCCCGCAGGGCGGGGACTGCGTTGGCGACCGCGTAGCCCAACTCGGTGGCCTCGATGAGCGAGTGGTCGTTCTCGGCATCTCCCACGCCGACGGTGTTGTGGTGCGAGATGCCCAGCTCGTTCAGCGCCTCGTCGATTCCCGTCCCTTTGGTGATCCCGGCCGGCAGCACCATAAGCTCGTTCCGGTTCCGGATGAGCTCGCACTCCAACTCGAGGCGGCGGACCTCCGCCACGACCTGGAGCTCGTATGACGCGGAGCAGGCGAGCAGTACCTCACCCCGCCGGCAGGCCACCCCTTTGGCTGCCAATGCCTCGCTCAGCGCGAAGGCGACCGGGGGGCTGAGCGACCGGTGCCAGAGGCCGCAGACCAGCACCGCACCGTTTTCAGCCACCACCGCGTCGACGTGGCGCTCGACGCCGGGGAAGACCTCGAGCAGCTCGGCGTAGATCCGGCCGGTGACCAGCACAATCTTGAGCCCGCGGTCCCGCGCCGTGTCCAGCGCGGCGAGGACCCGCGTGCTGACGGAGCCTTCGGCCAGGGTCCCGTCGTAGTCCAGCGCCACGGCCCGGAAATACCCGGGCGGCCCGCCTCCCGAGTTACCCATCATGTCCCTCCGAGGAGGGCTCGGGCTGGCGAGACGGCTTCGTCGGGACGACGGTGACCGGGCATGGAGCGTGGTGCAGGACGGCCTGGCTGACCGAGCCCAGGAGCACCCCCGAGAACTCGCCTAACCCGCGGCTGCCGACCACCAGGAGTTCTGCCGATTCCGCGGCACTCAGCAGCGCCCGCACCGGGTGGTCCTGGATTGCCAGCTCCTCGACGTCTATTCCCTCTTCATGAACAAACCGGCGAGCGGTCGCCAGGATGTCGTTGGCGTCCTGCTCCAGGAACGACCAATCGACGACGGGGCCGACCATGTCGGCGAGACCCGAGATGGCGGGAACGTGCCAGGCGTGCACGAGGACGAGTGCGTCACCTCGCAGCTTCGCCTCGTGGGCCGCCCACTCGACGGCGCTGAACGACTCTGAGGAACCGTCGACGCCCGCCACGATCTTGCCCATAATCGATCTCCTCTCGGCTCGCTTCCGAGGACATCGTCGGCCTGGGAGGGGTGCCACCACCACGGCCGTTAGGCCCCGTTTCGGCGGGCCGGACGTCAGGTGGCAGGGATGTGCCGGGTGGCGGGGACAGCGTCGGTCAGTCGTCGATTGGCAAGGCGTGGTCGTCCTTGCCAACCAGCAGTGCGAGGTCATGCCCGGTTGGGCGCCGCCCGGGCCTGCCAGCTCGGCGATCGAGCTCGTCCGCTGTGCCGACGTCGCCGCCGAGTCCTGGCGCGGCCGACGGCAGGGACGGTGAGAGCCCGTTCGGACTCGCGGTGGCGGGCCGAGCGGCCCTGACCGAGGCCCGGTATCCCGGCGCATGCTTCAGGAGGTGGAGTTCAACAGTGGCAGGCAAGGGAAAGGGACCGCGATGGACACGACGAACACGGACTCGACGGTGGCCCGGCGGCCCTCGGGCCCGGAAGTGCTCGACTGGAGCGATTCCCACGACGAGAGGCTGTGGTGGCGCCTGCACACGGCGCCGGACACCGCGATCGCGCCCCCGAACCGCCGGCCGCGGGTGCTGCTGGAAATGCCCGGTATCGCGTTGCCGTCGGTCGCGGCGGCGGCCCTGAGTGAACAGGGCTACGACGTCACCGTCTGCGCTGGGCCGGCGACGGCTCCGTACGGGTGCCCGCTTACCCGCGGGCTGCGCTGCCCGATAGCCGACCAGGCCGATGTGATCGTCCACGATCTGGGCCTGACGACGCCCGACGGGCGGGCAGTGTGGCAGGCGCACGACGAGATCCAGGCGGCTACACCGCGGGTCCTGGTGCTGGGCGTGGGGGACCGGGCGCCGCGGCAACGGCCCGGTCTCCAGGTCATTACCTGCCCGCTCACCAAGAAGGCGCTGATCGAGGCTGTCGAGCATGCGCTGGCCGGACGGGGTGGTCCCGTCCCCACGCAGGTCTCCACGTCCACGCCCCGGCATAGTCCCCACGCGCAGCCCTCGGCATAGGCTGGGTGACCAGTCCCGAGTAAGGAAGGTGAACAGATCATGGCGCTCGACTCCTACGGTTTTACCAAAGTGCTCGCCCGCGAGGAATGTCTGGCCCTGCTCCGTGGGCACGGATTCCTTGCGCGCATCGCCTTTGCGGACGAAGCCGGCCCCCAGATCCGTCCGGTCAACTACGTGGCCGATCCCGAGCGAGAGGTGGTTGTGTTCTGCACGGCGGCCACATCGACGCTGGGCCGGTTGGCCGAGGGCACCCGGGTCGTGGTCGAGGTCGACGAGACCCGGCCGCTGTACAACGCCGGTTGGAGCGTGATCGTCCAGGGCCCCCTGCGCCGGGTCGAGGACCCCACTGAGGTACGCCGGCTCGCCGGTGGGCCTCTCCGCTCATGGGCCGAGCCGAGTAGCCCGGTGTGGGTCGAGGTCCCGATCGAGGAGATCACCGGCCGGCGGATCCCGGAGACCTAAAAAGGGCGCAATGGGGCGGCTCGCGGGGTCGGTGCCAGCGACCTTTGCAGCGTCACCCACATCTTGCGTGGGCAGGGCTTCAAACCTCCCGATCCCCACTTCCCTAATCCCTTCGGAACCCGGCGGCCCTGCGCCGGCCTCGCCGCACCAGCCGGCCGACGTCGATCTGGGTGAGCCCGGCGACCGCCAGCAGCAGCCCGACCTGCACGGCGACGCCCCACCACCCCGTGATCGAGCTGGCCACCGCGTCGCCGAGGGGTGTACCGCGCAGTGCGGAGGCTCCGCCCACGTACACCGAGTAGCTGACCAACCGCCCGGCAAAGAACACGCCCAGCACCGGTCCCAGCCGCACATCCATGAGGCCGGCGGCCTCGAACAGCTGGGCCGAGGGGACCGGGGACAGGGCGAAGAGCAGCAAGCCCAGCACCGACCGGCGTTTGCTCGCGGTCAGGAAGGAACTCGCTGCCTCCAGGTTCTGCAGACGTTTCCCGCCGAGATGGGAGCGAAGGCGCCGGGTGGCGAGGGCCAGCACCAGCCGTCCCGAAGCGGCACCGGCGGCCCCGCCCACCACCAGCACCACTGGGTTCAAGTGGCCGGTCAGGCCGTAGGTGGCGAGGACGGTCCAGGTGGGCGGCCCGAAGGCCGGCAGCAGGTTGACCCCGAATACCACGCTCACCATCACGAGGTAGGCCATCACTGAGCCCTTGCGACGCGCCGGTGCCCAGCTCTCGCCACCACACCAGGAGGCTGCATATCCGGTGGGGGCTCGGTGGTGTGGCCGTCACCGCGCGGACGGCCGGCGCTCATCGGTAGCTGGCTCCGGTGATACGGGCGCGGAAGAATTCGCCCTCGGCCCATTGGTCGGTGCCGGGGAAGTAGCCGGCATGCATGACCGTCGGGATCGTGATGCCTTCGAAGGTCGCCTCCTGGCTGAGCACTCCACCGAAGAGATGGAAGTTCCATTGCTCCCCCAGCGGGTTGGACCAACGGGTAGCTATCACTGATTGCAATCGACCGGCGGCGTCAACCTCCAACCGCAGGCGCTGCTCCTCCCCGCCGAACCGCAAAACGGCGACGGTGACACCGGGTCGCCCGGGGTCGTAGTGCCAGTCCACGGCGGGCGAGGCAAAGGTGGTCGGGACGAACACGGCGTCGAGCGCCAAGCGGCAGGCGGCGCTCCTGCTGACATCGCACCTGACGCCGACACCAGTGGGAGGCGCTCGAAAAGCCGCCAGCGCATCTCGCCGGACTGCCCGGTGTACCGGTCAAATCCAGTGATCGAGATGGGCCCGATCCTGGCCCTGGCGGCCCAGACGTAGCCCTCGGCGGGGTCCTCCGCCTGGACTGCCGAGAACGGGATCCAACGCTTCAGGCGGATGTGGCCCTCCATCGCCAGGACCACCGCCCGAGCCAGCGGAGCGCCCGGGGCGATCGCGTGGGTGAGCCAGCGCCGAGCCGGCTCCGGCAGGGAGTTCAGTGACGCTGGATCGAACGCCGGGCGGGGCGGGCGGGTGCGCGCCAGCTCCCGCCAGGTTGCCAGCACCGGGGCGCCCGCCCGCCCGGCCAGCTCGGTAGGACCGTCCGCGAGCAGCGCAGGCGGGAACGCGGGGGCGGTCGCGCCGCCCCCGAAGCCAGGATCGGCCACGCCTGTGCGCGAGTGCGGTGCTCCTTTCATGTGATCAGGTTGCGCCGGGCAGCCAGGTCCGGGTAGGGCCGGGTGGCCCGGGAGCCCAGGGCCGTTGGGGGCCGGGTCAGGGACACCCGAGGAGCGTGAGGACGCCCTCGGCCGTCGACTCCGGGCTGGCCGTGGTGTCGACCGTGATGGCACTGCGCCACGGATCGCTGTCGGCCGCCAGGTGCTCGGCAATCTCGGGTGTCGCCTCGGAAAGATCGTGCCCGCTGAGGGACCGCTCGGCGACGCGCCGGGCTACAAGCTCCGGCGGGGCCACGCACCGCAGTTCGACCAGTTCGCTCGAGGTCTCGGTAGCGACTCGGGCCGCGGCGTCCCGGTGCGTCTGCCGGCGCCAGCTCGCATCGAGGATGACCGACTCGCCCATCACCGCGGCCCGCCTGGCGCGTTCACCCAGCTCGGCGTAGACGCTGTCGACCGCCGCCGGCGCGTAACGCGCTTCGCCGTAGCCGGTCGGCACCGGCGGGCCCAGGAGTTCCCGGCGCACCGCATCGCTACGGAGGATGGTCCACCCGGAGCGCCGGCCGAGCGCTTCGGAGAGCGCCGACTTGCCGACCCCCGGCGCCCCGCCCACGAGGACGACGCGCACCTGCGCCTGGTGCAGATGACCTTCGCAGAGGTCCAGCAGCCGCCGTGCCTCGCCGGCCCCGCCGAGCCCTTGGCCCGCTCGGATCGCGGCGACTTTGGCCCGGACCTGCGCCCGGTAGGCGATGTACAGCTGCTGGAGCGACTCCGGCAGCGCATCCTGTGCAGCCTCGCAGTAGGCGGAGAGAAAGGCTTGGGCGAGTGCCGGCGCCCCGAGCCGCTCGAGGTCCATGGCCAGGAACGCCACATCCTCCACCACGTCGGCGTAACGCAGGTGGTCGTCGAATTCCAGGCAGTCGATGATCCTAGGGCCGTCGTCGAGGCAGAAGATGTCATCGGCAAGCAGGTCACCGTGGCCGTCGCGCACCTTTCCCACGGCGATGCGGGCGGCAAAGAGCGGTGTGCGCCCGGCGATATAGCGGGCTGCCAGGGCGTCGATGCGGGCCACCCTGGCGTGATCCAGCAATTCCGGCGACAGGGACTGCATCTCCTTCGTGTTTGCATGCCAGCGGCCGAGTACGGCCGTTGCGTCGCCGTGGCGGGCAATCTCCTCCGACGTGGGAGCCTCCGCGTGGAAACGGGCGACGCAGGCGGCAATGCGTTCGAGGTCCCCGCTGACGTCGATACCGCCCGTAACCCGAGTCGAGAGGCGCGTCTCGGCAGGCAAGCGGCGCATCACGACGAGGTGCTCGCAGACGGCACCCTCGGGTCCGAGGAGGGTCGCCACCCCCAGATATACGTCGGGCGCCAGCCGGCGGTTGAGCTCCACCTCCCGCTCGCAGGCCAGCCGGCGCGCCGTCTCCGAGGAGAAGTCGACGAATCCGGTGACGATCGGCTTCTTCAGCTTGTACACCCGGTCGTCGACGAAGAATAGCCGGGAGATGTGCGTCTCGGCGACGTCCAAGGGGGAGCTGATGGCGACCTCACCGCCTTTCGGGTGGACGGCAGGCCTCTGCGCAGCTTGTCCGCGTGCGGCCACCCGGTGCGCCCGCCTAATCCTCGCCGGAAGGGGAGCGGCGGCGCCCGACAAGGGTTGCCGGGGTGTGGTTCACCATCGCCTCGCTGACCGATCCCATCAGCGCCCGGCGGATCGGGCCCAGCCCTCGCGATCCCACCACCACCAGGTCGAAATGGCCGTACTCAGTCTCCCTGAGAAGGCTGGACTTCACTGGCCCGAACAGGGCCTGGACATCCGTCCGGAAGCCTTCTGCCCGCAGCTGCTCGGCCGTGCGGCTGGCGATGGTCTCGGTTTGCGCTCGCTCCGCGCCGATGAGCTCTTCAAACGCGTCTGGTGTAAGCGCCGACCCCACGTAGGGAGCGACCAGGCCAGAATCGACCGCGGCCGCCCAGGTCGGCGGCATGACCGATGCGCTCACGACTTCCAACGAACACCTCGCTGGGTCAAGGAGCGTCGGGACCATGGAGGCGGCAGCGAGGGCTCCCGGGGATCCGTCCGTCGCCACGAGCACGTGAAGGTGTTCCAGCGATGGAGGTGCCCTGTGCACGAGCAGGACCGGGGTCGGGGCTTCCTGGAGCACGTAGGAGCCTGTGCTGCCGAGCAGCCTTGTGCCGAGCCACCGGTGCGTCCCGTAGCCCAACACGGCGAGACCGACGTCTTCCCGTTCCAGCTCACGGAGCACCTCGGTGCCCGGATGCCCGTTCCCGGTGCGCGCCGTCGTACGGAAGCCGCTTCTGGCGAGACGATCGCTGACCGCAGCGGCAGTCTTCTCTGCCCGCTCCAGGTCTCGGGCCACCGCCTCCTTGAGGTAGTCCGGCGGCCACCCGTGTGAGCTGCCGCCAAGGGCGGCAACCGACAACACCGTGACGGAAACCTCGTCCCTCCGAGCACCTGCGATCAGCAGCGAAGCCGCCGCATTGGCTTCGGCCGAGCCCTCGGATGCGAGTACCAGTCGCACGGTCCCTACTCCCAGCCGGCTTGATTTGGAGAGTCAGGCGGCAAGCACGGGCGCGGAGAAACTGAGCCCACGACCCGTACGCCGCCTTCGTACACCGCCCACCGCACTGCGGTCAGCGAGCCCACGGAGCCGTCCACGCCGGCACCGATCCTGCCCATCGCTTTCCCTTTCGTGCTCACCTGACCATGCTGGAGCTTGGCCGCCGCCGTCACCACATCCATTCGGCCTTCGTTGCCGGGTCCACTCGGCCCAGGTGGTGCGGCGACTCCGTGGATCGGGTTCGTAGCCTTGCTGACCTGTCCGGAGAGGGCCATCCGGCCCTGGCCCTGTCCTGGACTTCGAGTGATCGTGGGATGAGGAATGGCGAAGGGAGGAACCGTGAACCTTGCACCCGGGAGATCAACCCGCGTCTCGGGGCGGGGACTGTGCCGAGGCCTTGCTGCGGGCCACGTAGGAAGCCGCCTCGGACCGGCGGTGGACCTCCAGCTTGCTCAGGATGCTGGAGACGTAGTTCTTCACGGTCTTGTCGGAGAGGTGGATCGTCTCGGCGATCTCCCGGTTGGTTTGGCCTTGAGCAACCAGGTCGAGGATCCGCTCTTCCTGGGGAGACAGCCGAGCCAGCTTGGGGTCCTTGTCGTCGTACTTGGCCTTGCGGAGCCGTTCCAGCACCCGGGTTGTGATCGACGGGTCGAGCAGGGACTGGCCGCCCGCCACGCGGCGGATGGCATCGATGAGATCGTGGCCGCGGATCTGCTTGAGCACGAACCCGGCGGCCCCGGCCATGATCGAGTTGAACAGCGCCTCGTCGTCGGAGTACGAGGTGAGCATGATGACGGCGAGCTGGGGGAGCGCATCGCGCAATGCCCGGCAGGCCTCGATCCCACCGCCCTCGGGCATGCGGACGTCCATCACCACGACGTCGGGACGGTAGATGGGCGCCACCCGGATCGCTTCCGGGCCGCTGGAGGCCTCGCCGACGACCTCCAGATCCTCTTCCGCCTCGACCAGGGAAGCCAGACCTTTGCGGACGACCTCATGGTCGTCGACGAACATGACGCGGATGGCCATCGGCACTCTCCCCCTCGTCTATGTAGTCAGTTGCCCAAGCATCCCAGACCCTGACCGTCCCGGAGAGGAGAAGTCATGATCATGGAAGAGGATTTCGCAAACCCGCCAGGCCTTCGGGCCTCCCTGTCGGTGATGCTGGCGACCGACGGCTCCGAGCACGCACTTCGGGCCGCTCGCTTTCTCGCCCGCGTGCTGGACCCCAGCGTGGGAACGATCCGGCTGCACACGGTGTTGTCCGCCTCGATGGAGCCGACCAGCTACATGGGCGACCTGAGCGATGCCCCTGAGCGCCGGGCGGCGATCACCGCTGCCGTGGAGCAGGCCACGGCCGAGTCGCGGAAGATCCTGGAGCAGGCGGGCTTCGCCACCACCACCTCCCGCTCGTTCGGCCACCCCCCGGACGAAGTGTTGCTGGAGGCAGAAGAGCGACGCATCGACCTTGTGGTGGTCGGGCGCCGCGGGCTGCGGATGCCGTCCGCGCTGATGCTGGGGAGCGTCTCCGGTTTCCTGTTGCACCGTGCCCCGATGCCGGTCCTGATCGTCCCCTGAGCGCCCAGGCCTCATGGGATGGGCACGGAGAGTTCACGATGCATACCGCTGTCCTCCCGGCGGGTTACCCGCCAAGAGGCACCGAGCCCAGCCGCGCGGTTCTCGATGTTGGTGAGCCCGTGCCCGCGGGTGACGGTGGCCGGGTCGTACGGCTCGCCGTTGTCGTCGATGGCGAGACGGACCCCGTCCGGCCCCGCCCTGATGGCGACCCGAACCTTCGTGGCGTGCGAATGGCGGGCGATGTTCGAGAGCACCTCCCGTAGGATCTGGATCACGCTGGCCTCCTGTTCGGTGCTGAGGCGGCCAAGTGCCTCCCGGTCCAGGTCAGGAGCAACCCGGGCCAGCGTGTTGACCTCGAACTCCTTGATGAGCTGCTGGATGGCCCCCTCGCCCCCCTGCTCGATAACAGCGTGGGGCCGGAGTTCAAAGATGTAGTTGCGGACGTCCCGTACGACGTCGTCCAACCGGGTGATCGCTTCATCGAGGCGAGATCGAACCCGGGGGGTGTCCCGGTCGAGCAGCCCCATGGACCCCTGGAGCGAGAGGCCTACCGAGTAGATTGCCTGGATCACGCCGTCGTGTAGTTCCCTCGAGATCCGTTCCCGCTCCTCCAGCACGGCCATCTCCCGCAGCATCCCAGTCAGCCGTTCGTTCTCCAGAGCCATCGCCATCTGGTTCGCCAGCATCTGGAGGACCAGGAGGTCGTCGTCGGTGAACGGATTGCCTCCCGCCTGGCCGTAGACGGCGAGCGCCCCCACCGGGAGGTCGCGGACCTGCAACGGCGCGAACGCCCCGTTCTCCGGGTCGCCCAGGAGCCGCCGGACCTCCTCGTTGATCTCGGGATCGGCGCGGAGGTCGTCCACTCGCTCGGGCTGGCCGCGGCCCATAACTGCCCCCGACTTCGACTGCCCCGGGTGGATGCGTGCCCCGATGAGCTTCTCCGGCTCCGGCCCGCCGACGGCTTGGCGGATGATCAGGTCGTCGGATTCCGGATCACGCAGCATCACCGTTGCCCTGGTTCCGTTGATGAGGGAACGGGCCTCCTCGGCCACCGCGCGAAGGATCTGGTCGGTCGTGGTCGGGGTGACCAGCAGCCGGCCCACCCGGTCGACGGAGGCGAGCTGGGCGAGCCGCTGGGTGAGCTCCTGGCCGCGGACCCGGAGCTGCTCGAACAGCTCCGAGCGCTCAATCGCCGAGCCGGCTTGGGCGGCCAGCACCGTCGCCAGCCGCTCGTCCTCAGCCGAGAACTCCTGCCCCCCCTCCTTGTCGGTGAGGTAGAGGCGGCCGTACACCCGGTCTCGCACGACGATGGGTACCCCGAGGAACGAGTGCATCAGCGGGTGGTGGGGCGGGAACCCGGCCGATCGGGGGTGGGCCGACACCTCGGCGAGCCGCAGCGGGGCGCGTTCGGTCAGCAGTGCGCCCAAGACGCCCACTCCGGTCGGGAGGTGCCCGATCGCCTCTACCGTGCTCTGGTCCATCCCTGAGTGGAGGAACTTCACCAGGACCCCCTGGCGGACAAGGCCGATCGCCCCGTAGGAGGCGCCGACGACCTGTCGAGCCAGCGTGGCCATCCGCGCCAGCAGGAGGTCGAGCTCGTGTTCGCCGGCGAGGGCCATCGCCGACTCGACCAACGCGTCCAGTTGCCGGGGACTCTGGCTGCTGGCCATGGTGCAACCGAGTCTACGACGTTGTTTGTGCTTTGATTGGGACCGGGCGTTCGGCCTGACCTGAGCCGGTTCTCATGGACCGGCGAGACGAGCCGTTTGGCACCTGGCTGCCTGGCTGCCTGGCTGCCTGGCTCCGGCGGCGTAGATGGCGCCCGGCAACAGCTTCGTGCTTACCGGCGGAAAGGAAGTCTGCCCTGGGGCGCCAAAGGCATGCGGTCTACTGCGCAGACAGCCCTCGATTTCGTGCTTCCCGCTCAAGGCAAAAGAACCGCCGAACGTAGGAACGCTGATCAAGGGACTTGTGGCGGAGATTGGGCTGGCTGTGCCGACGCGAATCGGGAGCCGCGCGGCCCACGCCCGACAGGATGGTTGGCCCTATCGACTCTGGCCCGATCGGCGAGAACCTTGAACAATGGAGCCTCAGCAGGATGGACCCCGCGGGCAACTCGCTGACGGGGCGTTGAGCGGTCCAGCGTATGGATCGAAGCTTGTTTGCGCCCGCCCTCTTCACGAAGCCTTGCCCCCGGCGCGGCGCCGTGCTCAGGTCCAGCGACGGAGCGACCTGCGGGGTTCGGGATCGCGCCAGCTAATGGCGTCGGGCCCCGATTGTGCCGAGCGAAGGCTGCTGCTCCGGCCATCGACAAGGTTCCCCCGGCACCTCGCCCCGCTGGGCGAAGCGTGGTATGCGGTTGCCAGCCGTATGCGGGCGTCCACGAGCCGGCTGAGGCCGGCCCTGCCGGTCGCCCTGGCCGTGCTGTTCACGGCCTGTTCCTCGGCCCACGGGCCGGCGGCAGGGCCCAGCCATACGACCCCGACCCCCACCACGCGGGCGACCGCCAGCTCGTCTCCGGCCCCGTCGACTCCGGCCCCGAGCGCCCCCCCGTCGACTCCGGCGTCGGGTGCATCATTCTCCTGTGGCACGGCCGAGGGCCGGCTGACAGGCGTCGGCACCCTGGTCCTCCAGCAGGTGACGACCGGCTCCCACCCCGGCTACGACCGCATCACCTTCCGATTCACCGACCTGGGCCCGCTACCCTCCGGCGTCACCTACACGGTGTCGCAGGTCCAGCCCCCTCTTCTCCAAGACCCGAAAGGGACCCCGCTGGCCGTTGCCGGTAGTGCGTTCCTCGCGGTGGTGCTCCACGACGCCTACGGCTACGACCCGCTCAATACGCCGCCGAAGGCCAGCTACCAGGGTCCGACCTCGCTCAGCCCCCACCTCCCGACGCTGGTCGAGGCCCGAGAGGGCGGGGACTTCGAGGGCTACCTACGCTGGTATATCGGGCTATCCCACACCGCCTGCTGGCGGGTCGCCCAACTGGCGAATCCGCCCCGATTCGTCCTTGACGTTGCCGCCCCGTAGCCTTGTTGGCGCTTCAGCGCTCGCAGTCCAAGGACGTCCGGTTGCGAAGAAAACGGCCCTGATCGGCTTGCGGCTTGTACACAGCCTAAAACCAAATGGCAGCCACGAGCCCTGATGCCCAGGAGGTGGCGGTGCTCGGTCCAGGTGATCCTCAAGGCTCTCTGCTCGAACCTCGGGTGATGCGCCGGCAGCTGGTGACCAAGGGTTCCCGCTACGAGCCGCTGGCCGACCGTGGCCACGAGATCGTCTCCGACGATGGGACCTCCCGGCGGACCCGGGTGGACGCACACGGGAAGGCCCGGCGAGACCCCTTGAGCCTCCATCCAAGCCAAGAAGCCAGGCTATCCGGTGTTTTGTGGATCATGGGCCCTCATTATTGTGTGTAGCGATCCACA
>OEPS010000552.1_pt1 | contig 13030 bp, 12 predicted proteins | sample 1539411 | NCBI WGS metagenome assembly OEPS01 (sample SAMN02671747, study PRJEB22543) | soil metagenome | biome: bacteria | place: China:Hunan Province, Lengshuijiang City | collected 2012-10-15 | depth 0.08m m | reverse complement strand
CAGGTCGAACAGGGCATTGCCGGGCAGCCCGCCGAGCCGCGCGGGACGATTCGCGTCAGTGCGCCGCTGTCGTTTGCCGTGGCGCATCTGGGTTGTCTGTTGCCGCTGTTTTTGCAGCGCTATCGCGATGTCACCGTGGAAGTGGATTTGAGTGATCGCCCGGTGGACCTGCTCGGCGAAGGTTATGACCTGGCGTTGCGCATCGGTGTGCTGGAAGACTCGACGCTGATCGCCCGGCGTATCGCCGCCATCGAACGGGTGTACTGCGCCAGCCCCGCGTATCTGGCTGAACGTGGCACACCGTTCACCCCCGAAGACCTGCACAGCCACGACTGCCTGCCGTACGGCCATGGTCGATCGGTGCAATGGCGCTTCAACGCGGGGCAGGGCAAGCCGCTGCTGGTCAACGTCACCGGGCGCATGCGGGTGAACAACGGCGAGTTGCTGCGCGATGCGGCGGTGCAGGGAATGGGGATTACCTATCTGCCGACGTTCATCGTTGGCGCGGCGTTGAAGGACGGGCGACTGGTGCCGGTACTCGACGACTACAGGCCCGAACCGCTGACCCTGTCGGCGGTGTATCCGCAACATCGCCAGGCGTCGCGACCGGTGCAGGCGCTGGTCGAGTTTTTGCGCGAGCGCCTGAATCAGATGTAAGCGTTCCGAACTATAGGAGTGAGCCTGCTCGCAATAGCGGTGTTTCATTCAATGATGATTTGGCTGAACCGCCGCTATCGCTGGCAAGCCAGCTCCCACAGTGGATCGGCGGTGCGGCTTACAAAGTCGCAACAACCGTATTGATTGGGCTGTTCTAGACTCGGGGCCGCTCAATCACGAGCATCGTCCGGAGTGCGCCATGGAAGTGCCCAACAATAAAACCGCCATCGACAGCAATCGACAGGCGTGGAACGATTCCGCTCGCCATCATCGTGAATCGGCGGAATGGCGAGCGCTGTTGAACGACGTTTCGCAGGCAGATTTTTCCTGCCTCGACGATACCTTGCGTGGCGTGCTGGAGCAGGTCGGCGTAGACGGCAAAGCGCTGATTCAACTCGGTTGCAACAACGGTCGCGAAAGCCTGTCGCTGTTTGCTCTCGGTGCACGCAGTGTGGTCGGCGTCGATCAATCGGAGGCGTTTCTCGAACAGGCTCGCGAATTGAACCAGCGCTCGCCGTACAACGCTGAATTCATCGAAAGCGATATCCATCACCTGCCGGCTGCGCTGCACAGCCGCTTCGACGTGGCGCTGATCACCATCGGCGTGCTGAACTGGATGCCCGACATCGGCGAGTTCTTTCGCCACGTGGCGTTAACCCTGAAACCGGGCGGCAAACTGGTTATCTATGAAACCCATCCGTTTCTGGAAATGGTTGATCCTGAAGGCGAAGACCCGTACCGCCTCGCCAGCTCCTACTTCCGCGCCGAGCCATTCGTGCAGGAAGAACCGATTGTCTACGTCGGCAAGGTCGAGCAGCAGGCGGCCAAGTCCTACTGGTTCGTGCACACCCTCGGCGCGATCTTCAGCGGCGCCATCGCCGCCGGCCTGAACATCGCACACTTCAGGGAATATGCGCATTCGAATCGCGAAGAGGTGTATGACCAGTACCTGAATCGGCCAGCGCAGATGCCGCTGTGCTTCACCTTGGTCACCAGCAAGGCCTGAAGCTTTCCATCGCTCCAACCGGCCATATCGCTGGCAAGCCAGACTCCCACAGTTTTTTGGTTCGCACGAAAATAGCGAGGACACCTGAACACCTGTGGGAGCTGGCTTGCCAGCGAAGGCGTCGATAAGGTTTCAAGTCTGGCTGAAAGAATGAAAGTCGACTTCGACCGTTTGACCCTTCTGAATGTTCGAGCAAGCCTGTGCCACATAGCCGATGGCTCGAAGCAACTCTTCATCGTCGTCATCGCTTAGCACTTGTTTCAGATACTCACGAATTGCCGCGACATCAACGAGTAATGACGGCAACTCTAGGCTGGTGAGTTTGTAGCTCAACTTTCTGCTCCCTTCTGTTTTTGCGCCAATTTACTTGATCAAGCCATTGGCAACAGTCAGGCATAGCCTTTAGGGCAGGAGGGCGATTCTTTTTCGGCTGTGGGCAAAGTCCTGTGTTACGCAATCCACTGTAGGAGCGAGCCTGCTCGCGATGGCGGCCAAATGGCCGCCATGTCTTACGACCGAATGACGCCTGCGCCGCCGCACTCACCACCGGCCGCCCAGGTTTGCGCAGGGGGTCCAGGCGTGAGCCTTGATAGCGGCTTTCGCGGTAGAAGCGCCAGCGGCCGAACAGGCCGTAGACGTGGGTGACGCGGCCCTGTTCGTGGTAGCTCATGCGGATGTGCAGCTTCAGCGCCGGGATGTTGTGGGTTTCGCAGACGTCGACGACTTTGTCGCAGCCTTGAGCCGCCATGGCTTCCCAGAGGGCGACTTGTACGTCCATCAATCGAGTGCCGCGGCACCCCGTAAAAAATCCTTGTTCAAATCGGCATAGGACACCCGCGGCACCCCCGTCAGCCGCTGCTCCAGCACGCGGTTCAGGGATTCTCCGGGGTTGAGATAGGCATCGCCGAAATCGCTGTCGAGCTGATTGGGGTGGGCGACGATTTCCAGCACGCCGTCGCTCGGTGCGGGGGCGTTGCGCAGGTCCACTGGCGTGCATACGTAGTCCGCCGTCGCGCCGGCCAGGCTCTGCAAGCGCCAATTGAGCAAACCTTTGAACACGCGTTTTGGCAGACTGAGGTTCTGCCCCAGATTGCGCGCCAGGCGAATCGGCACGCCTTGCTGAGCGGCAAACCGCGCGACGATTTCACCAATCGGCCAGATGTTGTGCACGTGTTGGTGCGAATCGATGTGGCTTGGCCGTAGGCCATGCTCGACGCAACGCTGCCACTGCGCCTGCAACTCTTCTCGTACTGCGTCGCGATCTTCGCGACTCAGCCACAGACTATGGCGTGGCAGGCTCAGATCGAACACGCCATGCCCATCGCAAAAGGTTCGGCTGCGCAGAATCGAATCACTCAACGGCCGGCCGTAAGTCAGATTGAAGTGCAATCCGACCCGACCTTGCAGCGACGCATGCCGGGCCATCACACAGGCCGCCTCAAACGCCGGCATGTTGGCCATGGCCGTTGCCGAGCTGATGACCCCGGCCTGAAACGCGGCGAAGATCGTCGCGTTTTCGTTCGGGCTCAAACCGAAATCGTCAGCGTTGACTATGACTTGGCGAGGCATGATCGCCCTCCGTGGTGATGACGACAGGTGTCGGTGCCGGTCTGGCCGCACGTCGCGCGCGCCATTGCTGCACCGTCGGTTTCAAGCGATGCCAGAGGCGCAACCCCAGCCCCAGCAATATCCCGCTGGGGCGCCAGGAATAGAAACTCCAGCGCCAGTGTTCCAGTTGCCCGGTCATGCGCTCGTGTAACTGGTGGCTGGAGTTTTCCAGGCTGACCCGCGAGGCATCGATCCAGCGCCAGTGCTCATCCAGCCCCCAGCGAATCCATTCCTCCAGCAACACCCGGCCGCTGCCCAGATCGGCGTATTGCGGCAGGAACGCGAGGTTGTAATCGTAGAGTCGACCCTGTTCCAGCAAGCCGAGACGATAGCTGATGCAACGCCCGTTGAGTTCCAGCGTCACCACCCGCACCAGGCCCTGGCCGGCGAGGGCGGTGAAGGCGCGTTCGATCCATTGGCGACTGCGCTCGCTGGCGAAGATCCCCACGCCTTCGTCACCTTTCCAGCTCACTGCTTCGACTTCGCTGATCGCCCGCAACAGCGGACCCATGCTCAGCGCATCGGGGGTAATGCGCCGCACCAGGGCGCCACACGCGGCAATCCGTTTGCGCGCCCGGCGCAGTTTGTAGCGCGGGTCACCGGAGACCTCCTGGTGATCCGCTTCGCTGATCAGATGCACCGGCACCCGACAACTGAGACGGCGTTCGCCTGTGGAGCTGTGGGCCATCCATGGGGTGAGAGTGCTTTCTTCACCCGCAGGCTCGGATAACTCGTTGAGTTGCAGCAGCGCGTGCGGCAGGTGTCGACGGATCAGGCGCAGGGCTTCGCGCATGTCATCGCCCTTGAGCAACGACAGCAGCGCCAGTCGGTCCGCCAGTGGATGGCCCAAGTGATGCAACACGCGAAACGGCACACCGGCAAAGCGCTCGCGGCCCGCCACCAACGGCAGGCACAGGCGCAATTCGTCCGCTTCCCAACCGAGCAGGATGTGCAGGCTCTCGCCCGCGCTCAGTGCCTGCTCTGCCGCGCACAACCAGCCCAGGTGGTTGAACGGCGTGTGATCGGTCACCCGCAAGCGCAGCGCTTCATATGCGGCTGCCGGAAAGTCGGCGGCGCACAGTGAAGTGCGCCATTCGAATCGCGCCGTCATGGGCTCAGGCCGCCGTGGCTGTGACAGGTGGACGGGACGGTTTGCGCAGCGCATCCAGCCGCGAGCCGCTGTAGCGGGTTTCGCGATAGAAGCGCCAGCGACCAAACAGAGTGTAGATGTTCATGATCCGGCCCTGCTCGGTATAACCCATGCGCAGGTGCAGTTTCAGCGCCGGGATGTTGTGGAACTCGCAGACGTCCACCACCTTGTCGCAGCCTTGCTCGGCCATGGCATTCCACAGTGCCAGTTGCACGTCCACCGACAGCTCGGTGCCCCAGAAGGCGCGGGTCAACTCGCCGCCGAATTCGAAGAACTCGCCAGGCTTCACCGGGAACATGCAACCGTAGTAGTGCCGGTCGAAATAGTCCCGCTTGCTGCCCCAGATAAAACCTACGGCATCGCCTTGTTCGTCCAGATACATGAGCCCGGTATGACCTTCGTTGGCCAACTCGGCCATGGTCCCGACACGGTCGCCGAAGTAGCGCGCGAAGGCGCTGGCGTTGTCGGCAGTGATCGTCACTGCCCTCACCGGTGGATACGGCTTGAGGTTGTGCGGCGGCACCGGGCTGACCAGATCGCGTTCCATCCACAGCAGCTCCTGATGGGAAAACACGAAGTGCTTCCACGCCTTGGCGAGGGTGACGCGCAGGCCTTTTTGTTTAATCTGTTGGCTGACTTTTTGCGCAATGCTCATGGTTTTTGCTCCTGATGATATGCAACGCGTGGCGTGCGGGCCCGCGTGGCAGAACATGAATCGACGGTTCATGAAGGGGTCCAGCTGAGGGCGAACAAGGTCTGCCCCGGCAGCTCGAAACGTACGCGGCCGTCCTGGCAGAGAAACGGCGCGTCGCGGCTGCGGTTGTCCGCGCCGAAGTAATGCAATGCACCGTTACTCAGCGGGCACCGGGCGCCGTTCAATTCGATTTGCTGCAGTCGCGTGCCCTTGTTTACGCCGAGCAGGCCACGCTGGGCGTCGCCGGCCATCGCCAGCACATCGACTTCAAAGCCGTCGTTCTCCAGCCACAGCACCTTATGCAGCCAGTGCTGCGCGATGAACTGCTGGGCCAGCCCCACCGGTTTCAGCTCAAAACGCTCAGCGCCCAAGACCCGGATCATGCCCTTGGGGTACTGCGGCTCGTCGGCGGCCTGAAACCAGTTGAGCATGCTCAGCAAACCGTCCTGCGAGGCGTTGATCACCACCGATGTCCACCACAGCGCGGCGTAGCGGGTTTCCTGATCGTAGGGGCTGAGGCTGGAGCCGCTGGAGAGGTTGGTCTGATCCAGCAGCAAAGCCTTGCGCGGTTGGCCGCGAGCGTCGAGGCCAACCAGTTCGGCAGCGCGGCGCACGCTGTCGCGGTAGACCCGGGTGGCGAGCAAGTCGCGGATCATCCATTCGTGCCAGGCCAGTGCGTCGATCTGCCCGGCGGACTCACCGAGCAAGCGCCGCGCCCAGTCGATGCCACGCTTGTCTGCCGCGTTATCGGCGAACGGCCCGTTGACCAGCCGCGAACTGGCCGGCATGGCGATGCGCACGCCGGCCCTGGCATTCGCTGGATCGCTGCGCACTTGCCTGGCCATGCTGGCGAAAATCGCCCGGTATTGCTCGAAGCTCGAATAGTTGAGGTTCGGCTCATCGGCAAAACCGATGTAGTGCGTGCCTTTGCCGCCCAAGGCGCGGGTGCTGGCCAGCCACGCGTCGAGCCCGCCATTGCTTTGCACATCGGCGCGCAGATCGGCCTGACGCTGGCTGCCGGCGAGCAGGGTGATGTCCTGACGGATGCCGAAGCGCTCCTGATAAACCTTGCGGAACGCGTCTTCGAAGTGCGGGTTCTTCGCCGTGACATCGACAAAGCTGTAGTAACTGGCGGCGGTCGCTTTCAACGCATCCAGCACCGCATGGCTACTGGCGGGCGGCATCACGTAGGGCAGGGCGATGCCCAGATCCGGCGTGCGTCCGAGGATTTTGTCGTGCAGGGTCAGGTGGATCTGGCCGGTCTCTTCGCGCACAGGTTTGAGTTGCTGCGGCGTCTGCGCAAATCGATTGGCCGTGCCGTCGAGCCAGAACGCCGCTTTGCCGCTGCCTTGCAGGCGCAGACGCCAGACCTGTTCGCGTTCGCTGACCGGCAACGCCAGTTGATCGAACTGCCAGTAGGCGCGATAGGGTTTGAGCGCCAGCGTCAGTGGCTGATCATCGCCCACGCGTTGCGCCTGCAGCGCGTTGACCCCGCCATGAAACTTGCCGGCCAGCACCGCGTGTTCCCCCGGCGCCACCTTGAAATACAGCTCGTCGCCGTTCTGCGTCTGCGCGCTGAAATGCACCTTGGCCGGCTCGAACAGCGCCACCGTGTGCTCATCGTGTTCGACCCGATAATTGCGGAAGCTGTAGCCAGGAATTTCCAGGCGATAACTGGCAGCGCCGGGCAGCAACGGCCAGCTCTGGGTGCCGCGGGTTTCGCTGGCCTTGATCAAGCGTTCGCCCTGCAGTTTGCCCTGGCCGTCGAGCAGGTACAGATGCTCTTCGTTGGCGTCGGCCTGCCACGCCGGGGTCCAGCGCACGGTCACGCTGTCCGGGCGATCGGCTTGCAGATACAGGCTGCCGTCGCGGATTTCGCCCCAGCGCATCGACGCGGCAAAGGCGTCCAGCGACAGGCCGAGACCGAGCAGCAGGACCAGGCGGTTCATGCGGCCTTCCGGTGCAGCATCTGCCACATCGGCGCGATGTCACTGGGCAGGATGATCAGGGTTTGCCAGAACGCCACGCCGCTCAAACGGCAGTACAACACCAGCATCGCCACCGTCACCGCCAGATAGGCAATCGACGACGCCGCTGCTGCGCCGACGATGCCGTAGGCCGGAATCAACACCAGGTTCAGCGCCAGATTGAGCAGGGCGCCGAGGCCCATCAGCAGCGACACCGTACCGGGGCGGTTTTTCCCCAGCAGGTCCAGACGCAGGATGCTCGCGTAGCACAGCCCGAGCAGCCCCGGCAGCAAGGCAAGCAGCGCCGGATACGCCGGTTGGTAAGCGATGCCGAACAGGGTGACGATCAGCCAGTTGCCGATCACGGCCATGCTCAGGCACGCGCCGAGCATCACTGTGGCGGTCAGGCGCAGGGCCAGCGGGGTGACCTTGTCCATGCCTTCGTCCTGTTGCAGCAGGCGTTTCATCAGCGGCGTGGTCACCGCTTCCGGGACGATCAGCAGCAGTTCGGCGGCGGCGCTGGCCATCGCATAATGACCCAGCGCGGTACTGCCGAGCAGAGCGCCGATGAACAGGTAGTCCGAGCGCAGAATCACCTGCTGGAACAGCAGATCCGGATGGCTGCGCGCGCTGTAGCGCAGCAGTTCGTTCTGGCTGGCGCGATCCCATTGCAGGTGCAGCGGTTGCGCGCGTTTGAGCCAGACCCAACCGGCCAGCACCACCAGGCTGATTCCGGCCAGCCAACTGATCAACGCCGCTTCCAGTGCCGCGCTTTTCCACATCCAGAACAGCGCGAGAAACAGCAGCAGCGGCGCCAGCGATTCGGTCAGGCGCAAGGCGTTGAACGCGACCACGCCACCGGAGGCGTTGTGCAGGGTCAGCAGACCGCTTTTCAGCACGGTCAGCGGTACCGCCAGCAGTAACAGCCAGGCCAGCAGACCGAGCTGCACGGTGACATCCAGTTCACTGCCGAACTCACGCACCAGCGCCACCACCAACAAGGTCAACAGGCCGGCGAGCAAGCATCCGAACACCAGCACCTGACTCAGCAGCAGCCCCATCGGTCGTTGCTTGGCGGCCTGATAACCGACGGCTGAATTCAACCCGCCACTGGTGGCAGCGCTGATCAGATCGGGCAAGGTGCTGAGCAGCGCAAACAGCCCGCGCTCACTGGGGCCGAGGATCCGCGCCAGCAACACGTTGCGCAGCAAACGCAAGGCGATCATCGCCAGTTTGGTGCCCATGCTTAGCGCCAGATGCTTGAGGTAATGGCTGCGGCTCATGGCCGGTTTCCACGAAAGATGCGCCACGACAGCAGCTCGGGATTACGCGCGGTGCGTTGGCTGACGCCGAAACGTGGCAGGTTCAGTGGATCGCCTTCGCCGCGATAGATGCCGGTGCCGGTGCCCAGCGCGAACGGGTAATCGTGGGCAGCAATCTGCCTGCGCACACGGTCGTCGTTGTTGCCGTTGGGGTAGCAATACACCGGCAGTGGCCGGTTGCAGCCGTTGTTCAAGGCGTCGCGGCTGCGACGGATTTCTTCGCTCAGGCGCACATCGTCCAGTTCCGTGAGGATCGCGTGGCTGGCGCCGTGCGGGCCGAAACGCACCAGTCCCGAGGCTTCCAGCGCCCGCACCTGATGCCAGTCCAGCGCTTGCGGCTGCGCTTCGGGCGGACATTCGTCAGTCAGGCGTTCGAGCATCGCCGGTTCAAGGTCTTTGAGGCTTTGCAGGTAATGCAGCAGCGACAGGCTGCGACGGTCGACATCAATGTCATCGACCAGTACCGGCAGTGGGCGATGGATCATGTGCAGGTATTCGATCAAGTGCATGCGGGCCTTTTCGCCATGGCTGCCCCACAGGGTCTCGCCAAGGCTTTCCCACCAGAAGCGCTGGCGGCTGCCGATGAAGTCGGTGGAGAGAAAGATGCTCGCCGGCACCTGATGTTTTTGCAGCAGCGGGAACGCATTGACCGCGTTGTCGCGCCAGCCGTCGTCGAACGTCAGCGCCACCCGTGGACGGTCGCTGCGCAGTGAGGTGGGCGCAAGGATGTCCATCAGCGGCACGCAATCGAAGTGTCGGCGCAGCCACACCAGCAGGTGCTCGAAGGCTTTCGGTCCGACACACAGCTCATTGCGGTGCGGCAAGTCGGCGGCGCGGTCGTTGGCCAGCACCCGGTGCAACATCAGGATCACCCCGGCGCCGTGCAGCTGATTACGTCCCACCGGGGAATTGAGGTAAAGCCAGCCACTGGTGCGTTTTATTAATTGTTTGATCGCCATGGCTTCGCTCCTTTCAACGGTTTTGTTCAGGATTCCACTGGGCGTAACGCTGGCCGCGCAGGAACTGCCACAGGCCGATGCTCATGCCTGCCAGCGTGACCAGCAGAAATGCCGCAAGGCGAAACGGTTTGGGTAACCGGTGTTGTGAATCCAGCAGTCCGGCAATCGCCACGGCGTAACCGAACAGTTGGGCGATCAGGGCCAGTCGATAGAACCCGTGGTCCTCCCACAGCCAGAAATTGCTCAGTAGCAATGGCAACAGGAGGATCGGTGCCAGACGGCGGATCAGTTTGTGGCTGATCAGCGCAATCGAATACAAGCCATGTTTGAACGGGTTGAGCAGTTCACGGCGCTGGGCGAGGCTTTGCAGGCCACCGACGGTGACGCGTTGACGGCGGCGGAACTGTTTGTCCGCTTCGTCGACACCGTGGTCGATCACCTGCGCCTCGGGCACATAGACAATGCGCTTGAAGGCGACCGGCGCGCAGGTGCTGAGAAAGAAGTCGTCATTGACCTCCGCCGGTACGCTCTGGAACAGCTCGCGGCGCAGGGCGAGCAGGGCGCCGTCGGCCGAGACCATGCAACCGGTGCGATTCTCCACCCGGCGCAGCCAGCCCTCGTAATGTCGGTACAGACTGTCGCCGACGCTCAAGCCGCCACCGGTCACCGGAATCACCATGTGCCCGGCGCAGGCGCCGACATTCGGGTCACTGAGGGGCGCGAGCAGGTAGCCGAGGGTTTCCCGCGACCATTGGTTATCGGCATCGGTGAACACCAGGATATCGCCGGTCGCCAGCGCCGCCCCGGCGTTCAGCGTTGCCGCTTTGCCCTGGCGCGGCAGATCGAGGACGGTGATGCGCGAATCGACCACCTTGTGCGCACAGGCCACGGTGTCGTCGGTCGAGCCGTCGCTGGCGAGGATGATCTGCAGCGTGGCCGGCTGATAGTCCTGCGCCAGCAGCGTGCGCAATTTGTGCTCGATATGCCGCGCCTCGTTGTGCGCGGCGACCACGATGCTGATGTTCAGCGGCGGCGCCGGGCTGTGGCGCCAGGCCGGGAACAGCGGTGCCAGCACGGTCAGCAGCAAAGGGTAGCCAAGGTAGGCGTACACCGGCAGCAGCAGGCACAGCCAGAAAATGAATTCAGCCACGGGCAGGCCTCCTTGCGGTCCAATGACACAGACTGAGAATGAACGCGGCACCCGCCAGGTGCAGACGCACCCAGTGCAGGCCCCAGAGTTGCAGGGTCAGAACGACATTGTGGTGCCGAGCGCTCTGACGAATGCTCAGCACCAGTGCGGGCACCAGGGTCAGCATCACCATGATTGCAGCGTGATGCGGAAAGCCGTCGAGCAAGGCCGAGAGGGTCAGAAAGTCCAGTATCCACACGCCAAGCGAGAGCAGTGGAAAACGCAGCAGCCGCAGGCTGAACCCATGGGTGCGCAGCAGTTGCAAGTGACTGCCTTGCCGCCACATTTCCTTGCCCATCCACTCCCGCCAGTTCATTTCGTAGCCCCAGTGCAGGGCCACGCTGCTGTTCACCGACAGCAGCCGCGCGCCTTGTTCGTGCAGACGCAGGGTGAACTCTTTGTCTTCGCCGGTGCGCAGGTGTTCGTTGAAACCACCGACCTTGTCGAACCAGTGCCGGCGCATCAGCAGGTTGCAACTGGGCAGCCAATCCACCGTATGCGATGCCTGGCTCGGCGGGCGCAGCGTGCGGCGTTGCCAGGCGGTGGCGTACCACGGCGCGGCAGCGGGGGTGTGCAGGTCGAGGCCGAACACGTCGGCCTGACCCTCGGCTTGCAGCTCGAACAAGGGCTTGAGCCAGTCTTCGGGCATCTCGACGTCGGCATCGATAAACGCGATCCACTCGCCGCTTGCCAGCAGGGCACCGCGATTGCGCAGCGCACCGATCAACAGGCCCGGCAGCACCAGGACCTGCGCGCCGAATTGACGGGCGATGTGCGGGCCGTCGTCGTTCGAACCGTTGTCGACCACGATCAACTCGCAGTCGACATCGGCCGCATGTGCGGCTTTTTGCGCGGCCAGCAGCGTGCGGCCAATGTGCCGCGCCTCGTTGAACATCGGGATGATGATGCTGATCCGGCTCATGGTCTGGCCTCGGTCAGTGGCGCCTGTTCGGCTTTGAGGCGCAGGACGCTGGTCAGCGCGAGCATGATCCACACGTATTTCTGGTTCGGCGCGCTGAGGAACATCAGGAACAGGGTCAGCGACAGGAAGCTCACGCCGAGGTGGGTCATCAGATTTGCCTGTTGCCAATCGCGCCGCAGCATCCACGCGGCGCGTGCGCGAATCAGGTTGTACAGGCCCAGGCCGAGCATACCGACGAACAGCAGGCCGGCAGGAATCCCCAGTTCACTGAAGATTTCCAGGTAGGTGTTGTGCGCACGGCGGTACAGGTCGCCGATCTTGCGGTTGGCGGAAAACGCCTTGGCGTAGCCGGTGGTCGCGTAGTGCAGCGGGAAGGTGCCGGGGCCGGAGCCGAGCAACGGGTTCTCGCGGATCATCTGCCCGCCGACCACGATGTACGAGGCGCGGCGGCCGAGGGATTCGTCCTGTGCCTTGGAACCGGCGCTGAGAATACTCAGCGACTGAATGCGCGCGACGTAGCCGGCGGGCATCGCGTAGATCGCCAGCGGAATCACGATCGCCGCACCGAGCATGGCGAACCCCAGGTGCCGTGGACGGATCCGGGTGAGTTGCGCGCGGTAGTGCCAGCAGCCGATCAGCAGACTCAAGGCCACCACCACCAGCCCGGAGCGCGATTCGGTTTTGGTCATGCCACCGAGCAGCAGCAGGCAGCAAGCGCCCCAGAACAATCGGTGCAGCAGGTTGGGCCCACGAATCACCAGCAGCAGTGCCAACGGAATGGCGAAGGCGATCAGCAGGGCAAACGCGTTGGGGTCTTCCAGAAGACCGGCAGCGCGCCCCTGATCCTGGAATTTGACCGAAAACATCGCCATGGCGCAGGTCGTGCTGACGCTCAGGGTCACCAGTCGGGCGAACAGGTCGAGATTCAGTTCACGGCCAATCAACAGGGTAATGACAAACAAGATCAGCCCGACGCTCAGTTCGCGCAGGTGTCCCAGCGACATGCCCACGTCATCGGTGTTGAGCAGGCTGAGGAAATACAGGACCAGAAACCACAGCAGAAACCGCCAGATATTGCTGCGCAGGCGCTCGCCGGGAATCTGGTGCAGGGCCAGTTGCAGCATCACGATCACCGCCAGCGAGGCGCCGATCAGTTTGCTTCCGGACAGCGCACTGTCCTTGAAGAAACCTTCAAACGGTACCAGCGCGGCAATGCCCAGCAGACCCCAGGTCGGCTTGCGGTACAACACCGTGAACCCCACCAGACCAATGACCGCACCCGGTGCGAGAAATGGATAAGGGCTGGCGAGCAAACCGATGCACACCAGACCGAGCAGCGTGACGATCGAGAGCGGGAAAATCATGCGCGTGCCTCCCGTGCCGTGCGGATGTACAGCTGCGACCAGCGTTCGGCCAGGGCCTTGAGGTCGTAGCGGTCCTGTTGCGTGCGTTTTGCGTTATCGCGCAGTTGCCGTGCCAGTCCGGGCTCGGACAGCAAGGTGTCGAGCTGACGGGCGAGGGCGGCGCTGTCGGTCGGGGCAGCGAGCAAGCCGTTG
>OEPS010000551.1_pt1 | contig 13035 bp, 10 predicted proteins | sample 1539411 | NCBI WGS metagenome assembly OEPS01 (sample SAMN02671747, study PRJEB22543) | soil metagenome | biome: bacteria | place: China:Hunan Province, Lengshuijiang City | collected 2012-10-15 | depth 0.08m m | reverse complement strand
GGCCGCAAGAAGAGCGGCGTCGACTTCAAGGCGATCGACGAGAAGCCGGTGAACTTCTTCTTCCTGATCGTCGCGCCGCCGCTCGAGGTTTCGAACCAGTACCTGCCCGTCCTCGGCAAGATCGCCCAGTTCAGCAAGGAGCCTGACGTCCCGCAGCGGCTGTTGGGCCTGACGGAGAACCCGCAGTTCCTCAAGCTGCTCGAGGAGAAGGGCGTCTGAGCAGGCGGGGACGGTGCGATCAGAGACGAGAGAGGGCCGGCCCGCGGGGCTGGCCCTTTTCGTCTGGCGGACGCCGTTAGGCGCGCGGGCGCTCGCGCCTCACGAGCACCACGGATGAACTGCAATCCGCGGATTTCGCGGATCACCGCGGACCGTTCCTCGTCGCGGCCACGCTCCCGCCCGACGGAGGCACCATCCGGAGCTATGAGTGAACATCCGTGAAATCGTCGTTCCCACTGTCACGAGCCCCGAACGACCTGGGGGCACGCCCGGCGAGACCATCCCCCGACGCGCGCCCCCGATCGGTTCAGCCGCAGCGCGGACGGCTCCGCCCTGCGGGCTGTCCCTGCATAACCTCTGCGTCCCTCCCTCTCTGCGGCGCCGGTCGACCGCAGCGCGAACAACCAGCCCCGGCGGCCAGTTCTCGGCGCCTCGGTTCCTCGGCGGCGCCGTTCCACGGTTCACGCAGTTCCGCAGCCCCCTCGGCTTCCGCCTGACGCCCTACTCCCACTCGATCGTGGCCGGCGGCTTCGAGCTCACGTCGTAGACGACGCGGTTCACCCCGTCCACTTCGTTGATGATCCGGTTCGAGATCACCGCCATCACGTCGTGTGGGAAGGGGAACCAGTCGGCGGTCATCCCGTCCACCGACGTCACCGCGCGCAGCGCGACGACGTTGTCATAGGTACGCTCGTCGCCCATCACGCCGACGCTGCGCACCGGAAGCAGCACGGCGAACGCCTGCCAGATGTCGTCGTAGAGCCCGGCGGCGCGGATCTCCTCGAGGTAGATCGCGTCGGCCTTGCGCAGCACGGCGAGCTTGTCCTCGGAGACGTCGCTGAGGATGCGGATGGCGAGGCCGGGACCGGGGAACGGATGGCGGCCGACCATCTCCTCGGGGAGGGCGAGCTCACGGCCGACGTTGCGCACTTCGTCCTTGAACAGCTCGCGCAGCGGCTCGATGAGCTTGAACTTCATGTCGGGCCTGAGGCCGCCGACGTTGTGATGCGTCTTGATCGTCACCGACGGACCGCCGGTCGGCGACGCGGACTCGATCACGTCGGGATAAAGCGTTCCCTGCACGAGGAACGCGGCGCCTTCGGCGTGCTGCGCTGTCGCGTCCTCGAAGACGTCGATGAAGGTGTGGCCGATCGCGCGGCGCTTCTTCTCCGGATCCTCGACCCCGGCAAGGGCATCGAGGAAGCGCGTCGACGCGTCGACGGTGACCAGCTTCACGCCGAGGTGCGCGCGAAAAGTCCGCTCGACCTGTTCGCGCTCCCCCGATCGCAGCAGCCCCGTGTCGACGAAGACGCAGGTGAGCTGGTCGCCGATCGCGCGATGGACGAGCGCCGCGGCGACGCTCGAGTCGACGCCGCCGGACAGCCCGCAGATCACGCGCTTGTCCCCGACGAGTGTCCGGACCTTCCTCACCTCGTCCTCGATGAAGGCGCCCGGCGTCCAGGACGGCTCCGCCTTGCAGATCTCGAAGAGGAAGTTCGCGATGATCTCCCCGCCGCGCGGGGTGTGCGCGACTTCGGGGTGGAACTGAACGGCGTGAATCGGCTTCGTCTCGTGCCGCATTCCGGCGACCGGGGTGTTGGCGCTCCGTGCGGTGACGACGTAGCCCTTTGGTGGGCGCTCGACGTGATCGCCGTGGCTCATCCACGCGCCGACGGGCTGCTCGGCGCGGAAGCCCGCGAACACGCCTGACGGCTCGAGGACCTCGACGTCGGCGCGTCCGTACTCGCGCCGGCCGGCGCGCTCGACCCCGCCCCCCTCGAGGTGGGCGATCAGCTGCATCCCGTAGCAGACACCGAGGATCGGCGCGACGTCGAGGAGGTCGCGATGCGCCGTCGGGACGTTCTCGCCGTACACCGAGCACGGGCCGCCGCTGAGGATGATCCCGGCCGGCTTCCACTGCCGCACCCATTCGACGGTGCGTGTCGGCGGGTGGATCTCCGAGTAGACACGCGCCTCCCGGACGCGGCGGGCGATCAGCTGGGTGTACTGCGACCCGTAGTCGATGATGAGGATGCGGGAGGACATCGGGCCGGAGCGAACGTTAGGCGTGAACGGGGCGGGCGGCGCGGGGGTTGCGAGCTACCATTTCCATTCCGGCCCGTCGAGGGTGAGCCACTCGACCGACATCGTCTCGAGGTCGAGCACTGCCGCCGAGGGCTTGCGCGTCAGCCAGCCACAGGCCTCGCCGGGATTCACGATCAGCGCCGAGCCGCGGCGCTGCTCGCTGCGCTCGTGGGTGCAGCCGTGGACGATGACGGCATGCCCCTCGATCGAGCGCTCGTTGACCTCGCCGATGTCGTGGACGATCAGCATCCGCGTCCCGTTGAGGTCGAAGCTGTGCGGGGACTCGAACAGCTCGATTCCCATCGCCTGGGCCGCCTTGGCGCGCAGCCCCTCCTGGTCGCCGTCGTTGCGGCCGAAGACGCCGCCGACGGCGATCTGGGCGTCGAAGAACGGCTGCAGCGCGAATGGCGCGCAGAAGTCCCCGGCGTGGAGGATGAACCCCGCCCCCTTCGCCTGCATCTGCTTCACCAGCTCGGCCATCGCCGGGAGGCGGTCGTGGCTGTCGGCCATCAGTCCTACGCGCATCAGATCGTTCTCCAGTCCGGGGTCGCGCTCTCGTGCCGCACCAGGTCCTCGAGCGTCTCGCGCTCGCGGGCGACGGCGACCCGGGCGCCGTCGACGAGCAGCTCGGGAACGCGCGGCCGCGCGTTGTAGTGCGACGACATCACCGCCCCGTAGGCGCCGGCCGAGCCGACGACGAGCAGGTCGCCGGGCGCGACATCGCCTAACGACCGGTCGCGGGCGAAGAAGTCGCCGCTCTCGCACACCGGGCCGACGACGTCGACGACCCCCGCCTCGCCGGCCGGGCCGACGGGCTCGATGCGATGAAAGGCATTGTAGTGCGACGGGCGCAGCAGCTCGGTCATCCCGGCGTCGGTGATGACATAATCCTTGCCGCCGCTCCGCTTCCGGTAGAGCACGCGGGTGAGCAGCATCCCCGCGTTTCCGACGAGAAACCGGCCCGGCTCCATCACCAGCTCGAGCCCGCTGTCCAGCGCCGCCGGGACGATCATCCGCGCGAAAGCATCGAGGTCGGCTTCGCGCTCCTCGTCGTAGGTGACCCCGAGCCCGCCGCCGATGTCGAGCCAGCGGAGGTCGCGCCCCCCGCCGTCGGCGGTGATCTGCGCCCGCAACTCGAGGAGGCGGCGGACGCCGTCGGCGTACGGCTCGATCCGCGTCAGCTGCGACCCGATGTGCATGTCGAGCCCGGCCAGTGACACGTTGGGCAGTTCGTCGGCGAGGCGGGCGACGGCGCGCGCCTCGTCGTACGGGATGCCGAACTTGTCGCCGCGGGCGCCGGTCCGGGTGTAGTGGTGCGCGGTCTCGACTTCGACCTCGGGGTTGACGCGCAGCGCGACCGGGACGACCCGCCCCGCCCGCGCGCCGACTTCGTCGAGGAGGCGGAGCTCTCCTTCCGACTCGACGTTGACGAGCTTCACCTCGGCCGCGACGGCCTGCTCCAGTTCCGCCACCGTCTTCCCGACCCCGCTGAAGACGACGTCCGCCCCGGTGAACCCGGCGCGCAGGGCGCGGAACAGCTCGCCGCCGGACACGATGTCGACGCCGGCGCCGAGGCCGCGCAGCAGCGCGAGGAGGGCCAGGTTGCCGTTCGCCTTCACGCTGTAGTGCAGCCGGTGCGGCACCGCGCCTAACGCGGCGTCGAGCCGCGCATACTGCGACCGGATCACCGAGGCGCAGTACACGTAGGACGGGGTGCCGTAGACCGTCGCGAGGTCGGTGAACGCCACGTCGTCGGCGTACATCCACCCGTCGCGGCGCGTGAACCCTCCCCCGGCCGACACCGCGTGCCCCTCACCGCGCGCGGTCAGTAGGCCCTCGCCCACAGCGCTTCGTCCTTCGACGGCTGGCCGCACTTGAGGCACGTCGCAGGGGCTTCGGCCGACCGGAACTCCTCGTCGGGGAGGCAGCGGATCGTCGCCTTGGTCTCTTCCTTCACCGCCGCCTCGCACTCGGCGCCCCCGCACCACCCGGCGTAGACGAAGGCGCCCGGCCCCTCCATCAGCGCCTTGAAGTCGTCGTAGGAGATCTTGTGACGCACGCTGTTCTGCTCACGGCGCTCTCGCGCGGCGATCAGCATGTCGTCCTGGATCGCGACCAGGCGGTCGTGCACCTCCTCGCCGATCGCGAGCAGCGTCACGCTCGCCTTCTCGCCGGTGTCGCGCCGGACGAGCACGCACTGCCCCTTCTCGATGTCGCGCGGCCCGAGCTCGATGCGGAGCGGCACGCCGCGCAGCTCCCAATGATAGTACTTCGCGCCCGGCTTGATCCCCTCACGCGCGTCGATCTCGATCCGGAGGCGGCCTGGCGCGCGGCGCTCCCACTCGGCGAGCGACGCCTTGAGCTTTTCGGCGACGTCGAGGACGCGCGCGCGCTCCTCGTCGGTCTTGTAGATCGGGACGATCACGAGCTCGATGGGCGCGAGGCGCGGCGGGCAGCGCAGCCCCTTGTCGTCGCCGTGGGTCATGATCAACCCGCCGATCATGCGCGTCGAGACCCCCCAGCTGGTGTTCCAGGCGAACTCGGTCGAGCCGGACTCGCTCTGGAACTTGAGGTCGAAGGCCTTCGCGAAGTTCTGCCCGAGGTTGTGCGAGGTGCCGGCCTGGAGCGCCTTGTTGTCCTGCATCATCGCCTCGCACGAGTAGGTGCGCAGCGCCCCGGCGAACTTCTCGCTCTCGCTCTTCCGCCCGGTGATGACGGGCATCGCCATCCACCCCTCCATGAAGTCGCGGTAGACGCCGAGCATCTTCCGCGTCTCCTCTTCCGCTTCGTCGTGAGTGGCGTGGGCGGTGTGTCCTTCCTGCCAGAGGAACTCGAGGGTGCGCAGGAAGAGGCGCGTCCGCATCTCCCAGCGGACGACGTTCGCCCACTGGTTCATGAGGATGGGAAGGTCGCGATAGCTCTGCACCCACTTCGCGAACATCGAGTAGATGATGGTCTCGCTCGTCGGCCGGATGACGAGGGGCTCCTCGAGCGCCTTGCCGCCGCCGTGCGTGACGACCGCCGTCTCCGGGGCGAACCCCTCGACGTGCTCGGCTTCCTTGCTGAGGAAGCTCTGGGGGATGAGCAGCGGGAAGTAGGCGTTCCGGTGGCCGGTGTCCTTGAACATCTGGTCGAGCTGCTGCTGCATGCGCTCCCAGATGCCGTAACCGTTAGGCCTGATGACCATGCAGCCGCGCACCGGCGCGTAGTCGGCGAGCTCGGCGCGGATCACCAGCTCGTTGTACCAGGCGCTGAAATCGGCGGCGCGGGTGGTCAGCTTCTTCTCGTCGGCCATGTTCCTGTGCGTTCCTTCGTCAGCGCGGGCGCACGGCGGGCGCCAATGCGCGCACCACCTCGTCCGCGTTCGGATACTTCACCTGCTCCCCCGACGCGAGATCGCGGATCGTGAACTCCGCGGTCGCCGCCCCGTCGCTCGCCAGCGGGATGATCACCGCCTGCTTCGCCCCCGCCGTCGAGGCGGACTTGAACTGCTTCCCCAGCTGCTGCGGCCGCAGCGCGTACTCGACGGCGATGCCCTGCGCGCGCAGCCGCGCCGCCAGCTCCATCACCGCCCGCATGTCCGCGGTCCGCTCACCGCCGGCGATCCAGACATCGACCGCCGACGGCGCCGCCTTCATCAGCCCGCGCGCGCGCAGCAGCTCGCCGAGCACGACGTCGCCCATCCCGAAGCCTAACGCGGGCAGGCCCGGGCCGCCGAGCGACTCGAGCAGCGTATCATAACGCCCGCCCCCGGCGATCGCCCGGAATTCTCCTTTCGCGTCGAACAGCTCGAAGACGATCCCCGTGTAGTACGCCAGCCCGCGGACGATCGTCAGGTCGAGCTGCACGTACTCGCCGACGCCCAACCGCGCCGCGAAGTCGAGGTACAGCTCCATCTCGGCCAGGCGCTCCTCGGCCCCCCGCGCCCGCGGGTCGGCCGGGTCGAGCGCGAGCGCGGTGCGCAGCGCGCCCGGCGTCCGGATCGCCAGCAGCTCGAACAACCGCGCGACCGCCTCGATCCCGACGCCGGCCGCGACGAGCTTCTCCTCCGCGACCGCTCGCGGCGTCCGCTCGATCTTGTCGACGATCGCGAACACCGCATCATGGACGGCTTCGCCGATCCCGATCGCGCCGAGCACCGCGTGCAGCAGCCGGCGGTCGGAGACGCGAGCGCGAACGTCGTCGGGGCCGAGCCCGAACGCGCGGATCATGTCCAGCGAAGCCGCGAGCAGCTCGGCGTCCGCCGCGACCGACGGCTCGCCGAAAATGTCGACGTTGAGCTGGTAGTGCTCGCGCAGCCGGCCCTTCTGCTGGCGCTCGTAGCGGAACAGCTGCGGGATCGAGAACCAGCGCACCGGCTTGCGCAGCGCGTTCGCGCGTGCAGCGACCATCCGCGCGACGGTCGGGGTCATCTCGGGACGCAGTGCCACTGCGCGACCACCCTTGTCCTCGAAGTTGTAGAGCTGCCCGACGATCTCGTCGCCGCTCTTCTTCGTGTACAGCTCGAGCGGCTCGAGCGGGGGACCGTCGTACTCGGCGAACGCGTACCGCGCCGCGACGGCGCGCCACACGCTCATGATGTACGCCCGCTCAGCAAGCTCCTGCGGGTAGAAATCCCGGAATCCGGGGAGCGCGCCTTGGGCCATTCCGTATAATCTACCCGGCGAGCGGATCGACCTGCAAGCACGCCATCGCGTCACCGACGGTGTGAAACGAGCCGGTGACCACGCCGGTGCCCCCGGCGCGGCGAACGCGCTCGATCGCGCGCGCAAAGTCCGGCTCGATCTCCGCGGAATATCCGGCAGCCGCTGCGTGTCCGATCGCGGCCGCGAGATCCCACACTCTGCTCGCCGGCGCGGTGGGTGCCGTCGTCAGCACGAACCGGTCGGTGACCGGCGCCAGCTCCCGCATCATCCCCTTCCAGTCCTTGTCGGAGAGCACGGCGAGGAGCGTCGTGACGGGCCGATCGACGGGCGCCTGCCCGATCGTCCTGGCGAGGACCGCGGCGCCGGCGGGGTTGTGCGCGACGTCGAAGATGATGTGCCCGCGCCGCTGGAAGCGTCCGGGGAGGCGGACCGCGCGGAGCCCGGCGATGGTGTCGGCGGTGGCCGGCGTCCACTCGGGACCGGCGGCGAGGAGGGTGACGATCGCCAGCGCCGCGTTGTACGCCTGGTGCTCGCCAAGCAGCGGCGTCTCGAACCGGCGCGATTCCCCGCCGGCGCCGAGGACGAACGCGGTCATGCCCTCGCGCAGCACGATCTCCGAAAGCTGCCAGTCGCGCCCGATGGCGAGGATCGGCTCCGCCCCTCTCTCGACCGCGATATCGATCAGCTGCCGCGCGACGCCGGCATCGCGCTCGCCTATGATCGCCGGCGATCCTCGCTTGAAGATCCCCGCTTTCTCGATCGCGATCTGCTCGACCGTCGTTCCGAGCAGGTCGGTGTGATCGAGGCCGATCGAGGTCACGACCGTCGCGATCGGGCGAGGCAGGACGTTGGTCGCGTCGAGGCGGCCGCCGAGTCCCGTCTCGATGACGGCGACGTCGACGTTCTCCCGGGCGAAGTGGTCAAGGGCGAGCGCGGTGGTCGCCTCGAAGAACGTGGCGCCCAGCTCCGCAACCAGCGCGTCATGGTCCCGCAGCCAGCCAGTGACCTCGTCCTCGCTGATCGCGACGCCGTCGATGAGGATGCGCTCGCGAAAGTCGACGAGGTGCGGCGAGGTGTAGCGGCCGACGCGATGGCCGTGCGCCCGGAGCAGGTAGTCGAGCGTCGCGCAGACGCTCCCCTTTCCGTTCGTCCCCGCGACGTGGAATGCGCGGAGCCGGCGGTGGGGCGCCCCGACGGCGTCGAGCAGCGCCTCGGTTCGCTCGAGCCCCGGCTTCACCCCGCCCGCGGTGCGCGCGAAGAGCGCGTCGACCGCGGCGCGGTACTCGTTCAGGGGGAAACCCACCCCGCGGCGGCGGGCTTGCCGGTCATGTGCCGGAGCAGCTGCCCGACGGTGCCCTTCAGGTCCTTGCGGTGCACAACGGAGTCGAGGATTCCGTGGTCGAGGAGGAATTCCGCGGTCTGGAACCCTTCGGGGAGGTCCTGGCCGAGCGTCTGCTTGATGACGCGCGGGCCGGCGAACCCGATCACGGCCCCGGGCTCGGCGATGATCGCGTCGCCGAGCATCGCGTAGCTCGCGCTGACGCCGCCGGTGGTCGGGTTGGTGAGGATCGAGATGTACGGAATCCCGCGCTCGCCGAGCATCGAAAGCATCGCCGACGTCTTCGCCATCTGCATGAGCGAGAGCACCCCCTCCTGCATGCGCGCTCCACCGGAGGCGCTGATGATCACGAGGGGGAACTTCCGCTCGAGGGATCGCTGCCCGAGGCGCGCGATCTTCTCACCGACGACGGAGCCCATCGAGCCGCCCATGAAGGCGAAGTCCATCACGCCGACGTTGAGCGGGGCGCCGTGCAGCATCCCGGTCGCCGTTATGATCGCGTCGCCATCCCCCGCGTTGGTGGCCGCCTTCTTCAGCCGCGCCGGATACTCGGGGAAGCCGAGCGGATCAGTCGAGTGGAGGTCGACCTCGGTTTCCTCGATGGTGCCTTCGTCGAGCAGGAGGTTGAGGTACTCGACGGCCCGGATGCGGCGGTGGAAATCGCACGACGGGCACACGTTGAGGTTCCGGATGAACTTCTCCCGGAGGTCGGTATGCCCGCACGCCTCGCACTTCTCCCACGTGTCCGCGGGGATCTCGAGTCGCTCGCGCCGCGGCTGTCGCGGCTTCCGCTCTTTCTTGAACCAGGCCATGCCGACAAATGTGAACGGGGCAGCGGAACGGGGCAAGCCATGCGACCGCAACTGCCCTGCGCATGCAGGCAGCCGGCAGGCTGCTCCTGCCACCTGGCATGCTGCAGGGACAGTAGGCACGCGGCACCAGGGCAGGATCCACCGCCATGAGGGGCCAGAATCACGGCGCTGCCGCTCCTTCTGACCCCGCTGGCCGTGGATCCTGCTTCGTGCGACATGCCTCCTGTCGCTGCAGCATGTCCAGATGGTTGGCGCAGCCTGCCGGCTGCCTTCATGCCGGCCGCTCCTGCCTAACGGCTAATGCGACGGGAGCGACACGATCAGATCGCGAAGCCGTCGGCTCTCCCGCCTCGGCCTTCGCTCGCGATCCGCATCAGGATCCCGACCGACAGCCAGCTGGCGAGCATGAACGACCCGCCGTAGCTGAAGAACGGGAGGGGGATGCCGGTGATCGGCATGAGGCTCAGCGTCATCCCGACGTTGATGAGCATGTGCACGAACCAGCTCGCGGCGAGGCCGATCGCGATGAGGGAGCTGAAGGACTCGTTCGCGCGGGCGGCGATCCGGATCGTGCGGAGAAGGAGGAGCAGGAAGAGCGACAGCGCGATCGTGACGCCAAGGAAGCCGAGCTCCTCGCCGACGACGGAGAAGATGAAGTCGGTGTGCTGCGCGGGGAGGAAGGCGAGGCGCTTCTGCGTGCCGAGCGTGTAACCCTTGCCGAACCAGCCGCCCGAGCCGATGGCGACGATCGACTGGATGACGTGATAGCCGGAGCCGCGCGCGTCAGCCGAGGGGTCGAGGTAGGTGAGGAGTCGCTTCTGCTGGTACGGGTGCAGGCGGTCCCAGAGCACCGGCGCGAGCACGCCCATCACGAAGTTCGCGACGACGAGCACGATCCCCTCGCCAAGGTACGGCCGATAGCGGTAGACGAGGGCGATGAGGATGATGAACCATGCCCCCCACACGTACACATTGACCGCGCCGATCAGGCTGACCACGGGGCTGGCGATGAGGAGCAGGAGGGGCCACGACACCCCCGCCCAGAACAGCATCCCGAAGAAGATCCCGATGAAGGCGAGGCCGGTCCCGAGGTCGGGCTGCAGCATGATCATCAGCCACGGAACGCCGACGACGAGCGCCGGCTTCCACAGTTCGGCGAGCGTCTTCGGGGGATCCTTCTTCGCGCTGAGCACTCGCGCGAGCATCAGGACGACCGTCACCTTCGCCAGCTCCGAAGGCTGGCCGATCCGGTGCGAACCGAGGCAGATCCAGCTCTTCGTGCTCGCCGCGGTTCCGGCGCCGCACCCGAAGCCGGCGAGGGTCGCGGCGAGGAGCAGGATCGTCAGCGCGTACATCGGCAGCGTCAGCCAGTCGAGCATCCGCACCGAGGCGCGGCTGGCGACGAAGCTGACGGTGATCGCGAGGATGATCCACACGGTCTGCGCGCGCCACGCGAGGGTGGCGACGGTCTTCACGTCCGTCTGGCCGGCCGAATACACGGTCGCCAGGCCGTAGAGCGAGAGGGCGAGCGCGATGCCGAAGAGCGGCCAGTCGCCGACGAAACGCCGCACCGCTAACCCTCCGTCTGGATGAGGGACGCCGTCTGCTGGTGCAGGTACTGCGCGATGATCGCCGACGCGATCCGCGCGGCGCGGCTCCCGTGCAACCCGAACTCGAGCATGACGGCGACGACGATCTTCGGGTTGTCCGCCGGCGCGAAGCCGACGAACCATGCGTGGTCGCGCGTCGCGTCCTGCGCGTTCTGCGCGCTCCCCGTCTTGCCGGCGAGGATGACGCCGTTGATGCGCGACGCGGCCGCCGTTCCGCCCTCGGCGACGACACCGGCCATCGCGGTGCGCAGCCCTTCCATCTGGTCGGGGGTGAGCGAGAAGATGCGCTGCCGCTTCGGGGTTCCCTTCACGATCATCGGCTGCGCGGCGCGGCCGTCGGTGGCGAGCGCGGTGTAGAAGCGCGCCATGTTGACGACCGTCTGGTCGTTCTCCCCCTGGCCGATCGAAAGGTTGAGCGTCACCGCCCGGGTCCACCGGCGCGGGCCATAGCGCTCGTCGTAGTAGCGGATCGCATCGGGAAAGATCGGCCGCGTCTCGCTCGGGAGGTCGATGTCGGTGCGCTCACGGAATTTCAGCGAGACGCCGCCGGCGATCAGCTTCTCGAGACCGAGCGTGAGGCCCAGCTGGTAGAAGTAGACGTCGCACGACTTCTCGATCGCGCCCTGCAGGTCGAGGTTGCCGTGGCCCCGGTGGTCCCAGCACTTGAAGTACCGGTTGAAGTACTGGTATCCCCCGGTGCACGGCGTCGGCATGTGCTGCTTCATGCTGACCTGCCCCGCCTCGAGCGCGAGGACGGCGGTGGCCAGCTTCCACGTCGAGCCGGGGGGATAGGTGCCCTGGATCGCCTTGTTGTAGAGCGGGTGCCGCGGGTCGGTCGTCAGCTCGCGCCAGTAGTCGGCGGGAATGCCGCCGACGAAGCGGTTCGGGTTGAAGCTCGGCGCGCTGTAGAGCGCGAGCACGCCGCCGGTCACCGGGTCGAGCGCGACGACGCCGCCCTGCAGCGAGTCGCCGAAGATGTTGGCGACGAACTCCTGGAGCTTGAGGTCGATGTTCGTCTGGAGCGGCTCCGCGCCTAACGGTTCGATGTCCTGGCGGGCGCCAGCCTCGCGGACGACGCGGCCGCGGGCGTCGACCTCGACGAAGCGCGTTCCCTCGCGGCCGCGAAGCTGCGATTCGTAGTAGCGCTCGAGCCCGCCCTTCCCGACCTGCTGCCCGGACTTGTAGTTCTCGTAGGCAGGCTTCTTCAGTTCGTCTTCGGTGATCTCGCCCGTGTAGCCGACGATCGAGGCGACGGCGCTGCTGTCCGGGTAGAAGCGCTTCGGCGCCGCCTGGATGATCAGCCCCGGGAACTCGACGCGGTGCTCCTCGAGCACCGAGACGACGTCGAACTTCGCGTCCGCAAGCACCACCGTCGGGCGGTTGGGCGCCCGCCGGTAGCGGCGGAGCGCGATGTCGATGTCGTCCTTGCTGAGCGAGATCGTCCCCGACAGCCGCTCGAGCGAGGTGCGGAGCGAGTCTGCCGACGGGCTGAGGATCGAGACCGAGTAGCCGGGAACGTTCTCGGCGATGATCAGCCCGTTGCGGTCGTAGATGATGCCACGCGGCGCGGGGAGCGGAACCTCGCGCAGCCGGTTCTCCTCGGACTGCAGCGCATATCGCGCCTGCTCGAGCACCTGCGTCCGGAAGAAGGCGGCGATCAGCAGGCCGATGATGCAGGCCGCTATGAACGACGCGGTGCGTGCACGCCGCGCGACGTCGTTCGGGTGGAAGCTCATTGCGTCTCCCTAGGCCGGCTGCGTATCGAGCATCGGCCGCATGATGATCAGCACGAGCAGCCCGGCGAGGGCGGTGACCATCGCCGTGAGCGGCGACCAGATCAGGAGCTGGAACACGAGGTCGAGCCCTCTCACGCGGCGCTCGACCAGCAGGAAGATGATATCGAACAGCCACTTCCCGGCAAAGAAGAACGCGGCGTGCAGGACGAGGTTCTCGGCGAACACGACCGCACGCAGCCAGGACGCGGTGAAGCCGACCACCGTCATCGCCAGCGTCGCGCCGAAGGCCCCGACGGAGAGCGAGTCGGCGACGAGCCCCATCGTGAAGCCGAGCACGGCCGCGGCGCCGGGGCGCATGCGGACGGCGGCGAGGAGGAGCGCGATCAGCAGGAAGTCGATCGACGTCCGCCATTCGAGCACCGGGCGGAGCGTATAGTGAAGGACGACCAGGATGATGAACGCGAGGATCGGTCGGAGGGAGCGCCAGGTCATCGCGGGTCAGCGCTGGGGCGGAGGCGGGGTCACCGGCGGCGTCGTGTCGCGGCGAACGGTGTCGAGCGGCGCGGGCCGCGGCGGCGCGGCGGTCGC
>OEPS010000550.1_pt1 | contig 13050 bp, 12 predicted proteins | sample 1539411 | NCBI WGS metagenome assembly OEPS01 (sample SAMN02671747, study PRJEB22543) | soil metagenome | biome: bacteria | place: China:Hunan Province, Lengshuijiang City | collected 2012-10-15 | depth 0.08m m | reverse complement strand
TGGATTATTTTAACATATTTGCAACAAAAAAAGGTTGTTCTTCGCATTCTCAATGATCAAATTGATCATCTTTTAAGCACATTCAAGCCGCCAGTAAGTATGTATTCCTGCATCCAATAAACACGGTAGAAATATCGCAATAGATACCCTCTTTCAATATCAAAAATACTTTAAAATACATAGAAATAAAGAATTAACATTCAAAACATTTATTTACATATGAAAAATCCTAATCCACCTTAAGTATCAATAAATTGTTAAATATCATATTTTTTCTGAGATTTTTCTCAAATGGATTTAGTTGCTTAGAATGGGATCTTTGTTAGCATAAAAAACTATAATAAAACACAAATTACTTTACTCAAAAAAATAAAATTTCGTTTGACTACCATATACCTTTCAAAATCATTGCTTATCCATTTATGTCTGGTGGAAAAATCCTGGAAAATCGGACATGCACGCGCCTGAAGAAACTGGAACCCACCAGTAGCCCTACACTGACGGTGAGAAAATCTCCTTCTTCAGGTAATACTGTTTCCATGTTACATGCAGTAACTGATCAAAATGCTCAACGAACTTCCTTCATCAAGGAGACTAACGATAAATGAAAGGTATAAAAAAAACCTCGCCGCGGCGAGGTTTCACTAACAAACGGTAAGCTTAGCGAGCGTTGACGACCACCCACATTGGCCCCTGCCCTACGGCATAGCGCCCTTTTTCCTGCAACAATCCCTGCTCGCCCGCAATTTCATACACCGCGATATGATGCGATTTCTGACCGGCGGCAATCAGATATTTACCGCTATGATCGAGGTTAAAACCGCGCGGTTGGGTCTCGGTATTCTGATAACCTTCAATCGACAGTACGCTACCGTCTTCCGAAACGCTGAAGATAGTGATAACGCTGGCGGTACGATCGCAGGCGTAGAGATGACGGCCATCGGGAGTCAGATGGATATCCGCAGCCCAGCGAACGCCAGCGAAATCAGGCGGCATCATGTCGAGGGTTTGTACGCACTCGATTTTGCCGTACGGATCTTTCAGTTCCCAGACGTCTACCGAGCTGTTCAGTTCGTTAACACAGTAGCCGTATTGCTGGTTCGGATGGAACACCATATGACGCGGTCCCGCGCCTTCAACAGTAGTCACCTCAGCTGGTTCCTGGGCCGCCAGGAAACCATCATCGCTCAGGGTAAACAGACAGATACGGTCCTGCTTCAGCGCCGGCACCCACAGGGTGCGATTGTCCGGGGAGATGTTTGCCGAGTGGCAGCCTTCCAGCCCTTCGACAACCGACACCACTTCTCGCGGCAGCCCATCGACCAGCGGCGTCACGCTCACGCAACCTGCATTGTAGGAAGCGCTAAACACAAAGCGGCCATGATGATCGGTAGAAATATGCGTTGGGCTACCCGGCAGCGCGGCTTCCCCCGCGAAGGTCAGGGCGCCATTATCCGGCGCAATGCGGTAGGCCAGTACGCGAAACTCCGGACGCACGCCGACGTAGAGATACTCTTTGTTCGGGCTTACCACCATCGGCTGGACCTGACCCGGGGCATCAACAACCTGCACCAGGGTCAATTTCCCCTCAAGATTCAGATCCCAGACGTGGATCTGCTGGCTTTCCGGGCTGGCGGTATAAACGGTTTGTTTCATGAATACTCCTTCCTCACTGCACGTGGAAATTTCATTTTTCAGACTAACGGCATCCTGAAAAATACAATATGCATACACAACATTATTCAGGTTGCCTCCTGGCAGCCTGAAAGATCAAGTGTATCGGCTCTTTAGCGGTAGATGCTGAAAAGTTTGCCCGAATGGCACAGCGGTGTACCATCATAGCCTGCTAACTTTTCATCATTAACCGGAAACAACACATGACCTCACGCGTGATTGCCCTGGACTTAGATGGCACTCTATTGACCGGCAAAAAAACCATCCTCCCCGCCTCGCTTGATGCCCTGGCCCGCGCCAGAGAGGCGGGATACCAGACGATCGTCGTCACCGGCCGACATCACGTCGCTATCCATCCTTTTTATCAGGCGCTGGCTCTGGATACACCTGCAATTTGCTGTAATGGCACTTATTTGTATGATTATCATGCAAAAAAGGTTCTTGAGTCCGATCCCATGCCGGTGGACAAAGCCCTGACCCTGACGGAAATGCTGAAAGAGCACGACATTCACGGCCTGATGTACGTCGATGACGCCATGCTCTATGAGCAGCCGACCGGACACGTTATCCGCACCGCCAACTGGGCGCAGTCTCTTCCCGTCGAGCAGCGCCCGGTATTTACTCAGGTAGACTCTCTGGCGCAGGCGGCCCGCGAAGTTAACGCCGTATGGAAATTCGCTCTGACCGATGAAGATACCGCCAAACTGCAGCGCTTTGCCCAACACGTTGGCCAGACGCTGGGCCTGGAGTGCGAATGGTCGTGGCACGATCAGGTTGATATAGCCCGCGAGGGCAACAGCAAAGGTAAGCGCCTCGCGCAGTGGGTCACCGCGCAGGGCCTGTCAATGAAAGATGTGATCGCCTTCGGCGATAACTATAACGACCTTAGCATGCTGGAAGCCGCCGGTACCGGTGTCGCGATGGGCAACGCGGTGGATGAAGTGAAAGCGCGCGCTAACGTGGTAATCGGTGAAAACGAGACCACCAGCATCGCCGACTACATTTACCGCCACCTGCTGTAATCAGGCGGCAATCGACACGCTTTTTATCTGCGCATACAGCTGCTGGCCCGGGATAATCCCCAGATCATCGCGAGCCCAGGGGCTGATGCGCGCCCACAGCGTACGGCCGCTGATCTCAAGTCTGACCTCCACCTGCCCATTACTTTCAATACACTGCATGACCCGCGCAGGTAAAATATTGCGGATGCTGGTCTGCTGAGCGGGCTCCAGGACCAGAGACACGTCCGAGGCCTGAATGCGGATACGCGCCGTCTCGCCCGGCGCCCTGTCGAGTCGGTTAACCCATATTCGCTGGTCGCCAAGCGCCAGCGCGGTCATCGCGTACTGCGGATGCTGAGCGGCTACGGTCACGTTCAGGATGGTGCTTTGCTGATCCTGTGGAAGCCAGGGGTGCATCACGCTGCTGCTCCACACCTCCTCCAGACAGCCAAAGGCCTTAACTTTTCCCTCTTCCAGCACCAGCACGTTATCCGCCAGATGCTGGATCTCATCCAGCGAGTGGCTGACGTACAGCATCGGGATATTAATTTCGCGCGCCAGGCGCTGCAGATAGGGCAAGAGCTCGCGCTTACGCGGGATATCGAGCGATGCCAGCGGCTCATCCAGCAGCAGCAGCTCCGGCGCGGTAAGCAGCGCCCGTCCAATAGCTACCCGCTGTTTTTCGCCGCCGGAGAGTCCTCCCGGCAGGCGGTCAAGCAGCGGCGCAATGCCGAGCAAATCCACCAGCTTATCGAACTGGCTGGCCATATTTTTTGCCATGCCATATTGCAGATTGCCGCGCACTTTGTAGTGTGGAAACAGGCGAGCGTCCTGAAAAACATAGCCAATCCGGCGTTTTTCCGGCGCCAGGCAAATGCGTTTTTCGACATCATTAAGCACCCTGCCGTTAAGCACGATGCGCCCCTGCTTCGGACGCGTCAGGCCGCTAATAGCGTTAATCAATGAAGTTTTTCCCGCCCCGGATACGCCAAACACCGCAGTAATGCCGGTAGCGGGTAGCGTCTCGCGAATTTGCAGGCAGTGGCTGCCCAGCGTCTGGGTAAAATCGAGTTCAAGCATGTTATTTCCCCATCCGCTGACGGCTGAGGCGGGCCAGCCATTCGGAAATCAGCAGCGATACCAGCGCCAGCACAATCGAAATCAGACATAAACGCGCGGCTGCGGTTTCCCCACCGGGAGTCTGAATCAGGGTATACATTGCCGAAGGAATCGTGCGCGTTTCGCCTGGAATGTTGGAGACAAAAGTGATGGTGGCGCCAAACTCGCCCAAAGAACGGGCGAAGGCCAGCACGGTGCCGACAATAATACCGGGTAGCGTCAACGGTAGCGTAATCGTGAAAAATACCCGCCAGCGGCCAGCGCCCAGGGTCCGCGCCGCCTGCTCAAGCTTGATATCCACCCCTTCCAGCGCCAGACGAATAGCCCGCACCATCAGCGGAAAGGACATCACCGCAGCCGCCAGTACCGCGCCGCGCCAGCTAAACGCAAAGCTCAGGCCGAACCAATCGTAAAGCCAGCTGCCGATAAAGCCGCGTCGCCCCATCGCAACCAGCAGTAAATACCCCACCACCACCGGCGGTAATACCAGCGGCAGGTGGAGAATGCTATCGAGTAACGCTTTACCGGGAAAATCCCGTCGAACCAGCAGCCAGGAAAAAAAGATGCCAAAAGGCAAGCTGAATACCACCGCCAGGGAGGAGACTTTCAGGCTCAGCAGTACCGCCTGCCATTCAGGATCGCTTAAGAACATTAGTGAGTCGTAAATCCGTAGCGTTTAAAAATGGCGGAAGCTTCCGGCCCTTTCAGATAATCATAAAATGCGCTTACCGTCGCGTTTTTATGCCCGTCGACGATAGCCAGCGGATATTCCACCTTCTTATGGGAATCTTCCGGGAAGGTACCAACAACTTTTACGCCTTTGCTGGCGACGGCATCAGAGCCGTACACGATCCCCAGCGGGGCTTCACTGCGTTCAACCAGGGCCAGCGCGCCGCGCACGTCCTCCGCCGGCGCCAGCTTCGGTGACAGCGTTTCCCAGGCGCCCAATTTTTGCAGCGCTTCTTTCGCATAGATGCCAGCAGGCACGTGTTCCGGGTCGCCAACTGCCAGACGACCGCCTTTCAGCAGGCTGGTCCAGTCGGTTTTATCATTGATGCTTATCTCGCCCTGAGCGCTGGCTTTCGGCGCTACCACAACCAGGCTGTTTCCGAGAAGGGTCGCGCGTGAAGCAGAATCAATACTCTTTTTCCCGGCCGCGTAATCCATCCATTTTTGATCGGCGGAAATGAACAGATCCGCCGGCGCGCCGGCCTCAATTTGTCGCGCCAGAGTTGATGAAGAGGCAAACGACGAGACCACCTCCACGTTCTTCTCTTTTTTATACTCTTTAGCAATATCCTGCATGGCATTAGTGAGCGACGCCGCAGCAAAAACCGTCACTTTGCCCTCTTCCGCCAGCGCGTGGCCAGCAGCGGAGAGCGTTAACGTTGCTGCGGCAAAAAAGCGTAACCATTGACCTGCCATCTGAAACTCCCGTAGGTTCGTTATGTAATAAATAATATAACGATAGTGCTAAGATTTTCCCAGAGAAAATTAGGGGTAATTAGCAGCAGAATATTGAGGGGGCAAATAAAAACGCCCGGAGAACCGGGCGCGGGAGAAATCAGTGGTTTTGCGGCCTACTGTCTTTATGACCGGCTCCGGAGAAGAGGTTAAACACTTCGCCCAGTCCGTAAATCAGACCCAGGATGATAGCCATCACCACAGGGACCATGACTACGGCAAAAACCAGACTTTTCAATAGCTCTAACATGGTTGGCTCCAGAAAGTACGAATACTTTATTGTAACTAATTCAGCCGGAAAAACACGCCCCATTTGTGCGGTGCCTCACGGACCGCCGCAACAGATGTATCTTGCAAGATGACCGCTATCGGTCACAATACTCTATTTCGTCAGGATATGATTATGCAGGCCGAAATTCTTCTTACCCTCAAATTGCAGCAGCGCCTGTTCGCCGATCCCCGTCGTATCGCCCTGCTGAAACAGATTGACCAGACCGGCTCGATTAGCCAGGGGGCCAAAAACGCGGGTATCAGCTATAAAAGCGCCTGGGATGCTATTAATGAAATGAATCAGCTCAGCGAGCATCCCCTTGTTGACCGGGCAACCGGCGGGAAAGGCGGCGGTGGTGCGGTCCTCACTCGCTACGGACAGCGGCTGATTCAGCTCTACGATCTGCTGGCGCAAATTCAGCAAAAAGCGTTTGATGTTCTGAGCGATGATGACGCGCTTCCCCTCGACAGCCTGCTGGCAGCTATTTCGCGATTCTCACTACAAACCAGCGCGCGCAACCAGTGGTTTGGCACCATTACTGGCCGCGACCATCAGCAGGTACAGCAACACGTAGAAGTACTGCTGGCCGACGGACTAACCCGTTTCAAAGTCGCCATTACCGCGCAAAGCGCCGATCGCCTGGGACTTAATGAAGGCCAGGAAGTCCTGGTGTTGCTGAAAGCGCCGTGGGTGGGTATTACGCAGGACGCAAAACAGGCCAGACAGGCCGATAACCAGCTGGCCGGCCGGATTCAGCGCATCGAACGCGGAGCAGAACGGTGCGAAGTGCTGATGTCGCTTCCGGATGGCCAGAGCCTTTGCGCCACCCTGCCGCCAGAACAGACGCGCGAACTGACGGAAGGCGCGGAAGCGGTAGCATATTTTAATGCCGATCGTATCATTCTCGCCACGTTGTGCTAACGGCATTGACATTGCGCTCGTGAAGACGTATCCCTGAAGCACTTCGCTGCAAAAAGTGGGATATACAATGTCATTGTTGCAAATTTCGCAAGGCACGTTTCGCCTGAGCGACACAAAAACGTTAAATATTGAGCACCTCAGAGTACAGGCTGGCGAGAGTTGGGCTTTCGTCGGTAGCAACGGCAGCGGGAAATCGGCGCTCGCGCGGGCGCTATCCGGCGAGCTGACTCTGCTGAGCGGGCAGCTTGAGTGCACTTTTTCGCGCCTCACCCGCCTCTCTTTCGAGCAGCTGCAAAAGCTGGTCAGCGATGAGTGGCAGCGTAACAACACCGATTTACTCAGCCCCGGCGAAGAAGATACCGGGCGCACGACCGCGGAAATTATCCAGGATGACGTTAAAGACGCTTCCCGCTGCGCCCAACTTGCCAAACAGTTTGGTATTAGCCACCTGCTCCAGCGCCGCTTTAAATATCTCTCGACCGGAGAAACGCGCAAGACCCTGCTGTGCCAGGCCCTGATGGGCGATCCCGACCTGCTTATTCTCGATGAGCCGTTCGATGGCCTTGATGTCGCTTCACGCCAGCAGCTGGCCGAGCTTTTGGCGACGCTAAACGGCAAAGGTATCACCCTTGTGCTGGTACTCAATCGTTTCGATGAAATTCCGGCGTTCGTACAGTTTGCCGGAGTGCTGGCGGACTGCGTACTGAGCGAAACCGGTGAAAAACAGGCCCTGCTACAGCAGGCGCTCATAGCCCAGCTGGCGCACAGTGAAAAGCTTGACGGCATGACTTTGCCGGAGCCAGACGCACCGGCCGCGCGCCTGGCGCTGGACGACGATGCGCCGCTCATCGTGTTAAACGATGGCATAGTTTCATACAACGATCGTCCGATCATTAATCATCTGAGCTGGACGGTAAATCCCGGCGAGCACTGGCAGATTGTCGGCCCCAACGGCGCGGGAAAATCCACGCTGCTCAGCCTGATTACCGGCGATCATCCGCAGGGATACAGTAACGATCTTACCCTTTTCGGCCGCCGCCGCGGCAGCGGTGAAACCATCTGGGATATTAAAAAGCATATTGGTTACGTCAGCAGCAGCCTGCATCTGGAGTATCGCGTCAGCACCAACGTGCGCAACGTTATTCTCTCCGGCTACTTCGACTCAATTGGCATCTATCAGGCCGTTTCCGACAAACAGCACAAGCTGGTACAAAGCTGGCTGGATATACTGGGTATCGACAAACGCACCGCTGACGCGCCGTTCCATAGTCTCTCGTGGGGGCAGCAGCGGCTGGCGCTGATCGTCCGCGCTCTGGTCAAGCACCCTACTCTACTGATCCTCGATGAACCGCTACAGGGGCTGGATCCGCTCAACCGCCAGCTGGTGCGCCGCTTTGTTGATGTGCTTATTAGCGAAGGGGCGACGCAGCTGCTGTTTGTCTCCCACCATGCCGAAGACGCGCCGGACTGCATTACCCACCGTCTGGCGTTCGTGAGCAGTGGAGACGGTTACACTTACCAACTCGGTCCGCTGCAAAATTAAGCCTCTGCAGGGGTCCGCGGATCCCTGTTTTTTTCAGAATAATAACCGCTACAAACCTTATCCGACTGTTTTAAAGAGAAAAAAAATAAAATACTATGATGTGATATTTTAGTGTAAACGATTCCACCAATTTGCCCTGTGTCACACTTTTCCCTTCTTTGGTATGCTATCTTCTTCTCACACGATAAGCCTATTGGAGCGAATCATGAAAGTACTGGTTACTGGTGGTAGCGGTTACATTGGAAGTCACACCTGCGTTCAACTGCTACTGCAGGGACACGAAGTGATTATTCTCGACAATCTCTGCAACAGTAAGCGCAGCGTATTGCCGGTCATCGAACGTCTCGGCGGGAAAAGTGCCACCTTTGTCGAAGGCGATATTCGTAATGAAGCGCTGATGACGGAAATTCTTCACGATCACGCCATTGACGCGGTGATCCATTTCGCCGGTCTGAAAGCCGTCGGTGAGTCCGTCGCCAAACCGCTGGAATACTACGACAATAACGTAACCGGAACTCTGAAACTCGTTTCCGCAATGCGCGCTGCTGGCGTGAAAAACTTCATTTTTAGCTCCTCCGCCACCGTCTACGGCGATCAGCCCAAAATCCCTTATGTCGAAAGCTTCCCGACCGGCACGCCGCAGAGCCCGTACGGCAAAAGCAAGCTGATGGTTGAACAGATCCTCGCCGATCTGCAAAAAGCGCAGCCGGAGTGGAGCATCGCGCTGCTGCGCTACTTCAACCCGGTTGGCGCGCATCCGTCTGGCGATATGGGCGAAGACCCGCAGGGCATCCCGAACAATCTGATGCCGTATATCGCCCAGGTCGCCGTTGGCCGTCGCGAATCGCTGGCGGTGTTCGGCAACGACTATCCAACCGAAGATGGTACCGGCGTACGTGACTATATCCACGTCATGGACCTTGCCGACGGCCACGTCGCGGCAATGGAAAAACTGGCCGATAAACCCGGCGTGCATATCTATAACCTCGGCGCCGGCGTTGGCAGCAGCGTGCTTGACGTCGTCAACGCCTTTAGCAAAGCCTGCGGTAAACCGATTAACTACCACTTCGCGCCGCGCCGCGACGGCGACCTCCCGGCCTACTGGGCGGATGCTGAAAAGGCCGATCGCGAACTGAACTGGCGCGTAACGCGCAACCTTGACGAAATGGCGCAGGACACCTGGCACTGGCAGTCCCGTCATCCGCAGGGTTATCCAGACTAAGGAACCTTCATGAGCGTATTTAACCCCGTCGACCATCCACATCGTCGTTATAACCCGTTAACCGGGCAGTGGATTTTGGTTTCTCCGCATCGCGCCAGGCGCCCCTGGCAGGGGGCGCAGGAAACGCCGGCAAAACAGACTTTGCCCGCGCACGATCCGGACTGTTTCCTGTGCCCGGGTAATACCCGCGTCACCGGCGACAAAAACCCGAACTACACCGGAACGTTTGTCTTTACTAATGACTTTGCGGCTTTGATGACCGATACCCCTGACGCCCCGGAAAGCGACGATCCGCTGATACGCTGTCAAAGCGCCCGCGGCACCAGCCGGGTCATCTGCTTCTCGCCAGACCACAGCAAAACGCTGCCGGAACTGAGCGTGGAAGCGCTGGAAGGCGTGGTTAAAACGTGGCAGGAGCAGACCGCCGATCTCGGGAAAACCTACCCGTGGGTCCAGGTGTTTGAAAACAAAGGAGCCGCAATGGGCTGCTCCAACCCGCACCCGCATGGCCAGGTGTGGGCAAACAGCTTCCTGCCGAATGAGGCGGAACGCGAAGATCGTCTGCAAAAAGCGTACTTCACCGAGCACGGTTCGCCGATGCTGGTGGATTACGTGCAGCGCGAATTAGCCGACGGTAGCCGTACCGTTGTCGAGACTGACCACTGGCTTGCCGTCGTCCCTTACTGGGCCGCATGGCCTTTTGAGACGCTGCTGCTGCCAAAGGCACATATCCAGCGCCTGACGGATTTAACCGCTGACCAGCGTAGCGATCTCGCGCTGGCGCTGAAAAAGCTGACCAGCCGTTACGACAACCTGTTCCAGTGCTCATTCCCCTACTCAATGGGCTGGCACGGCGCGCCGTTTAACGATGAAGAGAATAATCACTGGCAGCTACACGCTCATTTTTATCCGCCGCTGCTGCGCTCCGCCACGGTGCGTAAATTTATGGTCGGCTATGAAATGCTGGCTGAAACCCAGCGTGACCTGACGGCCGAGCAGGCCGCCGAACGTCTGCGCGCTGTGAGCGACGTCCATTTTCGCGAATCCGGAGTATAACCATGAGTCTGAAAGAGAAAACCCAAGCCCTGTTTGCTGAAAAATTTGGCTATCCGGCCAGCCACGTTATCCAGGCCCCGGGCCGCGTTAACCTGATCGGCGAACATACTGACTATAACGATGGGTTCGTGCTGCCCTGCGCCATTGATTACCAGACGGTCATCAGCTGCTCGCCGCGCAACGATCGCACCGTGCGGGTTATTGCCGCCGATTACGACAATCAGACCGATGAGTTCTCTCTGGACTCGCCGATTACCAGGCACGAGACCCAGCAGTGGTCGAACTATGTTCGCGGCGTGGTCAAGCATCTGCAGCAGCGGAATAAAAACTTCGGCGGCGCAGACCTGGTTATCAGCGGCAACGTGCCGCAGGGCGCAGGATTAAGCTCCTCGGCTTCACTGGAAGTCGCCGTCGGCACCGTGTTCCAGCAGCTGTATCATCTGCCGCTCGACGGCGCGCAAATCGCGCTGAACGGTCAGGAGGCGGAAAACCAGTTCGTCGGCTGTAACTGCGGCATTATGGACCAGCTAATCTCCGCGCTCGGTAAAAAAGACCACGCGCTGCTCATCGACTGCCGCTCTTTAGGGACCAAAGCGGTCTCAATGCCGAAAGGCGTCGCGGTGATCATTATCAACAGTAACTTTAAACGCACCCTGGTTGGCAGCGAATACAACACTCGCCGCGAACAGTGTGAAACCGGCGCGCGTTTCTTCCAGCAGCCCGCTCTGCGCGATGTGACTTTGCAAGAGTTCAACGCCGTTGCCCACGAGCTTGACCCGGTGGTCGCCAGGCGCGTTCGTCACGTGCTGACCGAGAACGCCCGCACCGTAGAAGCTGCTGGCGCGCTGGAAAAAGGCGACCTGCAGCGGATGGGCGAGCTGATGGCGGAATCCCACGCCTCCATGCGCGATGATTTTGAAATCACCGTACCGCAGATTGATACCCTGGTGGACATCGTCAAAGCGAGCATCGGCGACAAAGGCGGCGTCCGCATGACCGGCGGCGGTTTTGGCGGCTGTATTGTTGCGCTGGTGCCGGAAGATCTGGTCGATACCGTTCAGCAAGCCGTAGCCAAAGAGTACGAAGCAAAAACCGGTATTAAAGAAACGTTCTACGTGTGCAAGCCGTCTCAGGGAGCAGGACAATGCTAAATCAAACAACGGATCTGGCGCCGGACGGCCAGCCGTGGAATATCCTCACCCTGCGCAACGATGCAGGGATGACGGCCACCGTGATGGACTGGGGCGCTACGCTGCTCTCCGCGCAGGTGACGCTGGTCGACGGCAGCGTGCGCGAAGCGCTGCTTGGTTGTTCAACCCCTGGCGACTATACGCGCCAGGCCGCCTATCTCGGCGCTTCGATAGGTCGTTACGCAAACCGTATCGGCAACAGCCGCTTTTCTCTGGATGAGCGCGTCGTCAATCTGACGCCATCCAACGAGGCCGGCCACCAGCTGCACGGCGGACCAGAAGGGTTTGATAAGCGCCGCTGGCAAATTGTCAGCGCCGACGCCCACCACGCGCTGTTTTCTATCTCATCCAGCGATGGCGATCAGGGGTTTCCGGGCAACCTGACGGCAACAGCGCTCTACCGGCTGACCGAAGATAACCGGATCTCCATCGAATATCGCGCCACCGTGGATCGGCCCTGCCCGGTGAACCTGACAAATCACGTCTATTTCAATCTTGATGGCGTGCAGAGCGACGTGCGTAACCACAAGCTGCAAATCTTTGCCGATGCTTATCTGCCCGTCGAGAGTGACGGTATTCCGGGAGGAGAGCTGCAAAACGTCACCCTGACCAGCTTTGATTTCCGCACGCCGAAAGCGCTGGCGGTTGATTTCCTGCGTGACAAAGACCAGCAAAAAGTAAAAGGCTACGACCATGCATTTCTGCTGCAGACGCTGGGTGATGCCAGCAGTCCGGCGGCTCACGTCTGGTCGCAGGACGAAAAGCTGCAGATGACGGTTTATACTTCCGCTCCGGCCCTGCAGTTCTACTCCGGCAACTATCTTGGCGGCACGCCGTCACGTACGGCGCAGCCCTACGATGACTGGCAAGGACTGGCGCTGGAGAGTGAATTCCTGCCGGATTCACCAAACCATCCGGAATGGCCGCAGCCGGATTGCATACTGCGGCCCGGCGAAGAGTACGTCAGCCTGACGGAATATCAGTTTATTGCCAAATAATCCCCCGCCCTCCTGATGGAGGGCTTTTTATCCTTTCGTTGAAAAATTCGCCGTTTACAGACAAAAACATAACCTCTGTTTTACAAGCACCTTACACTGAGCCACTATTTTCGCTATGGTTAGGGATAAGCATTGCCGTGAGGTAAATCACAGCAATATAATGAGAATAGTTATCAATCAATAAATATATACACTACAGCATTCGGGTCGCAGCAAAGCGGCACATACGCGAACCCCTGACAGCATAGCCAACGATGCGATCGGGGTAAGTGAAGTAGCCAGCAATGAGGCGGTGCGAAGGATGACGTGTATTGAGGAGTAAGAGAATGGCTGTAACTAAGCTGGTACTCGTTCGTCACGGCGAAAGCCAATGGAACAACGAAAACCGTTTCACCGGTTGGTATGATGTTGACCTGTCCGAGAAAGGCGTTGGTGAAGCAAAAGCGGCCGGTAAGCTGCTGAAAGAAGAAGGCTTCAGCTTCGATTTTGCTTATACCTCTGTGCTGAAACGCGCCATCCACACGCTGTGGAACGTACTGGACGAACTGGATCAGGCCTGGCTGCCGGTTGAGAAATCCTGGAAACTGAACG
>OEPS010000549.1_pt1 | contig 13062 bp, 9 predicted proteins | sample 1539411 | NCBI WGS metagenome assembly OEPS01 (sample SAMN02671747, study PRJEB22543) | soil metagenome | biome: bacteria | place: China:Hunan Province, Lengshuijiang City | collected 2012-10-15 | depth 0.08m m | reverse complement strand
CGGTGATCCACGATCCGAAATCGGGCCCGGCGATACCGGCTCGCCAGCGAAGCGTTTCGGGCAGCGAGCATCGACGCCTTCCTTGCGGCCCACACATCGAGCAGCCCCGTCCGGACCTCGTCGCGCAATTGCCAGGCGGTGACGGCGATCGCCTGCCGGGCGGCCTCCGATCGGGCGCGCGCCTGGGCGATCCGTGCGGGACGGGCGCCATGGGACTGGATCAGGAAGCTGACGATCGGTCCGACTGTCCACGGCGAACCCGAAGTGGTCGTATCGTAGGTCGGCATGATCAACAGGGTGGGATTGGGCAACGCCGCCGCCGTTGTCTCGCCACCCTGGGCTTCGCGCAGCCTGGCCTTGGCCAACGGCATGTCGGGCCGCTCGTAGACGGCGACCAGGGCCAGCGTGTCGAGATTCCAGAGCGGCGGCCCGCTCCGGCCCTGCTCGGCGGCGAGGAAGCGCAGCAAGCGGGGGTCGGACAGATTGCGCCGGCTCAGTGCCGCTGCGGTCAGGTCCGGGTTCAGCGGCCGGGGCGTGTAGCTCGCGCATCCGGCCAGCAGCGCCGAGACGAGCAAGGCGACCGGCAAACGAGTTTTCATCGCGTCGGATCAAGCAGTGGCCGGTAGCCGTCGATCAGGTTCGGAAGCCCGTCCAGCAGCGCCGAAGGCGCCCCGGCAGCAGGCGGGCGAGCAAATGCAGCAGTACGGACAGCGTGTTCCAGCATGGCCGTCAGACGAATTTGTCGCAGGGCGCGACGGCCGTCGGCGTGTGGATCGAGTGTGCGCGCCGGTGGTACAGCGGCATACCGCCGAGGCTCGACGCAAGCAGGCAAGCCAGCATGGATTTCATCCATGCACGTTAGTGCGGCGAAGATGGCGAAAGCGGCTCGATCCGATGACAGTTTTGTCATCCTGGACGATGCTGGAAGCAGCGCGTACCCGTAGCTCGCCCGGAACCGACACATGTCCTCGTGCGGGGATGTCGTCGTAATCATCACGATGCAATCCATCGCATCGCCGCGGTTCACCTCATCTCGGAACCCGGGCGCGCGCGGGCTGGGAATCGCATGATCGCGGTCGTCCCCGCGCCCGGCGAGCTTTCCAGCCAGACCGTGCCGCCGTGCAACTCGACGATGGTCTTGACGATGGAAAGCCCGAGGCCTGCGCCATGCGCCCCGTCGCCGCGATGGCGGGAGGCATCCGCCTGGTAAAAGCGATCGAACAGGTGCGGCAAGTGCCGCGCCTCGATGCCTTGGCCGCGGTCGCGCACGCGCACTTCCACCCCGCCGTCCTCGAGCGCTTGCACGCGGATCGACACTTCGCCGTCCACGGGCGAATGCCGGATGGCATTGCCCAGCAGGTTCGAGAGCGCCCGCCGGAACAGCAGCACGTCGGCGTCGATGCCTGCGTTTCCGGCGATGCGAACCGCGATGCCTCGCTCCGCCGCGCCGGCTGCATGCTGCGTGATCACCTGCTCGCAGGCCTGCGCAACGTCGAAGCGCTCGCGATGCAGTGCGAGCACGGCATGTTCGGCGCGCGCCATGAACAGCAGGTTCTCGATCATTTCATTGAGCCGGCGGCATTCCTCGAGGCCGGATTCCAGGGTGGCGCGATACTCCTGGCCATTGCGCGGATTCATCAGGCACACCTCGAATTCGCCGCGCAGATTGCTCAGGGGCGTCCGCAGCTCGTGCGCAAGATCGGCGGAGAAGCGCGAGAGCCGCGCGAACGCCTCCTCGATCCGCGTTAACATCGCATTGAACACCTGCACGAGTTCCTCGAGTTCCTGCGGCCACGGCGGCGCCAGCGGAATGCGCTCCGAAAGGCGCGCCGGCGTCACCGCAAGCGCCGCACGGGTGATGCGCGCCAGCGGGGCCAGTCCGCGTCCGGCGATCCAGCGGCCGGTGAGTGCCAGCAGCGGGATCAGCAGCAGGAAGGTCAGGGCCATGGCGCGGAGAAGATTGGCCAGCAGACGGGCGTCGCGACGGGTGTCCATGGCGATCTGCACGTCGATGGACTCGTCACCCGCGCTGGATCGCAGCCAGACTGACGCCAGGGCATAGCGGCGATTGCCGACGTGCCAGTGTTTCAGCGCACCGAGCGAAGCACCCTCCACGGCGGATGGAAACACGCCCTGCGGCAAGCTCGCAAGCATGCCGGGCGTCTCGCCAAGCAGGCGGCCGTTCGGGGCGATGACCCGTGCCTGATACTCACGCAGGCGCGACCCGGCCGTCTCCTTGAGAATCTCGGCGACCAGGGCCTGCGGGTTTCCGCGGGCGTCGTGCAGGTCGCTCTGGAACTCCGCCACTTTTGCCTGCAGGAAACGCAGGTGCTCCGTGGAAAAATTGGCGGACAGGCGCCAGGCGGCCACGCCGGCAAACAGAGCGATTGCAGCCAGCACGGTCACGGTGTACAGCAACGTCAGGCGCGTGCCGATCGAGCGTATCCGCAACGGCGCTTCAACCGGCATGGGTATCCAGCATGTAGCCGACGCCCCGCACGGTGTGCAGCAGCGCGCCGGTGAAGGGCGCATCCAGTTTCGCGCGCAAGCGCTTGACCACCACGTCCACGACATTGGTCTGCACTTCGAAACATATGCCCCACACGCTCTCGGCGATCAGCGTGCGCGTCACCACGCGGCCACGATTGCGCGCCAGCAGCAACAGGAGTGCGTATTCCTTCGGGGTGAGTTGCAAGGCCTGTCCGGCACGTTCGGTCCGGCGCCGCAGCGGGTCGATCAGCAGGTCGCCGACGCGGATCGTGCCCGCTTCGCCGGATGGGCCGGACCGGCGGCCAAGGCTGCGCAGCCGCGCGACCAGTTCGGCGAAGGCAAAGGGCTTGACCAGATAGTCATCGCCGCCGAGTTCGAAGCCGCGCACCCGGTCATCGACCTGGTCGCGTGCGGTGAGGAACAGGATCGGCGTGCCGACCCCTTCGGCGCGCAGGGCCTTCACGACGCCCCAGCCGTCGCGCCCCGGCATCATCACGTCCAGCACCGCCGCATCGAAATCGTGTTCGCGCAGCAAGGTCAGCGCGGCGTTGCCGTCGGCGACGGCTTCCACCGCAAAACCCTGTTCGCGCAAGCCCTGGGTCAGATAGCGGCGCGCCTTGGGTTCATCGTCGGCGACAAGGATGCGCATCATGTCCACGGGAAATATGCGATACGGTTCGCGGGTCGATTCATGCGGGCCAGAGGATACGGTCGTGCATGGTGGCGAACTGCATTTTACGCCGCACCTCGCGATCCGAATTGCTCATCCATGCGGGTGCCGGCGACAGGATTGGAGAAGCGAGGTCGGAACATGCAGTGCTCCTTCGGCTACACTTTGCGTGACGGGGATCCCCCTGAAGCGCTGGACCGGGCAATGGGCAATACGGTGCCACTGCGGGGCAGCACTTGATTGCGGTTGCCCGTGAGAATTTTGCTCTCCGGGCGACTCGTGATAGCCATGCTGCCCGGGCGTTCTCCAGGATGCCCGCCCGGCACGAGGGAACTCGAAGTGCTAAGCAGGAACTAAGCTTGGCGCGCCACCCTTGCGGCCCCATGCGTTCCAACGTTCCCAAATGGCTGGCAGTATGCATCGCCACTGCCGGTCTGGCAGGTTGCGCGACGTTTCACGCATTGCCGCTCGACAACGGACGCGGGCCACAAAGCATCGCCGACATCCGGGTGCCGGCGGCATCGATGCCGATCCCGCAGTTGCGCGCGTACACGTTTGATCCTGCGAATGGCCTGGATGTCACCGAGGTCGCGATGCTTGCGGTCGCGAACAACCCCCAGCTGCGTGTCGCGCGCGACCAGGCTGGCGTGGCGCACGCGCAGGCGTACGCGGCGGGGCTGCTGCCGGACCCGCTGTTGAGCTATTCGCAGGATCGTCCGGTCGGCAATCCGCCCCCCGGCACCACCAATGCATTCAGCGCCGGACTTTCGTATGATCTCGGCAACCTCGTGACGCGCTCCGCGCGGGTTGCCGCGGCGCGGGCGGCCGCGCGCCAGGTCGATCTGAACCTGCTGTGGGGCGAATGGCAAACGATTGCCCAGGCGCGCACGCTGTTCGATCGCGTGGTCTTCCTGCGCCGATCGGTGGCACGCCTGCAGGAAGAGCAGAAAGCCCTTGCGCCGCTGCGCGCGGCGATCGCGAACGCGCTGGAGAGCGGCAATCTCGACTATGCATCCGCGAGCGCGGGATTGAACGCGGCATCCGACGTTGCGAATCAACTTGCCGTTGCCCAGCGCCAGCTCAATCTCGCCGAACACGACCTGCACGGCCTGTTGGGACTCGACACGTCCGTGCCGCTGCACCTCACCGGCGCGCCGTTCTCGACCGATCCGGAACAGGCGCAGGTGCAACGCGCGCTGGCCGACATGGCCAGACGCCGGCCCGATCTGCTGGCGCTGCAGGCCGGGTACCAGTCACAACAGCAGAAACTGCGCACCGCGATCCTCGCGCAGTTTCCGGCAATCACGGTCGGTTTCACGCGCGCGCGCGACAACAGCAACATCTCCAGCGCCGGATTTTCCATCGGCCTGTCGCTGCCGCTGTTCGACGGCAACCGCGGCAACATCGCCATCGAACGCGCCACCCGCCAGCAGCTCCACGACGCCTACAGCGCGCGCCTGCTCGCCGACCGCAACGACGTGCAGCGCCTGTTCGCGGATCTGCAGAGCGATCGGGCGCAGCAAAAGGCCCTCGCTGTGCACGCCGCCCGGCTTGACCACGCACGCAAGGTTGCGCAAATCGACTACGACGCGGGGCGTCTGGACTGGCCGACCTATCTCGCCATCCGCACGAATTCACTGGCTGCCGACACGGCCCTGCTGAATCTCGACCAGAGCATGCACGAAACGGCGATCGCGCTGGACGCGCTGGTCGGCAACTGGCCGGATGCAAGGCTTGCCGAAAACGATCAAGGGCCACCCGCTGCGAACAAGCGCAAATGAAAGCCGACAACCGCAACCCGCTTGAACCGTTTTGCTCCCGTTTTTGTCTGTTTGCGTCCATTGGCGGGCTCGTTCTGCTGCTGGGCGCGTGTTCCTCGGGTGGCAACAAGAACAAGCCGCCGCCGCCGGCCAGCGTCGAGACCGCGATGCCGGTACGCCAGACGTTCCACACCAAGGTGGCCGCGTTCGGGCAACTGGCCGCCGACAGCCGCAAGGCATTGACGCTCAGCCTGCCCAAGGCAGGCCAGATCGTCGCGACCTGGGTGATCGCGGGCCAGAGCGTCAAGCGTGGCGAGCCGTTGCTGAAATTCGCGACGGCTCCGGCGGCGCGCACCGCCTACCTGCAGGCGCAGAACGCAGTCACGATCGCTCGCGAAAGTCTCAAGCAGACCGAACGCCTGCACGCCGGCAAACTCGCCACCAACGCGCAGCTCGACGCCGCGCGCAAAGCGCTCGCGGATGCACAAACCGCGCTCGCCGCGCAGGCCAAGCTTGGCGGCGCCCAGGCGGTCACGACCCTGAAGGCGCCAGCCGACGGCGTGGTCACCGCGCTCCTCGTGCAACAAGGCCAGCAGGTACCGGCGGGAGCCCAGCTGATTCAGTTCTCGCCGCGGGCGGCGCTGGCCGCGCAACTCGGGGTCGACCCCGACAGCGCCGCCGGCATCCGTACTGGCATGTCGGCCACGGTCCAGCCGGTCTACGGCTCGCATGGCGCGCCGCCGCTCGCCGCCACGGTGGCGATGGTGGGCGATGCGGTCAACCCCAAGTCGCAACTGGTCGATATCGTGGCCACGCTCGACGGTCACCCCGGCTTGCCCGCTGGCACGGCGCTGTCGGCGACCATCGACACTTCCAGGTTCACGGCATGGGCGGTGCCGCGCAATGCGCTGCAGAGTGATGCGAAAGGCGAGTACTTGTTCCAGATCGAACATGGCAAGGCGCATCGGGTGAACGTGAAAGTGCTGGCGCCCGACGGCAGTCCGGTCGGCGTGGAAGGCGCACTCGACCCGAATGCGCCGGTGATCACCCTGGGCAGCTACGAAATATCGGACGGTGACGCGGTGAAGGCGGAAAAAGCCCGCGGAACGACACCATGAATGGCAGCGGCGAGAAGGGAACCATGGGGGCAGGTTTGACCGCATGAACATCATTGAGTGGTTTCACGCGCACCGCCGTTCGCTGCTGTTCTTGATCGTGATCCTGGCGCTGGGCGGACTCATGTCCGTCTTCAACCTGCCGGTGGCGCTGTTCCCGAACGTCTCGTTCCCGCGCGTGCGGGTCGCCATCGACGCCGGCGACCGGCCTGCCGACCAGATGGTGGTGGCTGTGACGACGCCGGTCGAGGAGGCCATCCGGCAAGTGCGCGGCGTGCGCAACGTGCGCTCGATCACCAGCCGCGGCAGCGCCGAAATCAACGCCGACTTCGACTGGGGCGCGAACATGGGCCGTGCGTTCCTCAACGTCAATGCCGCGATGAGCCAGGTGTTGCCGGCACTGCCGGTGGGCACCCGCATCCACGCGGTGCGGATGGACCCCACCGTCAGTGAACCGGTGATCGCCTACAGCCTCACCAGCCAAACCCTCACCTCGACCCAGTTGTACGACCTCGCCCAATACCAGTTGCGTCCGTTGCTCTCCGGGGTGAAAGGCGTGGCGCGGGTGGGCGTACAGGGCGGCGGCATCGGCGAACTGCATGTCGACATCGACCCCGCCAGGCTGCGCGCGCAGAACCTGACGCTGGCCGACGTGGTGCGTGCGGTGTCGAACGCCGCCAACATCACCGCATTGGGCCGCCTCGCCGATCACTACAAGCTGTTCCTGCTGCTTGCCAACAACCAGCCCGCCAGCGTGCGCGCCCTGGGCGACGTGGTGGTGCGCGCGGGACCCGGTGGGGTGGTGCGGGTCGGCGACATTGCAACCATCAAGCGTGGCGTACAGCCGCAGTGGGTGCGCACCACCGCCGACGGCCAGCCCGCGGTCCTGATGCAGATCTTCCAGCAGCCCGCCGCCAACAGCCTCGCGATGGTCGCCGCGGTCAAGGCCAGGCTCGCCGGCTATGCGCCGCAAATGCCGAAAGGCGTGAAGCTCGCGACCTGGTACGACCAGACCGTGCTGGTGAAGGGCGCCGCCGGCAGCGTGCGCGATGCGATCCTGATCGGCATCGTGCTGGCGGGCCTCGTACTGTTCGTGTTCCTGCGCAACACCCGCGTGATCCTGATCGCGATGCTGGCGGTGTCCGCGACGCTCGCCATCACCGTGCTGCTGCTCAAGGTGTTGGGCATGAGCTTCAACATGATGACGCTCGGGGGCATGGCGGCGGCGGTCGGGCTGCTGATCGATGACGTGGTGGTGATGCTGGAGCACATCATGCGCCGGTTGCGCGGCGAGCCTGGCCCAGGCACGTCCTCCAGCGGCAGGCCCTCCAGTGCCAGCCAACGCATCATCGGTGCTGCGCGCGAGTTTGCCCACCCGCAGACCGGGTCGTCGCTCGCGACCATCGTGATCTTCCTGCCGCTGGCCTCCCTGACCGGCGTGACCGGCGCGTTCTTCAAGGCGCTGGCACTGACCATGGCGGGCGCGCTGGTGATTTCGTACCTGCTCACCTTCATCGCGGTGCCGCTCCTGGCGGAGCGGTTGATCGACGAACGGCATGCGAAGGAGCGCCCGCCCACCCGGCTGTGGCAGCACATCACGAGCTTTTACGAAAAAAACCTGCTGCGCGCGCTGGAGTGGCCCGTGCTGCTCCTGATCGGTCTGATTCCGCTGGTGGTGGTCGGCTTCTTCGCCTACAAATCGGTCGGCAGCGGCTTCATGCCGAAGATGGACGAGGGCGGCTTCGTGCTCGACTATCGTTCGCCACCGGGTACTTCGCTCGAGGAAACCGACCGCTTGCTGCGCAAGGTCCAGGCGATCATCCACGCCAATCCGTACGTGGATACCTACTCGCGCCGCACCGGACTGCAGCTCGGCGGCGGCCTGACCGAGGCGAACCTGGGCGATTTCTTCGTGCGCCTGAAGAACGGCGCGCGCCCGTCCACGTCCGCCGTGATGGAACACATCCGCGAACAGGTCGCGGCCAGGGTTCCGGGACTGGAAGTGGATGTGTCACAGTTGATGGAGGACATGATCGGCGACCTCACCGCGGTGCCGCAACCGATCGCGGTCAAGCTGTTCTCGGACAACGTCGGACAACTCGACGCCGCCGCGAAGAAGGTCGCGGCGCAACTCGGCAAGGTTCCCGGCGTGGTGAGCGTGCGCAACGGCATCAATCCGGCCGGCAATGCGATCGAAGTGCACGTGGACCCGGTCAAGGCCGCATTGCTGGGACTCGATCCGCAAAGCGTCGTCTCCCAGGTCGCCACGGCGGCGGCCGGCTCCATCGCGGCGGAACTGCCGCAAGGGCCGAAAATGGTCGCCGTGCGGGTCTGGGTTCCACCCAATGATCGCGCCCGCATCGAGCAACTGAAGGATCTCATGATCCACAACACGACGGGCCAGGTGATCCCGTTGTCGCGCGTCGCGACGCTGAGCGAACAAACCGGCCAACCGGAGATCGACCACGAGAACCTGAAGCGCATGGTCTCGGTCACCGCGCGCATCGCGGGCCGTGACCTCGGCTCCACCATGGTCGATGTGAAAAAGATACTGACCCGGCGGGGCGAGCTGCCGTCCGGGATGTATTACGAACTGGGCGGACTGTACCACCAGCAGCAGATCGCCTTCCACGGACTGACGATCGTGCTGCTGACCGCGATCGCGCTGGTGTTCACGCTGCTGCTGTTCCTGTACGAGAGCTTCCGCGCCGCGATCGTGATACTGATCCAGCCGCTGCTGGCGATCTGCGCGGTATTCATCGGACTCTGGATCACCGGCATCGAACTCAACATCTCATCGATGATGGGCATGACCATGATCGTCGGCATCGTTACCGAGCTCGCGATCTTCTATTTTTCCGAGCTCGCGGAAGCCGAGGCCCGGGCCGAAGGCGAAGGCGAGGCGCGGCCGTCGCGCCACGCCCTGCTGCTGGAAGCGGGCCATCACCGCATGCGCGCGATCGTGATGTCCGTGCTCGCAATGGTCCTGACCCTGCTGCCGCTGGCGCTGGCAATCGGCCAGGGTTCGCAAATGCAGCAGCCGCTGGCTGTCGCGATCATCGCCGGCATGCTGGCGGCGGTGCCGCTGGTGCTGGTGGTGATGCCGGTGCTGTATGCGGTGCTGATGCGCCGCAGCGATGCGACCGGTGACCGCGCGCCGCACCCGGATCGCGAATAGGCACTGCGCGACGCGTTGGCTCGTGAACCTGCCGGCCGTGCCATCATGGATCCCGTTCATCCGGCTGGACGGCCTGTGTCTTGCGTGCAGCCAGCCAGTTCTTCAGCGCCGCGATTGCACCCGGCAGCAGCGACACCACGATGATGCCAAGCAAGGTCAGCGTGAGATTGTGTTTGACCCAGCCGATGTTGCCGAACAGGTAGCCCGCTGCCGTCACCACACCCACCCAGAGCACCGCGCCGCTCACGTTCCACGCGGCAAACCGCGCATAACCCATGCTGCCCATGCCCGCCACGAACGGCGCCACGGTGCGGATGATGGGAACGAAGCGGGCGATCAGGATCGTCTTGCCGCCGTGACGCTCGAAGAATTCATGGGTCATGCGCAGATGCTCGGGCCGGGGCCAGCGCCAGTGGTGCGCCTGGATGCGCCCGCCGAAGCGGCTGCCGATCGCGAAATTGACTGCGTCCCCCAGGATTGCCGCCAGCATCAACAAAGGCATGGCCCAGGCCAGAGGAAAGGCGCCGCCCGCTGCCAGCGTGCCGGTAATGAACAGCAGCGAGTCACCGGGCAGGAAAGGGGCGACCACCAGCCCCGTCTCGATGAAGATGATCGCGAACAGCAGCACGTAGATCCACGCACCATGCTGCTGGCTGAAAGTCAGCAGGTGCGTGTCGAGGTGAATCAGCCAATCAAGCAGGGATGCGCCCACGTCGTCCTGGTTCCATTTCAGCGGCCTCACACGGATTCATCCGCCGCCGTCAGTCCCGATTATCGCCGGGATCACGGCCACAATATCGCTACCGCGGGCATTCCATCGATGCCGTACCGCTTGCCACGATGGCGGCGTTCGCAGGCAATGCCGGCTGAAGCCGTGCGCGTGTCCCGGCGCCGCCGCCAATTCTTGCCAGCATCCAGGCTGGCGCCGTCCAAATGCCGCCAACCACACCGGCCCCGGTCAACTCGAACTTGAATACGAAAGCTGCCCTGCACGTCGCCTACCTGGCCGGCATCGGATTGAAGGGCCTGGACGGACTTCTGGAAATGGCCGGTGGTGCGGTGCTGCTCCTGATCAGCCGCCCGGCCATCGTCCACCTCGCCGAATTTCTCGTGCAGGGTGAATTGTCCGAGGACCCGCGCGATTTCATCGCGACGCACGCGTTGCACGCGGCAAAAAACCTGTCGCCCGGCGCGCAGCAGTTCGTCAGCGCCTATTTGCTGGTTCACGGCGCCATCAAAGTGGGGCTGGTCGCGGGATTGCTGCTGCGGTGGCGTCGCGCGTACCCCATCGCGCTGCTCCTGCTGACCGCCTTCATCGGCTATCAGTGTTTCCGGTTGATACTCTTCCACTCGGCCTTGCTTGCCGCATTCACGGCCATCGACATTGCAATCGTCGTGCTCATAGGGTTCGAATGGCGGCGGCATCAGGCAGGCTGAGTGCTGATATGGCCCAACGGATGATCGAGCAGCAGTTGAAGCGCACCCCGGGCGGTGCGGAGGCCGACGCGTGAACGGCGCCATTTTGCGATTCCTGCGTGTCAAGCGCGCCGACCTGCTGATCGCGGGAACGGTGCTGGGCGGAGTGCTGGTGACCTGGCTGGTGATCACCGGGCTCGCTACATTCATCCAATTCGCCAACCAGATCGGTGACATTGGCCGCCACGGCTATTCCATCGACAAGGCGGTCGCCTATGTCCTGCTCACGATCCCCTCGCGTGCGTATCGATTCTTCGTGTTCGCGGCAGTGATCGGCGGCCTGGTGGGGTTGGGCTCGCTGGCTTCGAGTGGAGAACTGACCGCATTGCGGGCGGCCGGCATGTCGAAGCTTCGGATCAGCCTCTCGGTGGTTGGCCTGGTCGGAGTCCTGTCGATTGGCGTGTTCGTCCTCGGCGAAACCGTCGCGCCGGCAGGCGACCAGCGTGCCGAAGCCATTCAGCTGCAGCGCACCGCGGGTCATCTGTGGATGGGCCACGGCATCGGCCTGTGGGCGCGCGACGGCAACGACATGATCAATGCCAGGGCGACGCTGGCGCACATCGTGCACGGGCGCCCGGAGGTCGAACTCGCGGATGTGCGCATCTTCGGCTTCGATGATGCCGGTACGCTGACTTCGTTCCGGCACGCCAGGCTGGCCACCGAGCAAGGCAAAACATGGGTGCTGCATGACGTACGCGACGATCGGGTGTCGCCGTCCGGCATCGCGAGTTCCACCCTGAAGCGGCAACGGTGGCAAACCTCGCTCGATCCCCGGGTGCTGGAAGATTCGGTGAGACATGTCGACCATCTCCCGCTGCGTGACCTGTCGCGCAACATCGCCTGGCTGCGCGCAAATCGCCAGAACCCGCGCACGTATCTGAATGCCTACTGGACCCGCGCGTTCTATCCGGTCAATACGTTGCTCCTGGTGCTGTGCGCGTCGCCCTTCGCTTTCGGCGCCCTGCGCTCGGGCGGTCTTGGCAAACGCCTGTTCCTGGGGGTGATCGTCGCGATCGGCTGGTACTTCCTGCAACGCGCGGTCATCAACACCGGCGCCGTATTCGGGTTGGCGCCCCTGTTGGCGAACCTGATCCCTCCATTGCTGCTGGTTTGTGCGGCAATCTGGTATTTTCGCCGCGCTTGAATCCGAACCGCATCGGGCGCATCACCAACGGGCTGCCCGGACCGGTGAAGTTTCGACAATGGCCAGCTCGCGATGCTGCCAGGGTTCTGCCCGAACGACCAGGTGCACGCGACAGCGGGTCTCGATGGCGTGCATGGCAGCCGTTGCAATGGCGGAGTCCAACAGGGTCAAGGTGGCGTGCTGTCCGCGAACGGCACGGCAGAGCCGTTCGGTACTTGCGGGCGCCGACCATGCAACGCCGTAAACGGGTTTCCGCGTGTACAGCCGCAGGCCCCACGGTGTGTGCTCTTCGATGGCGTAGGCGCTCGGGGTGGCCTCGACGAACACCATGGCATCGTAAGTCCCGGGGTTCGCCCGCGCAGCAAGCTGCCGCGCCATGAGACGATTGTCCCGCCAGGGCGGATGATCGAAATACGCCACACCCGCCTTCAAGGTCAGCAACACCAGTATCCATGCGCATAGCAGGATGCGTTGCCGCAACCGGCCCGGATCGACCTGATGCCGCAGCGCAAAAGCGAGCAGCAGCGCGAGCGGCAGGAACAGCGGCAGCAGGTATACCTGCAATCGTGACTGCGCGAAGCAGAACACGAGCAGGGGTATCACAAACCACAGAAGCACGAACCAGACTGCCGGATGCCGTCGCAGCCCGAGTTCCGTGACTCGCAGAGGCAGTCCCCGCCGCAAGTTGCGCAAGAGCATCGGCCACCAGGGCAGGGCGCCGATCGCCAACGTCGGCAGATAGATCAGCCAACCCCAGGCGCCGGGGTTCCGGAGTTGTGCTCCCGTGAAAATTCTTTGATAGACCTCCTTGTAAAGGAAGTAGTGCAAGGCGTGCGGCACGCGCCACGCGACGACTGCGTACCAAAGCAGGCCGGCAACGGCAAAGATGCCCAAGCCGATCGCCGGGAACACGCGGCGCAGCCCCCGCCACCCGTCCCGCGCGATGACGAACGGCACCACCGCGAGCAGCATGATCAGGCCCGGCGGCCCTTTGGTGAGGAACGCCAAGCCGAAGCCCAGCCACATCAAGGCCTGGTCGCCCGGTCTGGCGCGACCTCCTGCGCCAAACGACAGCCTCACGAAGCCCAGCGCGGCGATGGCTTCGAAGAGCGTCAGGAAGACGTCCGTGCTGACTGCGTTGGCAGCGATAAACGGAACCACCGAGCAGCCGTAGATCAATCCGGGCAGCCAGGGACGTTCCGGCAGCAACCGCTTGCCCATGCCATGCA
>OEPS010000548.1_pt1 | contig 13074 bp, 11 predicted proteins | sample 1539411 | NCBI WGS metagenome assembly OEPS01 (sample SAMN02671747, study PRJEB22543) | soil metagenome | biome: bacteria | place: China:Hunan Province, Lengshuijiang City | collected 2012-10-15 | depth 0.08m m | reverse complement strand
GCTCTCTATACCCTTTGACTCTGCGGAATTTACTGGCGGCGACCTCCATGCCGGCGGCGGTCCAGCGCACTACCATCGCCCCGTCCCGCCACCGCTTGACCTTGCCCATCACCTCCCGGGCCACGGAGAACGCGGACTCGATGGGGTTGGTGGAGGACAGGGTCCGGGTGAGGGCGGGAGGTAGGCCGAGGCGGGTGACCGTCAGGGTCTCCTCCATCCCCTCCCGCAGCGAGGCCGCCGCTCCGGGGTGGTCGGCCTCCAGCCAGGTGGCGACCGATTTGAGGGCTGCGAGGGCCAGCGCCGGATCCGGCTTCGCCCAGGCGGCATCGAGCTTGCGTCCCACCACCGGCTGAGTCTCCTTGGGAAGATGATCGAGTACATTCCGGCGTTTGTGAACTCGGCACCGGTGCACCAGGCCCAGGGAGCCGAAGACCTCCCGTACCGCAGCCCGCAGCCCCTTGCCGCCGTCGATCACGCAGAGGATGCCGGCGGAGAAGTCGAGGCCACGGCCCACCAGATCCGAGAGCAGTCCGGAGCACACCGCCTTGTTCTCCGTCGTGCCCTCCCGCAGCCCCAGGAGGTGCTTTTCCCCTTCTGTGTCAACGCCGATGGCACACACCATCATGTGGTCCGCCTCCTCGATGCCGTCGGCGAAGAGGGCACAGATCGCCAGCCCGGAGAGGTCGGTGGCCATGAGCTCTCCGAGGGCCTTGGCGGTCGGGCCACAAAGCGGCGGGAGGCCGCCGACTTCGAGGTCGACGAGGCCTGCAGGTCGTCGCCGACGCTCTCCAGGGTCGTCTCGTAGTTGCGGGTGGAGACACCGGCGAGCAGGGAGGCCATGGTCTGCTCCGAGAGCAGCTCGTCGCCGGCGAAGGCGGCCCAGGTCGGCAACGCCAGCTCGCCGCCGGCGAGGCCACGCACCCGCGGCCGGGTCACGGCCACCTTGCGTCCCCCGGGGGTCACGCTGGATTCCTGGTCCCCGTGGCGGTAGGCGGCCCGGCCTTGCGGGTCGTGACGGCCCTTGGGGCCGACGATGCGGGCGACGTCCTCCTCGAGCAGGGTGCGGAAGACCTGCAGGCCCACCCCCACGGCGAAGGCCAGCAGCCCCTGGCGCGCCTTGCCGGCGAGGGAGGCGAGCTCGACGCTCACCCGGTCGGGAATCTCGATCTTCTGGGTGCCCGGCTCCCCGCCGAGCGGAATCCGTCTAACCTTGGCCATTGGCGGTTCCTCCTTCTAGACAGCCCGTGACCTATCACGGGTGGAGGACCGCCACCTGTATTTCTACGGATCCCGGGACAACCTCGACTGGGGGCATGCGAATGGCACGCAGCGATCTTATGAAGCGGTTGCTGCGGAGCTACGCCGATGGCGATGATCGGGCTTTCCGCTCTACGGCTGGCGCCATCATCGAGGATGAGCGCCGCAAGCGTCACGACCTTCTAGCCGACGAACTCGAAGCCATCCTTGACGAACCCGGGCCGGTCCGCCGCCCGCTTCAGGTCTCGTCGCTCCGGCCGCTACCCAAAGGCCGGGACGATCTAGACCTGCTCGATATCCTGCAACCTCGGGTGTCGCTGGCCGAAGTCGTCTTGGATGAGGCCACCAGCGATCTGGTTTTCGGACTACTGGAGGAGTTCCAACAAAGAACCGCCCTCCATGCCCACGGCCTGGAGCCGCGCAGCACGTTGATCTTTGTCGGCCCTCCGGGGTGCGGCAAATCCATGACTGCCGAGGCCCTGGCGGGAGAGCTTGGGCTGGGGCTGGCCCGCGTGCGCCTCGCTGCAGTCGTCTCGTCCTTTCTTGGCGAAACGGCGCGGAACCTGGAGCAGATCTTCGCCTTTCTGAAGGCGGGGTCATGGGTGCTTCTGTTTGATGAGTTCGACATGCTGGCCCGTGAACGCGGCGACCGGATCGACCACGGGGAAGTGCGGCGGATCGTGTCGGCGCTACTCCAGCTCGTGGAGGACACACGGGCCGACTCCCTGGTGATCGCCACAACGAACCACCCGCAACTCCTGGACACCGCGCTCTGGCGCCGCTTCGACGAAGTGGTGGACTTCAGAGCCCCCCGCCCGGGTGAGCGGCGGAGGCTCCTCGAGCTCAAGCTGGGCCGGACGAGCCCAGACGTGGATATGCAGGAGATCGCCAACCGTTTGGAGGGCTTCTCCCACGCAGAGGTCGAACATGTGTGCGAGGATGCTTCTCGATTCATGGTTCGCAAGCTCGACCGGACGGTCGGGCTAGCCCACCTCGAATACGGCATCGCACGGCAGGAGGAACGGCGGCGGACAGTCCGCGACTACCAGGATTAGGGCCATCATCCGGTGGTCTGCGGCTGCTTCACCTACGGGAGGCGATTCCTGGCCAACGGCGTCCTCGACGTGGCCATGGCGGCCCTCGGCGGCATAGCGACCTACCGGGCCATAGCCGAGAGCTGAAGGCACAAGCTGAGGCCCTTAGCATGCGTCAGCAGTCACGGAGAAGGGTGCTCGGCGTAGATCCCAAGCTCGTGTTCGTCTTCGAGCTTGGCGCCGCGGTCGACACTGAGGAATTTCGCCGGGCTGGCCTCAGAGTGCTCGACGGCTCGGACCGGCGGCTGGTGGTGGCCTTCGCCGACGATCCGCAGTTGGCGGGGTTCAAGGATCGACTGGACGCCTGTGCCGGCGGGGTTCCAATAGGTGCCCGGTCAGAGCCGTACGCCGGGCTGATTGATGCCATAGACACCCTCCGCCCCTTGGCGGCCAGTGACCGGATGTCGCCTGAACTTGTCCAGGTCCTGAGCCAGCGTCCGCCAGCCGATGAGCTGCGGCTCGATGTCGAGCTGTGGCATCCCGACGATCGGGCCCTGGCGGCGACGTGGGCGGCGGAGTTGCGCGGCGCGGCCACGGAGGGCGGGGGCCGCGTGGCCGACGTTTACGTCAACGATCAGGCCGGGTTGATCCTGGCCCGCGTCTACATTCCGGCCGACGCGGTGCTCGCCCTGGCCGAGCTCGACACCATTGCGGTCATTGACGTGCTCCCCCGCCCGACCCTCACAGTCCCACAGTTGTACGCCCGCGACCCTGTCACGCTGCCCGCGATGCCAGCCCCTCGTGACGGTGCCCCGTTGGTGGGCCTCATCGACTCGGGAGTCGCGTCGGCGCACCCGCTGGTCGGTCCAGCGGTCGCCGCCACCGAGTCTCTCTCGCCGGCGATCACCGACGGCGAGGACCGCTGCGGACACGGGACGATGGTCGCCGGTCGGATCCTTCATGGCCGGGTCGACCAGGCGATTGCCTCGGGCATGATCCCGCGGCCGTTTTGCCGAATCGTCTCGGTGGCAGTCCTGGACGCCAAGAACAACTTTCCCGAGGCGGAACTGTGGGAGCGGGACCTCGTAACGGCTATCGAATGGTGCGCCACCAACGGCGCGACGATCATCAACCTCTCCGTCGGAGACATGCGAAGACCAATGCAATCCCCGCGCCAACTGCCGGCCGCCGCCCTGGTCGACGAAGTGGCCCGCCGGCATGATCTGGTGGTGGTGATCGCCGCGGGCAACGTCGCCCCGGCCGACTACCTGGACACCAACGACATTGAGGAGCTGACCGGCTATCCAGCCCACCTGCTGGCTGACAAGACCACCCGAATCCTCGACCCTGCAACATCGGCGCTCGGACTCACGGTAGGCGGCCTGACTGAAGCATTGGCCGCCGGGGGCTACCTCGGACGAGAGACCGCAGCACGCGTGCCCTTAGGTGAACCGGGGTGGCCGTCGCGTGACGCGCCGAGGGCCCGGCGTGGCGAAGGCGGTAAAGCCTGAGCTCGTCGAGCACGAGGGGACCGTTGGTATTGAGAGCGGACGCTTTGTCGATAACGACCCGGAAATGGGCGTCATCAGCACCCGTCTGGAAGGTGCACGCTTACTGGGGTCCGACCTCGGCACCAGCTTCGCGGCACCCCTCGTCACCCGGGTCGCCGCAGCGGTGAAGGCCCGCCACCCGGGTTTTTCGGCGAACCAGGTTCGAGCCCTGGTGCTCCTCAGTGCGGAGCCTCCCGGGTTCGCCGACGTCCTGGTCGGAGGCGCACCTGCTCAGCGGGCGGCGGGCGAGCGCCACCTCCTCGGCTACGGCCGGCCAGTCCTCGCCAACGCTATCGAGAGCACCACCCACCGGGCCGTCCTGATCGCCGAGGCCGCGATGTCAATAGACGGGGTGCACATCTACGAACTCCCGGTGCCCTCCTCGTTCTTCGAGCCGGGCGGGGACAGGGGTCTTGACGTGGCCCTCGCCTATAACCCGAGGACGCGTCTGTCGAGGCTTGACTACCTTTCGAGCCGGATGGACTTCGCGGTCTTTCGTGGCATGCCGCTCGACGAGGTGACCCGGTCCGTCGCCCGAGTGGCTGGCGACGAAGACGTGATCCTTGAAGAGGAGGCCATTGACCGCGATCCAGAGACTGGCAGTAAGTCCAGCCAGCCGCCAACCGTGAGCGAATTGGGCTCCCGGGTGGCCAAGCTGTCCCCAGCCTCATCCGTTCGCAGCGCCGGCGCCAATCAGGTTGGCCGGATCACCTTTCCACAACGCTGGGACCGGCGGCGCCATACCCCGGTCTACCTCGTCGTCCGCAATGTCAACCGATGGGAGGACGACACCACGACCCAGTCCTATGCTCTGGCGGTGGCTATCTGGCGGAGCGAGGACCATCGCCCGGTGTACGCGGAACTGGAGGCTCAACTCGAGGCGGTGGCCGAGGTCGCTGTGGAGATCGAGCTGGAGTCTTGAGTGGGGCCTTGCTGCGAGGGCCTACGCGGCCCCCCTCCAGGTCCGAGCGCTGGCGCTACACGAAGTGCCGGGCCGGGCGTCGCCGGTCGGCGGCCCCGGCAGGCCCCGACATGTCGATCGGCAGGCTGGCGACACCGGGGTCCAGCAGGGCCAGCAGGGAGCGGAACCAGTCCTCCTTGCCGCTGTGGAGAGGCACCATGGCGGGCCGTCGGAGAGTTCATAAGGCCCCACCCCTTTCATGGAGCCTGGAACTACAGGGTGCGTCCTCCCAGAGACTCGCTGCCCACCTGGCGGTAATGACGCCCGAGTAATTTCCTCGGGGCTCCTGATTAGGATTAGGGAGAAGGAAGGCCCCCGGCGAACCGGGGGCCTTCAGCGAAGGGAAGCGTCCGGGGCGACCTACGCCGCGTTCTCCATGTCGGCGCTGTAGCCGCCGGAGCGGGCGACTCCGTTCACCTTCACCCGGTGCAGCAGCTTGGCCTGAGCCGACGGGACGTTGGCCGGGTTGCCCAGCCAGGTCGTCAGCGCCGGGTCCTGCAGCGCACGCCCGTACGAGAACGACAGCCCCCACGGGAGCGGGCCGAGCTTGCTCATGGCGTTGAGGTGCTCGGTGGCCACCTGGGCGCTCTGGCCGCCGGAGAGGAAGGCCACGCCCGGGACAGCGGCGGGCACGGTCCGCTTCAGGCAGGCAATCGTCGCCTCGGCGACCTCCTGGATGCCCGCCTGGCGGGCCGCCTTCTTGCCGGCGATCACCATCGACGGCTTCAGGATCATCTCCTCCAGCTTGACCCCCTGGGCGACCAGCTCGTCGAACACGGTGTACAGGGTCCGGGTGGTCACCTCGTCGCAGACCTCGATCGAGTTGTCGCCGTCCATCAGGACCTCGGGCTCGACGATCGGCACCAACCCACCCTCCTGGCACAGGGCGGCGTAGCGGGCGAGGGCGTGGGCGTTGGTATGGAGGCAGGCGCTGGACGGCTGGCCGTCGCCAATGGTGATGACAGCCCGCCACTTGGCGAACTTGGCGCCCAGGCCCACGTACTCCTTGATCCGGTCCCGGAGCCCGTCGAGGCCCTCGGTCACGGTCTCGCCCGGGTGCCCGGCCAGCGGCTTGGCCCCGGTGTCGACCTTGATCCCCGGGAAGATGCCGGTCTTCTCCAGCACCTGGGCGAAGGGGGTGCCGTCGACCAGGCCCTGGCGCAGGGTCTCGTCGAACAGGATGACCCCGCTGACGTAGTCCTCGATGCCTGGGGCGGTCAGCAGCAGCTCCCGGTACTGGCGGCGGGTCTCGGGGGTGGACTCGATCCCCAGCGCCGTGAACCGCTTCGTGCAGGTGGCGACGCTCTCGTCGGCGGCGAGGACGCCTTTCCCAGGGGCCACCATCGCTTGCGCTACTTCGGCGAGGTCGCTCATAGCTCTCCCTTCTTCAGTGCTGCCGGAGGTTGGCGCGGAGCCACCCTGGCGCAAACGGGCTCCCGCTCGTTGGTGTGCCCACGTGCTTCCGCAGCCAACCATCCTATCGAAGCAGCCCCCGGCGTAGGGAGTGGTTCAGAAGTACTCGGGCTCCCGCTCCTCGGCCACGGCCAGGACGACCTGGGGTTCCAGGGCGAGAACCACTGGGCCGGGCTCCGGCGCCGGCTCGGCTGCTGGAACCGTCCGGCGGGTCCGCAGCAGGCTCACGGCCGTCACCGCTCCGCCGACAGCCACCAGCGCCGCCGCGACGTTTGCCACGTTCGACCCGTGCACGAAAGCCGCCTTGGCAGCCTCCACCAGGTTCGATCCAGCCGCCGCTGGCAGGTTCCGGGCCGCGGCGAACGCCGCCCCGACCGAGCTCCGGCTGGCCGCCACCGCGCTCGCCGGCACCCCGGCAAGCGGGGCCTTGGACAGGTACGAGTAGTAGGCCGACGACCATACGCTCCCCAGGACGGCTACCCCGGCGGCGGCGCCCACCTGGCGGGAGGCGTCGTTGATCGCCGAGCCGACCCCAGCCCGATGCGGCGGAAGCGAGCTCATGATCGAGGCCGTCGACGGGGCGATGGTCAACCCGACCCCGACCCCCACGACGACCAGCGACACCAGCAGGAGCGGGTAGCCGGTGTGGGCGTTGGCGGTCGCCCGGACCAGCGCCGCCACCCCGGCGATCATCATGCCCATCCCGGCGACCTTGCCCGTTCCCCACCGGGCGAGCGCCCGGGGGGTTTGCAATGAGACGGTCACCAGCACCACCGCGAATGGCACCGTGTACACGCCGGCCCGCAGCGGGCTGTAGCCGAGCACGAACTGCAGGTGCTGGGTGTAGAGGAAGTAGGTGCCGAGCGCCGAGAAATAGAGGAGGGTCAGCGTCGACGCACCGATGCTGAACCGGCGGTCCCTGAACAGCTTCAGGTCGAGCATCGGATGGGTCGACCGGGTCTCCCAGGCGATGAAGACACCCAGGAGCACCAGCCCGCCGATCCCGGTCCCCAGGATCTGGGCGCTCGCCCACCCGTGGTCCGGCCCCTCGATGACCGCGTACACCAGGGACATCAGCGTGGCAACCGACAGCAGCGCCCCGATCGGGTCGGGACGGCCCGGGGACGGGTCCTTCGACTTGGGCAGCAGCAGCCCGCTGGCGACGAGGGCCAGCAACACGATCGGCACGTTGACCAGGAAGATCGAGCCCCAGCTGAAGTGAGCGAGCAGCACGCCCCCGATCACCGGCCCGGCGGCGATGCCAATCGAGGCCATGGCCGCCCAGACGGCGATCGCCTTGGTGCGCTCGGAAGGGTCGGGGAAGATGGTGCCGAGGATCGACAGGGTGGAGGGCATGATCATCGCCCCACCGATGCCCATGAACGACCGGGTGACGATCAGCAGGCCGGCGCTCCCGGCAAACGCCGAGGCAAGGGTGCCCACCCCGAAGATCAGCAGACCGAGCTGCAGGGTGCCCTTGCGACCGAACCGGTCGGCCATCGATCCGGCGCTGAACAGCAGCCCGGCGAAGACCAGTTGGTAGCCGTCGACGATCCACTGGAGCTGGGAGGTCGTGGCGTGGAGATCGCGCACCAGGGTCGGCAGGGCGACGTTGAGGACCGTATTGTCGAGGGTGATCAGGACCAAGCTGAGGCAGAGCACGGCGAGCGCCCACCAGCGGCGCGGGTTCTGCGCCTGCGTTTGCCCAGCTACTTGTTCGATGTTCGTCATACGTCGAACAATAGCAGGCGATCACGGGCCTGGCAAGAGGTTTCCGGCCGATCAACCCGACCTCGGCTACCCCCTTGCTCTTGTCCTCCATCACGGAGAGCCCGGTTGCGCATGACTGACTGAGGGCTCACGCGTTGGGGCGTGTACGGCGTAATGAGAACACTCCAGCCACAAAGATCGCTGGGGCGGGCCGGCTCGGGAAGCTCAGCTAGTGAACGCGCTGGCCAGGATCGAGTCGAGCAGCCCCGGGAAGCGGGCGTCGAGGTCGTCCCGGCGGAGGCTGTGGTACTTGTGCGTGCCCTCCTCCCGGGCGGTCACAACCCCCGCCTCCCGCAGCACCCGCCAGTGATGCGTGGCGGTCGACTTGGCGATCGGCAGGCTGAAGCTGCCGCACGACCGCTCCCCGTCGCACTCGTCCAGGGTCCGGACGAGGTCGAGGCGGATCGGGTCGCTGAGCGCGTGCAGCACGTCGGTCAGGACGATGTCCGCCCGAGCCGGGTGGTACAGCCCGCCGGCGGTTCGTACACCAGGCACCATGGTCGCCGTCGCCGATCCTTTCCGCCTGCATAGGGACCTTGTACGACAACCATCGTACTGCGACCCGCTGCGTTAGGGCGTTATGGCGCCGCAGGCTCCGGCTCCTGCTCCTCCGTCAGCTCCTCCGGGCCGCCTTCGATATCCAGGTGCGGCAGGATCCGGTCGAGCCACCGGGGCAGCCACCAGTTGGCCTTGCCGAGCAGCTCCATCGTCGCCGGCACCAGCACCATCCGGACCAGGGTGGCGTCGATGAAGACCGCCGTCGCCAGGCCGAGGCCGAACAGCTTGAGGACTCGCAGCGGGTCGCCGATCACGAACGACCCGAACACACAGACCATGATCGCCGCCGCCGCGGTGATCACCCGTGCGGTGAAGGACAAGCCGTCGGCCACCGCCAAACCGCTGTCGCCCGTCTTCAGCCACTCCTCCCGGATCCGGGAGAGCAGGAAGACCTCGTAGTCCATGCTCAGCCCGAACAGGATGGTGAACAGGAACAGGGGCACCCAGGGATCGATGGGCCCCACCTTGCCGATACCGAAGAATCCTCCCAGCCAGCCCCACTGGAACACGGCCACGATGACGCCGTAGGCGGCCCCGATCGACAGCATGTTCATGATCGCCGCCTTGATCGGCACGGCGATCGATCGGAAGACCACCATCAGCAGCAGGAAGGACAGCGCCACCACCAGGCCGATGATGAGCGGGAGCTTCTTCGACATCGAGGTCGAGAAGTCGATACCCCCGGCCTCCTCGCCGCCGAGGTAGACCTTGAGCCCGCTGCCCTGGATTGCCTGCGGGATGACCCGGGCGCGCAGGTCCTTGACCATCGAGTAGGTCTGGGCCGCCTCCGGAGCCGACTTCGGCAGCACGATGATCACCGCCGCGTTCTGCTGGGCGTTCATCTTCGGCGGCACCACGGCGGCGACGTCCGGTTCGCTGCGGAAGGCGGTGGCGAGTCTGTCCAGCGCAGTGAGGTCGGCACCGAACGGGACGTCGACCGCCGCCACCAACGGGCCGTTGCTGCCCGCTCCGAACCCGTTGGCAAGCAGGTCGTAGGCCCGGCGGGTGGTGAGTGTCGTGGGGGCGTTGGAGTCGTCGGTCAGGGCCTGGCGCATCGAGAACAGCGGCAGGGCAAGGATGACCAGCAGCACCAGCGCCACCAGCCCGAAGAACCACGGGTGTCGCTGGATCTCCCGGCTGTAGCGGAAGGCGAGGGTCGTCTTGCCCGCCTCGTGACCCTTCCGTTGGCGGAACAGCCGCAGCTTGTCGATGCCCCTGCCGAAGAAGCCGATCAGCGCGGGCAACAACGTCATGGTCCCGGCGAGCACCAGGACGACCGCCAGGATGGCCCCGACTGCCAGCCCGACGACGAATGCCGTCCCCATCAGCATCAGGCCGAGCAGCGAGATCACGACGGTACAGCCGGCGAACACCACCGCCCGCCCCGACGTCGTGAGCGACAGGACGACCGCCGACTCCGGGTCGAGCCCGTCGTGGAGTGCGTTGCGGTACCGGGTGACAATAAATAAGGCGTAGTCGATGCCGACCCCGATCCCGATCATGGCCGCCAGCTCCGGGCCGAAGGTCGGGACGTTCAGCCGGTGGCTGATGATGGCGAGCAGGCCGAAGTCGATCCCGACCCCGAGCAGAGCCACGATGATTGGGAGCCCCATCGCCACGACCGACCCGAAGGCGACCAGCAGGATGATGATCGCCGCCCCGACGCCGATGCCCTCGCTCTTGCCGGGCACGGCGAAGTCCACCAGATCGATCGGGGGGCCGCCTTCTTCGACTTCGAAGCCGGGGTGGGCGGCCCTGTTGGCCGTGTTGATCACGGCCTTGATCGAATCCAGCGGCAGGTTGGCCGAAATCTTGTCGAACTGGACCACCGCGTAGGCGGTGTGCCCGTTGGGGCTGACCTGGGTCGGGTTCTCTCCTGGCCCGACTCCGGGGCCGGCCACGCTGGAGACGTGCGGCAGCCCCCTCAGCGACGAGACCAGCTTGGCGATGCCGGCCTGGTTGGCCGGGTCGCTCAGCGGCGACGTGGTGTGGACGACGATGTCGGCTGAGTCCCCCGCAGCCTGCGGGAACCGCGAGCTGAGCAGGTTCTGGGCCCGGGCCGACTCGGTGTTGCCGCTGGTGAACTTGTTGGCATACTTGTTCCCGATCTTCACGGACAGCACGCTGATGACGACCAGCCCGATGATCCAGAGCACCAGCACCAGCCGCCGGCGGGTATACGAGAAGCGAGCGAGCCTCCCCAGCCGGGTTTCCTCACGTGCCTTCAACACTGCGGGCCCCCTGTGATCGGGACTATGATTTCAACAGTGATGAGTTTTGCATATTTTTCACCGCTGGTGAATTGCCCGGGGCAAGTTTTTTTTCCACTCTGGCGATTCCCTAAAGGAGCGTGACAATCCCGTGGCGGTAGCTGGGCGCCGGCCAGGCAAACGGGATACTCGTGCGCAGATCCTGGACGCCGCCAGGTCCGCCTTCGTCGAGGGCGGCTACGACCGGACGACCTTGCGGGCGATCGCCCGGCGGGCCGGGGTCGACCCGGCCCTGATCCACCACTATTTCGACGGCAAGGCGGCGCTGTTCGCCGAGGTGATGCGGTTGGGGCGCGACCCCCGCGAGATCGCCGTGGAGATGGCCAAGGTCGGCGGCGACGGCACCCACCTGGCTCGGGCGTTCCTGGGGCTGTGGGACCAGGGGAGGCCGTGGGACGGTGGCCAGGCCCCGTTTGTCACCACCTGCCAGGCGGTCAGCTCGTCCCCTCAGGCCGCTGCCGGCCTGAGGGAGTACCTCGAGGACCGGGTGTTCTCGGTCACTGAGTGCGACGCCCCCCCGGGCGAGGATCACGCCCGCAAGGGGCTCGTCGCCTCGCAGCTGATGGGGATCGCCTGGGCCCGCTACGTGCTGCAACTGGAGCCGATCGCCTCGGCGCCGGTCGACACCGTCGCCCGCTGGATCGGTCCCACCCTGGACGCCTATATGAATGGGCCGCTGGCCGACCTGGCTGGACAGCCCGCCGCCACTGCCGGGCACCCGGTGACTCCTTTGGTGCGGAGGCGACAACCAGCCCACTGATCGGCGGACATTGTCCCGGCAGCCAACCCCTGCCGGCGGCCGGTGCAGCCGCCGACCGCGAGGAAACTGCCAGCGACTGGCAGAGATTCCCCGTCTATATTCGGTTGCAATGACCAATGACCCGGCTAAGGTGCCCGCCGTGGCCCCCGCCCCGGACCGGACCGCCGAGCTCTCGGCGGCCCTGGCCGAGCGCATCCTCGTGATCGACGGCGCCATGGGGACGATGGTGCAGGGCTACGGGCTGACCGAGGCCGATTGCCGCGGCGAGCGGTTCAAAGACTGGCCCCGGGACATCAAAGGCAACAACGACCTCCTGGTGCTGACCCAACCCGGGGTCATCGCCGAGATCCACCGCAGCTACCTGGAAGCCGGCGCCGACATGATCGAGACCGACACCTTCAACGCCAACGCCCACTCCCAGGCCGACTACGGGACACAGGACCTTTGCTACGAGATCAACCTGGTCGCTGCCCGGCTCGCCCGCAGCGTCGCCGACGAGGTGTCCACGTCGAACCCGGCCAGGCCCCGCTACGTTGCCGGGGCACTGGGGCCGACCAACCGCACCGCCTCGATCTCGCCCGACGTCAACGACCCCGGGGCGCGCAACGTGAGTTACCAGGGGCTGGTCGATGCCTACTCGGACCAGGCGAAGGGTCTCGTCGACGGGGGAGCGGACCTGCTCATCATCGAGACCATCTTCGACACGCTCAACGCCCGGGCGGCAATCTTCGCCCTCGAAGCACTGTTCGAGGAGCGGGGCCGGCGCTGGCCGGTGATGATCTCGGGCACGATCACCGACGCCTCTGGGCGGACGCTGTCCGGCCAGACCACCGAGGCGTTCTGGAACTCGGTCCGCCACGCCCGCCCGCTCGCCGCCGGGCTCAACTGCGCCCTCGGGGGCCGGGAGATGCGCCCGTACATTGCCGAGATCTCCCGGTTGGCCGACTGCGCCGTGCTCTGCTACCCGAACGCCGGGCTCCCGAACGCCTTCGGCGGCTACGACGAGGAGCCTCCCGACACCGCCGGGATCCTCGCCGAGTTCGCCCGGGCCGGGTTCGTCAACCTGGTCGGTGGATGCTGCGGGACGACGCCGGCGCACATCGCCGCCCTCGCTGAGGCGGTCGAGGGCCTCCCGCCGCGCCGGCCACCGTCCAGAGAACTGGTCTGCCGCCTTTCCGGCCTCGAGCCGCTGACCATCGCCCCCGGCCATCTGTTCGTGAACGTAGGGGAGCGCACCAACGTCACCGGGTCGGCGAAGTTCCGGAACCTGATCAAGGCGGGGGACTACACCGCGGCGGTGGCGATCGCCCGCCAGCAGGTCGAGGCGGGCGCCCAGGTGATCGACGTCAACTTCGACGAGGGGATGCTCGACGGGGTCGCCGCGATGGACCGGTTCCTGAAGCTGGTCGCCACCGAGCCGGATATCGCCCGGGTGCCGGTGATGATCGACTCCTCGAAGTGGGAGGTGATCGAGGCCGGGCTGCGCTGCGTACAGGGCAAG
>OEPS010000547.1_pt1 | contig 13104 bp, 13 predicted proteins | sample 1539411 | NCBI WGS metagenome assembly OEPS01 (sample SAMN02671747, study PRJEB22543) | soil metagenome | biome: bacteria | place: China:Hunan Province, Lengshuijiang City | collected 2012-10-15 | depth 0.08m m | reverse complement strand
CCGCCCCCGCCCCCGCCCCCGCTGGCGCGGCGCCCGCCGCGTCGAGGGCGAGGGCGACGTCGCGACCGACCATCGCCCGCGCGATGTCGCGCGGCGTCGTCTCCCTCGTCCGCAGCCGGGCGACAGTCTCCCCGCCGCGCATCACCGTGATCGCGTCGGAGACGTCCATCACCTCGTCGAGCTTGTGGGTGATGAGGATGATCGTCCCGCCGTCGGCGCGCAGCTTCCGCAGCACGTCCCACAGCTGCGTCACCTCGGGCGGGGAGAGCACCGCCGTCGGCTCGTCGAGGATCAGGATCCTGGCGCCGCGATAGAGCGCCTTCAGGATCTCCACCCGCTGCGCCTCGCCGACCGAGAGGTCGGCGACCTTCGCCGCCGGCGGCACCACCAGTCCGCTTCGCGCCGAAAGGTCGGCGACCGACCGCTCGGCGGCGCGGCGGTCGATCGTCACTCCGCGCTTCGGCTCCCGCCCGAGCACCACGTTCTCGGCGACGGTGAGCGGGGCCACGAGCATGAAATGCTGGTGCACCATCCCCACCCCGGCCTCGATCGCCTCGGCGGTGTTCCACCCCGTGACGTCGCGCAGCTCGCCGTCGTTCCCGCCGTCGCCTTTCACTACTCTCACCTCAACTCGTCCCTCATCGGCAGCGTACATCCCGCCGAGGATGCGCATCAGCGTCGACTTCCCGGCGCCGTTCTCCCCGACGAGGGCGTGGATCTCCCCGCGCTTCACCTCGAGCGAGGCGCCACGGTTGGCCACCACGTCGCCGAAGGCCTTCACGATCCCGCTCATCCGCACCGCGACCGGCGCCGCGCCGGCACCAGGCATGCGCGACACGTTCATCGCGTGTCCGGGACGTGGATCTTCCCGGCGATGATCTGCTCGCGCAGCGCCTCGAGCCTCGTCCGCACCGAGTCGGGAATCAGCTGCCGGTTGTTCGCGTCGTACACGTAGCCCACCCCGTTCTCGGCGAGGCCGAACTGGTAGATGCCCCCGGTGAACTTCCCGTCCTTCACGCGCTTGATCGCGTCGTAGACCGCGGCATCGACACCCTTCACCATCGAGGTGAGGATGAATCCCGGTGCTTCCTGGTATTGGTCGGCGTCGACGCCGATCGCCAGCTTCCCCGTCTGGCGGGCAGCTTCGAAGACACCGAGCCCCGTCGAGCCTGACGCGTGGAAGATCACGTTCACCCCGCTCTGGTACTGCGCGAGCGCGAGCTCCTTGCCGCGTCCCGGATTGCGGAACGCTTCGGGGGTGACCCCCGCGTACTGCGCGATGACGGTGCAGTCCGGGCAGACCTGCTTCACCCCGGCGCGGTAGCCAGCCTCGAACTTGTGGATGAGCGGGATGTCCATCCCGCCGACGAAGCCGACCTTCTTCGACTTGCCGACGAGCGCGGCGAGCGCGCCGACGAGAAAGGAGCCCTGCTCCTCGCGGAACTTGAGCGCGGCGAGGTTCGGCGGCGGCGGGATGACCTTGCCTGTGGAGTCGGTCGCCAGCGCGTAGTCGACGCCGGCGAAATGGACGCCGGGATATTCCTTCGCCAGCGCCGTCAGGTCGTCGGTGAAGATGAAGCCGACGCCGATGACGAGGTCCATGTGCTCGGCGGCGAGCAGCCGCAGCCCCGCCTCACGGTCCGAGCCTTCACCCGGCTCGATGAAATGAACGCGCGCACCGAGCTCCTTCTCGGCACGCTCACCGCCGAGAAACGCGCCGTCGTTGAACGACTTGTCGCCGCGGCCGCCGACGTCGAAGACGATGCCGACGTCGAGCCCATCGCTCGCCGGCGGTTGCGCGGCGCCGCTCGGATGGATGGCGAGCAGCGCGATGTGGGCGAGCAGCAGCGCGCCGGCGAGGATGAGCGGTTTTCGCACGGGAGAAAGCTCGCAGCGGTATTACCGCCGGGCAAGGCGTCGAATGTCTGCGTTGCGCGAGGCGCGGGCAGGACCGGTGCGCCGCGTTGGCTACGGGTGGGGGAGGGTCTTAACGGTTGAACAACGATTTCACGGATCAAATCGGATTACACGGATCGCTCCGTGTGGCGGAGTGAGTCCATCCCGGCTCCTCAGCATCCTCGAGGACTTTGTGAACGGCATGTCCGGGCGAGACCATCTCGACACGCGTGCCCCAGGGTTTTCGACCCTGGTGCGGGAGCCTTCTCTCGAGAGGAGCGATCCGCGCAATCAGATGTGATCCGTGAAATCGCAGTTCAAGCTGTTAAGACTGCCGCTGAGGCGTAGCCGCCTGGGCGGGCAGGACCCGGCACCAGCACCCCGATCCCGCGCGCCAGCGAGGGTGTCCACTTTCGCCGCGCCCGTCGCGGCTCTTGATTACGGTCACATGCCCGAACGCATCCGAACCAGGTTCCTCGTCGTCGGCAGCGGTGTCGCCGGGCTGCACGCCGCGTGGCGCGCCTCGGAGCACGGCGACGTCCTGGTCCTGACCAAGCGCTCGCTGTTCGACAGCGCGACCGCGTATGCGCAGGGCGGGATCGCCGCCGCCCTCGGCGCCGGCGACTCCCCCGAGCTGCACCGCCGCGACACGCTCGCCGCCGGTGCTGCCCTTGCCGATGCTGCCGCCGTCACTGTCCTCGTCACCGAGGGCCCGGCGCGCGTCCGCGAGCTCCACACCGCCGGCGCCGACTTCGACCTCGCACCGGGCGGCGACTTCAAGCTCGGGCGTGAGGCGGCCCACTCGACGAACAGGATCGTCCACGCCCACGGCGACCAGACCGGTGCCGAGGTCGCACGCACGCTGGTCGCCAGGGTGCAGGAGAGCGAACGCATTCGCGTCCTCGAGAAGACGCGCGTCCTCGACCTGATCGTCGACGACGGACGCTGCGTCGGGGCGCGCGCGAGCGTCGCCGGCCGCGCGACCGAGATCATCGCCGACGCGACGGTGCTCGCCACCGGCGGGTGCGGGCAGCTCTTCCTTCACACGACGAACCCGGTGGTCGCCACCGGCGACGGCTTTGCGATCGCCCACCGCGCAGACGTCACGCTCGCCGACATGGAGTTCGTCCAGTTCCATCCCACGGCGCTCGACACCGCGGAGAATCCGCTGGCGCTGATCTCCGAGGCGGTGCGCGGCGAGGGCGCGGTCCTCGTCAACGAGGAGGGCGAGCGCTTCATGCTCAGGAAGCACAAGCTCGCCGAGCTCGCGCCGCGCGACGTCGTCGCCCGCGCGATCTTCGCGCAGCGGAAGGGCGGGCGGAAAGTGTATCTCGACGCGCGGAAGGTGCGCGGCTTCGCCAGGCGCTTTCCCGGGATCCTCGCCCTCTGCGCCGCGCGCGGCATCGATCCGCGAACACAGCTCATCCCGGTGACACCGGCCGCGCATTACATGATGGGCGGGATCGTCACCGACCTCGCCGGCCGGTCGAGCATGCCCCGGCTCTATGCCGCGGGGGAGGTCGCGCGCACCGGCGTGCACGGCGCCAACCGCCTCGCCTCGAACTCGCTGCTCGAGGGGCTCGTCTTCGCCGAGCGCGTCGCCCGCGACATGATCGAGACACCGGAGCTCCGCGACGAGCCGCCGCGCGGCGACTGGCGCGTGCCGGTGCTCAGCGACCGCGGTGCGGCCCAGGTCGCGGCCGACCACATCCGCACCGTGATGTGGGAACACGCCGGGATCTCGCGGACGGCGGGCGGGCTGCGCAAGTGCATCGTCCTGCTCGACGGGATCGAGGACCGCCTCCCCGAGGGGGCGACCGAGGAGCGGAACATGGTGCAGACCGCCCGGCTCATCGCCGAAGCGGCGCTATTGCGCAAGGAGTCGCGAGGCGGTCATTTCCGCAGTGACTTCCCCCGCGCCCGCAGCGTCTGGCGCGGGAAGCACATCGAATGGTGACCATTCATGGTCAGCGTCAGGCCTAACGGTATCGGTGCGGCCGTCCGCGCGGTCGGCCGTGCCGCGCTCGGCGCCGCCCTGCTTGCTGCCGGCGCCTGTTCCGGCGCGAAGCGCGACGATTCCGGCGCGACGTCCGGCACGCCGCCTGGCACGCCGCCTGGCGCGGGGGCCACCCCCACGCCCTCCCCCTACGTCGCCGACATCCCGCCCTGGCCCGCGGACACCACCGCCGTCGGCGTCGACCAGGACGGCCGCCTGCGCAGCGAGCTCGCGGCCGCGGTTCCGTCGTGCGGCGGCGAAACCCCGGTCGTCGCGCAGGATTCGGTCGGGCCGCTCTTTCCCGGGATGCCCATCGCCAACCTGTTCGGGCGCTGCCCGCACCCGCTGCAGCTCTGGCATCGTGGCAACGGGCAGTACACCCCCGCGCTCGCCGTGACGCTCGGCAACGCCCTGCTCCTGATGGACGCGAGCGGGACGATGGCCGACGCGGTGATCATCCGCATCACCGCAGTCTCCGGCGCGAGGACGAGCGAGGGGATCGGTCCCGGCTCCCCGCTCGCCGACGTCCAGCGCGCGTACGGGGCCCCGACCTGGCGCCGCGACCAGTGCGCGGTCGATGCGCTGTTCGATTCGCGCCCGGGGCTCGTCGTCCACACGACCTTCCCCGACAATGGGAGCGACGCGTACACCTGCGAGGATATCCGGCGCTTCGGAACCGGCAGTGACTTTTCTCACTTCCCCCGCGGGGCGACCGTCGGCTGGATCGCCGCCGAGCTCGTCGACGTGAATTGAGCAGGATGATCTCCGCTTTCGGTCGCCCATCCCGCATGGTTGCTTTCGAATCCCGTTCCCGCCGTCTCGCAGCCGACAGCCCCCACGGAACCACTTGATGCCCTTCGACCCCGCACCACAGTTCGCCGAGCTGCACGAGGAGATCCGCCGTCTCGCCCGCGACCGGAACGCCGTCATCCTCGCCCACAACTACGAGCGCCCCGAGGTCCAGGACGTCGCCGACTACGTCGGCGACTCGCTGGGCCTGTCGCGCGAAGCGGCGAAGACCGAGGCGGACGTCATCGTCTTCTGCGGCGTGCACTTCATGGCCGAGACCGCCGCGATCCTGTCTCCCGACAAGACCGTCCTTCTCCCCGACATGGCCGCCGGCTGCTCGCTCGCCTCGACCATCGATGCCGGCCAGCTCCGCGAGTGGAAAGCCGAGCATCCGGGCGCGGTCGTCGTCTCGTACGTGAACACCACCGCCGAGGTGAAGGCGGAGACCGACTACTGCTGCACCTCGGGGAACGCCGTCGAGATCATCAACGCGATCCCCGCCGACCGGGAGATCCTCTTCTGCCCCGACATGTTCCTCGGCGCCCACGTGAGGCGGATGACGGGGCGCGACAACATCCGCGTCTGGATGGGCGAGTGCCATGTCCATGCCGGGATCGACGCCGAGCACATCGCGCGACAGCGCGCGCTGCATCCCGGCGCCGAGTTCCTGATCCATCCCGAGTGCGGCTGCTCGACGAGCGTGCTCGACGCCGTGTCGGCGGGAACGGTGGATGCCGCGGGGGTTAAGATCCTTTCGACCGAGGGGATGATCCGGCGCCCCGCCGAGTCGCCTGACGATGAGTTCATCGTCGCGACGGAGGTGGGAATCCTCCACCGGCTCCGCCGCGAGAATCCGACGAAGACCTTCTTCGCGGCGAACGAACGCGCCGTGTGCGCGTACATGAAGGTGACGACGCTGCCGAAGGTGCTGCGGTCGCTCGAGCTGCTCGAGCACCGCATCACGGTGCCCGCCGACGTCGCGAAGCGTGCTCGCCGCGCCATCGAGCGGATGATCGCGATTGGAGGGAAGGGCGGACCGCCGCTCTCGCCCGTCCCGGAGACGTTCGACCCCGGAGAGTGAGATCATGACCACGCCACACGAGCCGGAGGAGAGCCGGCGCCACATCGTCACTCCGCGCTCGGTGCGCGCGGCGAACATGGAGGAAGGGCTCCTCTTCCCCCTCTCCACCGAGGAGACGCGCCAGCTGGTCAGGGCCGCGCTCGAGGAGGACGGCGCCTTTCAGGACGTGACGACCATCGCCACCGTCCGCTCCGACCGCCGCACTCATGCGACGCTGGTTGCGAGAGAAAAGGGGGTGATCTGCGGCGGCCCGATCGCGATCGAGGCCTTCCACATGCTCGACGAGTCGGTCACCGTCCGCGTCGACGCCGAGGACGGCACCCGCGTCGGCGAGGCGGCGCCGGTCTTCTTCCTCACCGGCAAGGCCCGCGCGATCCTCAGCGCCGAGCGTGTTGCGCTGAACTTCATGCAGCGCCTGTCGGGGATCGCGACGCTGACGCGCATGTACGTCGATGCTGTCGCCGGCACCCGCGCCAGGATCCTCGACACCCGCAAGACGACCCCGGGCTGGCGCCGCCTCGAGAAGTACGCGGTGCGCGCGGGCGGCGGGCGCAACCACCGGATGAACCTCTCGAGCTCGGTCCTGATCAAGGACAATCACCTCGCCGCCGTCGACGGCGACGTGCAGCTCGCGATCACGCGCGCGCGGGAGATGGCCCCGCCGGGCGCGAAGGTCGAAGTCGAGTGCGACCGCATCGAGCAGGTCGAGCGCGCCGTGGCCGCCGGCGCCGACATCGTCATGCTCGACAACATGTCGCTCGAGGAGATGCGCGACTGTGTCAAGCTCGTCGCCCGCAGGGCTACGGTCGAAGCGTCAGGCGGCGTGACCCGGGACCGGGTGCGCGCGATCGCCGAGACCGGCGTCGACTGGATCTCCGTCGGCGCACTCACCCACTCGGCGCCGGCGCTCGACCTCGCGCTGGATTTCGAGGGAACCTGAGCGGAAGCCGTCAGGCAAAGGGGCTGGGTGCCAGGGGCCAGGCGTTAGGCACGGCGGGGAACGGCCGGCGGGACTGAGGGCGTCAGCGTCGTTCCCGGCCCCCGGCCCCGGCCCCTGGCGCCTGGTACCCCTCAGGGCGCCTGCTTGCCCGTCCCCCGCGGCGGCTCGAAGTGGTTGGTCTGCTTCGGGCTCTCCGCCTGTCCCTTCCGCGCGTGCTGGGCGAAGCCGTCCTCGCGTGAGCGCACCGGTTCGCCGAGTCCCTCGTCGTGCGTCTCGATCTCCTGGGCGCCGTCGGCGGTCTCGCGGGCGACCTTGCCCTCGAGGGTCTCACCGCGGTTCGGTCCGTCGCGCGGGTCGCGATCGTTAGGGCCGTAGTCGGTCATTGGCTCATCCTTTGGTGGGAACGGGGGAGAGTGGCAGGGGGCGTGCCGGGACGACCCCGTTGGCCGGACAAGCCCTCCAGCTCGGGTCTTGCTTTCGGGATATGTTCGGGTTAGTCTAGCGTCCCCACAGGAGTCCCGGATGCCGAAAGCGACGCCGACGTTCGATCTTGAGAGCTATACCCCGGTTGCCGAGCGGATCCGGCGATTCTACGAGCGATATCCCTCCGGTCGCATCGTCACGGAGCTCGTCTCTCGCGAGCCGCAGGAGGGGGCCAACGTCATTACGTTCCGGGCGCTCGCCTACCGCGCGACGGGCGACGAGCTCCCGGCTGCGACGGGGTGGGCGGCGGAGCGCGACGACGATGGGGAGATCAACGCGGTCGCTTGCCTCGAGAACGCGGAGACATCCGCGATCGGGCGCGCACTCGCCAATCTGGGCTTCGCAACCTCGACACGGCCGAGTCGCGAGGAGATGGAGAAGGCGAACCGCGCTTGTGCCCGCCGCGGCGAGGGTCGCGCAGCGCCTAACGGGCGACCCGTCGGCGCGATCGTCGCCGCGCGCCAGGTGCCGAGGGGGTATGCCGGCCGTGACACCGTTCTCGAGGTGCTCTCGCTCGCCGATGAGATCGAGCGCACCGATGCCGACCCCGGTCGGGTCAGGCGCCTCCGCCGCCGCCTCGAGCATACCCGGCCGACGCTCGCCTCGCTCCACCGCGTCGAGCGCCTGCTCAGGCGATGGCTCATCTCACTGGATTCGTCCTCGCGAGGAGAGCCGTAACAGCCTGGCGTTAAGGGGTTGGAGGGGGAGAAAGAAGTGAAGGCCGGTGGTCGTCGAGCAAGGAGCGAAGCGTGGAAGCCCCGCGGTTGCCGCAGATTGATCCGGACGCAGTCGAATGCTGGAGCGCAGCGGATGATGCGGCTCTCATCGCCGGGATGCGCCGTGGCGTCGAAGCAGCGATCGACGAATTCGTCGACCGCTATACTCCGATGCTCATCGGAGTCGCCCGTCGGCGGGGCCTTCGTGGTGGAAACCTCATCATGGCAGTGCTGGACTTCCTCGACTCCGCGGCGATGCGGCTCGCGATCGAGGCGTCACGCGTCCCGGATCCGTTGCCGCCCTGGCTCGTCGTAAGCTTCCGCCACCGGCTCCGCGACGAATGGAGAGCGGAGGAGCGCCGCAAGGCGCGCGAGCTGCGGATGGCGACCGACATCGGACGGGGAACCCAGCGGGTCGTCGCCGAGAGTTGCTCGGAATACGCCGTCCGCCTGACGGCGGGGGTCGACGGGCCCGACCCGGCGGAGGATGCAGCGACCCGGCAGGTCCTTCGCGAAAAGCTGGCGATCGCGCTCGATAAAGGGCTGAGCGAAGGAGAGCGCCAGCTGCTCGGCTACCTCGCCGATCGAATGCCACAGCGTGAGATCGCTCGGATTCTCGGCATCACGCATGGCAATGCGCGCGTGCGAATACTTCGCCTCCGCGAGCGACTGGTCCGCCTGGCGCGCGCGTACATCAGTTCCCTGCCCGCCGCCGAAGGAATCGCGCTCGCCAGCTTCCTCGACCGGCCGCCGCGGCGGGCCGTGCGCGACACGGAACATGCACGGCCGCCAGATGACGGCGCGACGCGAGCGCAGCCGCAGCACCCCGCAAGCAACCCTGGTTCCGCTGGAAATCGAGGAGCATCCCATGAGTAACCCATCAGACCGCGACGACGCGCGAAGGGTAGATACGATCGGTGAACGTCAGGCCGATACGCTGTTGCGAATCGCCGCCGAGCGCGCGTTCGACCAGCTCGACCCGGCCGATCCACGCAACGTGAAGTTCTTCGAGTGGTACGCGCGCGAAGCGCGCGAGCGCCAGACCCCTGCTGAGCGGCGAGCGACGAAGGAGTTTGCACGATTCTTCGCCGCGCGGATGGTCAAGCGCTGGCAGGTCGAAGCGTTAGGCGTGAAGAACGGCGACGGAGAGCCGCGAATCCAACGAGCGCCGGTCGCGGCCACGATCGGGAACGCGATCGAGCTGGCGACGCCGAAGGCAAAGGCGCCGTGCGTCGACATGGCGGTCGCCGCCGGGGCAGGTCGTGCGCTCTGGGACGAGGAGTGTACCGAGTGGGTCGACGTGCCAGCGGACCTGCCCCCCGGAAAGCACCTCGCCCTGCGCGTCTCGGGAGAGAGCATGACGCCATTCCTCCACGACGGCGACACGGTGCTGGTGAAGATCGGCACTGAGCTGAAGCCGGGCAGTGTGGTCGTGGCCCGGCGCCCCGACGATGGCTACGTCGTCAAGCGTGTGGGAGAGCTTCGGCGGCGGAGCGTGGAGCTCGTGTCGCTGAATCCTGAGTACGAGCCGATCCTGTTGCCGCGCGATCCGCGGCTGCTCCTCGGGACCGTCGTCCTCCGCTGGTGCACCCACGCGACGCCAGGCTGACGACAGGCGCCACGAAGTGAGGAAAAGGCGAAAGGGATACGACCGCAGTCGTATCCCTTTGCCGTCTGTGTCGGTCGCCTAACGGCAAGCGCGCGACTGTAACAGGCCGGCGTTAGGGGGTTGAGGGGAAGGAGCGCGGAGACGCGCTCGAAGAATCCATCAACCACCGAGGTGCAGGATGCGACACAGACGATTCACACATTTCTTCCGGCGGACAGCGCCGGCACGACGGGCAGTCGCGGCGCTGGCGGTGTGCGCTCTCCCGCGGCCCGTACACGCCCAGGCGTTGCCGGCTCCATCGCCGCCCCAGGCGCCGCTGCTGGCCGCGTACCGGACGCCCGTCATCGCGCTCGTCGAGCCGGCGGGTGGTGGGTCCGTACCGCAGGACAGGCCCGTTGTCGTGTTCCGCTTCGCGCAGGGCGAACCGAACGACGCCATCGACGCCAGGAGCTTCTCCGTGACAATCGATGGCGCCGACATCACACGCGCGTTCCGAATCGCCGGTGGCGATGCGTGGGGATCGCTCGCCGGGGGTTCTGCGAATCCGCTCGCCGTCGGGATGCACGAGGTCATCGCGCGCATCTGCTCGGAGCGGGGAACGTGTGGAAGCACGACCGCGCCCGTGGCGGTTGCGACCGTGCCGGCGGTTCGCCCCGAAGGTGGGCAAACGACGAGTAAGTGACGTGACCCCCAATGCTGGTCCGATCGTTATGTCGGCCCGGTGGGATGACGTAAAGCTGTTCCCGTCTGCAGCTCTTTCGCAAACGTACTGGGGGTTCGACCCGCGAGGCCGCTGTGCGGCCGCGTCTCGTTGTAGTCCACCCGCCACTGCTCGATCGTCTGGCGTGCATCGGCCAGGCTGACAAACCAGCTCTCGTTCAAGCACTCGTCGCGCAGTCGCCCGTTGAAGCTCTCCGCATACGCATTCTGCACCGGCTTGCCCGGCTGGATGAACAACAACGCGACCCCGCGCCGATGCGCCCACTGATCCAGGGTCTGCCCGGCGAACTCTGCCGGCTGCCCTGCATCGCAGGGCGACCGGCTGGCCCGTTGTCGCACACGATCCCCCGCGGCAGCCCGCGCTGCGCGGCGACGCGATCCAGCACCTGGGCGACCCGCTCGCCCGAGAGCGAGACATCGACCTCGATCACCGGGCACTCGCGCGTGAAGTCGTCGACCAGCGTCAGGCTCCGGAACTTCCGCCCATCGGCGAGGGCATCCGAGACAAAGTCCATGCTCCAGCGCTCATTGGCGCCGGCGGGCGGCGCGAGCGGCGTCCGCGGCACGGCGACGCGCTTCCGTCGCCGGCGCCTGACGGTCAAGCCTTCCTCCCGATAGAGCCGCTGCACGAGCTTCCGATTGACCCGGTGCCCTTCACGCCGCAGCAGCACGTACAGCCGGCGATACCCCCACCGCGGCCGCAGCAGGGCCAAGGTGTGCAATCGGGTGCGCAGCGCCGCGCGGTCCTCCCGCCGCGTCGCATAGCGCTGGGTCGAGCGCGCAAAGCCGGTGAACCGGCACGCGCAGCGTTCCGAGATGCCGGCGGTCGCCTGCGCCTCCGTGACCGCCGCCCGCCGTTGCACGGGGTCACCACTTTTTTCCCAGGAGGTCTTTCACCACCTGGAGATTCAGCGCCTGGTCGGCGATGATCCGCTTGAGCTGCCGGTTTTCATCCTCGAGCTGCTTGAGCCGCTTGGCCTCGGTCACCTGCAGCCCGCCGTACTTGCGCTGCCACCGGCCCAACGTCGTCTCGGTGATCCCGTGGCGGCGACAGAGCTCGCCAACCTTGGCGCCCGCCGCCCGCTCCTGCAGGATCGCAATCATCTGCTCGTCCGTGAATCGACTCTTCCGCATCGGTCCTCCTCCGGCTGAGGACCGACATAATAACTGGATCAGCTTCGGGGGGGTCACGTCAATCTCCCAGGTCATCCAGCAGCGACACTGGCCGTACCTGACGCTGCTGAATCCGCGCTTCGTCACCGGCGATTCCACCTCGCCGGACTTCATGACGCTCGCGCCCTCGGGCTACACCCAGGCCGCCGACAACGCGATCTGGACCGGACATTATCTCGCCGCGGAAGCGACACGCTATGCGGTGACCGGGTCGCCCGATGCACTGGCGAATGCGAAGAAGGCGCTGCGAGGGATCACGGCGCTGATCGACGTGACACACGCCGACGTCCTCGCGCGCTTCCTCATTCCGCGCAGCTCACCCTACGCCGATGCCATCCTCGCCGAGGAAGCGCACCAGGGGATCCACGAGTCGACGTACCAGAAGCAGCCCTACGCGTGGCTCGGCAACACCTCGCGCGACCAGTACTCCGGCGCCTTCTTCGGCCTTGGCGTCGCCTACGACATGCTCCGTGACGGTCGCGTCCGCGCCGAGATCCGGAAGGACGTGAGCCGGATGCTCGCCAACCTGATCGCCAACGGGTGGTCGGTGAAGATGCCCGACGGATCGTACAGCACGACCTTCGTCCAGCGTCCCGACCAGCAGCTCAGCTTCCTCCAGGTCGGGCGTCATGTCGACTCCACCCGCTGGTCGGTGACCTACCAGTCGTTCCGCGCCGCGAACGCCGCGCTCGTGCGCGCTCCGATCGAGGCGGAGTGCCAGGATCCTTACGGGAGCTATTACAAGTTCAACCTCGATCACGTCAACCTCTACAACCTCGTCCGGCTCGAGGAGCCGGGGGCGTTCCGGACGCTCTACCTGCAGGCCTTCGCCGCGCTGCGCTCCTGCACGGGCACCCACCAGAACGCGCATTTCAACATGATCGAGCGCGGGCTGCTCGGCGCCGACACGGTGCGCGATGCGGAGACGGTGAACCTGCTTTCACTCTGGCTCATGCGCCCGCGTCGCGACTACTTCGTCGACAACACCGGGAAGTACCCCGCATGCGGCGAGTACGCCTGCGCGCCGATTCCGGTGAACGATCGCTACACCACCGACTTTCTCTGGCAGCGCAACCCGTTCCAGCTCGCGGGCGGCGGAGCGGGGACGACCGAGACACCGGGGGTCGACTACATCCTCCCGTACTGGATGGCCCGCTACTACCGCGTCCTGTCGCAGTAGGCGCGTGGTGGTCACCGCCGGCGTCACGCGTTACCTTCGGGGGCGACATTCCCCGTGGAGCGCGACAGCGGAGCCAGATGGGTACGAGAGACCCACGCATCGATGCGTACATCGCGAAGTCCCCCGGCTTCGCGAAGCCGATCCTCGAGCACATCCGCGAGGTCGTGCACGCCGCCGTACCTGAAGTCGAGGAGACGTTGAAGTGGAGCATGCCCGCGTTCATGCACCACGGCATCCTCTGCGGGATGGCTGCCTTCAGGCAGCACGCCGCCTTCAACCTGTGGAAGGGGAGCCTCATCGTCGGAAGTGATGGGGATCGCGGGGCGATGGGGCAGTTCGGCCGGATATCAAGGGTCTCCGACCTGCCGGCGAAGAGAGTGCTGGCAGGCTACCTCCGTCGGGCGGCGGCGCTGAACGAGGCGGGCGTGAAGAGGCCGAAGGTCCGGAAGCCGGGCCTCGAACGGAAGCCTGTGCCGGCGACGCCGCCCCCCGACCTGGCCGCGGCGCTGAAGAAGAACACG
>OEPS010000544.1_pt1 | contig 13193 bp, 8 predicted proteins | sample 1539411 | NCBI WGS metagenome assembly OEPS01 (sample SAMN02671747, study PRJEB22543) | soil metagenome | biome: bacteria | place: China:Hunan Province, Lengshuijiang City | collected 2012-10-15 | depth 0.08m m | reverse complement strand
AACGCAGCGGCACCGTCGTTGATACCCGAGGCGTTGCCGGCCGTGACCACCCCACCCGTAAACAGCGGGTTGAGCCGCGCCAGCCCTTGGGCATCGGCTTCAGGCCGCGGGTGTTCGTCGTTGCCAACGGTCACGCTGCCCTTGCGGCCTGCCGGTACCTGGACCGGTACGATCTCGGCGTCGAAAAAGCCGTCTGCCAGGGCCTGGGCGTAGCGTTGCTGCGAGGCCAGGGCAAAGGCATCCGCAGCTTCGCGGCTGATGCCGTAGTCACGGGCGACGTTATCGGCGGTTTCCGGCATGGTTTCGCTGCCGTAGGCCGCAGTGACCTGCGGGTTGGGGAAGCGCGCGCCGATGGTGGTGTCGAACAGCCTGGCCTCGCGGCTATAGGCGGATTCGGATTTACCCAGCACGAAGGGTGCGCGGCTCATACTTTCCACGCCACCGGCCAGGTACAACTCACCTTCGCCACAGCTCACTGCGCGAGCAGCATCCAGCACCGCTGCCAGGCCACTGGCACACAAGCGATTGACCGTCTGCCCGGCGACGGTGACCGGCAGCCCTGCGGCGAGCAAGGCATTGCGCGCGACGTTGCGGCTGTCTTCGCCGGCCTGGTTGGTGCAGCCGAGGATCACATCCTCGATTTGCTCTGCGGCAAACGGCGAGCGTGCCACCAGCACCTTGATCACCTGCGCGGCGAGATCGTCCGGACGCAGGGGCGCGAGGCCTCCGGCATGGCGGCCAAAGGCACTGCGCAGACCGTCATAGATATAAGCATCAAGCATGGTGAATCCTCAGTTGGGCAGCATCAGTTATCAGCAGTGAGCAACGACAGGCGCAGACCTGCCCGGCGCATCAGCCAGGGGCTTGGGCGGTAACGTGGATCGCGGTAGTAGCTGTACAGCTGGTCGAGCACCTCGAGCACGGTCTCGGCACCCAGTTCATCGCCCCAGCTCAAGGGCCCCTGGGGGTAGCCCAGGCCGAGGCGGATGGCGTTGTCGATATCCGCCGGGCTGGCGACCCGTTGCTGGGCCATGTCGCAGGCAATGTTGATGATCTGTGCCAACACCCGCTGCGCGACGAAACCGGCGCTGTCCCGGATAACGCTGACAGCCACGCCATCGGCGGCCAGCAGCGCGCGGGCGGCCTCGCGCCACTCAGGTGTGGTGGCCACCGTGGTCATCAATACCCGACGACGTTGCAGAGGCAGCAAGGTATCCAGTGCCAAGGTACGGCACGGGTCCAGTTGCTCGGCGTGTGCGCTGAGGCTGGCGTCGACGCCCAGTGGCAGGACGAGGCACAGCGCTTCGGCACTGGGTCGCACGCCAGGCTCAACGGTTACGCCAAGCGTTGCCAACAGGCTGACCACCCGAGCCCGTGCGGCAGGCCGCGCATTGCTCACCCACACCGGAATCTCCGGCAGCGGCCCCGGCGGCACTTCGGCAGGCACCTGTTGCTGGCCATCGATATAGCGATAAAAGCCTTCGCCCGTCTTGCGCCCGAGCAGCCCGGCATCCAGCCGTTGGCGGGTGATCACCGTGGGTCGGTAGCGCGGTTCTTGAAAGTACTGCTGGTAGATCGATTCGGTCACCGGGTGGGAGACGTCCAGCCCGGTCAGGTCGAACAATTCGCACGGCCCCATGCGAAAGCCGGCCTGTTCGCGCAGGATGCGGTCGAGCTCGACCGGCTCGGTCACCGCTTCACTGAGCACGCGCATGGCTTCGGTGCCATAGCCACGTCCACCATGATTGACGATAAAGCCGGGGGTGTCCTGGGCGCGCACCGCCAGATGACCGAAGCGTGTGCCCAGCGCCAACAGGGTTTGCCCGACCCAGGGCGCACTCTGCAAGCCATCGATGACTTCGACGATCTTCATCAGCGGCACCGGGTTGAAAAAATGAAAGCCGCCGACCCGCGTCGGTTGCCGGCATTGCGCGGCAATCGCGGTCACCGACAACGACGAGGTGTTGCTGGCCAGCAGGCAATCATCGCTGACGATGGTTTCCAGCTCGGCGAACAAGGCGCGCTTGGCGGCCAGGTCCTCGATGATCGCCTCGACCACCAGCTGACAATCGGCCAGTTCCCGGATGTCATTGACCGGCAACAGCCGTTGCGCAGCGGCCAGCACCTGGTCGGCGTTCAACTTGCCTTTACCGGCGAGTTTCTCCAGGGTGCCCTGGATGCTTTGCCGAGCAGCCTGGGCCGCGCCCTCACGCTGGTCGAACAGGTACACCGTGACCCCGGCCAAGGCTGCGATCTGGGCAATACCGGCACCCATGACCCCGGCGCCGACCACCGCCATGCAATTGATATCCCGTGGCTGCATGCTTCAGTTCCCCGCATAGACTGGTTTGCGTTTGTCGAGAAAGGCATGCATGCCCTCTTTCTGGTCAGCCGAATCGAACAGCAGCTGGAACGCCTTGCGCTCCAGCATCAGCGCGGTGTCCAGCGAAGCGTCCTGGCCGGCCAGGAGCACTTCCTTGATCTGCAAGACCGCCAGGGGGGGCATCGACGCGATCAAGGTCGCCAGTTCCAGCGCGCGGGCTTGCACCTGCGCGTCGTCCACCACCTCGCTGGCCAGCCCCATGGCCAGGGCTTCGTCGGCGCTGACCGAGAGCCCGGTCAAGAGCATGCGCATGGCCTGGAACTTGCCCACCGCACGGGTCAGCCGCTGGGTGCCGCCAGCGCCGGGCATGACGCCTACGCGCACTTCCGGTTGAGCAAAACTGGCACTGCGCCCGGCGATGATCAGGTCGGCGTGCATGGCCAGTTCACAACCACCGCCAAGGGCGAAGCCGTTTACCGCGGCGATCACCGGTTTCGGACACTGGGCAATCGCGGCCCACAGGCGTTGGGTCTGGCGCAGCAGCATGTCGATGGCGCCGCGCTCGACCATGTCGCGGATATCGGCGCCGGCGGCAAACACCGTGTCGCCACCGGTCAGGACGATGCAGCGCACCGCAGGATCATGGCCGAGCTGGTTGAAGTGCCCGGCCAGCTGTTCGCGCACCGCCTGGTTCAGGGCGTTGCGCGCCTCAGGTCGGTTCAGGCGTACCAGGGCGATCCCTGGCACAGGGTGTTCCACGCGGGTTTCACTCATGCTTTTATCCTTATTATGTTTCGCATAGCGGAACTGTATTCCGCAATAAAATCCAGACTACGCAAATTCCTCAGGCGTTGTAAATCGCTCTTGTCGCTTAGCGGTTGAAGTTATTTGGCCGACCTGTCTGGATTAACGCTTTCAAGCCAGTTCAGCGACAAAGCCTGCTGGATTAACGAATTTCGCTGTGCGAAACTGAATTTTGATTTCTTGACTCGCCGATTTTTCCTGTGCCAGCATCCGGCCGGCGATCGGTGCCCCCCTACCCGATCCACGAGGATTTCCCATGGACAAGCGCAAACGCATCGACACCGAAATCGACCTGCAGGCTCTGGAGCCCGATCGCCAGTTCGTCACTGCCCTGGCACGTGGCCTGGAGCTGCTGCGCTGCTTCCGTCCCGGTGAGCGTCACCTGGGCAACCAGGAACTGGCAGCACGCAGTGGCCTGCCGAAAGCCACGGTGTCGCGCCTGACCTACACCCTCACCCGCCTTGGCTACCTGCAGTACCTGGAGAATCTGGGCAAATACGCCATCGACACCGGCGTGCTGGCGCTGGGGTATGCCCACTTGAGCGGCCTCGACGTGCGCCGCCAGGCACGGCCGCTGATGCAGGAACTGGCCAATATGACCCAAAGCTCGGTGTCGCTGGGCGCCCGCGACCGTTTGAGCATGGTCTATGTCGAGAACTGCCAGGGTCCCGGTCCGTTGACCCTGCGCCTGGACATCGGCTCGCGCATTCCCATGGCCAGCACCGCCATGGGCCGTGCCTACCTGGCCGCACTGCCCGACCCCGAGCGCGACCTGCTGCTTGACCAGCTCCGCGCCCGCCACAGCGACACCTGGCCTGCGCTGCGCACGCAGCTGGACAAGGCCTTTCGTCAGTACCAGGACCACGGCTACTGCCTGGCGGTCGGCGAATGGCAGAAAGATATCAACGCCGTCGGCGTGCCCCTGATCCATCCCGACGGTTCCGGTGTCGTCGCCTTCAGCTGTGGGGGACCGGCCTTCGTGCTGCGCCAGCACATGCTCGAAGACGACCTGGGACCGCGTCTCGCGCACCTGGTGCGCACTGTCGAAGCCACTCTGGGCCGACAATAACTCCAAGAGGTCTTGCATGATCAACGATCAGGAAACACTCACCCTGCTGCTCGACAGCCTGTCGCGTTTCGTCCGCGAACGCTTGGTGCCCGCCGAGCATGAGGTGGCGGAACACGACCGGATTCCGGCGTCCATCATCGAGGAAATGCGCGAGTTGGGCCTGTTCGGCCTGTGCATTCCCCAGGATTACGACGGCCTGGGTTTGAGCATGGAAGAAGAAGTCCTGGTCGCCTTCGAGCTGGGCAAGACCTCGCCGGCATTCCGTTCCCTGATCGGCACCAACAACGGCATCGGTTCCCAGGGCCTGATCATCGATGGCACTGAAGCGCAGAAGCGCCACTACCTGCCACGCATGGCTTCGGGTGAGCTGATCGGCTCGTTTGCCCTGACCGAACCCGGCGCCGGTTCCGATGCAGCGGCGCTGCGTACCAGTGCGGTGCGTGACGGCGACAGCTATGTGCTCAACGGCACCAAGCGCTTCATCACCAACGCCCCGCAAGCCGGCATCTTCACCGTCATGGCCCGTACCAACCCGCAGATCAAAGGTGCGGGCGGTATCTCGGCGTTCATCGTTGAAGCCGGCACCCCCGGCCTGTCGCTGGGCAAGGTCGACCAGAAGATGGGCCAGAAAGGCGCGCATACCTGCGACGTGATCTTCGAAAACTGCCGCATTCCGGCGGACAACCTGATTGGCGGTGTAGAGGGCGTCGGTTTCAAGACTGCCATGAAAGTGCTCGACAAGGGCCGCCTGCACATCGCCGCAATCTGCGTGGGTGCTGCCGAGCGCATGCTCAACGATGCCCTGACCTATGCGCTGGAACGTCAGCAGTTCGGCCAGCCGCTGGCGGAGTTCCAGTTGATCCAGGCCATGCTTGCCGATAGCCAGGCGGAGATCTATGCAGCGCGCTGCATGGTGCTCGACGCTGCGCGCAAACGTGACCTCAAGCAGGACGTTTCGATGGAAGCGTCGTGCTGCAAGATGTTCGCCTCGGAAATGTGCGGGCGCGTGGCTGACCGTGCCGTGCAGATCTTTGGTGGCGCCGGTTACGTCGCCGAATACGGCATCGAACGTTTCTACCGTGATGTGCGCCTGTTCCGCATTTACGAAGGCACCACGCAGATCCAGCAACTGGTGATCGCGCGCAACCTGATCCGTCGTGCGGGGAACCGCTGATGCACGAGCGCGATGCAATCCTTGCCGAACTGCCTGAACGCCTGCACCTGCTGCTGGACCGTCACGGCCGTGAACACGCCGCCAGCCCTGCCCTGCATGAGGGGGATATAACCCTCAGCTACGGTGAACTACGCCTTGCTGTAGACCTGCTGCAGGCGCAGTTGGTCCAGGACGGCGTGCGCGGCGGTGACCGGGTGATGCTGGTGGCGGAGAACTGCCGCTTGCTGGTCGCCGCTCTGCTCGCCCTGAGTCGCCTGGATGCCTGGGCGGTGGTGGTCAACGCACGCTTGTCGGCCAGTGAGCTGGACACCCTCGAGCGCCATTGCACGCCGCGCCGGGTACTGTTCGCCAGCGCCGCTTCGAGCAGTGCCGCACGCCATGCCGAGCGGGTCGGCGCGCAGCCACGTGAAGTAGCCCACCTGGGCAGCTTTCATCTCGGTGAGCTGAACAGCACCTGCCTGGTTGAACCGGTGGAGCACAACGCCGCCGGGCAAGTCGCCGCGATGATCTACACCACTGGCACCACCGGTGAACCCAAGGGGGTGATGCTCACCCACCGCAACCTGCTGTACATCGCCTGCACTGCCAGTCGCCTGCGTCAGTTGCGCCGTGATGACCGGGTGTATGCAGTGCTGCCGATTTCCCATGTGTTCGGCCTGACCGCCGTGTGCCTGGCCAGCCTTTACAGTGGCGCCGCGTTGCAACTGCAGGCGCGCTTTGACGCCGCGGAACTGGCGCGGGCGCTGGCCGAAGACGGCATCACCCTGATGCAGGGCGTGCCCGCCATGTTCGCCCGCTTGCTGGAGCTTGCCGACAGTGATGGCCTTGAACTGCGCGCACCGCAGTTGCGCTTCATGTATGCCGGCGGCTCGCCGCTGGACATGAGCTTGAAGGATGCCGTCGAGCAACGCTTCGGTGTGCCGCTGCACAACGGCTATGGCCTGACCGAAAGCTCGCCCACCGTTAGCCAGACCCGCATTGAAGCGCCGCGCCGTGATACTTCGGTGGGCCGGCCGATTCCAGGGCTGGAGATTCTCTTGCTCGACAACGCGCGGCAGAACGCCGTGCCGCGTGGTGAAGTCGGCGAACTGTGGGTGCGTGGGCCCAACGTCATGAAAGGCTACTACCGCGCCGCCGAACAGACCGCGCAGGTGTTGACCGCTGACGGTTGGTTGAACACCGGTGACCTGGCGCGTCAGGATGATGAAGGCGCGTTGTTTATTGTCGGGCGCAGCAAGGAACTGATCATTCGCTCGGGCTTCAACGTCTATCCGCCGGAAGTCGAAGCTGTACTCAATGCCTTCCCCGGTGTAGTGCTCTCGGCCGTGGTCGGGCGCCCGGTGGCGGGCAATGAAGAGGTGGTGGCGTTCGTTCAGGTGGCGGATGCCGAAAGCTTCGACCTGGTTGCACTCAAAGCGCACCTGGCCGAACACTTGTCACCGTACAAGCGACCCAGCCATGTACGGGTACTCACTGCCCTGCCCTGTGCAGCGACCGGTAAAGTGCTCAAGCATCAGCTCAAGGCCATGAGCCTCGCGTTCTGACGCCAGCTTCTACAGGATGTAGGAGCAACTGTCTGTCACCTGGTTAATGTAGGAGCGGATTTATCCGCGATGGACTGCGTAGCAGGCCCATCTTTTAGGGCCGCTACGCGCCCCATCGCGGATGAATCCGCTCCTACAGATGACATGGCTACCTTGAACCCAGCTAGGCCCTGATTGCCGCTGTCATCACCGCTCATCTACCAATTGCCGCTCCCCAGCCTGCTCCCTTGAAATGCCCCTTTGCTCTGCTAGCGTTAGGCGGGCTGTACAGGCGACACAAGGACGATTACCCCTCTGCCAGTTTGCAATGGAGGCAACTCATGAGCGCAGTCACCAGTTCAACCAACTTCGGTCACGGCTACCCTACTCCCGGACCACAAACGCCCACCGCACAAAAAGTGCTCGACCACGTGTTCTTTCTCTCGGAAAGCCAATGGAAGCAAGTCCGCGAAGAAGAGCAATTCGATTTCATCATCATCGGCACCGGTTTCTGTTCGCTGGCGTTCGCTGAACGCATTCTCGACAGTAAGCCGCAGGCGCGGATCCTGATGATCGAGCGCGGGCCGTTCTTCCTGCCCGAACACTTCCAGAACCTGCCGATCCCTTACCAGAAAACCCTCGGCGGTTTTTCCGAAACCTTCCCCTGGACCCTGTCTGCCCGCACCGCCAGCCAGCCGCCTGGTCATATCGGCTGGCAGCACGGGATGGTGCCGTTCTTCGGTGGCCGCAGCATCATGTGGAGTGCCTGGTGCCCGCGTCCTACCAAGGAAGAAATGGCGTTCTGGCCGGAGCAGACCATTTCCGCGGTGCAGGCCCGGTTTAAATCGGCCGAAGCACTGCTCAACGTGATCCCCGCCGACAAGATCGACACGCAACTGGATCCGCAACAGCGTGAACAGGTCACTCAGCAGCGTCCGGTGTACGGCACGATGCAGTTGTCTCTACAGGACATGCTCAACCGCAACATCGGCAAGATCGACTCGGCAACCCGCTGGCTGCCTGCGCCTCTGGCGGCGGCTGCCGATCGTGCCGGTGGCGTGGACTTTGCGAAGTTCTCCACCCCGGCAGCAATCATGGAACTGGCCAGTCGCCAGGCCGACCTTGCGACGCGGGGCAAGGGCAGCCCGCTGCGGATCGTCACCGAGTGTATTGTCGAACGCATTCACCAGCAGGATGGCGCTGCCACGGCCCTGCAGACCTCGCGTGGCGTGGTCAACGTCGGCAACGCCAAGCTGATCCTGGCAATGGGCACCCTTCCCCCCGCCACGCTGCTGATGAACTCCTTCCCACAGGTCAAACGCGCAGGTGACCGCTTTACCGCCCACTTCATCACCTCCGTGGTCGCCCGCGTGCCGCGCAAGGACTATCCGTTCGCTGACAAGCTCGGCGAGCTGGAGCTGGCCGCGATCTACCTGGCCGGACAGAACAAGCACAATGCCATGCAATACCATGTGCAACTGTCGGTGCTGTCTGATCGTGAGCCGCTGAAGAACGCGCAAAAAGCTGCGCGCTACATGCCGGATGTGGTGGCTACCGCGTCAATGGCGCAACTGGAGTCGTCGAAAGACCATCTGGTGTTCGTCTGTGCGGTGCTTGGCGAAATGGATTTCCGTAACCCGGAGAACCACTTCCATCGTAACGATCAGGAAGACCCGACCACTAACATAACCCTGCAGGTCCTGGCCAGTGAAAACGACCGCCTGACCTGGGACACCATGGATGAAGGCACCTTCCAGATGATGGAACGGGTCTTCGCGCCTGAAGGTAACGTCGAGTACTGGCACGGGGATCCGAACCAGGGCAGTTGGAGCGCCGAACGCCCCGGCGTCGAAGCCCGTCGGGTAGCCGGGCTGGTGCATGAGGGATCGACACTGTGGATTGGCGACAAAGATGAAGGTGTGGTCGGCCTGGACTACCGTCCCCATGGTGTGGAAAACGTGTATGTCACCGGTGGTGCACTATGGCCGGCCAGTGGCTCGTGGAACCCGACCATGACCATGGTGGCCCTGGCGCAGGACCTGGCTGATCAGCAGCTGGACAACGTCAATGCCGCAAACCAACAGCCGACATCGGATTTGACTGAGGTCTGATCCGTATTCCAGGCGTGACCGGGGCTGCTGCACAAGGTTATGTACAGCAGCCCCGGCTCTTTTCAGCACTCAATCCTCGTTACCGACCTTCGCCGTCAGCACATCGCCAATGGCATAAAAGTGCCCACCGGCAATGTAGTGCAGGCTGCGCAGTGCAGGGTCAGCCTGTTCGAAGTGCCAGTGACCGTCCTTGAATACCCGCGTATCGGCCCAGGCGTCGATGACTTCGCCAATGAACAGGTCGTAGGTGTCCTGGTTATGCGGCTCAGGCACCAGTCGACACAGCAGCCAGGCGGCACAACCGACCACGAACGGTTGTTCATGGCTGGGCATGCGCATCAGTTCGACACCGGCACGCTGCAGCTTGTCCGGCGTGTCGGCCAGGCTTTTGGTGCCCACATCATGAGTGAGCTGAACCTGGGCTGCGGTCGGCACCTGGATCACGAATACACCACTTTGCTCGACCAGGGCGCGGGTCTGCGTGGCCTTGTCGAGCACCACGGTGAGTTTCGGCGGCATGAAGTCCAGGGCACAGGCCCAGGCCGCCGCCATGACGTTGTCGACGCCCGCATGGCAGGCGGAGACCAGCACGGTGGGCCCGTGATTGAGCAAGCGGTAGGCCTTGGCCAGTTCGACCGGGGCGATAAAATCGTTCATGCAGCACCTTGATTCGGGCAGTGGATGAACGATTGTAAGCGCGTCGTTATCCGGCGTGCATCTCGCGTATCAGCTTCTTGTTGATCTTGCCGACGCTGGTTTTCGGAATCTCTTCGACAAACCGCACCTGCCGCGGCACCGCCCATTTGTTCAGACGCCCGCTGTCGACAAACTGTTGCAGGTGCTGCGCCAGGGCTGGCTGGTCCAGCTGCATACCCACGACGGTGACCACCAGGGCCAACGGCTGCTCGCCCCACTGCGCATCGGCAACACCCACGACCGCCACCGAATCGACGGCCGGGTGCTGGCTGATCAGGCTCTCCAGCGCCACCGAACTGATCCATTCGCCACCGGTCTTGATCACGTCCTTGATCCGGTCGCGAATCTGCACCACCCCGCGATCGTTGATACAGGCCATGTCGCCGGTGTGCATCCAGCCGCCTGCCCACAGCGCAGCGCCTTGCTCGGGTTCCTTGAGATAGCCCTGGGTCAGCCAGGGTGCGCGCACCACCACCTCCCCCAGGCTTTCACCGTCATGCGCCACGTCCTTGCCCTGCTCATCGACAATGCGCAGGTCCACCAGCGGGATCGGCACACCGGCGTTGATCCGCAGCGGCACCTGCTGCTCCATGGGCAGTGCCAGATCTTCGGCGCTCAGGCTGGTCAGGCACAGCAGCGGGCAGCTTTCGGACATCCCGTAACCGCAGTGCACGCGAATCCCGCGAGCACTAGCGCGTGCCGCCAGGCCCTGGGTCAAGGCGCTGCCGCCGAGGAGCATTTTCCAGCCGCCCAGATCAGTCTGCCGGCCTTCTTCGCAGTCGAGCATCATCTGCAGCAGGGTCGGTACGCAGTGCGAGAAGGTCACCTGCTCTTCACGGAACAGGCGCACCAGCTGGTTGGGTTCGTAGCGCCCGGGGTAAACCTGCTTGATTCCCAGCGCGGTGGCCACATAGGGCACGCCCCAGGCATGCACATGGAACATCGGCGTGATCGGCATGTACACATCGCCCGAACGCAGCAACGGCTCGCCGCCACAGGCAGCGAAGGTGCCCAGCTCGTTGAGCGTATGCAGCACCAGCTGGCGATGGGTGAAATACACGCCCTTCGGATTACCGGTGGTGCCGGTGGTGTAGAACAGCGTCGCCAGTGAGTTCTCGTCGAAATCGGGGAACTCGAACTGGCTGCCCGCGGCTGCGAGCAAGGCTTCGTACTCGCCGCGCACCGGCAGCCCGGTGGCACAGGGTTCAGCATCGCTGAAGCGGATATAGCCCTCGACCGTGTTCAGCTCACCTTGCAACTGCTCCATCAGCGGCAGGAAATCGTCATGCACCAACACCAACCGGTCCTCGGCGTGGTTCATGGTGTAGAGGATCTGCTCGGCCGACAGGCGCACATTGACCGTGTGCAGGACCGCGCCAAGCATCGGCACGGCAAAGAAGCATTCCAGCGCGCGATGGCTGTCCCAGTCGAGCAAGGCCACGGTATCGCCCGGCTTGACCCCGGCCTCGACCAGCACATTGGCCAGGCGCTGGATGCGTTCAAGCAGGGTCGTGTAGGTGTAGCGCAGCTTGTCGGCGTAGACGATTTCCTGGCCGGGCTGATAGCGCACGCCCGACAGCAGCAGACGCTTGATCAGCAATGGGTAGCTGTAAGCCCCCGGAGCTGGAGCGATGACGCGAGTGTTGATCATTTCTGCATCCTTCACAGTTGTTCGGCGTCAAGCAGGAACAGGCTGGCACTGCCGGCCTTGACGGTGGCGCTGAGCGACTGGATACGCGGCAGCAGGCGGGCGAAGTAGAAACGCGCGGTGCCCAGCTTGCTGGCATGGAACGCGCTGTGTGCGTGCTGCTCGAGGGCGACATCGGCCATCTGCGCCCACATGTAGGCGTACAGCGTGTAGCCGAACACATGCAGGTATTCGACCGCTGCGGCGCCGATTTCCTGAGGGTTGCCTTGCGCACGGTCGAGGACCCAGGCCGTCAGTTCTTCGAGATTGTCGACGGCGGCCAGCAGCGGCGCGCTGAACTCGGCGCGTGATGGGTCAAGCCCTTGGGCGAATGCTTTGATCTGTGCGCACAGCACGTTCAGCGTGCGGCCACCGTCGGCAACCAGTTTGCGCCCCACCAGGTCCATGGCCTGGATACCGTTGGTACCCTCGTAGATCTGAGTAATGCGGCAGTCACGAATCAGCTGTTCCTGGCCCCATTCACGGATGTAACCGTGGCCGCCAAATACCTGTTGGCCATGCACGGTGGTTTCCAGGCCCATGTCGGTGAGGAACGCCTTGGCCACCGGCGTCAACAACGCCACCTGTGCTTCGGCGTTACCGCGCTCGGCGGCGTCTTCGCTGTATTTGGCCAGGTCCAGTTGCAGCGCCACATAGGTGGAAAATGCGCGCCCGCCTTCGTTCAGGGCTTTCATGGTCAGCAGCATGCGCCGCACGTCCGGGTGCACGACGATCGGATCGGCCACCTGCTCGGCCGCTACCGGGCCGGTCGGTGCGCGGCTTTGCAGGCGCTCGCGGGCGTAGTCGATTGCGTTCTGGTAGGAGCGCTCGCCCAACGCCAGGCCCTGGATACCGACGCCCAGGCGTTCGTAGTTCATCATGGTGAACATGGCATTCAAGCCTTTGTTCAGATCGCCGACCAGATAGCCGATGGCGCCATCGAAGTTCATCACACAGGTGGCCGAGGCCTTGATCCCCATCTTGTGTTCGATGGAGCCACAACCGAGGCTATTGGCCTCGCCCAGCGATCCATCCGCTTCGACCATCACCTTGGGCACCAGGAACAACGAGATGCCCTTGGCCCCTTTTGGCGCATCCGGCAGCTTGGCCAGCACCAGGTGGATGATGTTCTCGCTCAGGTCCTGCTCGCCACCGGTGATGAAAATCTTCGTCCCGGTGATCTGGTAGCTGCCGTCAGCCTGAGGCTCGGCGCGGGTGCGGATCAAGCCCAGGTCGGTACCGGCATGCGGTTCGGTGAGGCACATCGAGCCGGTCCAGCGGCCTTCGTACATGGCCGGCAGATACTGGGCCTTGAGAGCGTCGCTGGCGTGATTGAGCAACGACAGGCAGGCCCCGGCAGTGAGCATCGGGTACAGACCAAACGACAGGTTGGCGGCGTTGAGCATTTCCTCGACCTGGGCGCCAATGACCTTGGGCATGCCCATGCCGCCGTACTCCACGGCGCCTGCGACACCGACCCAGCCATCTTCGGCATAGGTGCGATAGGCCTGGGCGAAGCCATCGGGGGTGATTACCCGGCCGTCTTCCCAGCGGCAACCTTGCTCATCGCCACTGCGGTTCAACGGCGCCACTACCTGGGCGATGACCTTGCCCGCCTGTTCGAGAATGGCCTTGGCCGTGTCGGCGTCGACATGCTCGGCCAACGCCGGAATCCGTGACCAGATGGCCGGAATGTCGAAGACCTCGTTGAACAGGAAATCCATGTCGCGCAAAGGTGGACGGTAATCAGACATGATGCGAATACTCGACTTCTTTGGTGGTGTTTTGCAGCCCGCTGCCAGGAAC
>OEPS010000543.1_pt1 | contig 13199 bp, 11 predicted proteins | sample 1539411 | NCBI WGS metagenome assembly OEPS01 (sample SAMN02671747, study PRJEB22543) | soil metagenome | biome: bacteria | place: China:Hunan Province, Lengshuijiang City | collected 2012-10-15 | depth 0.08m m | reverse complement strand
TTTATGGGGAGGTGACGCAAATGTTGATGGACATTGTCTCGTTTTGCATGTGTTCACTGTGGTCGTGGACTTGAACCCATGAACCACTAGACCGCGGGGCGCGGGGTTCTCCAATTTCGATGAACTATCGGATCAGAATCTACGTTGGAGCGATCGTAGTCTCAGCGCTTGCCATAACGGCGGCGCTGTTCGTGTTGTACCAAGACCGTCCGGAGCGATGGCTCACCGCGATTGTCTGCATGGCGGGTTGGGGCCTGGTTGCACAGCTCTTCGGCCATCAGGTCGGTGGGAGCTCGACGGGAAGCATTGCCTCAATGCCCTATCTCGCCGGCGCGTTTCTCGTCCCCGGATGGGAGATGCTGGGTGCGATCTGCGCCGCTGAGGTGGTTGTCGCGGTCGTGCACCGACGCGCTCCGATTAAGGCGGTCTTTAACGTTGCTCAGATCACTCTCGGGTTCGGGCTGGCGATTCTCGTCTATCGTTTGCTCGGCGGTGCCTCACTTCTTTCGAACAGCGAATTCCATCCGATTGCGTTTTGCGCTGGAATTCTCGTAGCCCTGTCGGTGAATACCTTCGCTGTTAGTGGCGTGCTTGCGATCACCACGAACAGGAATGTGGGCACCGTCCTACGCGGAATCTCGAGAGGATCCGTCTTTTACGACGTGCTGTCTGCCCCGCTCCCCTATCTCTTCGCACAACTCTTCGTTGCAAAAGGCGTCGTCGGCGCGCTGATGCTAGCGGTCCCGTTATTGGCCGTACGCCAAATCTTCGTCACTGCGTGGAAGCTGGAGCAGGCAACCCAGGATCTACTGCAACTGATGGTAAAGGCAATTGAGGCAAGAGATCCGTACACGTCGGGTCACTCCCAGAGAGTGCAGGCATATGCGATGATCATTGGTCGCGCCGCGGGTCTCTCGGGCCGAGCAGTGGAGAGGCTAGGCAAAGCGGCGTTACTGCATGATGTAGGAAAGATTCACGAGATGTACGCTCCGATACTGCGAAAAGCTGACAAGCTTACGATTGAAGAGTGGGCGATTATGAAGACGCATCCGGTGAAAAGTGCAGAACTCGTCGCCGCTGTATCTCACCTTCGCGATATTGTTCCAGCGATTCGCCACCATCACGAGAACTGGGACGGGACCGGTTACCCCGATGCGATACGGGGCGAAACAATCCCACAATTCTCCCGGATTATCGCAATCGCGGACACCATCGACGCGATGACAACGACGCGGCCATATCGATCGGCGCGCTCCCTCGAGCAGGTCCGTGCCGAGCTTGCGAACATGTCTGGTCGGCAATTTGACCCCCAGCTGTGCAGCGCAGTACTCGAAGGGGCATTCTTCACGAAGCTCGGTGCTGCGGTGGCGGAGAAGGCCGATACGCCAAGCGCATTGGTTGCGCCCGTGCTACAGTCCGCGTGAGCTGCGCCTAACGGCGATCTGGGGCTTTGATTTACTAATCAGCGAACTTGCTGAGCAATGGGTGGCGCGATGGATACAATTCTCGCCGGTTCTTCATTTGGTACGCTCGAACCAGAGCACGCGCCTCTGCCGTCTTGCCGCGTTGATCCAAAGCGAGCGCGATGCTAACGGTGGCGTCTTCCTGACCGGGGCGCCCCAAGAGTCGTTCGTTTAGTGCGAGTAGCTCGGTCAAAGTTGAATCGTCGCACCGCGTTCCGCCCGTAACGGCCGCCAGCACGTGCGCGGCAAGAAAGTCGCAACGGCCGTGTGTCGTAAGCGGGATGTCCTTGACCAAGGCGAGTCGCTCCGTTGCGATCTTGTGCGCACCCACTAGCGCGGCAACGCCAGCGATGGCGACGTGCATTGAAAGGTCCGCCGCCGCCGGGTGATCGGCAAACAGCGCGAGGAGCCGATGCATCTCGGTCTCTGCCGCGGCGAAGTCGCCCTGATCGGTCGCTGCTTGGAGCATGTGCGTAAGGCTTAGCGCCTCATCGACCGGATGCCTGCTCCGACGCGCTAAGCGCAAAGCCTCTTCGAGTAGTGCCCGCATACGATCGAACTCGCCGGTCAGTCGGAATGCGATTGACGAGATACGAATCGCTTGGGACATCCGCTTGCTCATTGTCTTCCGATAAATGCTTAGATATTCGCTCGATGCGTTTATCGCCTCATTAGGGTCACCGAATTCGTATTCGTAGATCATTCGAGATCTGAGAGCATGGAGTCGCTCACGTGGAGTCTTCGCCACTACCGTCGAGACAATCCTGGCGACTGTCTGAGCTGTTAGTGCGTCTGATTCACCATAGGCGACCATCATGCCGATCGCGGCTGCGGACAGTCGATGTTCGATCGACGCGTCCACGCAGTTAACACATAACAGAACTTGGTCCACGAAGTGATCGATTCGCTGTCCGTCGAGCCGAGCCGAGAGAATTGCTAGCTCATTCTCGGAATGCGCGCGCGCCGCGCCGCCCGCGAGTCTTGTTTCTATCTCGAGCGCCCACCTGCAATTGTCCTGTCGGTCAAGCCGAGAACCACCGGCCTCAAGGAAGGTGCGGCGCTCATTCAGAACTGTGAGCCGCTGATCATCGGAAATGCAAAGCGTAAGTGCTTTCAAGAGTAGCTCGGCAGCTTGCCGGACAGCGCCCACTGTCCCCATGTGACGCCCGGTTTGTATGACCAGGTCGAGCGCCGTCTCTGTCGCCCCCGCCGCCCCCCAGTGGCTCGCCGCCTGCCACGCCAGATTCGGATCCGTCGCCCCTCGCTCGATCTCCTCCGTCAAATACGCCGCGATCGCCCGGTGCAGCATCAGCGCCGCGCTTGGTCCCATCTTCTGCAGCGCCGCGTCGCTGAGCAGGCTGTGTCTCGCCACGATCCGATCCGCCGTGCACACCACCAACCCGCTCTTCTCCAGCTCCTCCACGCACCCGATCACCTGCCACCGCTGCATTCCCAGCACCGCCTCGAGAACCCCAACCGTCGCATCGCCTTCCAGTAACGCGATCGCCTGCATCGCGAACAGCGCCGCCTTGTCCAGTCCGCCCACCCGCTCGTCGATCAGCGCATCGAGCGACACCGGCACCCGCCCACGATCCTTCGTCTCCCGCCAGTGCGACAGGAGCTCCGTCATGTAGAGTGGAATCCCGTCGCTTCGCTCGGTGCACCACTCCGCCAGCCCGTCCTCGTCGTGGATCCCCAGCGCCTCGCAGAGGGCAAGCGCCAGTGCCCGTGACTTCTCCACGCCAAGCCGCGGCAGCCTGTGCACGACCAGCTGCCGCCGGTCGATCCCCTCCAGCAGCGCCCCCTCGCCCAGCGTCCGCGTCGTCATCACCACCAGCAGCTGCCGCGCGCGGTTCGATCCTATGATCTCCTTCAGCACCTCGAGCGACACCCGATCAATCCAGTGCACGTCCTCGATCAACAGGTACAGCGGCCGCTCCCCTGCGATCGCGTCGATCAGGTCGCGCAGCGACGCACGCATCGCTGCGTGCAGGAACGCCGCGCCCCCGTACTCGTCGGGGTCGAGCTGCTCGTGGGGATCGTAGGACCCCAGCCGCTTCACGAGCTTGAGTGCGTCCGGCGAGCAGCCTAACGCACCAGGCATCCGCAGCAGCTGCGGCGCGAGCTCCATGAACAGCGCCAGCGGCCGCTCCATCGCATCGGCATGACATTCGACGCGCACGATGCGGGCCCCCTTCATCGCCGAGATGTTCGCGAACTCCGTCAGCAGCCGCGTCTTGCCGATCCCGGGCGGGCCGTGGACGACGCAGGTGTGCCCGACACCCCCCGCCACCTGCGTCGCGACATTGGCGAGCACCTCGAGGCTGTCCTCACGCCCGACAAGGGCGATCTTCCCCGCCGCCGACGCTGGCGGATACGAGATCCGCTCCGAGATGCGGTTGCGCAGCAGCGACGCCGGCAACCGCAGGTCGGCGTACGTCCCGCCCATCTCCTCGATGTACCCGTCGATCATCCGCAGCGCCTCGCGCTTGTCCCCGCGCAGCGCGGTGAATTCGGCGAGCGTCAGCGTCGCCTCTTCGTTGAGCGGATCGAGGACGAGACACTGCCGCGCGAGCTTTGCCGCTTCGTCCCAGCTGTTCCGGCGCCGCGCCTCGCCCAACGCGCGAACGAGCACCCCGCGGATCGAACGGCCGGCCTTCTCCCGCGTCCGCTCCAGCCAGGTCAGGAACGGCGCCGACGCGTTCGGCGCATAGCCCGGAAAGACCGCGACCGCTTCCTCCGGAGGGAGCGGCGAAAGCGCGAGCGTACGCTCGTCGGCACAGTCGAAATCGGCGAGCGCCGCGCGCTCACCCAGCAGGTAGTGCTCGCGCGTCGTCTCGATCGGCGCGCCCATCTGGCGCAGCTTGTAGACCGACTGCCGCAGGCAGTGCCCCGCTTCGCGCGGCTCGCTGTTCCACCAGAAGTATTCAGCCAGCGCCGAGCGCCGCACCGGCCGGCCGCGCTCGACGATGAGATGGGCCAGAATCCCGAACAGGATCTCGGAGCTCCCCTCGAGGTGCCCCTTCTCGAGCCGGATCGAGCACTCGGCGATCGCCTTCAGCTTGATCATCGCCCCTCCGCCCGGTGGGCGGTGTCACGGTCGCGTGTTCGGGCCGTCGAGGGCGTGGCTTCGTCGCCGCGGTGCTGGTGCTTCCTCGAAGCTGGATGACACGCTCGGCTCGTGCGTCATCCGGCCGTCATCCGGGTGCCAGATAATGACTTATCCAAAGCCGCCCGGGAAGAGGGGAGCCTGTTCGGCCGGCCGGCGGGGTTGCGGCGTTAGGCCGGAGCGCACCACCTTCCAAATCCGGAAATCGGGTCGCGACGGGACGGGGCCGCTCGGTCCCCTGAACCTGCATCGCGCCGAGCCCTAGCCCCGAGATGCGCCGCACACTCCCGATCTCGCTCTTCGTCGCAGCCATCGCCGCCGGCGCCACGGGCTGCAGCAACGGCAACGCACCGGCCGTCAGGCCGCGGAGCTACCAACTCGTGTCCTACGGCGGGGCGGCGCTCCCGGTCACGCTGCGCCTCATCGTCGAGAGCTCGACGCTGCCCGGCGGCCCGACGGTGACCTGCGACGACAAGCTCACCGCGTCGAGCCTCGAGCTTCGGAAGCCAGCGCAGTTCACGCAGACCGATTCCCACCTCCTCGTCTGCGATGACGGTCGCCCCAATGGGGTGAGCCAGCAGCTGCTGCGCGGGACTTATGACACCGGCGCTGACACCGTCGTGCTCAGCGCCGACGTCGGGAGCGGGACGCAGTACGTCAGCCTGGCGCGCATCAGCACCGATGGGCTGACGATCTATCGCCGTGAAGCAAGGTCCACCGTTGGCGCGACGACCATCGATCCGACGCAGCTCGTCTTCCGGAGCGTGCAGAACTGATTACCGCCGCGCGACAAACCGGCCAGATCGTGCCGGGCCGGCCGGGCCGCGCCTAACGCTTCACCGGCCCCGCGATCAGCTCCTCGATCTTCACCCCGTCCGCCTCGCCCTGGAAGTTCAGTACGATCCGGTGCCGCAGCACCGGCAGCGCGACGGCGTTGACGTCCTCGAGATCTGGATACGGCCGCCCGTCCATCGCCGCCCGCGCCTTCGCGCCGAGCACCAGGTACTGCGACGCCCGCGGCCCCGCCCCCCAGCTGACATAACGCTTCACCTCCGCCGACGCCTCGGGGTCATCGGGACGCGTCCGCCGCGCCAGCGACACCGCGTGCGACACCACCACCGGCGCCGCCGGCAGACGCCGCACCAGGTGCTGCAGCGCCACCAGCTGCCCGGCGTTCAGGATGTGCCTGACGTTCGGTGCCTCGTCCCCCGTCGTCCCCATCACGATCTGCTCCTCCTCGGCGCGCGACGGGTAGCCCACGCTCAGCGCGAACATGAACCGGTCGAGCTGCGCCTCGGGCAGGGGATAGGTCCCCTCCTGCTCGATCGGGTTCTGCGTCGCCAGCACGAAGAAGGGGGCGGGGAGGGCGTGCGTCGTCCCGCTCGAGGTCACCGTGTGCTCCTGCATCGACTGCAGCAGCGCGGCCTGCGTCTTCGGCGGCGCGCGGTTGATCTCGTCGGCGAGGACGATGTTCGCGAAGATCGGCCCGCGCGCGAAGGTAAAGGCGCGGCCGCCGTCGCGCTCCTCGAGAATCTCCGTGCCCGTGATGTCGCCGGGCATGAGGTCGGGGGTGAACTGCACCCGCGAGAAGCTGAGGTCGAGCGCCTCGGCCACCGTCCGGACGAGCAGCGTCTTCGCCAGCCCGGGGACGCCGATCAGCAGTGCGTGACCCCCAGCCAGAAGCGCCGCCACGAGGTTGTCCACCACCTCGTGCTGCCCGACGATCCGCTGCGCGATCTGCGCGGTGATCGCCTTGCGCGCCCCGGCGAGCTTCGCGAGGAGCTCGAGATCGGAGCTGTCCGACCGTGTCGCGTCAGGCGCGGTCACGCGGCCGGACCCTGCATCAGGGGAGGGTGAACTCGGCCCGCTGCTCGAGCGGATAGTTCGAGCTGGCCAGCGTCGCGACGACGGTGAAGCGGCCGTGCGCGTTCTCCGGCGTCCACCCTTCCTCGTAGACGTGCGCGTCGTCGCTGCCTAACGGCTTCGTCATGAACGCCGAGGTGAACATCCTCGTCGTGCTCCACCGCCAGACCTCGGCGCCGGTCGAGTCGAGCACCGCGAAGTCGTGCGTCATCGCCGTCGGGAAGTCGATCTCCACTCCCTTCGCGCTGGCGTTGGTGACGGCGAGGTCGAACTTCACCTCGCGGTCGTCGCTGTCGCCCGCAGCCGTGGGAACGTCGACGCCGAGCTTGGCGACGAGGGGGGCCGAGAGGGGTGCGCGCTTGTGCCTAACGTTGACCGTTCTGGCGGTGGACTCGGATGAGCGGGTGCGGGGACCGCAGGCGAAGGCGACGAGGCCGCAGGCGAACAGGGTGGTGATGACGCGGGTCTTCATGTCGAGCTGGCGGGCTGCTGGGCGCGGTAGGGGGCGAACGAGCGCGGAGCAACCGGCGGAAGCTCACAAACCGTTCGAACCCATCTTATCAACAGCAGGACGAATAGTCAACGTGAGCGTAACCTCGTAAGTGGCGATCGGGCAGCGAGTTGGTGACCCAGGATCGCACTTCGGCCCCTCTTCGCCCACCCGGTCCCGGGAGCTTGTGAAATTTTTCTCAAGCCTCTAGATTCTGGTGCTGCATGAGAAAGGGGCCAGGGGTCGGGGGTCAGGGCTCGAGCCCTGGCGATGAGGGGCCGGGAGCCGGCGCGTACGCCGGCTTCGGGATGCAGTTCGTCGTCGCCCTCCTCCTCTTCCTCTACCTCGGACAGTGGGCCGACCGGCGACTCGGCACTTCGCCGGTCTTTCTCCTCGTCGGGGTCTTCGTCGGCGCGGGTGGTTCCTTCTACGCGATGTATCGAAAGCTGATGGCCGCACAGGAACGGGATGACGAAGCGAGGCGCGCGGCGAAGCAGGCCGCGGCCGCGCAGCGCGACACGAACGAGGGGCCGCGCTGATGGCGTCGCGCTCCCCCGTCCTCGTGTCGCACTCGTCCACCCTCGGCGCGGTCATCCGCTTCGCCGCGTTCGGTGCCGTCGCGACGCTGGTCGTCGGCCTCCTCCTCGCGATGGCGTATACCGGCATCGCGGAGCGGCGCGCGATCATCATCGGCGCCTGCATCGCCCTCCCGCTCCAGGTCGCGACCTTCGCCGGGGTGCGATCCGTCTCGCGCGAGCACGTCATCTCGGCGTGGATGGGGGGGACGCTCGTCCGCTTCGTCGCCCTCGTCGTCTATGGATTCCTGGTGGTGAAGGCGCTCGCGCTCCCCTCGGGAGCGGCGCTCGTCAGCTTCGCGGCGTTCCTCTTCGCCCTGACGCTCATTGAACCTCTGCTGCTGAACAGATCATGATCGGCGCTCGTACCCTCGTCCTCGCCTTCGCCGCACAGATCGCCTTCGCCGCGCCCGCGTTCGCGCAGGTCGAGGCGCCCGACGCGCACACCGCGACGCCCGCGACGGCACACGCCACCGCGCAGGAGACAGGTCACGGTCCCGTCGCCCAGGACGGCGATGACGTCGAGGGGCCGGTCGACATCATCACCCCGCACATCACCGACTCCCGCGTCATCGACGTCCCGTGCTGGAATCATGGGACGCTGATGTGCGAGTACGAGCTCCCGACGTGGAAGCCGGTGATGATCGGCGGCTACGCGCTCGACCTCTCGCCGACCAAGCACGTCGTCATGCTGCTCGTCGCCGCCCTCCTCTGCTGCCTGGTGCTGATCACCGCGGCGCGGGCGCATGCGCGGCACAGCCACGCGATCGGGCGGCCGAAGGGATTCGCGGCCGGCATCGAGTCGATGGTCCTCTACATCCGCCAGGAAGTGGCGATCCCCAACCTCGGCCACCACGGCGAGAAGTACGCGCCCTTCATCCTGACGCTGTTCTTCTTCATCATGTTCGCCAACCTGCTCGGGCTCATCCCCTACGGGTCCACGGCGACGGGGAACATCTCGGTCACGGCGACGCTGGCGATCATCACTTTCATCGTCGTCGAGATCGCCGGGATGCGCGCGCTCGGCGCGGGCTACCTGAACACGGTCTTCTACTGGAACAAGGACCTCCCGCTCTACATGCGGATCCCGCTGTTCCTCATCATGACCCCGATCGAGATCATCGGAAAGTTCACCAAGCCGTTCGCGCTGACGATTCGTCTCTTCGCCAACATGACGGCGGGACACATCGTCGTGCTCGCGCTGATCGGGCTGATCTTTCTCTTCCACAACCCGTTCTCGGCGGCGCCGTTCTTCATGGCGGTGCTGATCATGGTGCTCGAGCTGTTCGTGGCGCTGCTGCAGGCGTTCATCTTCTCGCTGCTGGCGGCGGTGTTCATCGGGCAGATCCGCGAAGCGGCCCATTGATCCAGGCGTTGCCTGGATCAATGCGGTTTCATCAGGAGCCGGTGGGGCCCCAGCCCCATCGGGCACACTCCGAGAGCGTCATTGCTGTACCGCATGGAACGCCGCTCCGCTCCATGCGCGCTGTAGCCAGCCGGGTGGCTGGTGAAGTCCGTTGAGGCCCGGACCTCGGTGACGGACATCGTCAGGCGAAGCGCTGCCTGGCGCGAGAGCGAAAGTGCACGACGACGAAATACCTAACGGAGCAATACCCATGGTCGAAATTCTTCCTCTCCTCCAGGCGGCGACGACGGTCACGACCTCGCCCGCCGGGCTGGTCGCGGTCGGTGCCGGCTTCGGCGCCGGCCTCGCGGTGATCGGTGCCGGTCTCGGCATCGGCCGCATCGGTGGCCAGGCGGTCGAAGGGATGGCGCGGCAGCCGGAAGCGGCGGCTCGCATCCAGACGGCGGCGCTGATCCTCTCCGCGCTGATCGAGGGCGTCGCGCTGTTCGGCGCCGTCATCGCGTTCCAGCTCGCTGGCAAGATCCCGAATCTGTAAGCCACAGTCGCCACGGCGCGTCCGGGACGCGCCGTGGTGCTGGCCTCTTCAACTCTTTCGTCTCATGCGCGCCTCGTTCCTCTCGATCGCCTTGCTCCTCGCATCGGCCTCCCCCGCGTTCGCCGCCGAGGAAGCCGCCGCCAAGACCGACCTCCTCAGCCCGCACGGCGGCCTGATGGTCTGGACGCTGCTGATCTTCGTCGTCCTCTTCTTCATCCTGTCGCGCTACGCGTTCGGGCCGATCACGCGCGCTGTCGAGGCGCGCGAGCAGGCGCTCCAGGACGCGATCGACCAGGCCAGGCGCGACCGGGAGGAAGCGGCCCGCATCCTCGCCGAGCACCGCGCGCAGCTCGAGGGCGCGCGCGGGGAGGCGCAGAAGATCATCGCCGAGGGGCGCGCGGTCGGCGAGAAGCTCCGCACCGAGATGCTCGAGGAGACGCGCACCCAGCAGCAGGACATGCTCGAGCGCGCGCGGCGCGAGATCGCCGGCGAGCGCGATCGCGCCATCGCCCAGATCCGCGAGGAGGCGGTGGACCTCGCGATCGCCGCTGCCGGCAAGGTGATCGAGAAGAACCTCGACGACAGCGTGAACCGGAAGCTGGTCGAGGGCTACCTCGCCAGCGCCAGCGTCCGCGGCAACTGATGCGTCCCGTCACGATCGCCCGCAACTACGCGGAGACCCTCCTCACCCTCGCGCAGAAGGCCGAAGATCCGCGCGGGTGGGGGAAGATGATCTCCGACGTCTCGGCGGCGATGGGCAGCGACGTCACGCTCCGCCGTTTCCTCGAATCGCCGAGGGTCAGCGCCGACCAGAAGAAGGACATCCTCGGCAAGGCGTTCGCCGACCGCGCGCCGCGGCTATTCGTCCGCTTCCTCCAGGCGCTGGTGACGAACCGCCGGCAGATGCTGATCCCGCAGATCGCCACCGAGTACTTCGCGCTCCTCGACGCCGCCGAGAACCGGGTGCACGCCGACGTCACCCTCGCCAGGCAGCCGACCGACGAGGAGACCGCGCGCATCGCGGCGAGCCTCCGCAAGGCGCTCGGCAAGGACATCGTGCCTCACGTGCGTGTCGACCCGAGCATCATCGGCGGCGTCGTCGTGAAGATGGGCGACACGGTGATGGACGGCTCGGTGCGGCGCCGGCTCGGGATCCTCCGCAGGGCGATGCTCGCCGGGGGAACGCCGAAGTAGCGCGGCCGGCGGGGATCTTGCCTAACGGGGGTCAGGGGTCAGGTGTCAGGGACGGCGGCGTGATGCGCATCGCCTGACCCCTGACCCCTGACCCCTTCGTCATCTCGCCGGGTGGCGTGGCGGCCGATCCCGCGCTACGATGCACGCCTGACCCTCGCCCACGATCATGATCGCTCTCGCCGCGCTCCTCCTCGCCGTCCAGCAGCAGCCCGATACCTTCGTCACCGCGCCATCGGGTCGTCCGCCGTCGACGGCGCGGCAGCGGGCGAACTACACCATCACGGCGCGGCTGGACGAGGAGGCGCAGAAGCTCGTCGCGGCGGGGCGGATGGTGTACGTCAACAACTCGCGCGACACGCTGCGCGAGATGTACGTGCACCAGTACCTCAACGCCTTCCGCCCGGGCTCGAAGTGGAGCGCGGCCGATGCGCGCGAGGGGCGGGTCCGCTTCCAGAACCTGGACGACCCGGACTATGGCTACGAGCGGTTCACTCGCGCGCCCGAAGTCGACGGCGTTGCGGTGCGCGTCGATTATCCCGGTGCGCCGGACAGCACCGTCGCGCACTTCGTGCTTCCGCACCCGATCGCCCCTGGTGACAGCGCCAGCGTCTCCTTCGCATGGGAGGCGCGCGCCTCGACCGTGCCGCGGCGGCAGGGGCGGCGCGGGCGAAGCTGGGACTTCTCGCAGTGGTATCCCAAGGTCGCGGTCTACGACAACGGCGGCTGGGAGCCGTACGCGCTCCGGCCGGCCGGCGAGTTCTACGGCGAGTTCGGGAGCTTCGACGTCACCCTGATCCTCCGCGGGGACCAGGTGGTCGCCGGGACCGGGCTCCTCGTGTCCGGCGATCCCGGGTGGGAGCGGGTGAAGCAGTGGGGTGAGGTGGTGCGCCCCTCGCTCGCCTCGTATACGGTTCCCGAGCTTCCCGCTCCCGCGTTAGGCGCCGGGGAGAAGGCGGTGCGCTTCCACGGCGAGAACATCCATGAGTTCGCGTGGACCACCTCACCCGACTATCGTTTCGAAGGGGGCGCCTACGTCCGCGCGCGCGGCGAGGTGCCGCCACCACCCGGCGTGACGGTGTGGGACACGGTCGCCGTCAACGTCCTCTATCGTCCCGGCGACGAGGCGTCGTGGGGGAAGGGAGCCGCGGTCACCCGGACGAAGATCGCCCTCGACTGGCTCGAGCACGTCTACGGTCCGTACGCCTACCCGATGATGGCGAACGTGCACCGGATCGAGGGGGGCGGAACGGAGTTCCCGATGATGATGATGAACGGCTCGGCTGGGCAGGGGCTGATCCTGCACGAGGGCGGGCATATCTTCACCTTCGGGATCCTCGCCAACAACGAATGGCGGTCGGGGTGGATGGACGAGGGGCTGACCTCGTACCAGACGTCGTGGGCCGAGGGGGTCACGCCGCAGGACCGCGCGCACCGCGGCGGTCGCGACAGCGCGGTGGTCCGCCCGAAGGGGTATCGCCGGCTCGCGCTCCGCGCGCAGGGAACGGATGCGACGCAGGTCAGCGACTACCGGCTCGACCTGCTCGGCCGCGCCCAGCCGGTCGGGACGCGCTCGGACCTCTTCAACGAGTTCGGCGTCTACAACGAGACGATCTACAACCGGGCGGAGCTCATGTACGGCGCGCTCCGCGACGCGTTGGGCGACAGCACCTTCGCCGCCTTCCTGCACCGCTACTACGCCGACTGGGCGCTCGGCCACGTCGACGAGCGGGCGATGCGGACGACGGCGGAGCTGGTGTCTGGCGACTCGCTCGGATGGTTCTTCGAGCAGTGGCTGCGCCACACCGGGCTCACCGACTACGCGTTGACCAGCGTCCGGACGACGCGGCAGCCGGACGGCAGCTGGCTGACTCGTGGTCGGGTGAAGCGGAAGGGCGAGTACCGCGAGCCGCCGCCGTTAGGCGTGCAGACCGTGAGCGGCTGGGCGATCGCCCGCGGCGCGTGGGACCGCGACGACCAGTGGATCGAGGTGCGGACGGCGGAGAAGCCGAAGGCGGTGAAGCTCGACCCGCTGCGGACGACCGAGGACTGGGACCGGCGCAACGACGTGCACCCGCGCGGGCTGTGGACGCCGGCCGCCGAGCGCCGGGTGCGCAACGTCTTCGACTGGCCCTTCCTCGACCAGTACGACCGGGACCGGATCGTCAACGCGTGGATGCCGGTCGCCTGGTACACCGTGCCTAACGGCCTGGTCGCGGGGGTGCGGGCGCGGTCGAACTACCAGGGGGTGGTCGATCGCGACGAGTCGGGGATCGTCTACAACGCGAAGACGCCGGTCGATCGTGCCGGTCGCTGGTACGACCCGCGCTTCCAGGCGTGGTGGATCCACGAGAATCCGCGGCTTCCCGGGATGGCGCGCCCGCTGATGGGACTGCGCACGACGGCGTGGACCTTCGACGGCGTCGCCGGCGGCGAGATCTCGAAGACGTGGGACACGAGCCCGTTCATCTCGTCGCGGGTGCGAACGTCGTCGCGCACCGTGAGCGCGACGCTGACGGTGCCGCGCGGCTTCGGCTACCTGCCGGCGCGGTGGGAGGGGGTTCGGGTCGCCGAGGGGATGTACAGCGAGAGCACCCGGCTCTGGCG